>Ga0114996_10000506_pt1 | contig 54214 bp, 44 predicted proteins | sample ArcticOcean_MG_C_4_FD_87039 | JGI IMG/M metagenome (GOLD analysis project Ga0114996, IMG submission 87039) | Marine microbial communities from western Arctic Ocean - ArcticOcean_MG_CB4_134 | ecosystem: Environmental > Aquatic > Marine > Oceanic | place: Arctic Ocean: Canada Basin | collected...
CCTGCCTATCGATGGCCTGCCTATCGATGGCCTGCTTCTGGATGCCCCGCTCGTTGATGCCCCGGCCAAGCTGGCCGTGCGGACTCTGCCGCGCCCCCGCGGCAACCGCCCCACCCGAAGCGTGGAGTTGGACCTCTGGCGCCAGGGACTGCAGCGGGTGGCCGGTATCGATGAAGTGGGTCGTGGTGCCTTGGCGGGACCGGTGGTCTCAGCGGCGGTGACGCTGGCGCCCAACGCGCGCCCTGCTTGGCTGCGCGATGTGCGCGACAGCAAAGCTCTCACGCCGCGCCAGCGCAGCCGCTTGGCTCCCCTGATCAAAGCTTCGGTCGCCGACTGGGGAGTCGGCTGGGCTACGCGCGACGAGATCGACCGGCACGGGATCGTTCCGGCAACGCGTCTCTCAATGCAACGCGCCGTGGCGGCCCTACGGGACGTGCCCGAATTCGTCTTGGTGGACGGCACGGATCGGCACGACTTCCCCTGCGGCTTCGAGGCAATCAAGAAAGGCGACGCTCGGGTGACGAGCATCGCCGCCGCATCAGTCGTCGCCAAGGTCGCGCGCGACGCCTGGATGGAGGCGATTTCGGGTCGCAACCCCACGTTCAATTTCGCATCGAACAAGGGCTATTCCAGCGCCGCTCACCTTCGGTCTCTCGCCGATCAAGGGCCGTGCTCCGAGCATCGTCGCAGCTTCGCTCCCGTTCGAGAGGCGGCGGGAGATGCGCCGCGCGAACTCTCTCTCCCGTTCGACTGCTGATCCCACTCACCCAATTCGGACGGAGCCTCCGATGGATCGACAAACCTTGGGACGCGCTGGGGAACGTCTTGCTGCCTCCCATCTGGAGTCGAAAGGCTACGAAATCCTCGATCGCAACGTCTATACGGCGCAGGGGGAACTCGACCTCGTTGCGCGATCACCGGACGGAGTCATCGTATTCGTCGAGGTGCGGGCCCGCCGCGGCCGCCGTGCGGCGGCGGAGGCAGCGGCATCCGTTGACGACCGTAAACAACGGCGTCTGCGAGACCTGGCGGGCACGTACTTGGCCGAACGCGCTCCTGATGCCGATGCACGGATCGACGTCATTACTGTGGCCCTCGGCTCAGACGGGAAGCTCTCGGGACTGACGTACTACGAAAACGCCGTCGAGGGCTAGGAGGGGTTCCGCGCGTCATCCTGCTGCTGTGCCAGATCGCGCGATAGCCTACGATCGTCGAACGCGGCAAGCGCCTTGAGGCGCACTGCCGACACGCCGCCGCGGCCCCCCTGGGCTGCCCAGGACGGAACGAGCCTACTCATGCCCATCTACGAATACCGCTGTGGCAATTGTCAGCGGGTCACCGAGACCTTCCATCGCGACCTCAAGAAGGCCCAAAAACCCAACTGTGAGCACTGTCGCAGCGCCAAGACGACTCGAGTCATCTCACGCTTCGCCACGCCGAAGACCGAAGCCCAAGTCATGGAGCAATACGGAGTGCCGGAACCCGGCGCCGGCCCAGATGCCTACAAGGACCCGCGACAGATTGGCCGCTGGGCCGAGAAGCGGTTCGAAGAGATGGGGGTCGAAATGCCGGCTGAGGCCAAGCAAATGATCGACGCCGCGCGTGATGGCGACCTGCCCGATCCGGTCAAGGACCTCTAAGCGTTGCTTCCTGCCGGCGCCCGCGGATCGAATCCTCGGGTGCGACACGGCGACATCTCCGCACCGACATCTCCGCACAGATATATCGCCCAATCGTTAGGCACCGCCGTGACCGACCGCCCCGACCTCAGCGATGCGCTCCAACCTGTCATCGGTTGTATCCGTGACGACTTCGAAGCTCGCCACACGGCCCGCGAAGCGGGGCTCACGGCATCGCGCAAAGTGATCCAACACTCCGCGAACAGTATCCGCGCGATGCACCGACACGAGTTTGAGAAGGCGGAGTCACTTCTCGGCGACGCGCGCGCCCGCGCGCAAGAGGCGCAGTCGGCGTTGCGCGAATTCCCCGAGATCTACCACGCGGGCTTCATCCACGACGCGCTCAAGGAATACGCGGAAGCCAGCATCACCCTCGCATTGGTCACCGGCCGCCCGTTACCGACGCCAGAAGAGATAGATGTGGAGTTTCCCGCCTACCTCAACGGCCTCGCGGAGGCGGTCGGTGAGATCCGGCGCTACACACTGGACGCGATGCGCAACGGCGAGGCGGAGCTGCCCGAAGAACTCCTGGCGATGATGGACGAGATTTATTCGCAATTGGTCACGATCGACTTTCCGGACGCGATCACGCGGGGGCTTCGTCGTCATACGGACATGGTGCGCGGCGTCACCGAGAAGACGCGGGGCGATCTGACACTGGCCGCCATGAACCGGCGTCTCGAGGACCAGATGGCGGGACTGCGACAGCAGCTCGCCGGTGCCGGTGCCGGTGCCGAGGCCGATGTCGAGGCCGATGTCGAGGCCGATGTCGAGGCCGATGCCCAGTCCTGAGGCGAGCACGGCGTTGCGTTTTGTATTCCCCGTCTTATCTCTCTGTTGATCAGGTGATCTGACCGAGTTACGGTTTCCGCCGAGCCGATACGTGTTGAGTCGCGTCCCCCGGGGCTGGGTGGCGCGCCTCCCGCGCGAATTGCCCGCACTCTCGGGCCAAAAAGAACTCGCAAGTTTTCCCGCCTCATCGGAGGACACATGGTAATCCTGATCTTCGCCATCCTTACCGCTCTCGCGGCGTTGGCCTTTGCTGGCCTCCGCGCGCGGGACGTCATGAAGGAGGACGAAGGCAACGAGATGATGCGCTCGATCGCCAAGTCGATCCAAGAGGGCGCCGCCGCTTTCTTGAAGCGCGAATACACCTTCATCGCGGCCTTCGTCGTCATCATGTTCGTCGTCCTTCTGCTCTTTATCGACTACAACATCATTGGCTCTGACGCCGTCGACCGCCTCTATCAGAATCCTGATCTGCCGGAGACGGCGATCAGCTACCTCGTCGGTGCCATCCTCTCGGCCTCTGCTGGCTATCTGGGGATGATGATCGCGGTCCGGGCCAATGTCCGCACCGCAGCCAAGGCTCAGGAGGGCTTGAATCCCGCGCTCCGCACGGCCTTCAACTCCGGCACGGTGATGGGCATGACGGTCGTGGGGCTCGGCATTATCGGCATCGCTGTTCTCTACATCACCTGGGAGAGCGTGTTGCCTCTGACCGGTTTCGCCTTTGGCGCCTCCTCGATCGCCCTCTTCGCCCGCGTCGGCGGTGGAATCTTCACCAAAGCCGCCGATGTTGGCGCTGACCTTGTCGGTAAGATCGAGGCGGGCATCCCCGAGGACGACCCCCGCAACCCAGCGACGATCGCCGATAACGTCGGTGATAACGTCGGTGATGTCGCCGGGATGGGCGCCGACCTCTTCGAGTCTTACGTGGGCTCTATCGTCGCCACGATGGCTCTCGCCGCCTTGGCGATTGGCGGCGGTGGGATTGGTGCCGCCAGCGTCTTCGCCCCCGAAGCTCTCTCGGACTTTGATGCGGATCCCTTCGTCCTACCGATTCTGATTGCGGGGATTGGAATTATTTCCGCAATCCTCGGTTCCTTCTTCGTGCGTACCGGCGAGAAGGCCGATCAGGGCCAACTCCTGATGGCGCTACGGATGGGAGTCTTCGGGGCCAGTGGTCTTGTTTTGCTCGGAGCCGGAATTGCCATCGCGGTCATGGGGCTCGACGCAGACCTCTTTTTCGTCATTCTTGTCGGGCTGATCGCCGGGCAAATCATTGGCACGGTGACGGAAGGGTTCACCTCCACCGAGGGCTTCGCCATTGGCGGCTTCAGGTACAGCCCAACCGTGAATCTCTCTGAGCAAGCCGAGTCGGGTGCGGGCCCAATCATCATCGGTGGCCTCAGCTTGGGCATGCTCTCGACGGCCATCCCGATGATCACCATCGTCATCGCCATCTTCCTGGCCCAGGAGCTCGCCGGTTTCTACGGCATTGCGCTCGCCGCGGTCGGGATGCTGGCGCCCTTGGGCGTCACGCTCGCCACTGATGCCTATGGCCCGGTGGCGGACAACGCCGGTGGCATCGCCGAGCAGGCCGGGTTGGACCCCGAGGTCCGCCAACGCACCGACGCGCTCGATCAGCTTGGCAACACCACCGCCGCGACAGGCAAGGGCTTCGCGATTGGCTCCGCCACTCTTACCTCTCTCGCTTTGCTGGCGACGTACGCCACCCTCACGGGTGTCGACACCTTCAATCTCCTCGACTGGGAGGTCATGGTCGGAATCCTGATCGGTGGCCTGATGCCCATGATCTTCAGTGCTCTCAGCATGGGCGCTGTTGGCAGCGCGGCGCAGGACATGGTGGAAGAGGTCAGGCGTCAGTTCCGTGAGCACCCCGGAATCCTGGATGGCACCGAGGAGCCTGATCACAACCGTGCCATCGCCATCTCCACGGACGGCGCCCTCAAGGCCATGATCGTGCCTGGCTTGTTGGCGGTGATCGTGCCCATCTTGGTCGGCGCGATCATTAGCGCGGAGGCGCTGGGCGGCCTCCTCATCGGTTCCATCGCTTCAGGTTCGATGTTGGCGATCATGATGGCCAACGCGGGTGGGGCGTGGGACAACGCTAAGAAGTACATCGAAGAAGGCCACCTTGGCGGCAAAGGCTCGGACGCGCACAAAGCGGCCGTGATCGGTGACACCGTTGGTGACCCATTCAAGGACACATCTGGGCCGTCGCTGAACATCCTGCTCAAGCTGATGTCCATCGTCGCGGTCGTGTTTGGCCCCCTCTTCCTCTAGGGATCGGCGCTCAGGGATAACGCTCCAAGACGGGCTCCCTCCGGGGAGCCCCTCTTGTTTCATTCCCGGCGGGTGGCCCGACACCCCTGATTCCACGCAACCCGCCAGTGATCAAGACACCGTTTGTCATCCTCAATCTGAGACAAGCCCTTAACCCACCCAGCCAACCTGTCGATAACTGAGAGGCAAGGACACTCGATGTGGCCGCCGCGTGCGGTCGCCTCTTGGGTTGGACGAGCCGGATCGGCAGAGCAGAAGGAGCCCCAGGTGGGTGGTACCAATCCGTCCCAGAACGAACCCCGCGCCATTCCCTCGGCGCTTGAGGCCACGCTTGCGGAGCTGGCCACGGGCTTCTCCTTCGCGCTTGACGCCGCGGAAGGACGGGAGCCGGGACACGCGACCAAGGTGACCTATATCGCCACGCTTCTCGGCCAAGAGCTCGGCTGCGACGCTGCGGATCAGCGTGCGACGTTCTACGCCGCGCTGCTTCACGACGTCGGCGTGCCGATTGCGGCTTCCGGCCTGACCGGGCTTGCGGGGGTCGATGAAGAGCTCCTCTTCGGCTTCGCGCCGCTCTCTGACTTCGACGCGGCCGAGGTTCCCTACGAACAGCGCAACAATGCCAAGGAGGTCCTTGGTACGCACGTCAGCGCCGCTGCCACCTTCCTCTCGCATCCGTGGTTCCCCCCGGAGACTCAAACCGCGGTTCGCCATAGCCACGAGAACTGGGACGGCACCGGCTATCCCCTCGGCGCCGCCGGCGAGGATGTGCCCATCGTGGCGCGTATTCTCCGCGCCGCGGATCTTTTTGAGTGTGTCGTGTCCGGCGAGTCGAACCCGTTGGCCGCGAGGGCGCACGCGCGCTCCACGATCCTGGGTTGGTTGGGGCGCGAGTTGCAGCCGGAGATCACGCGCGCGCTGCTTGACCTCACCGAGGACGATGTCTTCTGGCTTGGCTTCTATGACGACGGTATCGCAGACTCGCTCATCGAGAACGCGCCGGAAGGGGTTCCGGCCAGCGGGACGTTGCTCCGTCAGTTCAGCAACGCCGTCGCGGATCTCATCGACGCCAAGTCAGGCCACCAGCCCGGGCGCGCCAGGCGGGTCGCGCGCTACGTCGCAGCAATGGCGGACGCACTGGGCATGCAGGGGGATCACGCCGCCTTGCTCGAACTGATCGCCCTCTGGAACGACGTCGGTGCCTTCGGCGTACCCAACCGCATTCTAGTGAAGCCCGATCTGCTGTCGTTGGACGAGATGCAGCGCATGCGAACGCACCCGACATTCTCGGCCGAGATCGTCTCGCGGATTGGCGTGCTCCGTGGTGGGGCGCGTTGGGTCCATGCCCACCATGAGCGTGTCGATGGCAAAGGCTATCCAGAGACGCTGGTGGGCCCAGGAATTCCGACAGAGGCCGGTATCCTCTCGCTCGCCGACGCTTACGTCGCCATGACGGCGCGGCGTCCCGATCGGGACGCGATGACGCAGGAAGATGCGACCGCCGTGATTGAGGCGGGTGCGGGATCGCAGTGGGATCCCTACCTCGTGCAGGCCTTCCTGGATGTTCTTGTCGCTGACGACACGCCGGACCTGCACTTCGATGTCGCGGGCGCTTAGCCCCCTGTTGACGATCCGAGGCGAGCGACTTCGACGGACTACAGCCGTTCAAAGCGATCTACGGGAACGACCCAAATCACGGCGCCGCCGCGCCGCACCGTCGTTTGCTCGTTCGATAGATCGAGATCGCCGAGGAAGGGCAGCATCCGGATCGGTGCGAACTCCTCGCGCGCACGCGTCAGCTTCTTGGCGATGCGGATCACGTCCTCCACCTGATCATCTTCCACACCGCAGAACAGCGTATTGCTGTGACGCCGCAGGAATCCTCCGGAGCTCCCCAGCTTGGTCACGGGATGGCCGGCGCGCACCAGCTCATCGGTGAGCTCCACCGCGTCCGATGACTCTACGACCATGACGACCAGTTTCATGGTGCCTCGTTTGAGGCGTCCTTTTTCTTCGCCACAAACGTGGCGCGCAGGGCGCCACCCGATGCGCCAGTGAGCAAGGCAGCGATGACTGCACCAATACCCAACCCGATCGACAAGCCCGTCACGAACCGCATGGTCTCTCCTACGTGGGTCTCTCTTTGACAGGGGCGCTGAGTTTCCTCGCCGTCCCGCACTCAGGAACCGTATCCAGGGGCCGTAGAGCGGGTCAACTCCAGCTGAGTGGTGACCCACATCTCGCCCCGGTTCTCGCTCCTCGGGCCCTGGCGCAAAGGCCGCGATTGTTCGCGTCGAACCCGATTGATAGCGTGCTTCTCAGCGCCCGGCGCTTCAAATCCCCTCCAGTATGAAAGCCAACCGATGCCTTCCGAAACGCCCCCGACCAGTCGCGTCGACATGGACACGATCGTCTCGCTCGCCAAGCGACGCGGTTTCGTCTTCCCCAGCAGCGAGATCTATGGGGGCTTCGCCTCCACCTGGGACTACGGCCCTCTCGGTGTCGAACTCAAGCGCAACGTCAAAGAGGCGTGGTGGACCTCTATGGTCCGCGATCGGCGCGACATCGTGGGTCTCGATGCTGCCATTCTCATGGCTCCCAAGGTCTGGGAGACGAGTGGCCATGTTCAGAACTTCCACGATCCCCTTGTCGATTGTCGGGCCTGCAAGATGCGCTTCCGCGAGGATCATCTGGAGGAACACGGCTACCTACCCAATAAGATCTGCCCCAGCTGTGGGGCCGTGGAGTCCATGACCGATACGCGTCAGTTCAATCTCATGTTCAAGACGTTCGTGGGGCCGGTGGAAGAAGACGCGTCGACCGCCTATCTCCGTCCCGAGACGGCCCAAGGCATCTTCGTTAACTTTGAGAACGTCCTCACGACGACTCGCCGCCGTCTCCCCTTTGGGATCGCCCAGCAAGGCAAGTCGTTTCGCAACGAGATCACGCCTGGAAACTTCATCTTCCGCACCCGGGAGTTTGAGCAGATGGAGATGGAGTTCTTCGTCCATCCCGACGAAGCCGACGACTGGTACCGGCAGTGGGTCGACCTGCGAGAGCAGTGGTTCATCGACCTCGGCGTGGATCCAGAGAACCTCCGGCGCGACGTCCACGCTCAGGAGAAGCTCTCGCACTACTCCGCCGGCACCACCGATCTGCAGTATCAGTTCCCCTGGGGCTGGGATGAGCTTGAGGGCATCGCCAACCGCACCAACTTCGATCTGGGCGTCCACGCCGAGGCTAGCGGACGCAAGCTGACCTACTTCGACAACGAAACCAACGAGCACATCGTCCCGTACGTCATTGAGCCAGCCCTGGGCGTCGATCGGGCGATGCTCGTCTTCCTCTTGGACGCCTACCATTCCGAGCCCGATGAGAAAGGCGACGCACGCGTCCTGCTCAAGTTTCACCCCCGCATCGCGCCGATCAAAGTGGCCGTCCTCCCGCTCAGCCGGAAGGAACCGGTCGCAAACCTGGCAGGGGAAGTCTGGGACGCGCTCCGGCCGCACTGGTTCACCCAGTACGACGATACGCAGAGCATTGGCCGTCGCTACCGCCGTCAGGATGAGATCGGCACGCCGCTCTGCGTCACGGTGGACTTCGATTCGCTCGAAGACAACGCCGCCACGATCCGCGACCGCGACACGCAGGAGCAGATCCGCGTTCCGATCCCCGATCTGGCCAACGTTATCCGCGAGAAGTTGGGCTTCTGATGGCCGACCATGCACTCGCGTCCGACCCGTCCGGGGCGCGATACTAGATCCCATGCCACGACCGCTACGGCTCATCCATACATCGGACATCCACCTGGACCCCTATCTCGGGACGGACACCGATCATTGGCTGGAGCGTCGTGAGCTGTTTCGCACGGCCTTCCAGCGCGTTCTTGCCAAGACCGTCGAACACGAGGCCGATATCCTCCTCATCTCCGGCGACGTCTTCGACTCCTCCCGGACGCGGCCCGAGACCGTCGACTGGTTTCTGGAGCAGTGCGCCTCGATCGACCCCACGCCGATCATCGCCATCAATGGGAATCACGACACCCTGGGAGACCGCTCGGTCTACGGCCGACATGACGTGCACGGTGTGCCTAACCTCCACTACGTGTTGGAGCGGGAAGGTCAGACGATCCTCTTAGAGGAGTTGGACCTCGTGGTCTGGGGCCGCGGCTACGACGAGTCTGATTGGGACTTTCGCCCACTCGACGGCATACCGAAACGCCGGGATGATTCCTGGCACGTGGCCATGGCGCATGGGCACTACGAACGTTCCGACGCCGACGCCCACCGCTCCATGCTGATCCATCCTGACGAGATTCGGGACTTGCAGTGGGACTACTTGGCCCTGGGCCACTGGGAGGCGCACGAAGACGTGACTTCGGGCGCAGTGACTGCGGTCTACTCCGGTGCTCCGATGCCCATCTCCGACGCGAACGAGCGCGCGGGGTTGGTCATGGTCGTGGACCTGCATCCGGAAGACGGCGTCAGTTGGCGGGCGGAAAACGTCGACCCCCGACGCAACGGGGACTAGCGCCCTTGCTCGCCCCAGGCGAGACCAGAAGATCCGGGTCCATTCGTGCCCCGCACTCGCAGACTGCCCGGCCAAAGCCGGGCAGTAGAAGCGCCGTATTCACGCCACGAGGATTCGCGGCGTGAATGGGTGCGGGGGCTCGCGCGAAACGAACCTAGGGGGCGAGTTCGGCGACCTTGGCGCGTGCGGCGTCCTTGTCCTCAAACCAACCAGTGTTGATTTCGAGGTAGGCGCTCCACTCGTCGGGGACATCGTCCTCGGCGAAGATAGCCGTGACCGGGCACGCGGGCTCGCAAGCGCCACAGTCGATGCATTCATCCGGGTTTATGTAGAGAATGCGGTCGTCGTCCCCGTCGCTATGGATGCAGTCCACCGGGCAGACTTCCACGCACGACTGGTCTTTCACATCGATGCACGGTTCGGTGATGATGTAGGTCATGGTTGTTCGATTTCCTCCCGATGGGCCTGCCGACTAATGATCAATCCGAGAAGATCACGCTTAGGCCCACACCCTTATAACCCGCGATCGGGGTGACCGCAACCCCATTTCCGGACGACGGCACGGCGTTACATAGCCGCAAGACTTTTTGCTCGTCGTGCGGCGCGGTGTGCGCGGCGATCGTTCACTGCTCGAAGGCTCTCAGTGGTTCTCGCGTTCGCATCTGCCTGCGGTTGAGAGGGTCAACTGTCCCCGCTACTCCGGGCGGATCCGTTTCCGGCGCTTCGCCGCGGCGCGCGATTTCGTCGCGACCGTCGCCTTCACGGCAGTTTTCGTGTCTGTGGGAGTGGACTTGACGCCCCTCGTTGAGGCGGCCTTCGCCTTTGAAGCGCGCTTCGGCTTCGCGGCGGAGGGCGGCGGACCGTCGCTACCGTTCCGGCTCGACGCTGGTCCCCTCGGGGGACGCTTCCGGCCGTTCTGGTTCGCGGTGAGAGTGGTGTGCTGGTCCAGGACGCGTCTGAGGAATTTCCCGGTGTGCGACTCCGCGTTCTCGACCAACTCCTCGGGAGTCCCGCAGGCGAGCAAGAGCCCGCCGCGCTCGCCACCGAGCGGCCCTAGGTCAATCACATGGTCTGCGTTTTTGATAACGTCCAGATGGTGCTCAATCACGATGACCGTGTTGCCGCCATCGACGAGCTTCTGCAGCACGGCCAACAGGGCCTCCACGTCCTTGAACGAGAGACCGGTCGTGGGTTCGTCCAGGATGTAGAGGGTGCGGCCGGTGCTGCGCTTGGAGAGCTCCGTGCTCAGTTTGACCCGCTGCGCCTCCCCACCGGAGAGCGTCGTGGCGGGCTGTCCCAATTTGATGTAGCCCAAGCCCACGGCTTGGACCGTTTCCAGCTTGCGCCGGATGGAAGGGTTCGCCTCAAACAGGCCGGTCGCCTCATCCGCGGTCATATTGAGGATCTCGGCGATGGTGTGATCCTTGTAGCGGATGTCCAAGGCCTCGCGGTTGTAGCGCGCCCCGTGGCAAACTTCGCATGGCACCGTTACGTCGGGCAGGAACTGCATCTCAATGTTGTTGTAGCCGTCGCCCTTGCAGGCCTCGCAGCGGCCGCCCTTCACGTTGAAGGAGAACCGCCCAGGCTTGTAGCCTCGCATCCGCGACTCTGGCACGGACGCGAAGAGATCTCGGATCGGGGTGAACATGCCGGTGTAAGTTGCCGGGTTCGACCGCGGAGTCCGGCCGATCGGCGACTGATCGATGTTGATCACTTTGTCGATGTGGCCAAGCCCCTGGATGCGGTCCACCGCGCCAGGCTTGTCTTTGGCCCGATGCAGGAGCTGCGCCGTCTTCCGATACAAGATCTCGTTGACCAACGTGCTCTTGCCAGACCCTGAGACGCCAGTCACGCAGATGAACTTGCCCAGGGGGAATTCGACGTCGAGGTTTTGGAGATTGTGTTCCGTCGCGCCCCGTACCCAGATCGAATTTCCGCTTCCGGGTCGACGGCCTTCCGGCATGGGGATCTGCTTTTTGCCGCTGAGGTACTGCCCCGTCAACGATGCTTTGCTCTGCATCACCTGCTTCGGACTGCCCTGCGCCACGATGTGCCCGCCCTGTTCCCCCGCCCCCGGCCCCATATCGACGATGTGATCGGCGGCCAGCATCGTCGCCTCATCGTGCTCCACGATGATTACCGTGTTGCCCAAGTCTCGCAGTCGGTACAGGGTCCGGATCAGCCGCTCGCCGTCGAGTGGGTGCAGCCCGATCGACGGCTCATCGCAGACGTACAACACTCCCATCAGCGATGTGCCGATCTGAGTCGCCAGCCGGATCCGTTGCGCCTCCCCCCCACTCAATGATCCCGCCGCCCGGTCCAGGGTCAGATAGTCCAGCCCCACATCCACAAGGAAGCCCAAGCGCTCCCGGATTTCCTTCAGGATCTGATTGCCGATCGTTTGTTCGCGGCTATTCAGCGGCGTCTCGTCGCCGGACAACCGTTCGACCCAACGATGCGCGTCCACCACCGAGTTCGAAGTCACATCGACGATGCTCTTGCCGTCCACCAGAACCGACAGCACCTCTGGCTTCAGCCGCTTGCCTTGACACTCCGCGCACGGTACCGCCGCCATGTAGCGCTCAATGTCCTGGCGCATCCACTCAGAATCGGTCTCCTTGTGTCGTCGAGCCAGGTTGTTGACCACGCCTTCGTAGTTCGCCTCGTAGCTTCGCTTCTTGCCGCGATGGTTGGTGTAGGAAATCGTAATCGTGTGGTCGATTCCGTAGAGCACCGCATCCAGCACATCGGCGGGCATCTCCTTGATCGGCACGTCTGTTCCGGAACCAAGCGACTCCAACACCCCAGCCAGCACGCGCGCGTACCAGGTGCCGGATGTCGTCGCCTTGGCCCACGGTTGTACCGCCCCGTCGGCCACCGACAATCCCGGATCCGGGATGATCATCTCGGGATCCACCTCCATGCGCAGACCCAGCCCCGTACAGGCGGGGCAGGCGCCGTGGGGGCTGTTGAAGGAGAAATTGCGCGGTTCGATTTCGCCCAATGACACCATGTCATCCGGGCAGGCAAGCGCTTCGGAGTAGACCCGGTCCTCTTCCTCATCTCCCACCGAGACCCGCAACATGCCGCCGCCCAGCTTCAACGCCTGCTCCACGCTATCGGCCAGCCGTGATTCCACGGCGCGGCGCTCCTCATCGTCGTCCGGCGAAGGCACGATGATCCGGTCCACCACGATGTCGATTGTGTGTCGCTTGTTCTTCTCCAGCTCAATCTCGTCATCGAGGGAATGAATCTCCCCATCGACTCGGACACGCACAAAGCCGCTCTGTTGCGCATCGGCGAGTACCTGGACGTGCTCTCCCTTGCGGTCCTTGATCACCGGGGCGAGCAACATCAGCCGGCTTCCCGGCTCGATCTTCATGATGCTGTCGACCATCTGGTGGACCGTCTGTTGTGAGATCGGTTTGCCGCAGACGGGACAGTGGGGCCGCCCCGCCCGCGCGAAGAGCAGCCGCAAGTGGTCGTAGATCTCCGTGACGGTCCCCACCGTCGATCGCGGATTCCGGATTCCCGACTTTTGGTCGATCGAGATCGCGGGCGACAACCCTTCGATGTAATCGACATCGGGCTTGTCCATCTGTCCCAGGAATTGCCGGGCGTAGGCCGAGAGCGACTCAACGTAGCGCCGTTGTCCTTCGGCATAGATGGTGTCGAAGGCGAGCGAGGATTTGCCGGAGCCCGAGATGCCCGTAATCACGACCAGTTTGTCGCGCGGGATCGTGACATCGATGTCCTTGAGGTTGTGTTCGCGGGCGCCACGGACAACGATGCGGTCCAGCACCACGAGCTACTCCCCTGACGGCCCCGCTCTCCCCGCGTTGGACAGGGGGTGGGAGCAGGACTAAGGACGGAAGTTTAGCATTGGACTTCGACAAAGAACAGGCGTTCTGCTGCGTCGTCTCTGTGTCATCCGCGTGGCCCCGATGTTCCCCGCCGCCCTGGTCCGTTTCACGGATTGATCCAGGCGGCCAGGGCGGGAATCATGCAGGCTGGGAGTGGGGATGAAGCTCATGAGCTGTTCTGGCGGCTGGCGTAGGCGCGCCAATCGAGTCTCGGCCGCATCGTCTCCGAGGCGCTGGCGCTCGGCACTGGGCTTCGTCTCGCTTGGAGCAGTCGCCCTCGGCATCGTTGTCCTGGGTTTGGTCGCGACGGACGCCGGCTCGGGAGAAGCCGTCTCGCTGACCATTGGCGGCGAGATCGCGCCAGCCTCGCAACTGCCGGGCGTGGAGCCCGCCTTCCTCACGCTGATCAATGTGACTGACGCGCCGCGCATCGCCCGCGTCGATGGCGCTGACGGATCCCCTGGTAGCCGGGTGGAGTTTTTGCCCGCCGCCGGTGTGCGTACGATCGAGATGCATGAGGCATTCGAGCCCCGCAGCTACCAGTTGTCGTGTGCGGGCTGCGCGGCAGTGTCCTTCAGCCTCGCCGCTGGCCAGCGGATCATCGTCTTCGTCGTCGAACCCGGAGACCCGCTCAATGCACGCACGGACCTCCGCATCGTCAACGAGAGTGGTGCGCGCCAGTCGGGAGTCGTACGGACCGGAAGCACGTTTGGCGAAGGGCGGACCGTGGTCCGATACGACCTGAGCAATGGTGAGGACGTCGTGGTCGGTGTTCGTCTCAACCCTCGTACCTTCCAGGACCTCAATGTCACCTGCAGCGCCTGCTTGCCGCACCAGATCCGCGTCCACAATGGAGCGGATCTGGAGATCCCGCTCCGCTAGGCCTGCAATTCGACGGCGAGCGCGGGTCACTAGACGGAACGGGCCGAGCGCGTCGCAGACCATTCGAGATAGGCGCTGCCGTTCTATACTCCCTCCGTGCCCGCCAAGACGACCACCAAGAAAGTTGCGGAAAAGGCCGCCGACAAAGCCGTCTCCCCATCTGGGGCGCGGCTTGTGATCCTGGATGGACACGGCATCATCTATCGCGCCTACTTCGCGGTGCGGGAACCGCTCGTCGTTCGCCGCAGTGGTGAAGTGGTCACCGCGGTCTACGGCTTCATCAACACGCTGCTGCGCGTCATCGATGAACTGAAGCCCACGCACCTCGCCGTCGCCATGGACGCGCCCGGCAAGACCTTTCGTCATGAGGCGGATCCGTCCTACAAGGCCCATCGACGCGAGACGCCGGAAGACTTGCCCCCGCAGATTGAGCGCTGCAAGGACGTCATGGACGCCTTCAGCATTCCGATCTACGAGATGCCCGGCTACGAAGCCGACGACGTCCTCGCCACCCTCGCCGATGCCGCCGCCGAGCAGGGTGTGGAGACCTGGATCGCGACCCTGGACAGTGATCTCATTCAGCTCGTTCGTCCCGGCGTCTCGGTCTTCATGTATCGCCCGTACCAGCGCGATACGGTCCGCTACGACTCCCTGGAGAAGGTCCGCGACCGCTACAACATCGATCCCGTGCAGATGATTGACTACAAGGGCCTCGTCGGGGACACCTCCGACAACATCCCCGGCGTTCCCGGTATCGGCGAGAAGACAGCCGTCAAACTCCTCAACGAGTACAGGACGATTGAGGAGATCTACGAACACATCGACGAGGTTGGGCCGAAGCGCGCCCACACCGCCCTCGTCGAGAACCAGGACGTGGCTCTCCACTCCAAGATGATGGCGACGATTCGGCATGACGTCCCCGTCGAACTCGACATCGATGCGGCCCAAGTCGCCGCGTACGACCGCCAACGCGTGATGGAGATGTTCCAGGAATTGGAGTTCCGCTCACTCATCGATCGCCTCCCCGCCCAAGACGGGGTCGCCGGAGAGGCCGCGGTGGTGGCGGAAACCGTCGCCACCAGCTACGAAACGATCCGCGATGACAAGGCGCTCAAGGCTCTCGTCAAGCGACTCAAGAAGGCGCCGTCTATCGCCTTTCAACCGGAAACGACCTCCCGTGACGCCATGCGCTGCGACATCGCCGGCTACGCGTTCGCTGACGCGCCGGGGAAGGCGGCCTATGTTCCCGTACGCCATCTCGATGACGGATTGCCGCTCCTCGACCACGAAGCCGTGCTCAAGGCCCTGACACCCCTCTTCGAGTCGTCTGACGTGGCCAAGGTCCTCCACGACGCCAAGTTCGCGACGAAGGTGCTGCACCGGCAGGGGGTCGCGCTACGCGGCGTGCAAGACGACACGATGCTCGCAGCCTTCCTCCTCGGCGACTCGGCCACGGCTCTGCCTACTGTGGCGCTGGAGCGACTTGGAATCGAGCTTCCAACCCGGGAGGAGCTGCTTGGCAAGGGCCGCAAGCAGAAGACGCTTTTCGACGTGGGAGCGGATGACACGGGAGAGGTCGCAGCCGCTGAGGTCGACGCGACGCTGCGCCTCGCAGCAGTCCTCGGCGAAGCACTGGATGAAGAGCCGCAGATCGAAGAGATGTACCGATCGATGGAAATCCCGTTATCGGCTCTCCTCGCCGAGATGGAGTTCATCGGCGTGCGCTGCGAGCCTGCCCGTCTCGAAGATCTCCGCCAGCGTCTCGCTGCCGAGATTGAATCGATCAGGGCCGACATCTACGAGGAAGTTGGGCACGAGTTCAACATTGGCTCCCCCAAGCAGCTCGGCGTCGTTCTGTTCGAGGAGATGGGGCTGCCTAAGACTCGCCGTACCAAGCAAGGCTATTCGACCGACGCGCAGGCCCTTGAACGACTCTCCTCCGAGTTTCCCATCGTCGAGCGGATCCTGCACTATCGGGAAGTCAGCAAACTCAAATCAACGTACGTCGATACGTTGCCTGGCCTCGTGCACCCGGACACCCACCGCATCCACACGGAGTACAACCAGGCCGTCGCTGCCACCGGCCGCCTCTCATCCGAGAATCCCAACCTCCAGAACATCCCCGTCCGCACGGAGATGGGGCGGGAGATTCGCGCCGCCTTTATCGCCGCCCCTGCGTCCGATGCGGAAGAGGACGTCGTCTTCCTCGGCGTCGACTACTCACAGGTCGAGCTGCGTGTCCTGGCGCATCTGTCTGCGGACCCCGCCATGATCGAAGCCTTCCGCAACAACGAAGACATCCACGCAGCGACGGCCTCCGGCGCCTATGGCGTCCCCGCCAGTGAGGTCAGCGCGGAGATGCGGCGCATCGCCAAGATGATGAACTTCGGCGTCATCTACGGCCTGACCTCTCACGGCCTCTCCGCCCGGGCCGATATGGACCGTCGCGATGCCCAGACCTTCATCGACGCCTACTTCGAACGGTTCTCCCGCGTCGCCGAGTATCTCGAGGAGGTCAAGGCCTCCACCAAGGACCGGGGCTATGCTGAGACATTGCTGGGCCGGCGTCGGTACATTCCCGAGATCAAGTCATCCAACTTCCAGGTGCGATCTGCCGCGGAGCGCGTCGCCGTCAACATGCCCGTGCAGGGCACCGCCGCCGACGTCATGAAGAGGGCAATGCTTCAGATTGACGCGGCCCTCAAAGAGCGCGAAGTCGCCTCCCGCATGATCCTCCAAGTCCACGACGAATTGATTTTCGAACTTCCCCGGCAGGAAGTGCCGGAGGTGGCTGGAGTCTTGCAAGAGATCATGCCAAGCGCGATCGAGATGGTGGTCCCGCTACAGGTCGATATGAAGGTCGGTCCCAACTGGCGGGATATGGAACCCTACGCCCTCTAACCGCCTCGAGTGTCGGGCCGTATCGTGCATAGAGGCCCCGTTTGCCACCAGGTGTTCCATCCGCAGCCCACTCCGAACGTGCACGGACGAACGTGTTACGATCGACCGACTATGGGTGGAATCTTCAAAACCTTTGGCAACACGTGGAGCATCACGAAGACCTCCATGTCGGTCCTGCGCAAAGATAAGGAGCTGTTGCTCTTTCCCTTCTTTGCCGGAATCGGGGTCTTGATCATTGCTGGCATCACGGCAGCGATCCTGGCTTCAATGGGCACCTTCGACCGGCTCGATACCGCCGGAGAGGAGTCGCAGCTCAAGGCTGGCGACATAATCGTTGGCGTCCTGGCGCTCGTCGCCGTCATGTTCGTCGTCAACTATTTCAACGCCGCCCTGATGGGCGCGGCTCGGCATCGCCTCAAGGGTGGTGATCCGAACATCTGGACCGGCTTCGCGGCCGTCAACAAGCACATCGTTGCCGTCTTTGGCTGGTCTGTCATCTCCGCCATCATCTTCATCCTGCTGACCTATATTCGCGGCAAGACGGACTCGTTCCTCGGACGAATGCTTGTCGACATAGTCGGGGCGGTTTGGGCCTATATGACGTTCTTCGTCGTGCCCATCCTCATCGTCGAAGGAGTCGGCCCGATCGAAGCGATCAAGCGTTCCAAGACCTACTTCTCACGTACCTGGGGTGAGCAACTCGTGTCGGGCTTTGGCTTCGGCATCATCCGCTTCATCGCGCTGATTCCAGCGATCGCGGCGGGGCTCATTCTGGCGCCCATCTCGCCGGTCGCAGCGATCATCGCGGTCGTGCCACTCGCGGGAATCGCCCTGGCTGTCGTCAACGCTTTGGAGGGCATCTTCAAGATGGCGCTCTACGAGCACGTCGCGGAGGACGCGCAGACCCAGTTCTTCGAGCAAGACGTTCTCTCCAACGCCTACAGCGCTGGGGGCACATCCGCCTTCCGAGGCGCGCGCTAACTACCGGATCTCGTTGAACCCCTGGAACGGGCTGCCCCACGGTGGCTCGGTTTGCGCGAACGCCCTGACCAGTTCCCGATTCCAACTAGACAGAACGACGCTAGTTGACTATAACCATGGTCCCGACAAGGAAGTCAGGACTAAGGCTATGCGTCGCTCTCATCCGAACTCCATCCATCGTTTTGGCCGTCGACGGCGCCTGCCCGATTGGTGGCCAAACGCCTTCTGGATCCTGACCTTCCTTGGGCTGAGCACCGCCGTGCTCGCCCTGACCGCCTACCAAGGCTAAAAGGGGCCGCTTCGCGCCACCGTGCTCCTTGTCCGGGAGCTTCCCGCTTCCGCCGCGCCAACCCGGTGCTTAGGATGAATGCGTCCCGCCACACCGGTCCAGACGGACGTGATCCGGCGGATCGACCGCTGCCCCTGCGAAAGGCCCCCCGTGTTTAAAGCACCCCGCGGTACCCACGATGTGCTCCCGGGCAACTTTGCCGTCCGCGCGCACATCTTGGAGACGGCCGCGCGCATCGCACATCTGGCTGGCTATCGCGACATCGAGACGCCGCTCATTGAAGACGCGAACCTCTTTAGCCGCGGCGTCGGTGACGGCACGGACATCGTCGAGAAAGAGATGTACGTCTTCGAGGATCGCGGCGGCGACCGCTTGGCGCTGCGCCCCGAGCCCACGGCATCGATCTGCCGTGCCTACCTGGAGCACGGGATGGGCAATGAGCCGCAGCCGGTCAAGCTCTGCTGCTACGTCCAGAACTTTCGCTACGAGCGCCCCCAGGCCGGGCGTTACCGCCAGTTCTCCCAGTTCGACCTGGAAGCGATCGGCAGCTTCGATCCCGCGCTCGACGCCGAGGTGATCGAAATCGGCTGGCGGATCGGGGAGGAACTGGGCTTGACGGGGCTGACGCTTCTGCTCAACAGCATCGGCGACACGGAAGATCGGCAGGCGTACGTGCCGGAGCTTCGCGCCCACTTCCAGCCTCACCTGGCAACGATGTGTGCCGATTGCCAAGCGCGCTTCGACCGGGCCCCCATGCGCTTGCTCGACTGCAAGAAGGACTCCTGCCGCCCTCTCCAAGACGGCGCCCCCCATATCACCGACCACCTCCATCCGGACTCCGCCGACTACTATGCGGCCCTCAAGGGGCATCTCACCGCTCTCCAGATCCCCTTCCAAGAGCGCCCCACCCTGGTCCGCGGTCTCGACTACTACACCCACACGGTGTTCGAGATTGTGCCCGCTCAGGCCGGATCGCAAGTGACCGTTCTCGCGGGTGGCCGCTATGACGGCCTGATTGAACAGCTCGGTGGCTCGCCCACACCCGGCATCGGCTTTGGCATGGGAGTGGAGCGCATGGCGCTCAATCTCACCGAGCAGGAGTTGGCGCCGGAACCACCGCCGGGCCCCTCCGTCCTCATCATCACCCTGGGTGAGGGCACCTCCCAGCCGGGAGGCAAGCTCGCCGCCGACCTTCGTCGCGCCGGGATCGGGGCGACGCTCGCCTTCGGCGGGCGGTCCATGAAGGCCCAGATGCGCCACGCGAACCGGAGTGGTGCGCGAGTCGCCGTGATCCTGGGCGAACGAGAGCTGGCGGAAGGCCGGGCAGAGATCCGGGACTTGGCGGTCAGCGACCAACGCACCGTCGCCCTCGATGCAGTCGTCGCGGAGCTGGCCGGACTCGCCGACTATACTGAGCTATCAGAAGAGTCGAGCTAGCGCGGCCCGGTTCCGATTCTCCTGCGCCCGAAAACGGCGCGGCCCAGACGCCAACCCCGAAACGTAGAGCGACATGTGGGAAAAGATCCAAGACTTGCGCGTTCGCTTCGACGAGATCGAAGCGCTGATGGCCACGCAAGAAGTCGCGGTTAATCCTGCACGCCTGCAAGAGCTTGCGAAGGAACGGTCCGGCTTAGAGCCGCTCATGCTCCTCTTGCAGAAATACGTGATCGCCAGCGAGAACCTCGTACAGGCCAAAGAGGTGGTCTCGGAGTCTGATGACGCTGAGATGAAAGAGCTGGCCCTGGCCGAGGTCGACGAGCTCAGCGAAGAGATCAGCGAGCTTGAGGAGCAGGCCAAGCACGCCCTCCTGCCGACAGATCCCAACGACGAACGCAACGTCATCATCGAGATTCGAGCCGGCACCGGCGGCGACGAGGCGGGCCTCTGGGCTTCAGACCTCTACCGCGCCTACAACCGCTACGCCGACACCCTGCGTTGGAAGACGGAAATCATCTCCTCCAATCCCACGCCCACGGGTGGCTTCAAGGAGATTGTCTTTCAGATCAACGGCGGTGGCGCCTTCTCACGTTTCAAGTACGAAAGCGGTGTCCACCGCGTGCAGCGCGTGCCCAGCACCGAGACGCAGGGCCGCATCCACACCTCCACCGCCACGGTGGCGGTTCTTCCGGAAGTGGAGGCCGTGGAGTTTGTGATCGACGAGGCGGACATCCGCGTGGACCGCTTTCATTCCGGCGGCGCGGGTGGTCAGAACGTGAACAAGGTGGAGACGGGTATCCGCCTGACGCACGAGCCCACAGGCGTCGTCGTCAACTGCACCGATGAACGCTCGCAGCTCAAGAACCGACTCAAGGCCATGTCCGTCCTCCGCGCCCGCCTCTATGACTTGGAACAGCGCAAGCTGGCCGAGGAGCGCTCCGAGGACCGTCGATCACAGGTCGGGACCGGTGAGCGCTCGGAGAAGATCCGCACGTACAACTACGCGGAGAACCGCGTCACGGACCATCGCATCGGACTCACCCTGCATAGTCTCCAGAACGTGCTGCAAGGGGATCTCGACAAACTGATCGATGCCGTCGCCACTCAAGAAGAGGCGCGCTTGCTTGAGGAGCAGTCGGTATGACACAGAGCGCTCCCCCGCCCGGTCCCGCTCTTCGCGACGTTTGGATGGACGCCGCGCAGCGCCTGGAAGACGCGGGCGTTCATGACGCACGGTTCGAAGCCGAGGTCCTCCTCCGCCATGCCTGCGGCCGGACGCGCGCGGAACTCTACGCCGGCCTCACGGACACCCTTGAGCCGGACGCGCGTGAGCGCTTTGAAACGACTCTCGCGCGCCGCATCACCCGCGAGCCCCTGGCCTACATCACGGGCAACCGGGAGTTCTTCAAGCTGGAGTTCGATGTGAGCCCGGCCGTGCTCGTGCCGCGCCCGGAGAGCGAACTGCTTGTAGAGGCCGCCCTCGATCATCTGCGGCGCTTGCGCGTGCGCCGTGCCCGCGTCGTGGACGTGGGGACCGGCTCCGGTGCTATCGGTATCGCCATTGCCAAGAACCGACGCGATGCGCAGCTCCTCGGGATCGATGCCTCCCCCGAAGCGCTTCAGGTCGCCCGCCGCAACGCGAAGCGGCTCTTGCCGCGGCGCCCCACGGACTGGGTCCAGGGTGACCTGCTCACGGGGGTCAGCGGTCCGATCGACTGCATCGTCGCCAATCTTCCCTACATCCCCGATGGACGCCTCCAGGAATTAGAGCCAGAGGTCGCGCAGCATGAACCGCGCCAAGCGCTGACACCGGGGACCGTTGGCACGGAACTGATCCTGCGTTTGCTCACGCAGCTGGGATCGCGCCTGACGCCACAGGGGATCGCCGTACTTGAGCTCGACCCAGGTCAACAGGATGAGGTCACGATATTGCTCGCCCGCCTCCTTCCCCAGGCGACCACTGAAGTCTTGCAGGATCTCTCGGGCGACCCTCGCGCGGTCAAGATCCTCAACGGCTGATCCGTCGTTCTACCTCGACCGCCGTTGGGACCGGCTCACCGCGTCCGACGCGACGGTAGATCACTGCCATCAGCAGCAGGGCTATCGCGCCGGCCACGAATGCCCAGCGCAGCGCCCCCAACGTTCCGACAGACAAACCAATGAGCGGCCCGAGCGCGGATCCCAGATCGAGGAACGTCGCGTAGACACTCAGCACGGCCGCTCGTCTGGCGACGGGGGCTAGGTCCCCCGCCCGTGCGTGGAGTAGCACGATCAGCGCCGTCGAAGAGACGAACGCCAGGGTCACCATGATCACGACGATCCCGATCGGCGGAGACGTGGCGAGCCCCAGCAAACCCACGGCGCCGAGTCCGAACGCCGTCAAGATCACTGGCGTGCGCCCCAGCCGATCCGAGAGCCGCCCCGACACGGGCGCCAGGATTAGGTCGATGCCGAACCGCACGCCCAACGCGATTCCGGTGAACGACGCGACCCCGATTGCGAGCCCGCCGATCCCGATCTCGTCCCCGAACCGCTCGTCCAGATAGAACCCCAGCGAGGCGGTCAGCAACCCCGAGAACACCAGCATCCCCGCCATCCCACCCAGCCCCACACTGAGCAATTGGCGGTCGCGCAGGACCGTCCGCAGTGCCTCCCTGTTCGACGCCGTATCGCTGGCCCCGTCAGCGGCCACGTGTCCCTCCGGCTGCCGCGACTCCTGCGCCAAAATCGATTGCCGCGACGCCGAGGTGATGAACCAAACCACGCCGCCCACCGCGGTCGCAACCGCGAAGATCGTCAGCGTCCATTTGTGTCCGATCGAGTCCGTCAGCACGCCGCCTGCAGCCACTCCGACAAGCGATCCGCTTCGTGCCACTGATGAATAGATCCCCATGAGAAATCCACGGTTCGCGTCATCGGCCTCGTTCAATACGGTCAGCCAGGCCCCCAACCGCAAGATCGACCAGCAGACTCCCCACGCCATGCGTGCCAGCAACAACACCCAGAACGTCGTCACCCACCCGTACGACGCCGTGGTCAAAACGGCGACGATCATCGCCGCCGCGAACGGCGGCCGCGGTCCAAACCAAGCGAAGAGTTGCGCAGCGACCGAGTTCGAGACCAATCGGACGAGCCGGTTCGCGCTGAGCAGAATTCCAACCAGCCCGATCGACAGTCCCCAATCCTCCGGCCGGGAGGGCATCACGGCGTAAAGCATCGAGTCGCCGAAGAGGGACGCCGCCACGGCGCCACAGATGACCAGTACGGGTATCGGTACAAAATTCCCAAACAGCCGCATCGAAGCAGTCTAGGTGGGCGTGGCCTTCCTCCGATGTTCGGCAGACTCTCAGCCGCCTCAACCTTGGTCCCCTAAACTCGCTGCGTCACGAGTCCATCCAGAGAGGCACTCCCATGACCACGACCATCGATGTCCAAGGCCTCTGTGATCAGTGTTTCAGCGCCGTCCGCGTCGCCTTCGCCGAGAACTTCGCACGTGGATGGGAGATCGGTGCCCCCGTCTGTATCACCTGGAACGGTGAGACCGTCGTCGATCTGTGGGCGGGTAACGCCGCCGCCGCCTGCACGACGCGCTGGAGCCGCGACCACATCGCCAACGTCTATTCCACGACCAAGGGCCTCGGCGCGACCTGCGCGCACATCCGCGTCGACCGGGGCCAGCTCGATCTTGACGCCCCCGTCACCAGGTACTGGCCAGAGTTCGGCCAGGCGGGGAAAGAGAATCTGCCCGTGCGCCTCCCGGGCATGTACGACGCCGTGGACGTGCCGTACACCCCTCCAAGCGGAACCGGCCAGGGAACGTCGGTCGGTTAGCCGCGGGTGGCCTGGCGACGCCCTTGCATCGTCCTGGTCGCCGTGGCGCTTAGCGTCGCCGCCTGCACCGGTGAACAGGCGCCGCTCGCAGTCACCACCGCAGCTGACGCCTTTCGTGCCGCGCAGACGCTCAGCGGGACATTCCTCGACGAGCCCGTCGCCATCCGAGCAGAGATTCGCTTTCGCGCCCCCGGCGATCTCTCCTGGTTCAGCGACCAACAGGCCGGCGCCCAGATCGCGCACATCGTGATCGGCGATGAAGCCTGGACCCTCGCCGGTGGCGGCGGTTGGCGTCTCAGTGATCCGGCCCTGGTCCGCGACGAGGTGCTCGGTTTGATCGACGCCATCCCGGACCAACTCACCTCAGACCTGAGCCAAGATCTGGGCCCGGGTCCCGAAGTGAACGGTGAGCAGACGCGGCGCTACCGGATTCCCGCCCCTACGTTCGCGGAACGGGTCGTGGCCGAGATTTCGCGCGAGCAACTCACTCACCCGATCACCGCGCGAGAGGCGGGAGAACTGCGCATTGCCTACGAACGGGCGGAGTCGTTTACAGAGATCGTGCTCGGTCTCGAAAGCCATCGCGTCTACGAGGTCCGGTCCGTTGCTATCGGTCCCGGACTCGACATCGTCAGGACGACCACGCTGTCAGCCTTCAACGAATCCGTGCAGATCACCCCGCCGCGGTGAACGCCCGCAGCACTCCCGAGCGGAGGCTAGTCGCGCATCATCTGGTAGATCTTGCCCTCGGTCTTGATCGCCGGGGCGATGATCACATCGGCGTCGTGCATGTCGGCAAGCTTGGCCGAGCCGATGCTGCCCATGCAGGTGCGGAGCGCACCCACCAGGTTCTCCGTCCCGTCCGTCCGGGAGGTTGGTCCGTGCAGCAGTCGCTCCAAGGACGTGTGTTGTCCGACGTGTACACGGACGCCCCGCGGGAGCTCGGCATGCGGCGTCGCCATGCCCCAGTGGTAGCCGCGGCCCGGGGCCTCCAGTGTCCCCGCGAGCGGCGAACCGATCATCACGGCGTCGGCGCCGGACGCGAATGCCTTGCAGAGGTCGCCGCCGGTGCGGATTCCGCCATCGGTGATGACCGGGACGTAACGGCCGGTCTCTTCGAAGTACGTATCGCGAGCCGCCGCGCAATCGATTGTTGCCGTCACTTGCGGCACGCCGATGCCCAGTACTTCGCGGCTGGTGCAGGCCGCCCCTGGTCCCACGCCCACCAGCAACCCCGCGATCCCCTCCTGCATGAGTTCCAACGACGCCTCGTACGACACCGTATTGCCCACCAATACCGGCATCGACAGCTGTGCGATCAGGTCTCTCAAGATCAGCCCCGTCTTCGACGAAGACACGTGCCGCGCCGTCGTCACCGTCGACTGCACGACGAAGAAGTCTGCGCCGGACTCTTCAATCACCGGCGCCAGACGCTTGGCGTTGGGTGGGGTAATGGAAACGGCGGCCTTCACGCCGCCATCCTTGATCTGCTGAATCCGCTGCGCGACCAACTCGTCGCGAATGGGGGAGGTATACGCCTTTTGCAAGATCGCTGTTGCGCCCGGCGTGTCGGCATGCGCGACCTCAGCCAAAATCGAGTCAGGATCGTCGAAGCGGCACTGCAGACCCTCGAGATTCAAGACCGCCAGACCACCGCGGCGTCCGAACTCGATCGCAAACGACGGATCCACCACCGCGTCCATCGCCGACGCCAGGATGGGAACATCGAGCGTCGTGCCCCCGATCTCTGTCGAAACGTCCGTCATTTCAGGATTGATCGTGATCGTTCCGGGCGCGATCGCCACATCGTCGAAACCATATGCCTGTCGAAGTGCTTTTCGCGCTGCCATCGTTTCGACTCCTTAGCTGAACACCGATCGCCGTTGGGCCTGTTTCACTTGTCCGTTAAACGCATCACGACCGCCCTGGGGCGGTCGTGTTCTGAGTGGCACACAGGGGGTGCGGGGCGGTGATATCCGCACTCCGGCTCCCAGCTTCGACCCCAGGAACCGCGCGCGGTGACAGGCGGTTCGGTCTTCGAAGCTTCAAGTCGACCGATGGTCGGCACTCCAGTGAGGCCCCTTTCGGCCTGTCGGGCCTGCTCATCCCGATCAGATTGAAGGGAGTATATCCTCTCGGCCATCCATTCCATCCGCGCTACTTTGCAGAATCCACGGAAAGATCCCCAATCCTGTGGTCCAACAGACACAAACTCCGTGCCGGCGTCCGCCAGTCGCAGCTCCGCGGGGTCGGTGGCTAGATATCCTTCACATGCAGGTAGAGCCAGATCAAATCCCGCGAGGTCCGCGTGATCTGATCCAGGGCACTAATGAACGCCTCAAGTTGACGCTCGTCAATGCTGAGCGTGTGCGTCAGCAGCTTCCGCTCTTGCCGCTCCAGCACCAGCAGCGCAACCTGATGCGGCTGGATGCCACCTTCGGGAATCCAATCAGTCTGCTGGGCTAAAGTCCGGGAGTGCTTCAGTCCGTGGTTCAATTGCAGCAGCGCGCCCGCTTCGACCCGTCGGACCCGCTCAAGCCCTTGTGGCACTGCCGTGACCGCCGCCCGCATCTGCTTGAAGTCCCCCTTCCCCACTTCTCCCCGAGCCGACTCCACATCGGCCAATGTCGGGAAGCCCAGGTCGCGTAGAAGTTCCTCATCGGACCGGCCCTCCGTCATCGCTCCGAACACCGCCAAGGACGCATCGCTCAGTTCGAAGTCCATGAATGTCCGCACGATCGGTGTGCGGTCACGGTTGCGTATCGACAAGTACAGACCGATCAATTCTTGCGCCGCCGCCAGATACTCCTCCACGATGCGCATCCCCATCACCTTGCGATCGTCAGGATCCGCGGTGACCAGCGCTCGGAACATCGCCTCCGCGACGGTTCGCCGCGCCTTGGCGCCAAAGCGGGCGTACTGCTCCAGGAAGGGCACTTCCAGCGACGTCAGATACGACGTGAAGCACTCGGCGCAGATCTCAGCCCCCGCTTCAGTTCCCTGAGTGAAAGTCGTGCCGCATTCCTCGCACGTCGCGATGCTGGTCGCGGGAGGAGCCGCTCGCTTCCTGCTTCGGATCGGTGTCCCCGCCATCGTGTCCCTTCCGCCTGCCAGGCTCGCTCAATCAGGTGACGGCCGGGCCTGAGCGTATCAGCTTGCCAGCGGCGTCCTGGAGAACCCTATCCACGCCGGCTGCTGTTCACCTTCCGGCGTGTCTGGCCCACGGGCTGGCAGCTCGGGCACCAGTGCGATGAACGGCCACCCACCACGGACCGACGGATCGTCGATCCGCAGGTGTCGCAGGGCTGGTCCGTCCGTCGGAAGACGCGGACGAAGAATTGCTGCGATCCTTCTTCGCCCTTCCCATCACGGTAGTCCCGGAAGGACGCACCCCGATGCTCGATCCCCTCGCGCAACGTCTGCTCGATCGCCTCGTGCAGCGCAGCGCGCTCGGCTGGGCGCAGCGATCCCGCCGGCACCGACGGATGCAAGCGCGCCAAGAACAGCGCCTCGTCGACGTAGATATTTCCCAAGCCGGCCACGTTGGACTGGTCCAGTAGCGCCGATTTCAGCGCGCTCTGCCGCCCCCGAAGCGCCGACCACAGCGCATCGAGTGTGAATGCGGCGGTCAGCGGCTCCGCGCCCAACTTCTCGGAGAAATAGGTGTCGACATCATCGATGATCTCGAAGGTTCCGAATTTGCGAACGTCGCAGAATCGCAGCGCCGTACCGTCGTCCAATTCGATGCGCGCTCGCTCGAAACGGTCAGCCTCATGATCCGCCCTCCGATGCTTGAGCGATCCAGTCATCCGCAGATGCAAGACCAAGGAGCCTTCGCCGGCGCCCGATCTCGCCTCGACAAGCGGCAGCACCAAATACTTCCCTCGCCGCCCCAACTCACCGATCTGCATCCCCTCCAGCCGCGACCGGACGTAGTCCTTGGGCGCCCCCACCAACACTCGCTCTCCACCCTCAAACACTATGAAGCGCTGGATGCGTCGCCCACTGACAAGCGGCGCCAGATCGCGACGGACGGTTTCGACTTCAGGAAGCTCCGGCATGACGACAGCGTATCGGAGTCCCGGTTATCGTTCGCGATCGCTGGTGAGCCGTATGATTCGCGAATCGATCTGCAGAGAGAATCGAGGAAGTACGTGGCCGCGAACTGGGACATGATCACCGTGGGTGGCGGCATCGCCGGAGCATCGCTCGCGCGGTCCCTGGCGAATGCTGGCAAGAGCGTGCTCGTGCTCGAGCGGGAGAAGACGTTCAAGGACCGGGTGCGCGGTGAGTGATTGTCACCCTGGGGCGTCGCGGAAACGCAACTGCTCGGTGCCTTCGATGTGCTCAAGGCGGCGGGCGCGCATGAGCTTCCCTTGATTCAGAACGGACCCGTTCTCCAGAACATCCAGGACGAGTCCCCCGAAGGCAATCCTGCGAACACCTTCTACCATCCCACCGCCCAGCAGGCCCTCATCGACGCGGCGGTCAGTGCCGGAGCCACCGTGGAGCAGGGCGCCCGCGTTACCGGCGTCACCCCTGGCGATCCGCCCACCGTGTCGTACACCCGTGATGGTGAGACCCATGAAGCGACGGCCCGCCTCGTGGTTGGAGCCGACGGACGCACCTCCCTGGCGCGCAAGTCACTTGGGCGAGAGGAGCATCAGCACCGCGCCAATCGGCTCATGGGTGGCGTCCTCGTGGACGGCCTCGATCTTGACGATCGAGCGGGCATCTTCATCATCGTCCCGGGCTTGGAAGTGCTCTCCGTGATCTTCCCCCAGGGCAACGGGCGAGCCCGCGCCTACGTTGGCTTGGCCGACGAGAAGAACGATCCGTTCAAGGGCGCCGATGGTTTCCAGGTCTTCGTCGACTCCAGCATCGCCGCGGGCGTTCCGGCCAGCGCCTTCACCAACTGCAAGCCCGCAGGTCCGCTCGCGACCTTCGTCGCGGACGACTCCTGGGTCGATCACCCCTACCAAGATGGGGTTGCGCTAATTGGAGACGCCGCGGGAATCAGCGACCCCACCTGGGGCTTGGGTCTCTCGCTCTCCTTCCGCGATGCCCGCGTCCTCCGCGACTGTCTCGTGGAATCAGACGACTGGGACGCCGCCTGCAACAAGTACGCGCAAGCCCACGACGAGCACTACAAGACTATCGTCACCGCAGAGAACTGGATGACGCAAATCCTGATCGAGCCGGGTCCTGAGGCGGATGCGCGCCGCGCCCGTGTCCTGCCGCTCTGGTTCCAGGAGCCTGACCGCCAGCCCAAGATGGCCACCTTCGGCCCGAGCATCGACGTCTCGGAGCAGGCACGACGGCGGGCCTTCGGTGAGGATGTCGATAGCTAATCCCTCCAGGCCCACGTGAAGGATCAGGGGTTGTATACCGTCACGCGCCGGTAACGTGCCCGTCCTCGCTCACAGCGCCGATAGCAGCGCGCTCCTACAATGGATCGATGACCACGGAGACGCCCGCGCGCCGCGATCCGGCCTCTCACCCGATCTTCGAAGATCTCAGCGTCGAGCTGGAGCGCTATCTCGACTCTGCGCAGATCGAGGGCGTCCGTCGCGCCTACGAGTACGCCGCTCACGAACATCGCGACCACCAGCGCGCTTCCGGCACGCCCTACATCGAGCACCCATTGGCCGCCGCCGTGAGCTGCGCCCGTCTCCAGCTTGACGTCCCCGTCATCCAGGCGGCCCTCCTACACGATGTCGTGGAGGATTGTGGCGTCACCCATGAGCAGATCGCCACCTCCTTCTCGGAGGAAGTGGCGACCCTCGTCGATGGGGTGACGAAACTCAGCGGTCTCGCTCTGCCTGCCCTGGAAGCCCAGGGCGAGGAGGACGTCCAAGCGGAGAATCTCCGCAAGATGTTCATTGCCATGGCGGACGACGTCCGCGTTGTCATCGTCAAACTCGCCGACCGGCTGCACAACATGCGCACGCTGGATGCGCTCTCCCAAGAAAAGCAGCTGCGCATCGCCGGCGAGACGATGGAGATATATGCCCCCTTGGCGGCGCGGCTGGGAATTTGGCAGTTCAAGTGGGAGCTTGAGGATCTCGCGTTCCGCTATCTGGATCCCGAGGAGTACCGGCGCATCGCGGGACTCGTCTCCTCGCGTCGTGCCACCCGTGAGCGCTACCTGATCCGGCTCCAGCGGGAGCTAGACAGCGCACTCCGTAGCGAAGGCATCCGCGCCGATGTGTCGGGACGCGTCAAGCACATCTACTCCATCCACCAGAAGATCCAAAAGTACGCGGCGGACAGCAAGTCCTTCAGCGAGATCTACGACCTGCTCGCGCTCCGGGTCCTCGTCGACAAGCGCGAAGAGTGTTACCACGCGCTCGGCGTGGTGCACTCCCTCTGGCGTCCCATCGCCGGCGAGTTCGACGACTACATCGCCAATGCCAAGCCCAGCGGCTACCGATCGTTGCACACGACGAGTTACTGGTCGGGGAACCGGCCCGTTGAAGTGCAGATCCGGACGCGGGAGATGGATTCGGAAGCAGAGTTCGGGGTCGCCGCACACTGGCGCTACAAGGAAGGGGACTCCCGCGCGCAGGAACGTGAGCGCGAGCGTCTCTCCTGGCTCAAACAGCTCATGGATTGGCAAGGCGACCTGAGTGGCGCGCGCGAGTTCGTCGAGACGCTCAAATCGGACATCTTCCAAGACCAAGTCTTCGTCTACACGCCCAAGGGCGAGATCAAAGATCTACCAGCGGGCGCCACGCCGCTGGACTTCGCCTTCCGCATTCACACCGACGTCGGCTACGCCTGCGTTGGCGCCAAAGTCAACGGGCGCCTCGTGGCACTCACGACTCCCCTCCAGAACGGCGATGTGATCGAGATCGTCACGAGCCGCACCTCCCGTGGTCCCAGCCGTGACTGGCTCAACCCCGCGCTCGCCTTCCTCAAGACTCATCATGCCAAGGTCAAAGTCCGGCAGTGGTTCCGCCGTCAAGAGCGCGACGAAAATATCGTCCGTGGCCGTGAGGAGCTGGAGAAGGAGCTCCGCCGGCTCAGTCTCAAGCTACCGGAGGTGGAAGACAGCCTCCTCGATACCTATACCTACAAGACGCTGGACGATCTGCTTGTGGCCATTGGAATCGGCGAGCTGACTGGCCACGGAATCGCGCTGCATCTCGCCTCAATCATCGTCGCGGATGAGGTGCCCCACGTTGATCCGCCACCGTCCGTCGCCGTGCCGAGAGAGCGCAGCGCCAGTGGGGTCTACGTCTTAGGGGCGCCGAATCTGCTGACTCGCTTCGCCGCCTGTTGCCACCCGCTTCCTGGCGACCCGATTACCGCCTACATCACCCGCAGCCGCGGAGCGACGATTCATCGCAGTGATTGTCATAACGTGATTCACAGTTCCGAGTACGAGCGTCTTGTCGACGCGCAGTGGGGGAGTGCCCCCGGCACGCGGTACTCGGCCCAGATCCGCATCGAAGGCTGGGACCGCGTCGGCTTCGTCCGCGACATCGCCAACGTGGTCGCCGATGAAGGGGTCAACATGGTGGGGCTGCGCACGGACGAAGCGGACGGCTCCCGCGTCATGGTGCGCGTCACCATCGAAACCGATGGCATCGCCCAGCTCCAGCGCGTCATGCACAAGGTCGACGCGCTGCGCGGCGTCCTCGGCGTGGACCGGGAGACGTAGGCACATTCCTGCATAGAGATATCTCTTCGCAAGAAACTAAGAGAATTATAGCACAACTAATTCCTATTGCTAGCATGCCCCCATGCTTGCCAAAGTCACGGGCTGTGCTGTTATCGGACTCACGGGGGAACGAGTCAGCATCGAGGTCGACATCGCCTCGGGCCTGCCCGCCTTCCATATCGTTGGCCTCCCCGATACCGCTGTCACGGAAGCGAAGGAGCGCGTACGCTCCGCGATTCGGAACGCCGGGGCGGAGTTCCCGCAGAAGCGCATCACCGTCAACATGGCGCCCGCCGATCTTCGCAAAGAGGGTGCCGCATACGATCTGCCCATCGCTATTGGCATCCTGATTGCCTCGGGGCAGCTCCCCGAACAGAGGGTTGCAGAGACCATCTACCTCGGAGAGCTCGCACTCGATGGCAGCCTGCGGCATGTGCAGGGAGCACTTCCCGTCGCCGCCGCCGCGACGGCGATGGGCTTCACCCGGCTGGTCTTACCGATGGTGGACGCGCCCGAAGCCGCGTTGATCGACGAAGTCGAAGTGCTCGGCGTGGAATCCATCCGCGATCTCATCGAAGACGCGCGGGGGGTCCAATCCCTGACGCCCTTTGACCGCAGTACCTCGCCACCAGCGGAACCCGTGATTCCCTGGACCGTCACGGACTTCAGCGACGTACGCGGTCAAGAGCACGTTAAGCGGGGCTTGGAGGTGGCGGCGGCCGGCGGACACAACCTACTCATGGCAGGACCGCCTGGCGCAGGCAAGACCCTGCTGGCGCGCTCCATTCCCAGCATCTTGCCCCCACTGGGCAATCACGAAGCGCTCGACGTCACCAAGATCTATAGCGTCTCCGGTACCTTGCGCGAGGGCGTGGCGCTGATCCGGCAGCGCCCCTTCCGCGCCCCCCATCACACCATCTCCAACGCGGGCCTGGTTGGTGGTGGCCGCCTGCCCCGGCCCGGGGAGATCAGCTTGAGTCATCACGGCGTGCTATTCCTCGACGAACTGCCAGAGTTCAACGTGGCCGCGCTTGAGGCCCTGCGCCAACCGTTGGAGGATCGCCAAATCACTATCGCTCGCGCCCAGGGCGCAGTCACCTACCCCGCGGACTTCATGATGGTCGCGGCGATGAACCCCTGCCGTTTGTGGTCGGAGCTACGAAGAGGTACTCCACGGTCAGGGTGGCCTGTTTCTGGCGGGGCGTCGTATCGGTGGTGTCGACGACGATGCGTTTCACCAGGAGCTGGGCGATCTCCTGCCGTTCGTCGGAGGAAAGACCCGCATCCAGACGTCGACGGAGTTCGGCGTAGAGCGCCTCGGGATCGGGTTGGAGTGGTTCCGCCGGAGCCGACTCAGCCAGACGATCGTGGAGATGCACTTCACGATGGCGGAGATCATCCAGGCGCACATCCAGGGCGTCCCGATCCACGCGACCGTCTTGGTAGAGGTCGAGGATCCGGTCGCGTTGCGTGGCGACGTCCGCAAATGCTGCCTCTAGCGTGAGGCGATCCGCCTGCGCCGCCGCGGCGTCTTGGTTTTCGTAGTGCGCGACATCGGCGGCCAGCTCGTCGAGTAAGGTGCCGGGTTCACGGAGGAAGCGCTCGATATCGTCCCACACGATCGCCTCTAACACGGTGCCATTGATGGCCTTGGCGGAGCACCGGCCCCGCGTTTCTCCCCGTCCGGCTAACTGGCCGTTGCAGCGATACCAGATAGTGCCGTGGGACCGACTGCCGGTGAAGTTCAACCCGCAACGGTGGCAGAGAAGGCGAGAGCGCAGTAGGTAGGGCCAGGTCTTGGCGGCGCGGCTGCGGGTGCCCATCCGTACGTGCGCTTGTTCCCAGACCGCGTCCGAGACGAGCCGAGGCACGGAGACCTCAATCAGCTCCCGGCCGGGCTTGCCGCGTTTCCCATACACGTATTGCCCCACGTAGGTGGTGTTCTTCAAGATCTGCTGGATGCGGCCAGGCCACCAGCGAGCGGCAGTGCGCGCCCGGCGCGAGCCAGGGCCGGCACGGTTGTAGGAGGTGGGAACGCCGAGACGGTTGAGTTCTTCGGCGATCCAACGTGAGCTGCGGCCTTCCGCGGCCCACATAAAGATGTGAAGAATGACGTCGACCGCCGTCCATTCGCCCCAGACGACGGTGGGGTCAACGGCGAGCTTGCTGTCCAGGACGTGGTAGCCGTAGGGGACGATGCCGCCGGGGTACTTCCCCTCGCGGACGATACGGGCCATGCCCTTGGCCATGCGGTCGAGGATGCGTTTGCGTTCGTGCTTGGAGAAGACGGCGAGGAGGTCGAACTGAAACTCGTCTTCGAGGCTCTCTTCGACGCCGACGAGGCGCACGTCATGGGCCTGGAAGTGATCCCACACGTGGAAGAGGTCCAGGGCGTCGCGGCCCAGCCGGTCGGCGCGCGTGACCCAGATCTCGTCGAGGGCGGCCCGTTCAACCGCCGCCACGAGCTTGGCGCCGCCAGGGCGCTCGGCGAGTGGCACTGTCCCGGAGATTCCGTCGTCCGCGAACGTGGCGACCAATTCGGTGTCCGGTTCATGATCCATCCGGTGCTGGAGGGAGTCGCGCTGATTCTGAATGGTCTGTTTTTCGCGCTGCTCATCCGAGCTGACGCGGAGATAGAGGGCGACGCGGCGCTTGGCGTTCATGGGGATCCCCTTCGGCATTCCGGTGTGCGGCGCAGTCCGAGAACGATGCGCAGGGCAGCGGCCATAGCGTCGCGATCTGAGGCGTAGTGACGCTCCATTCGTGGGACCTTGTCCAGTCGTGCCATCTACATCCCCGCCCGTTCCGCAGTGAAGCGCCGCACTTCGACGACGGAGATGCGAACGCCGCCAGCGCGGACGGCCCGGAGCTCGCCACGCGCGATCCACCGCCGCACGGTGTTCGCCGAGACATCCAGGTGTGCGGCGACCTGCTCGATCCGCCAATGATCTTCCACTGCTCACCTTCTTTCACAGAGAGCGTTGCAGTGGGCACCAGGGACAATCAGGAGTTTTAGTTGACGAGGTTCGGGGACCCCGGAGGTCGGCCTGCAGGCAAGGTCGGCAGGGGGATGTCCATGAAGGTTGCGAGGCCGGTGACCGCTTTTCTCACCGTGTTGGGATCCACGTCGTCTGCCGCAGCGATCGCCGCATATCCCAGAACGGTGCCCTCGCGTGGGCAGAGGCGCTTGAAGAGCCAGCTGACGTGGAGCGGCCCTCGTGTACGTGCGTCTCCCAGAAGCCAGCCCGCTCGCTCGGCCTGTTGGGGCAGCTCCTCCAACGCCGCCATGACGTCGGTGGGCAAGCCGCGCACTGGGCGCCCCAGGTCCTTCGCGATGCGATCGCGAAATTGTGCAAGCGTCTCGTTCCGCACGAGTCCCCACATCCAGGTGAGGTTCCCAAAGCGAATACCGACGCCGTCGGGCATTGACCCACCCCAACCGAGGTTGTCGAAAGGGAGAACGATCCGGCCAGCACGCAGACTCCCCGCGCGGACAATCGCCTGTGCGACGATTCTGAAATTCGACTCAAGTGCCTGGGGAATGCGGTGCTAGTTCCACGTCTCCGCGAATTTCGGAACGAGGCGGTTCCGTGTTTCCCACTCCCACAACGGATCAGGGGTGACTCCTTGGGGCATGTGGTCCCGCCACACGGTTTGCATCACGAGGCAGGAGTCTGCAAACGGCTCGTGATGGCCGTAGAGCCGAAGGAGCGCGTTGCTGGCGGACGCCCGCGTGAGGGAGTCGGACCGGAGATGACCAGGGAACATCAGGTGAATCTCCTTGAATGTACCCCGAAAGTCTATACTGCACCTATTGCCGAAGCAACGGGAGACCAACCTATGTCTCCTTCGCCTTCGAGGCGTCGCAAGTACACGCTGGTCACCTGAAGGCTGGAGTGGTCGAGGAATTGCGACACATCCTCGACTGATTGGCCCGCATCCCGCCTGAGCTTCGCGGCGGTGTGCCGGAGGAGGTGCAGCCCGGCGGGCGGAAGCCCCGCAATGGCCAGATAGCGGCGGAAGTTCGCGTAGACGGACCCGCTCGACACGCCGCCCGTGTGGGCCGACGTCGGCCAGATTGAGTCGCTGGGGTCCATGGCCATTAGGCCGCGACCAAACGCCGACAGCGCCTGGACGATCGCCACATAAGCGGGGTTTGGCAGCTCCCGCCGCCCCCGCTTCCCGCCCTTGCCGCGGTACGTGTAGAAGGCGGGCTCTCCCGGTTCGATATCGCTGACGGTGAGGTTCATCACTTCCGACCTGCGGCGGCCGGTCAGGACGAACATCAGATGATGGCGCGGTCCCGCCGGCCGACGGGCGTGTTCGGGATCACGGCCAAGAGTCGCTGCACCTCCTCGGCGATCAGGCCCCGAGGCGTGCTCTGCGGTGTCTTGGGTCGCTCCAGAGCGTCGCAGGGGTTCCGCTCGAGGAACTCCATCCGAATCAGGAACTTGAAGAACGAGGAGACGCAGGCGATGCGGGCGCCGATCGTGATGGCGGAGGGCTCCCTGCCTGAGAGCCCCACGCCGTGGGCATAGGCCAGGACATCCGGCGGTTTGACCTGATCCGGGGGCTTCCCGAGTTGGCCGAAGAAGTACCGCAGCATGCGGCTGTAGGACTGGACCGTCCGGGCGGAGCCGGAACGGCGCTCCTTCTCGGCTAGGAAGGCGTAGAGGGCTTGCTCCCACCGGTCGGGGGCGTCGGATTGCAGAACGAGGGTGTCGTCGGGCATCGGCATCTCCTTTGGACACGACATTGCCATCGTGTCGGGGAGATAGCGAGCCGAGGCGGCTCCTGCCGGATTAAGCCGACGGCTCCCAGCGCTGCTTCCCCTGCTCCGTCACCACGCGCCCAATGCTGGGAAAGGGGAAATGGTTCGTGGCGATGGCGGTCCCGTCCCGTTCGGCACGATCCCAGATCCCCGCGCGGGATCGTCGGGCGGCCGCCTTGTCGACGTCCGCCCCAATGCACCACTCGGGCTCGCCCACTTGGAGCGGGGAATGCGCGGCGTCCCCCAGCAGGATCACGGCCGTGCTCCCGCTGCTCAGAAGAAACGAGACGTGACCGGGCGTGTGGCCCGGCGTGGGGAGCGTCACGACCTCGCGAGTGAGCGCATACTCACCATCGACGAAGTCCCACAATCCCGCCTCGGTGATGGGATCGAGCACGGTCGGGCGGTCGGACGCCGCGTTCTCCGCACCGCCGGCCCAATAGTCCCACTCCGTCTGCTGAACGACGTGGCGCGCGTTCGGGAAGAGCGGGGTGGGCGTGCCGTCCCGATCGACGGTATTCCACCCCGTGTGGTCGAAGTGCAGATGGGTGAACGCAACCACGTCGATCTCCTCCGGGCTGACCCCCGCCTCCTCTAGCACCGATGGCAGCGCGGGCTCTTCTTGGATGGGGAAGACGGTCGGGCGGTTCCCGATCCCGGTGTCGACCAGGATCGTCCGTCCTGCGCTTCGGATCAGCCATTGGGTCAGGCTGAGAGTGAGCTGGCCGTCTCCGGTGAGATGCTCCGGGTAGGCGTTCCAGGCACCGTCCTCGACCGCGTCGAAGAAGTCAGCCGGCGGGACTAGCGCCCAAGTGTCCTGCAGCGCCACGAGCTCGGCGTCACCAACGGATATGCGATGTAGCTTGCTCACTTTGTCTCCTTTAGCCGGATTGCGTAACGACCGCGACCTGGGGAAGCCTAGGACATCTGGCCGACGGCGCACGATGCGTCGATCGTGTGCGATTGGAACGGCTCTTCTTTGTTGGGTTCTGGGGTGCTAGTGGCGGAGGATCAGGGGCGCCCTCTGATCCTCCCGCATCGGGATTCGGATCTCCTTCAAGGGACAGGGGTAGCTGCTCACTGCCACGCTCGGGCCGCTTCTGGGCGGTGAGCCCGAACGCGCGATTGAGCTCGCGCATCTGCTGGGCGGTCAAGCTCTCGCGAACCTTGGGCAGACGCAGATGTGTCTTCCTAATCCTCTGCCAATGCCTGTGGTTCTTTTCGCAGCGCCAGGCGAAACCGTTGGTTCGCTTCTGGAACTCCACTGGACCACCACACCGCTGGCACCGAATCTCGTCCGTGAGCGGCGGGTCGTCAATGCTCCGCGACAACTTGCAGTCGTCGTTGATACAACGCCAAAAGTACGGCTCGTCCCGACCTTCCGCGGCGACGATCTCGGACTGGCAAGCCGGGCACTTCGTGAAGTCCTGGTCGTAGGCGTCCAGCAGCTCCTGCGTCCGTAGGACGCGGCCGTATTCATTCGCGACCTGGCGGCTAGAGCGCCGTTCCATGATCTCTTGGCTTCGGGCCTGGCTGAGGGGGTTGAGCGACCCCGTCCAAAGGATCTCGTCATCGACCAAGACGACCTTCTCGTGCATCCCCTTCTTGTGAGCGACCGTGATGCCCCATGTCCTGAGGGTTTCTTCGATAGCCACGTATTCGGCGCGCTCCCGGACCTTTCTTTCTTCGCGCGGCTTTGTCACGACATAGACCCGAACACCTCGGTCCGCCGCCGCGCGGAGGTGGAGGCCGATCTCGCTCAGCCGGTTCTTCGTCATGAACGGGGAGTAGATAACCAATCGATCGACAGCCGCTGCAATGTCTTGTTCCAGCTCCTCGAAGAACACGTCCTGGGTCACAATCGAACGGGCGCGCTCGGGCGACAGATCATCGGAACGGACCAGTGAGGCCGCTTGTGCCGCCCGTGCGGTTAGACCCGAGGGAACAATATCCAGAGCGTCAACGAGCGGGTAGTTTTCTTGAAGAAACGGAACGAACTTTCGTCCCATGAATGCTCGCCGCGAGCTCTTCTCGATGTAGTCGAAGTCGCCAATGACGATCAGGCGCGCCCTGGTACGAGTCACGGCGACGTTGAGAAGCCGGGTCGTCGTGTCGTCGAAATCCGGTGTGAACATGGCGACACGCCAGTGTGGTTCGTCGTTTACGAGATCGAGTATCACGAGGTCGGCCTCAGAGCCTTGGAAGCTATGAGCGGTCCCAGCCAAAATCTCGTCGCTGAGACCGTCATCCTTGATGAGCGCCTGCACCAGGTTCGCGTGCGGGCGGTATGGCGAGATGATCAGGACTCGATGTCGCGTTGGATCCGCAGGCGGGCGATTCGGCTTCAGGAGCCGCTTCGCCAAATCGACGCTGATCGTGGCAGACAAGAAGTTCAACCGGCTCGTCGATCGGCCCCGAGGCACGCTCGTTACCCACGCGTCGGCCGTCCCGGTATCAACAAGAAGCACCGGGACGTCGTTTCCCCAGGTGTCGTCGAGCCATTCGGAGATCCCTGCTGAGGGGTCTAGGTCCGGTGCATCAGTGAGGTGGCCGTCGTAGAAGAGTGACCTTGGGATGTTCGCGATCGAGGGGTGCATCCGATGCTGCACGGTCAAGGGCATGAAGTACTCGGGCGGCTCGTGCCGCTCATATTGATCCTTGATGCCAGCCTTCTCGAAGATGTCCTTCCCCAGCCACTCTTCCGCCGTTGTGTCGGACGACAGGACGATGGGCGGGAGCTGCCGAAAGTCCCCGACAAGGACTAGTCCGCGATCGGCAAGCCGGGCAGCGATCCAGAGGGCGGGTATCGGCGCCATCGACGCCTCGTCGAGGATGACGGTCCCGAAACGCCGACTCTGGACTGAATCTCGGAGGTAGGCTCGTGTGAGCGTGGTGGCGATGGCGTCGGCATCCCTTATCACCTGTTCCTCGATTTCGGTGAGAGCAACGCGAAGTCTCGCCACGTCCCGAGCAAGGACGCCATACTCAGCGGTCGCAGCCTGATGTTGCTCTCGGAGGCTCTCGGCGGACTCGCCGGCGAGCACGCTGACAGCCCGCGACCGTCCGTCCTCGATTGCTTCGGTGCTTCCATGCAGGGACTGCTCACCCGGGCGCTCGACGAATCCTGCTCCGATCAGGCTCGACAGGACATCCTTCTGCCAGTTCGCGAGCTGCTCGGAAAGCCTGACTCCTTCATCCTGCGCACGTGCACATTCAGCCCGCAGACTCTCGATTTGACCGATCTTCTCCTGCGCCTTGGCCAGAACTGTGGTCGCCGGGTCGGGGCCCTGGGCCGCCTGGAACGCGCCAACGATTCTCCGGTCCTTTTCAAGGCGAGTTTCTCTCGCACCAAGATCCGCGGATCTCTCTTCGATGAGCTTCCGGTTTTCGCCAACCGCTTGGTGGGCCGCGGCGCACGCCGCCTCCTGCTGATCGAGCGATGGGATTGAGATAGCGGCCCGTAGTTGGGCGTCGAGGAGAGCGCGCTCTTCCTCTGCGCGGTTGGCATCGCCCAGGGCAGCGGTCGCGGAATCAAGGTCTGACGCAAGTCTCGCAACGGTTCCGGCTAAGCCGCCAACCACGGCTGTTTGGTGGTCGGGAGATGGCAGTCGGCGGAGGCGACGTACCAAACCGTTCGCATTCCGCGTTTCCTCGAGGACCTCCGTTTCCGCCGCAAGATGCCGCGAAGACTTCGCTCGCTGCGATTCTAGGGACGAGACGAGCGCGGCCGCCCCGGAGACCCGTTCCTGCAGCGCGCTGAAAGTTGGAAGTCGGGCAGCGTTCTGGCGAGCTGGCTCGATCTCGATTGCGCGCTCCCGCAGATTCTCAGCAGCCGACAGTTCGTCTACCAGTCGAACCGATGCCTGCTCCGCCACGAACAGCTCCGCCTTAAGAGCGTCGGCGGCCTCCCCGTCAACTGAGATCCGGCCCTCCGCTTCAAGCGCGGCTCGGGCTACCGACAGGAGCGCACGGTTCTGTGTCTCCGAAAGTTTGGCGTGAGCAAGCTTCTCCGCGAGGTCCTCCACCTCGCCCTCTAACGTCTCCAGCGTTCGCAAATGCGTGCGCATTTCCGCGAGCTCGGCGGTGGCGTCCGGGAGCCAGGTGACCACATCGAGACGATGCTCCAGACGCGGGATCTCCGCTGCGAGAGCCGCTTGACGGGCTTCCGCCTGCGCAAGTTGGTCCTCGAGTTCCTGCGAGCGACGTTCGACGTGATAAGACACCAATGTCTTTTCTGGAACGTGGGGATCCATCGGTTGGCCAATCCGAAGAAGCCTCCCTTCCTCCAGCTCATCGTCATCCATCGCCTTCGCGATGCTGATTACCGCCTGATCCACAGCGACATTCGTGTGGCTGACGACGAGTGCGGTCTCTCGTCGCCCGAGCAGCATCGTGCCGATCTTCCCGATCGTAGTCGTCTTCCTGGTCCCCGGTGGTCCCCAGATGAAGGTTGTGTCTCGGCCCAACGCGCTCGCGACGGCAGCCACTTGGCCGGGGTTGAGTCGGTCGCCGTCGAAGTCGTGGTCGTCAAAGTCCTGGGGCTCCCCGGCCACGGGTTCTCGCCCTAGCATTCGGTCCCCTGCTGGATTTGGTTGGCCAGACGAGGTCTCAATCCGGTCGATCAACTTGCGCAGCAAGAAGGTGAGATCAGTCTGGAGTCGGGCCTCCGGGACGAAGTCGCCTAGATCGGACGGAACGCTAAGTGTGACGGCCAGCCCCTCGACGGAGATGAGAGTGGCGTCGTGATGGGCCGCGCCCACGAGCAGGTCGCCCGGCGTGTCGGGTGGAAAGTTCAGCAGGGACTCGGCCCGAAAGACGTACTGGAACGCCGCTGCCCGCTGACTGACCCGCTTGCCATTGGCCAGGCCGATTCCCCCGCGTCTATCTGCCCGAGCGGCATTGATCTCCGCCTCGAGGGCGTCCCGGAACTCGGCTATGTGCCCCTCTAGGCGCGGTCGGTCATCGGAGTTTGACATCGCTTGGACAGGATAGGCGACACCTCTAGGAATCGAGGCAGAAGGGTTCTGGCCTCCGATCCGACCAGCCGCGCAGTCTGCCTGCGACCGCCTAGGCGGAATCGCGGTCCCCACACGTCATCGTGTGGGACGATCCGGCCCCGACCTCTCGTCAAGCGCCAGCGCGGGCGCGCTCAGCGCGCCCCTGGCCGAAGGATCTGATAAGGAGACTTATCGGCAATGTGCAGAGTCGGCACCAGTAGCGACTATGGGTTCATCGTGTGGCGGATCCCGGCTGCAGCGCAGGGACGCGCCGTTCGGTCCTCGGCGCTAGTCGAGTGTGGCCACGTGCTCCCGCTTCGCCAGCTCCCAGTCGATCTCATAGCCGAGGCCGGGCTCGCTTGGCGCCTGGACCATCCCACCATCGAGATTGATCTCCTCGACCAGGCCGTACACGTTCGCGCCGCTGCAGGGGAAGAACTCGAAGAACTCGCAGTTCGGCACGGCCATCATGACGTGGAGATTCGCCACGTTGTTGAGCGAGTTGCCGCCGTGGTGAATCTCGCACTTCATATTGAAGCCCTCGGCCAGATGACACAGGCGGACCAGTGGAGTGATCCCGCCCGTCACCGCCACGTCGCCCCGCAGGATGTCCGTGGCGTACTGGGTGATCCACTGTGCCATCCCGTAGAAGCGGCCCGGAGCGAACTCCGTGGACATGATCGGGATGTCAAGCTTTTGATGAAGCTTGACGTAGTTGTAGATGTCTTCCTCGACCAGCGGATCCTCATACCAATAAAAATCGAGCTCTTCGATGGCGCGGCCGACGCGGAGCGCGTCTTCGTACTGGTAGGCCCACATGGAGTCCAGCATCAGCGTCATCTCGTCGCCGACCGCGTCGCGGACCGCGCGGCAGATTTCGATGTCCGCCTTGGGCTCGTTGTGGGGATGGATCTTGTGGGCGGGCCAGCCCATCTCCTTGAAGCGGATCGCCTCCTCCGCATACTCCTCTTTCGTTTCCCAATACGCCGTGCTGGAGTAGACCGGGACCGACTCCTTGCAGGTGCCGAGCAGCCGGTGAATCGGCTGGCCCGCGACCTTGCCGTTGATGTCCCAGAGACAGATGTCGATCGCGCCGATGACATCGGTCGAGATGGCGCGATTCATCTTCCACAGGTCACGCCAGATCGCCCCGATGTCCTGTGGGTTTCGACCCATGATCTTGGGCTTCGTGAACTCGATCAGGCTGGCGGCGTGGTGCTCGGGGCGGCTGAGGAACGCGTTGCCGCTGATCCCCTCGTCCGTCTCCACCGTGACGATGCCGAGTTGCTTCTTGCCGCCGAAGAACATCCCGGCGCCGACCCGCCATGGCTCCACCGGCCAGTTGATGACATCGACCTTCACGTTGGTAATCTTCAAATCGATCTCCTCTTGCAGCGACTCGTTCCCTGATTGTGACCCGACACAACGCTACCTGGACACGCCCGCTCTTAGCGCAGAGGGGAGAAGGGGGCGGGCGTCAGAATCCGCGACTCCATACTGAGCAGGAACTCCCGCGTGTCCGGGGGCCAGTTCGGATCCTCGAACGACGCCGCCCGTACTTCGTCCCGCTCCGCCAAGCTGGCGTACGGCCAGATGTGCGTCCACCGATTCAGCGACCCCACATCCGTATACCAGGCCGCCGCCAATGGCGAGAACTTCTCCCGATGCACGATTGCCTCTGACCACCGCTCAATCACTGTGGGGATGGTGCCCGGCTTGTAGGTGTACGTCCGCATCTCATAGACGCCGCCCAACTCCTGCTCGCCCGACCAGTCCCGCATGAAAGGCGCCCCCACGCAGATTTCCGACTCCATGTGCAGCAGCGTCGCCGTGTGACGCGGCGGCCAGTGCGGATCCTGCGCCGCGGCCGCCCGCGCCTCCTGCCGCTGCGCGTAGTCGTCATAGGGCCAGACATGGATCGTCTGGTTGAGCGCCCCAAACTCTGACCGCCAGAACGCCCCCAGCGGCGAGTACTTCACTCGCGCCGGAAGCGCCTCGGCGAAACCTCGCTCGAACTCGGGCAAGTCGCCTGGGGCGAACGTATAAGTGCGGACTTCGTACAGCATGGAACACCCTCCTCGCTGGTGACGCTTAGCAAGATAGCGGCCCAGCGGCAGGCCCGGGGCAGAGGAGCGCCCACTGATCTCGCAGAGGGAGACGCCGACGCGCACGAGCTGATTCGTGGAAGCAGATCACCGCGCACGATGTGCTCATCGTGCCCAGACATTCGACTCAGCTTGAGGGATTGCGGCTTCGAGTCGAACCTCTACCTGGCTGCTAGACTCCGGCGCACTTAGTTCAGGGGAGGGACTCATGACGACGTTCGGCATTGTAAGCTTCATCACCGAGTACACGATGCCGCCGGCCGAGCTCGCGGTGGCGGTGGAGGAGCGGGGGTTCGCCGCCCTCGGTATTCCGGAGCATACGCACATTCCCACGAGCCGCGAGACGCCGTACCTGCTGGGTGGCGACTTGCCCAAGGAATACTGGCACTCGCACGACATGCTCGTCTCTGCCGCCGTCGCGCTAGGTGCGACGACCACTCTCGAAGTTGGTCCCGCAATCTGCCTCATCCCGGAGCATCATCCGCTCACTCTGGCGAAGGCCGCCGCCTCGCACGATCGGGTCTCCAACGGTCGCTTCTTCCTTGGCGCGGGTGCGGGATGGAACGCTGAGGAGATGGAAAACCACGGGACCCCGTTCAAAGATCGCTGGAAGATCACGCGGGAGCGCATTCTGGCAATGCGCGAATGCTGGACGAAGGACGAGCCGGAGTTCCACGGCGAGTTTGTGGATTTCGATCCGGTCTGGTCCTATCCCAAGCCGGTTACGCTGGGCGGGCCGCCCATCCTGATGGGCGCCGGGTCGAAGTGGACCTGGGATCGGATAGCGGAGTACTGCGATGGATGGATGCCGATCGATGGCTTCAACAGCGTCGAAGACGGGCTCGAAGAATTACGGGCGGCCTGCGATCGTGCGGAGCGCGATTTCGGCGAGCTGCGCGTCGAGCCGTTAGAGGGGGCCCCGGACGAGGCCCGAGTCACGCAGCTTATGGAGCTTGGCGTTGATCGAATTTTCTTCTTGCTGCCGTCGGAAGAGCCCGCGGCGCAAGAGAAGCTCCTGGACGCTTATACCAAGGACCTGGAAAGGTTCAGCTCCTAGCCCGTCCCCGACCGCGTTTGGGGGCTGACGATGGCGTCTGCTGCGTCAGAACGGGAGCTGAGCCTCTCGATCCTTCTGACCCCCACGATCAGTTCATCGTGGGCCGACCTTGCCTGGATGCTGGTAGCCTCCGCAGCTAGCGACGAGCGCCCGGGACGCGCGAGGTGACAATGGCCGACCCTGTACTGCGCCTGCGGCAGATCTGTCTGCTCTCACGGGATTTGGAGTGGACGTCCAGCGTGCTGAGCACCGCGTTCGACGCACCTGTGGTTTTCCGGGATCCGCGCATGGCCGCCGGCGGAACCCTCACCAATACGCATATCCGCCTAGGCGACTCGTTCCTCGAAACGGTCTGCCCGACCGACCTCGCATGGGAACGCTCCACGACTCAGACGAGGCTGCTGGATCGCCAGGGCGACAGCGGATACATGGCGATCGTGCAGGTCCCTGACATCGCGGTCGCTTCACGATCCATGGCGAGCCAGGGAGCGGGTCGAGGGATCGTTGCCGGAGATTGGAACGTGTGCCTTGGCGTCCCGGGCTCTGGACTCGCGGGCGTGGAATCCGGACGCTACGTGCTGGGGGAGCCGATAGCCAAGCAGCCCGGCACGGTCTCTGGCGTGAACGTTCAGTTCGACCCTCGGGATTTCGGGACCCTGGCTGAGATTCAAGAGAACTGGCCTGGTCACGACGAGTTTCCACGGAATAAAGGAGCCTACTTCCCGGCCGGAAATACCTGGCAGAGCGATGTCGACGCCCGACCCCACGGTGGCGTCACTACCGGCTTCGCCGCGGTAGAGATCGCACTGCGGCAAGAGGACGCGGACGAGGTTTGCCAGCGGTGGATGAACGGGCTCGGCGCAGGGTGTTCGATTGATCCGGCACAACCCACCACGCTCCATCTGGCAGGAGGGCAGACGATGAGGTTCGTCCGGCCAGACTCTACCGGCAGGACCGGGGTGGTGGGGGTGGACTTGTGGGCGGCCCCTGGCGCTTCCAAGAAGTTCGAGTCTATTGACATTTGCGGAGTGAAGTGGACGCTCGTCGATCCCTCCGGAGCCTGACGTTGCCCTGAGCCTGGCGCGACGCGCGAAACACCCGCGGCACGATGCCCTCATCGTGGGGTGTTGCACCTCGACTGGGGCACCCCGTTGTCTGTGGCGGACACCTCGAAGAGCTCACGCTTCCAGCGAGCTCGAATGGATCGAGATCTGGACGCGATCGCCGCGGCGAATCACACTGTGGCCGTGTACGTGACTGCGCCCGAGTCCCGGGGTCTTGTGCGGGGATCCGCCCGACCTTCCCGGGGCCTCCCGAGACAATGGATGGGAGTCCGATCATGCTGAGCCCTTATCGAATCCTCGACTGCACGGATCATCGCGGCGAGATCGCTGGGATGGTGCTGGGGGACCTGGGCGCGGAAGTTATCCGGATCGAGCCGCCTGAGGGCTCCGAGAGCCGGCGCCGTGGTCCCCTATTGGCCTCGGGCGCGGCGGAGGAACGATCGCTGGAGTTCCACGCCTTCAATCGCAACAAGCGCGGCATCACCGTTGACTTGTCGACAGATCCTGACCGCGAGACATTTTTCCGCCTAGTGACCGCGTCGAATGTCGTGTTGACGTCTTCGCCGGATGGTCTGCTGGACGACGCTCAGATTGGCTTCGAAGACCTGTGTGACGCCAACCCGCACATCGTGCACGTGGTAGTCACGCCCTACGGCAGCGACGGTCCCTACGCGGACTATGCCGCCGCCGACCTCACTCTGGCTGCCATGGGCGGGCCGGTGAGCGTGCAAGGCACGCCGGATCGCCCGCCCGTGCGTGTCTCGGTGCCGCAAGTCTGGCGGCACACGGGTGTGGAAGCAGCGATCGCCACGCTGGTCGGCTTGGCCAAGATGCAGCGGTCTGGCGCCGCGCAACTCGTCGACGTCTCGGCCCAGGCGGCAATGACCTGGACGATGCTCAACGCCATGGACGCGGCCGCGATCCAAGGCCACGATTTCGAGCGCTCGGGATCGGACCTTCAGCTTGGCCTCCTGACCTTGCCGCTCGTCTTCCCCTGCGCTGACGGGTACGTGGCGGCGTTGACCAACGGCAGCGTGATGGATCGGATGGTCCACTGGCTCGTGGATGCAGGCCTAGTGCCTGCTGCCTGGGCCGAAGACGAAGATTGGCGCAGCTACGACCGTCGGCTGTTGGGGGGCGAGCCTGTAGCGCACACGCCAGAAGAGACGATCGGGGCGATGGCGCAATTTCTGGCCAGGGAGACGAAGGAGCAGCTCATGCAGCGCGGGCTGGCTGAGGGCGTCACGATCGCGCCCGCGAACACGGTGCAGGACGTCCTCGAGTTCTCGCACTTGGCCACGCGTGAGTACTGGCACGAGACAGAGACCGCCGATGGACAGCGACTGCGGACGGCGGGGCTGTTCGCGCGCCTCTCGGAGACACCCCTGGCGATCCGACGCGACGCGCCGAGGCTCGGCGAACACAACGGGGAGATTCGGCAGGCTCTCGCGGACGGGACGATGCCCCCGGCCGATCCGCAAGCCTTCGAGACCGGTCCTACTGATGACCTGCCTCTCGCTGGCTTGAAGGTGGCGGACTTCTCCTGGGTTGGCGTGGGGCCGATCACGGCGAAGTACCTGGCGGACCACGGCGCTACCGTGGTGCGCGTCGAGGCAGAAATTCCGCCTGACATTCTCCGTGCCGCCGGCCCCTACAAGGATGGCGTGCCCGGGACGAATCGGTCGCAGTTCTACGGAGACTTCAACACGTCGAAGCTGGGGATGACGATCGATCTGAAGAATCCAGCGGGCCTCGGGCTGGCAAAACAGCTGATTGGGTGGGCCGACGTGATGATCGAGAGCTTCACGGTAGGCACCGTCGCGGACCTGGGAATCGGCTATGACGTCGTCCGGGAGCTGAATCCGTCGATCGTCATGGCCAGCACCTGCCTGATGGGACAGACGGGGCCGGCGGCGGCCTTCGCGGGTTACGGCTACCACGCGGGCGCGGTGGCGGGGTTCTACGATGTGACGGGCTGGCCCGACCGCCCACCCGATGGTCCTTGGGTGGCCTATACCGACACCATCGCGCCGCGCTTCCTCGCGGCGACCTTGATGGCGGCGATTGATCATCGGAGGCGAACCGGGCAGGGGCAGCACATCGATGGCGCGCAAATCGAGATGGCGCTTCACTTCCTTGCGCCGGAACTCCTCGACTTCCAGGCGTCGGGGAGGCGGGCGACCCGGATAGGGAATCGAGCGGTGGACATGGCGCCACAGGGTGTCTATCGCTGCGCGGGCGAGGATCAATGGTGCGCCATTGCGGTAGAGAGCGACGAGCAGTGGCAGGCCTTGCGCGTCGCATTGGAGAGTCCTGAGTGGGCGGGTGCGTCGGAATACGAAACAACGGAGGGGCGTCTCCGGGGCCACGATGCAATCGACGTGGGGATCAGCGAGTGGACCGCCGATCAGACGCCCCACGACGCGATGGCCAGACTGGCTGCGGCGGGGGTGCCCGCCGGCGCTGTGCAGCGCAGCAGCGACCTGTTAAAAGATGTGCAGTACCGCCATCGTGAGTTCTACCACTGGATGGACCACGGCGAGATGGGGCACATCCCGTATGCCGGTCACCAGTTCCGGATCGCCGGCTACGACAGCGGTCCGCGTACGCCCGCGCCGCTGCTGGGCGAACACAATCTTCATGTCTTGCAGGAGGTCTTAGGGCTCGGCGAAGCGGAGATCGCTGAGCTCTACAGCGCCGGCGCACTGGGCTGACGTCTCCGTGGCGATATCCGACCGCGTGTCCAGCGTTTGGCTCTCGTGCGGGGACTTGCATCAGCCGCGCGGCCTTCCCCACACGATCCGCTCATCGTGCGTCCTGGAGATCGTGTTCAGCGGCGGGCGAGCACGAAGGCCGTCGCGCCTGTGGCAAGGGAGTTGGTCTGAGTGAGGTCCAGATCGGCCGCGTCAAACAAGGCCGCGTACTCGGCGGCCGTCCGCTCCCGGCCGGTGGCAAGGACGAGCATCAACAGATCACTCATTGTGGCGAAGTCGTCACGTGGCCGATCGGAGAGGACGTTCTCCACGACGATGGCCTGAGCGCCCGGTCGTAGCGCCTCGCGGACGCTGCGGAGAATCTGGCCGGCGCGGGCGTCGTCCCAATCGTGGATCACGGCGAGGAGCAGATAGCGATCACAGTTCGGGGGGACGGCGACGAAGAAATCGCCGCTCTCGATACGGCAGCGCGGGGCCAAGGCGCCAGTCGTCACGATTGGCAGCGCCCGGGCGACCACGGTTGGGAGATCGAAAAGCACTCCCTCGAGCTCCGGATGAAGCCGAAGCAGGGATTCCAGGGCGGCGCCCTGTCCGCCTCCGACATCACAGACCCGCTGCACCCCCCGCCACTTCAGGCCCTTCGCGACGGCGATCCCATTGAGCCGCCCGCCAGCCGTCATCGCGGCGTCGAAGACCGCCCCCGTCTCGGGAGCGACGGTGTGGACATAGTCGAAGAATGTGGCCCCCGTCGCGGCTTGAGTCCCACTCTCCCCCTCCGGTCGCAGCGCCGCATCGACGTGCTGCCAGGAGTCCCAGAAGTAGCCGCTCGTCGCGAATTCGACCCAGGGTCGCCAAGAGTTGATCTGATCCTGCCGCAGAGTCTGGGTGACGCCGTTGGCCCGATATCGCCCCTGCCCGTCCCGAGCCAGAAAGCCCCGGACGGTGGCATAGCGCAGGACCCGGTCCAACGCATCGGGATCGGTGCCCGTCGTCTCGGCGAGAGCATCGACCGTCATCGGCCGGGTCAGCTGGTCCGGGATCTCGAGTGAGACGAGGAGCCCGAGTATGCGGTTGTCGCCCAGGCCCAAGAGCAAGCTTTCGACGACGCGCAGCGGCGGTGGCGCGGTGCGTCGATGCAGAGACCCCAACAAGGCACGCAGGCGGTTCACGAGACGGGTCAGTCGTGGGGGCGGGAGGACCCGGCTCCCAAAAATCTCTCGCGCGTAGGCCTTCGAATCAGACATGGCGGGAGCCTACCACGCGAAACGAGACCACTGGGTGACCCGCACGATGGCCCGATCGTGATGGGCGGCGCGCTCTCTTATGCCGTATCGCCAGCGAAGTTTGTGCCGTCACTTATTGGCAGAGCCGTCACTACTCCTCGACCAACCCGGCCTGGCTCTACGCTTCCTGCACCAGCCGGGCGATCTGACGGTCGTTCGGGCCGCCCGAGAGGCGGTGGAGCGCTCCGAGTGAATCATCGGAGTGTCCCTGACTCGATCGAAAGAAAGAAATAAAGAAAGAAAGACAGACAGACATGAACGACGAACGACACGAACGACCAGCCGACGGGCACGAAGCCCGTCGACCCCGGCTGGAAAGCCCAGCCGCGCCACCTGGCAATCTTCTTCGTCGCCATCGGTGCCATTCTCATCGGAACCTTGGCCGCGACTGGTGCGTTTGGGAGCATCACCAGCGGCGACTACGCGCCGCGAGACACGCAAAGCGTGAGCGAGGGGACTTTGGCCTTGCGAGCGGCGAGAGCGGAGACGCAAGAAGCTCGCGAGGATTATTTCGAGAGTTTCGCTTTGAACGACGCAGAGGTCCGAGAGCTGTTCGCGGAGTGGGCTTGCCCGGGGAACCCGGGATGGGCGCTTCATGTGCTTGAGCCGGACGTCAGCTAGTCTCCCCCTTCCGCGCTTATTCGTGGTGAAGGCAGTGACGAGCCTAAATGGAGCATCACGGTTCGTGACGGCCAGTACGAGATGCGCGAATCGACGCGGGTGTTCACAGCGACCGTTGTAAACTCCTTTGTCCGCTCGCTCCGTGGCAACGACCGCTGCTGACCTGAGGCGAGTCTAGCTGGACGGGGAAGGAAAAGCTGACCCCGGGGGGGAGGAGGCTGTGCGGCACGGACCCTCGATCGTTGGCTTCGGCTATCTGGGAACGCCTGGTGGCAGGCTAGGGTCCGTGGTCGTACATCGACTGGTTCCGCAGCATGTATGCGGGTCCGTCGACGCCATTGATCGCCGCGTTTTCGCCATAGATGTGCTCCTTCATCCAGGCGAAGTTTTCCCGATTCGCGCCCAGCGGCGCGAGGTCTCCCGCTCTCCGGAGGGCCGCGCTGAGAACGGCGTCCTTGTCCGCGAGTTCCTGCACGATCCCCGCCCCCAACGCGTCGGGGCCGGTCCAACGTCGCGCCAGCTGGACGGTTTGGAAGAACGCGTCCATTGGCATCTTGTGGCGGAAGAGCGCCAGCTCCGGCTCGGGGATGGTCATCCCCAACTCGACTTCGTTCGCGCACAGGTAACCGCGGTCCTCGCGCATGACACGCACGTCGTGGCAGAGGGCGATCATCAGGCCGGCGCCGAAGGCGTGCCCATTGAGCGCGCAGATGGTGGGGATCGGGAAGGTGATCAGGCGAGCAAACAGCGCCATCGCCTCGGCGCCGAAGGCCGCACGATCGCCGCCCGGATGGTCGCCTTCGTGCGAGAGCCACTCCAGATCGAGCCCGTTGGAGAAGAACTTCTCGCTCTCGGAGGCCGTTACGAGGGCCGCGGGGCCAGTAGAGGCTTCGACTTCGTCCAGCGCCTCGTCGATGGCGCGCACGAATGTCGTGCTCCAGCGATTCTCACCCGCTGCCATGGTGAGGACGAACACCTCGCCGTCTCGTTCGAGTCTGATCACACGCTCACCTCCTTCGTCTCGCCGCTCTCGGCAACGCTCGTTGATCCACGGCCAATTATCTCAGACCGCTTAAGTGTCGCAACACGATAGCGGCTCATCCGAACCGGCCATGATCCTGATCATCGGAGCGGGGCCGACCGGCATGGCCATCGAGAACAGGTGACCTCAGCATGATCCAGATGAGTGAGGCCAGGAATCTAGCCTTGGCCCGGTGGGATCGGGCACGATGTTGTCATCGTGTGCGGATTCCAGCTCACGGCACGGACGGATCGAAGTCCATGGCGATGTGTCCCTCCGCCTCAAGGCGGGCGTACTCATCGTCGTCGACGCCGAGTAGCTGCTTGTACACGTATTCGTTGTGTTCACCCATCGCGACCGGCGGCTGGCGCACGGTGAGCGGCGTCTCGGAGAAACGCAGAAAGGGCGACAGGTAGCGATAGCGGCCGATGTCGTCCCAGAGATCCTGGTGTTGGAACAACCCCCGTGCTTGGATCTGGGCGTCGTCGTGCACGCGCGACGCCTCCAGCACTGGAGCGGCCGGTACGCCCGCGGCCTGCAGCCGGTGGAAGAGCTCGTAATCATCGAACTGGGCCGTCCAGGCCGCCAGCTCTCGGTCGATCTCGTCGCGCCGAGCCTGCCGCCCCGCGAGCTCTTCGAGGTCGGGCGTTGCCCAAACCGGCTCGCCCATCGCCCCCGCCAACGCGCTCCATTGATCGTCGCTCAGGACGCTGATGCTGATCCAGCGATCGTCGCCGGTCTCCGCCGTGCCCGGCGAGCGACAGGGATACACCCCATACGGCACGGCGTCGTAGTACGAATCGTTCCCCCGTCGCTCGGTTGCGCGGCCATTGATCGCGTGATCCATGAACGCCTGGGCTAGGATCCCGGCGGCGTTCTCGGCCTGCGATAACTCAATGAGCTGGCCCTCTCCCGTGCGCCGCCGGTGCCAGAGCGCCATCATCACCGCCAGCGCGCCCTGGGTCCCCGCCATGTAGTCGCCTGAATAAATCGGCGTCGTCTCCGTGGGCGCGTGGTCAGCGAACCCCCGCAGGAGCGTGTGCCCCATGACCGATTCGAGGTGCACGCCCAACGCCCGCGCATTCTCGTAGGCTCCACTGCTCCCGTAGGCCGGCGCGCGCAGCATGATGATGTCCTCACGGATCGAGCGCAGCCAGTCGTAGGTAATCCCGAGTTTCGGCAACGTTTCGGAAGCGTTGTTTTCGTAGATCACGTCCGATTGAGCCACGAGGCGCGCCAGCAGTTCCATCCCCTCGGGGCGGCGCAGGTCCATCGTCACGCTCTTCTTGTTGCGATAGACGTTTACGAAGGTCGTCGTGTAGTTCCAGGGCCGCGGCCCCAGCTCGTTCCCGGGCCACGCGCCAGCCGGCGCGGGTGCTTGGATCGAAGCGGGGTCCGGGTGCGCTCGTGTGCCGCGCGTCATGGGCTGCATCACGAAGGGGTTCTCAACCTTGATCACCTCGGCACCGAGGTCGCCGAGCAGCATCGTGCCAAACGGCCCTGCCCAGACAACGCAGAAATCAAGCACCCGGACGCCTTCGAGCGGTAGCGGGGTCATGACGCCCCTACGGCGCGGGTCGCGATCAGGCGTTCGATCTCGCTCGCGTCATATCCCGCCTCGCGCAGCACATCGCGTGAGTCTTCGCCGAGAAGAGGCGCCGACCGAGCCCCGGGCCAGGGCGAGGCGCCCATCACGAACGGTCTGCCGGGGATCTCCACCGACCCCAGCGCGGCATGATCGTTCCTCTGCCAGAAGCCGCGCTCACGGAAATGCTCATCCGCGAAGAGCTCAGCAACCGTGAAGAGCGGGCCGCACAGCACCCGCGCTCGTTGCGCCTCCGCCCAGACCTCGCGCTTCGTTCGTTCAATCAACCAGCCCGTCAGGAGAGCCTGGAACTCGCCGACGAGATCCGGGTCGAAGAAAGCTCCAGGCTGCCCCCAGCGAGCGTCGTCCAGCCACTCGGGATGGCCCAGCATGTCCTGTAGGCGGTCGAGCCGGAGCTGGACGCCGGTCAGTTCCACGTACCCGTCCGCACAGGGATAGACGGCGCTTCCCGTCCCGACGCTGCCCGAGCCACGCAAGCCCTTCTTGCCCGCGTACTCGTACGACATGATCCAGGCATGGCGCCGATCGATTCCGCCCAGCTGGCTATCGGCCAGCGACACGTCGACGTGCTGCCCCACGCCATGCAGCGCGCCCGAGGTGAGCGCTCCCATCGCCGCCACCGCGGCCGCCGAGCCCGACTCCACGAGCGCGGCGGTTCCGAACATGCGTACCGGCTCCCGGTCTGGCGTACCCATGGAATACATCTCACCGCCGAAGCCAAACAGCACCAACTCCGAGGCCAGGTAGTCGCGATAGGGGCCGGTCAACCCGAAATTCGTGACCGACACCATGGATACCTCCGGTCGCTGCTGGTGCACCCATGCCCAGCCCCGTCCCAGCTCGTCCAGTCGCCCGGGCCGCAGGCTCTCCACGACGAGATCCGCCCGGTCGATCAGTCGCCCCAGCACTTCTGGGGCCATCTGGTGGCTCAGGTCGAGCGCGAGCGAGCGTTTGCTGGTGTTGAAGTAGTAGAAGCTGCCACTCGTCTCGCGGTCGGGGCGGTCGTCCTTGAAGGGTCCCAGCCGCCGCGACGGGTCGCCCTGGAGCTGCTCGACCTTGATTACGTCGGCCCCGGCATCGGCCAGGAGCTTGGTCGCGTAGGGACCAGCGATGTACTGCGTCAGATCGAGGACCGCGACGCCGGCGAGTGGTCCCTTGAGCTCGGCGGTCGATTCTGGCATAGCGCTCCGAACTCCGGCGGTCGTTCAGGGATTGGGGAAGGGGAGGTGGCGCCTCCACAATGCGTGAGACACCTCAATCGAATCCCGAATCGCCACCCGGTCGTTCCTTCCCAGCTGGCCTCGGCAGTATTGCCGATCCATTCGTGATTCGAGGTCGGCCTGAGGATAACGAGCGGCGCTGGGTTCGGCACGATGGCGGGATCGTGGCGCACTGCCAGTGGGATTACCGCAAGCGGGGCATCAGGTTCTAGCAGCCCTGGTCGGTTGAAGGCCGGGCCCCAACGCAGGAGCCCGTCAGGTCGAGGAACTTTGCTCCAAGCGAAGGCTCGACAATCCGGGTGACGTCGTCCCGGCTGATGCCGAGAATCGAACCCCAGACGACGCCCCCACCTCGCCGAGGAACCTGACGTCGGTCGCGCAGTCGGATGACGAACGCGCCGATCTTTCGGTCTTGCATTGGCGGATCCGCGTCCGTTGGCATGAGGAGGTCTGCATCCCATTCCAGCCGAACGGGCGAAGGTCGGCGAGCTGGCTAGCTGAGGTTGAGCTCCTCCGCCGTGCGCTCCAGGAAAGCAACCACATCGTCCGGCCCGTCCGCCCCGCCACGGCGCGTCGGCAGCAACAACGGCAGGCGGGCCACGCCCA
>Ga0114996_10000507_pt1 | contig 54209 bp, 37 predicted proteins | sample ArcticOcean_MG_C_4_FD_87039 | JGI IMG/M metagenome (GOLD analysis project Ga0114996, IMG submission 87039) | Marine microbial communities from western Arctic Ocean - ArcticOcean_MG_CB4_134 | ecosystem: Environmental > Aquatic > Marine > Oceanic | place: Arctic Ocean: Canada Basin | collected...
AACCAATTCGTCATGCTCCGGCGTATCGAACCGAACCCGAGCTCCGGATGCCGAACCTCGTGAATCTGGCAACTCCGCGGCGGTTGCAAAGCCACCATCCGCCACATATCGGGGGTCGCGCGCCGCATCCGGGCGGCGCAGGGTCGGTGAGCGAGTCAGAGCGGGGATGCTCGCCATCTCATGCACGTTGGTCAGGCGCAATTCGCGGCCGAAATCGACGAATCCTGAGACCTGGGCTTGACGGAAGGCGTAGATGCTCTGCTTGCGATCGCCCACGCAGCACACCGTCGGCTGCCAAGGGGTATCGGGGGGTTCTCTGCCCTCGGGCAGGTTGCGGTCGCCCCACAACCGGCCGAGCAGACGCCACTGTTGGGCCGAGTTGTCCTGCGCCTCATCGATGATGAAGGCACGATACCGCGCGCGAATCTCACCGAGGCGCATGAAGCGATTGTGTAGGTCCTCGAACAGACGTGTCGCCTCCTCAGCGGTGAGCGCGGCACGCGCAGGCTCAGCCACGAATCCCTCCATCAGCGCCAGTGCGCTGCGGATGTGATCATCGCGCCAAACCTGCTCGGGCAGGGCATCGAGCGCACGCACGACCTCGACCGGGTATCGACCACGCATGATGCGCGGACATCGTGCGAGCAACAGGTCACCGGCCAGAGCGGCGACGTCATCGAATTCATGCACACCCTCGCGAACCTTGAGTTCGTGCAGAAGATCGAGCAGGGCGCGGTGACAGAGTAGCAGATCGGCGAGGTGACGGGCCTCCTCATCTAGACCAAATGTACGCAATCCAGGCGGTGGGGCGTGTGGAAGAGGGGAGGACAGACGATTCGGCAGTAACGCTGAATCCGCCGGCAGATGCGGGATCGGGAAGGGCGCGTCGTCGAGAAGATGCAGCGCCCGCGCGATCGGCCGATAGGTCTGGCCTGCAGTCGAGGTCCACAGGTCCGTGACCGTCGATCCGAAATCCCTGGCGCGCTCCTTCGCAGCGGCATCCTTCACCTTGCCGAAGGTCTCGATCCCACGCGGCCAATCCGCAGACGAGACCATGTTCCCGCGACTGAATGCACTCGGTTTGCGACCTCGATGGGAAGAGGCGCTGCAGGTGACGACACAGAGCGCATGGACCCACAACCAGCGCTCCCAACGGGTCGCTGGAGGTCCCGGATCGATCAGGTCGACCAGCGCCTGGAAGCGCGTGCCTCCGGACAGACCGCCGACGAGGTCGAGGGCGCTGACGTGCTCGCGCGCATTGTCCAACCAGAGTGAGCAAGCGGTGTGAAGATCGGCGACGAATGCGTCGAAGCCAGCATCCGCGGGGCTGAGCAGACCGTCAATCAGACGGTGGACATCTGCAGAATCAACAGCACCATTCCGCTCCAGTCGACGAGAGACGCTGTCGACGAAGACCCGATTGGACAGCAGGGCGGAAAGCACCTTTCGCATCGCTCTTCGACTTCCGAAGCGTCGCGCCAATCGGTCGCGTGCCGCGACCAGATGAGGAGCCCTTTCGCCCGCCACACCCGCATCGATCGCATCGCCACCCGAGCGTAGTCGCCACAATCCCTCGAGCGCACGGCCGATCAGAACATGACGGTCCGCATCGCTGACCACGTCCTCGGTCGGTCGTTCAGATAGGTCCGCGCGCCACGGCGCGACGATGCGCGCGAAGAAGGAGTCGATCGTGCCGATCGGTGCATCCTCGAGCATCGCCGTCAACTGATCGATCAGACCGTCGCGGGTCACACGGGAATCACGCCGCTCACCGCCATCGTCCCGGGTCGGGCCCGGGCGCAATCGATTGAGTTCAGCCCACAGCCGATGGCGCATCTCATCCGCTGCGCGGGTGGTGAAGGTGAGTACGACGACCTCGCTCGGCAGCAATCCCTGCCATTCCGACAGATCCTCACGCTCGGCCAATCCGATCCGCAGTGCACCTGCGGTCAACGCCGTCGGGCGCGGTCCGGGCGGTAGCAGGCGAGTGGCGCGTTGATCGATCGAGAGGTAATGCTCGACCGTTCGTCCGACGATGCTCTGCGTCTTGCCCGTGCCCGCACCGGCATCCAGGATCAGATGCTTGTCGATATCGAGCGCAAGGCGCTGGCCGACGTTCAACTCCATGAGCGATCACCTCCGACGATTGGCGCAAGCCCACAGGCCTCCTTGACCCGACACCAAGTGCACACGCCCTCAGAAGGCGTGGCGTGGACCCTGCCCGTATCAGCGGCCTCAGCGATGTCGATCGCCGTGGTCAACCGCTCCTGCATCCAAGCCCGGAACGAATCACTCGCAGGTTCCGGTCCTTCGCTCGGTAGACGGTGAGTGCTCTGGATGAAATCCGTGAGATTACCCACGCCATGGTCGGCCAAGGCTGCAGCGAAGACTGCCGATACCTCGAGGCTGTGAGCTGTATCCGCGCCGACCTCTGAGATCCCCGCGCCAATCACGAGGTCGCCCGGATGAGCGACCTCCCATGCACGAGCATACAATCCCAGTTGCAACTCATCGAACAGCGCCTTGCGATGGCGATGTCCAATCGCCTCGCGTTTCGGACCATCGACGGACTTGATGTCCCGGATTAGAATCAGTCGACAGGGTAACCAGTCGGATTCATGTGACCAATCCAGCGGTGCGATCGCCGTCTGCTGTCCCCCATAACCGGGCAACTGCACGACATCGACGCGATCGATAAAGCCCGTCATGCGAATCGAGCGTCCATCGGGATGGGGTATCTCGATGCCATCGAGCGCCCATTCCATTGAGATCGGGATTGCATTGTGCAATTCGAGTTCGGCGAGCAGGAGCTTGCCCAATCGACCCGTCGGCGTCATCGGACGAGGAGAGGCGAGCCAATCGAGCCAGGTCTGGCGATCGAGACCGATCAGGTCGTGGCGCCGTTGGGCTGCGGTCGCATCCTCACGCTCAAGCCACGGTGCTCGCCGACCCAGATGGTCGAGGATGTGTGCGAACAGGACCTCGCGCGCTTCGCCGAGGTTGGCCAGAGAGGTCGCACCTTCGACTGAACGCACGTGCCCATCAGGCAGTTCCAAGGCCTGCTCGAATACCGCGCCGAGCGCACCATGGATCAGGTCACCACGGATTCGGGCATCGAGATCCTCTTCCTGAGTCTCTGCTCGACTGGCGCCGAGACGCCGGTCCAGCCAGCCCTGTCGAGGGCAGGCCTGCCAGCGCTGCAGTCGGCTTGCGGACCACCGCGGGCGAGGTGCTGTTGCCTCATCCGTGCAGCCTTGACGGTCATCGTACACGGGCAGGTGAGTCGCACTCGGTGCCAACGGACGCGGATCGTTCGCCAGCAGATGGGTACGCCCGACCTTGCCTCCCAGAACCGGCCATGAGGGGGCATCACGAGGCTTGACCTCGCCGGCAGCGCCGCTGCCGGTCGGCACGATGCGAAGGTCGGCCACACCGACGAATCGGTCGTGCAGATCCATCGTGAGCGGACCTGTGGTGGGCTGGCGTCGCAACCGATCCTGCATGAGGGCTGCATCCAGAGGGATGCTGACCGATTCAGGGTGCAGCGGAGGTGAACTAGGGGTGCGCGCATCGCGCAGGGCGAGTCCGGCCCGCTGCCGATCATCGCGCACGCTACGCCCGGACAGGTGAACCTCAGCCCGTGCGTGGCCCGCTTCGACCACCATCTCGATGCGGGCCGGCCGCCAAGATAGGTGATGCCCGCGCGTTCGATCGCTGGCCGCGGTGTCCCAGCCGACGAGGAATGGTGGTGGCTCCACGCCATCGGCAGAGTCCGCGCCCTCTCTCTCCGCAAGCCATTCCGCCAGAGGTGCGGCGGGTTGGACATCATCGTCAAGCCCCGTGGCGTCGATGAGCAGGATGGCTTCACTCGCGTGAAGCAGGTGGTGGAGCGCGTGTCTGGCAGCGCGCAGGGGTGCATCGGGGCGAGATAGGTCAAGCCGGGTTCGTTCCTCCTCATCCAGCCATGGCAGGCGCTCTGCGCGCAGGTTCCAGCCCGTATTCGTCAGGTGGGTGAGCAGAATCAGATCCGCACTGGTGCCAAGCGCCTCCTCTGGACTGAGGATTCGCACCCTGTCCCCTGCTTCGGTCACCGGCGGCGCTTGCATATCCTCGATCAGGCCGACCAGTTCCTCCACCCAGCCCCGCCCTGTCGAAGCATTGCGATGCGAGAGCACGCCTCGAGCCCGGCGCAGACTGCCATGGGCCTCGAAGAGGCGTTGCAGGGCACCCGCATCGGTGAGCACCTCTGACCAGTCGATGTGCGCGGTGATTTCGTTCAACCAAGCCGAACAATCCGAGGGCATCGACGGCAGCGGGAGTTCAGCACCGCTGGCACAACCCACCCGGTGATTCGATTCCTCGAGAAGAACGCGCTCTGCGGGTGTGAGCAGGGGTGCGAGCCGTGAGATCAGACAGAGCAGCCACCACTGCGTGCACTCCGCGCGCATCGCGGCCTCGGCGGGATTCTCCCATGGCGCAGGCCGAGGTGGCGAGGCCAGTGCCCGCAGCCAGCGCTCGAGCGCGCCGTGGCCACCGAGGATATGCCAGGCGCGGGCCAATCCCTCGAGCCGGTCCGGGTCCATCTCGGGAACCCAATCCGCGTGTTCGGGATGGGGCTCGACCTGCAGCCACTCCTCGGTGAACCGCAGGCTGCGCTGACTACCCAGCCCTCGCAGCCGCTCCATCGACCAGGCCTCGGGTCCGAGTCCAATCGAGGCGGTCTCCGCAAGCCAATGAATCGCCGGCGCCGCCTTCAGCGGCGCTGCGGCTCGAGCGGGCCGCAGGCCAATCTCGATCAGGCCCCGGCGCCACGATTCGGCACGCTCGGAGGCACCCGGATCGATGATCAGAACGGACGCGTCCGCGGGTGCGCTACCCACCCAGTCGCGCAACACCTCCAACGAGGCATCGATGCCCAGTCCACCCTTTGGAATCAGCAATCGGTAAACCGATTGGGCAAGGGGCTCCGGAGTCCACACGTCATGCGCGGGAACCCAATCGGCGACACTGGGCTGGACATCCTCGAGAATCGCCCCGTGCAGCCCGAGTCGATGGTTGCCAATCGGCGCATCACCGTGCTGACACAATTGATGAATCGATCTCCATGCAAGCAACGCGAGCAGCAGCCGACGGTCGCTGCGAGACAGCGTCGGCAGCTGGTCCATCAGCACGATTCCAGCGATACCGACCAGCGTGAACGGCATCGATTCACTGGTGCCGAGCGCATCGATCAATGTACGGCGGGAAATCAACGGGTGCACGCCATTCATTGCCTTGCCCATGCGCACGAGGCGCTTGCGGAAGCCAGCGATTCCCGGGCCATCCCAGGACCGCACATCCTCGACGTCGAACGCCTGACACAAACGTGCCAGAGCGCGGGTGCGACCCTCGCCCCAGCGGTGCTCAGCCGAAGCATGCAGACTCGGGAAATATCCCTCGCGAGCGCCCATCTCACATTCGGCGTGCAACAGCCGTGATCCCGCGGCATCAGAAGGCAACAATCTCGGTAGACGAAGGTCCGCATGCAACGACTTTCGCAACGATTCCAGCGTGTGATGACGTGAACGATCGACTGGGCCGATGCCCGCACCCTCCAATCGAGACAACAGTTCTGCGCGAGCCGCATCACTGGAATGGATCACCAGAAGGGTGGGGAGAGCCGGGTCGAGCACCTGCTCACGAAGATGGCTGAACAACCAATCCGGGAAACACCCCGGCGGCACATGTTCCAACGTCAACGTGTTTTCCATTACGAGCCCCCCCGAGCATCACAGGTCTCGCTCGGGGGTTCTTGAAGCATTGGTCGAATCAGTCCTTTCGAGCCACAGCCGCAGCCCCGAGAGCAATCAGGCCCAGAGGCGCGAGGAAGCCCGGCAACAGGCCATCATCGGATTCCGAATCGGCATCCACGTGTGAGACCGGTTGCCACTCGTGCACCAGCACCAGAGAGAGGTCGTCCCCATCCCAGGCCGCGGGCAGATTGAGTTCGACCGTCTTCTGGGCGACATCGAGCGTGTACACCATGCGCACGGCGTGGTCATAATGCTCCAGATCATTCGAACCCTCGGGGAAGTATGCGCTGGCTTCAACCACCATCAAGCGGTGTGTCCAGGCCATATCATCTGCGCTAGATGAGGTGAAATCCCAGGTCAATTCGCCACTGGAATTGTTGCCCGTCCATGACAACGAAGAGGACCAATCCGAGTTCGACTTGTAGGTGTGGACCTCCGCGAGCATGGCCTCGTAATCCGCTTCCAAACTGTCACCTTCCGGGGTGCTGCCCGCCTTGAGGCGCCCGCCATCGAATACCATGGTCGGCGGTGCACGTTCGATGCCGACCGCCTCCTTGGAGGCCGCGCCATACAGATCGATCCAACGCTGATCGCCCTCATCCGAACCGAGCGGGTCCTCGATCTCGCCGATCGAGCGGTGCATGGCGAGAATCATCACATCCTCGCCTTCGAGCGACTCCAACAGCGCCTCCTCGGCAGGAACGCAATTCTCGCACCAGGTCGCCGTGTAGACCTCGACCACCTGCGGTGCATCGGCAATCGTGCCGGATGAACTGACCGTGCCTCCAACCGCTGAAATGTCCACCGAATAGCCACCGATGATGCCTTGGGTGTCAAGATCGACCGGGGCCGCGGCTTGCGCGGGAACAGGCAGAAGCAGCAGGGCGAACAGAAGCAGGGTCAGGACCTTGCGCATGACTTGCCGAACGTCATCCCCCTTCTCAATCTTCAGGCTGCGAGTGCAGCGAAGGCTGCGAGGGTCTTGTCGACGTCTTCGTCGGTGATGTGGAGGTGGATCGCGACTCGAATCGAATTCGACTCGAGGTCGAACAAGTCGACGCCGCGCTCGGCAAGCCCGGCGACGACCTCCGTGGCTGGCGCTTCGGTCTTGACGTAGACCATGTTGGTCTGGACACCGGCGAGATCCACGCTGAATCCGGGCATCGCATCGACCGCGGCGGCGAGTCTCTTGGCGCGCGCATGGTCTTCGGCCAATCTCTCGATATTGTGCTCAAGCGCATACAGGCCCGCAGCGGCGACGATGCCGGATTGGCGCATGCCGCCGCCGAACATCTTGCGCCAGCGATATGCCTTGGCGATGAAATCTGTTGAACCGATGAGAACACTGCCGACCGGCGCGCCCAATCCTTTCGAAAGACAGATCGAGATGCTGTCGTAATCACGCACCATGCGTGCAGCATCGACCCCAGTGGCAACAACGGCGTTGAACAGCCGCGCACCGTCGATATGCGCCTGACAGCCGTTGTCGTGAGCCACCTTCGCAATCGCATCCAAGGTATCCTGGGGATAGCAGGAACCGCCTCCGCGATTCGAGGTGTTCTCGACACAGACTAGAGTGCCATTGGGATAATGCCCTTGGCTTCCCTCCGCTTTGCGAATCGCTTTTTCCACATCTGCCGGATCCATGATTCCGATCTGTGCGGGCACCAACGCGATGCTGCAGCCTGACAGCGCTGCATAACCGCCACCCTCGTAGACGTAGATATGGCTGGTCAGTTCGGTGATGATCTCATCACCTGGGCTCGTGTGGGCGCGGATCGCGATCGCATTGGACATCGTGCCGCTGGGCACGAATAGCGCGGCCTGTTTGCCGAGCATCGCAGCGAGCCTGTCCTGCAGGGCGATGACCGTGGGGTCATCTCCGAGCACATCGTCGCCGACCACCGCGGCTTCCATCACCGCGCGCATGGCCGCGGTCGGCTGGGTGATGGTGTCACTGCGCAGGTCGATGCGGCCACTCGGATGCTCGCGCATGACCTATTCGAAGCCGACCCCGCACATAGCATCTATTCTCCCATCGGACTGCTTTCTTTATGACACCGACTCGGGTCGGCGGGCCCATGACGGACCTCGCTGAGTTGGTCAATCATCGCCGACTCACCCTCGCCGGCTTCGCGCTCGCCACCCTTGTGATTCTGTCGGGATTCAATTTCGGTCCCGCGGGGAATGACCGCAGCGCCTTCATGCTCGCGGGTGATTCGACCTGGGATGCGGCCCAACTTGCTGAGGAACAGATGCCTCCTGAGAACCATCCCGTGCCGCTTTACATCGGACCCTCATGGGGCGATGAGGGGGGCAATGTGCTTGCCCTCTCCGTACTGCGTGAGTTGGTTTCCCGACACGATGAGGTGATGGCCGATTCGGACCTCGCCGAGCATTTCCAGGCCAATTATCATTGGATGGTCCGAACCGAGGTCAAGGGGCCCTGGGGCATGGGCGAAACGGTCCGCATGGTGATGAATCAGCAGTCACCCGTCAGCGCTCAGATCGGCTGGAATGGCTCGGATTTCAACTCGGCGAGCGAGGCGGACCTCGCCGATGTTCTCAGCCGGCTGTTCGCGATCCAGATGCCCGATGGCAGTCAACCCTACGCGGAATTCGTCGCGGGACTTTCCCAAGCGAAGGATGGAACATGGAGCGGCAAGGCCTTCTTCATGTTCGGCAAAGCGAATCTCTCCAGCCTGTACGGGCCGGAGGGCGAATACTCCAAGAATCCCGGCAATGGCAAGCCCTTCTTCGAAGAATGGGAGGCGGCCATCGATGAGATCTACATGAGATCCATGGCCGACACCGGTGAGGATGTCCACGTCTGGGCCTATCTCGCACTCGACAGTGAGGTGCAGAGCGAGGTCGACCAGACCATGCCGCTGGTTCTCGTTATCTTCGGCTTGATGCTTGCCGTGCTGTGGATGTTCTTCCGCGACTGGCGGGATGTGCTGGCCGCGGGTGCAGGTCTCGGCTTGCTGATGGTATGGATGGCGGGAACCCAGGCTTGGCTCGGCTATCCGATGACGCAGATCTCGGCTATGCTGCCGATTCTGCTGCTCGCACTGGGCGTTGATTTCTCCTTCCATGGTCTGCATCGCTGGCGAGCGATCTCCGGCAAGGAACCCGAATCCGAAGAGGTCCGCCTCAGCGCGGCCTGGACCAGCATCCGCGAATTGCGTCCCGCACTCGGCCTTGCGACCATCACGACGATGATTGCCTTCGGCACCGCTTCGTTCTCAACGATTCCCGATCTTTCGGAATGGGGCCAGATGGCGGTCATCTTCATCTTCGAAGCCTATCTTCTGCTCGGCATCTTCACCGTGGTGTTCCGCTCCGGATTCAAAGCGACTTCCAACGACCCCAATGAGAAACTCGCCGAACGGATGCGCAGCCTTGCAGGGGCTCAGGTTCGCAAGCCGATGCCCTTCCTAATCGTGCTGCTGCTGCTGACCGGCGGCGCATTGGCGATCGGCCAGCCGGACTCGGACTTCGATGTGCACGACTATCTGGACAACGACTCGCGCATGATTCGTTCTCTGGACACAGCGAAGGTTGCTTTCGATGATGCTGACACCGGCGAGCCGGGTTACATCTTGGTCGAATCAGGCAATGATGGCGATCTGGCCGACTTCACTACATTGGCGGAACTCGATGCCCTGATGAATGATATCCGGGCCAACAACTGGACCTATGCGGGTCGGTCGACCGTGCTCGACATGCTACGCTGGCAGATCGCCTTGGTCCAAGAGGGCGGACCGGGTTACCAACCGACCCAGATCGATGCACAGACCGGCCTTCCTTCTCATATCGACGAGACACATATGATGCTGGCTGACATCGTCCGCAACGGCACGATGGACCCCCATGATTCACGTCATTCGGTGACCCCTGGAGGTGTCGCTGCAATGGCCCTGATCGATGGTGAAAGCGGTGCGCTCGTGATGCTGAAGTTGCCAATTAAGGTTGAATACGCCGGCGATTGGGTGTGGATGGAGCAGTTCAAGGAAGACATGGATGCGCTCATCGCAACACACCTGAGCACAGAGGACGGTGAGGTCGCAACGCTCACAGGACCCTCCTACCAACGCTATGTCTTCGTCAATGCCATGACCGAATCCTTCCAGAAAAGCATCTATATCGCCGTGGTTGCCTGTCTAGTCGTCCTGTTCCTGGTCTTCCGCGACATCCGTTTGAGCCTGCTGACAATCTCACCGGTCATCGCCGTCTCGCTCTGGCTCTATGCGGGCATGGAGGTTGCGGGCACCAGCCTGAATCTCGTCACGCTGCAGGTCGCTAGCCTTGCGATCGGCCTCGGACTCGACTATGCGATCCACGTCACCCAATCAATCCGCGAGCAGAGGAAGCGACGTCCCGACGCCGACATGGAGCGCTGGGTGCGTGGCATGATGGGTCATACCGGAACCGCGCTTGCCGCCAGTGGCATCACAGACGTGATCGGCTTCGCTGTGCTGCTGCTCTCCGTGATGCCGATGTTCACCATGTTCAGCAAGGTGATGATCGCGATGGTGCTGCTCGCGCAAGCCGCCTGTCTGTTCATCCTGCCCGCGCTGCTCACCAAATTCGGCGGCCTTGAGAAACCCGATTCCACGGTTCATTCGTGACGAAGGGGTGCCGTTGTCCTCGCCGTCAGCATCGGGCCGACCAACAACCAAGGCAGAATACGAGGCCGTCTCCCGGTTCGAATACAGCATCAATAATCTAGACTGATTCGATTCGTGGTCAGCACGGACTTCAAGTGCCTGAACCACACATCACTCTGGTATGGAACGCAAACATCAGGCTCTACTGCCGTTCTTCATACTCGTTCTGCTCGTGCTGATGATGGTTCCACTCGGATTGTTCAACGGGCCCGATGAACCCGAGTCGAGTTCCGAGGTCATCCGTGGATGTACCGACGCCACCGCACAGAACCATGCTGCCAACGCGACCGAGGATGATGGCTCGTGCACCTATGCGGTCATCGTCATCGAAGGCTGCATGGACCCGCCTGCGACCAACTACGATTCAACAGCCACCTCAGACGATGGATCCTGCACCTATGCGCCGCCACCTCCAGTCCAAGGCTGCACCGATGTGAACGCGACCAATCACGACCCTGCAGCAGAAGTTGACGATGGCTCATGCACCTTCCCACCCCCACCTCCAGTCCAAGGCTGCACCGATGTGAACGCGACCAATTACGACCCTGCAGCAGAAGTCGATGATGGCTCATGCGCCTATGCACCGCCGCCAGTGGGAGGATGCACGGACGCCAATGCGACCAACTACGACCCTGCAGCAGAAGTCGACGATGGTTCCTGTGTCTACCCGCCAGACCCGATTCCTGGTTGTTCTGATCCAGAGGCAACCAACTACGACCCTGCCGCTACCGTGGATGATGGTTCCTGCATCTACCCACCACCACCGCTCGACCTTGAGGCGTTGACGATTCAGAATGCGGTCGGTCAGCAGAACGTCCTCGTCATAGCAGCCCATTATCCAGGGGAGAACCTGACCGACACCATACCCGATATTCAAGCGGCAATCGAATCGGTCGGACGGTGGTATTCCAACGTCTCATACGGCAAGGTCTGGTTCAACGTCACCGTAGCCGGTCCCTACGAACTATCGGTTATTGGCACCGGATCGCACGAAGTCTATGGTGCGGTAATTGACGATGGCTACAATCTGAGCGATTTCAACCGAATCATCGTCGGCGGCCACAGCCATCAATCAACCTCGAGTTTCTCGTCTCTCGGTATCGATTCACGCAACATCACCGACAACCAAGGAAACACCGTCGAAATCATTGCCAGCAGGCTCCAGATTAACTCTGCCTTCTACTTCCAAGGACGTGTCTACGAGGTCATTCATCACGAGATGGGCCATTCATTTGGCCTTGGACACGCCGGATTCTACAGTAGCAGGACTGGTCAGATGTTCACCTACGGCACCTACAATTCAGTGATGGGATTGTCCGTTAATCTTCCATTCTTCAGCATGTCAGATGCATATCGATTGGGATGGGTTGACGAAGAAAACCTCACAACAGTCACAACTGATGGCCAGTGGACCCTGAATACCATAGAGAATGTCGATGCGAACGGAATTAGAATCCCGATTCCTAACGACCCATCTGGCGAGCGCTACTACTGGCTTACCCCGCGCTCGCAAGGCGCATTCTCGACTGCCGAATTGACTGAGAATTTCCCACCCGGTGCCCTGCACCCTGCCAGCGGAGGAGGCCTCGGTTCCCTTGCGATCGACACCACCCCAGAAACCCACCTGTGGAAGGGGGAGATGGACACCGATCTCTTGCCCGGGCGCAGTTGGACTGACCCGACGGGGACCATCCACATCACCCTCCTAGAATCGACCAATGATACGGTCACCGTCAAGGTCGTCTTCGGCGAGAATTCAGCCAATACGTCGCCTCAAATCAACGCCGTCACAGCGACGCTGGTCTCAACGAATCCCTACGTCTACGATTTCTTCGCCAACGTCACCGATGTCGACGGGGATGAACTGACATATTTCTGGAATTTCAATGCCAAAAATGGTGGCAAATTCAGTTTGACAAATCATGGTGACGGGCAGAACCAGAGCCATGCCTTCAATCAGCAGAATTCACGCAGGGTCTGGGTGACTGTGAGTGATGGGGGAGGCGGGGTCACACGGGGTTGGGTCGATGTGGAAAATCACACGAATCTGGCCCCGACACTCAGCGGATTCGCCCTCAGTTCATCGAATGGATTTGTCATCTTCGTCAGCAACGCATCCGACGACGATGCTTGCATCTACACATGGGACTTCGGAGATGGCAATTTCTCCAACTCAAAACAAGGTTATCATGACTACGCAATCCACGGGATGTACAACGTCACGCTGACCGTCGACGACGGCGAATTCAGGGTCAGCTATACCGAGGAGGTCAATTCGCAATGGCCGGGTTACCCACCGAATGTCCTTCCAATCGCAGATGCAGGTGAAAACCAAACCGGCGGTGTGAACGATAATTTCGTTCTCAATGGCAGCGGATCATCCGACCCGGATGCGGGTCCGGCGAGTCTTCGATACGAGTGGAGTTGCGACAATTGCTCACTGACATTTGATGGCAGGAACATGACCGTGACCATCCATGGACTGGGGGTTGGAACGTGGGAGTTCACCCTGCTGGTCTACGATGGTAACGACCGCGTCACCGATTCCATCTGGATTACAGTAGTTTGAGCTCGCCGGTGATGGCATCGATCTCGTCCTCACCGGCGGGACCGATTGCGACCACGGTCAGCGAACCGGCGGGAATCTGTGTGCGACCCGCGTCACGAATGCTGCAGACCGGCAGGTGTGCGCGCTTCGCAGCATCCATCATCGATGAAAGGGCCTCTGAATCACCCTTGAGAACAATCTTCTGCTGGCCACTGGCCATCCACACGGCCATCTCGTCAGGATCGGTCTCCGCGGCCTGCAGTGCCGCCTTGACGCTCGCATGACCGACCTGGGCGGCGATCTTGCCCTTGCCCATCTTGAGCGAGGCATCGACGATGCAGACCAGCTTGACTGGGCCTAGACTGGCCTGATAGGACGAATCTCCACGTGTGGGCGCGGTCAATCGATGCAGAAACGAACGCAGTCCCATGTTGCCGCCGAGGCGGCTCTCTCACATAGCCGCTCGGCTCAAGTGACCACCGGAGCCTTGCGCTGCCGACACATCAGACACACGCCCTGATTGTTGTGATCGATACAGAATGTGAATCTTGGACTCACAAGACTTGAAGAGATGATGCGAGAGGCGTGAACCATGCACATCTCCGGAAAGATTCTGATTCCCCTCGGTGTTCTGTCTCTCATCCTCGGCATCGTATGGATGGTCGTCGGTCCGGAGGATGATTTTGTTATCGAAGACAGCACGGAGGGCACCGTCGAACTCCACGATGATGACGATAAGGGTGAGATCGGCTTCACATTCTGGATCGAAGGCTCGTACGAGGATTCTGATGAGAACGGGATGTGGGATGATTGCGAGGATTTCAATGCCACCTTCACCGGCCCTGATGGGGTTGAGAGGGATCACTTCTTGCTGGTCTGTGACGAGGGGCTTCGAGATGATGGAAATGAGATTCCGAGGGAATTTGATAATCAGGGACTGATCTATGTCGGCATCGCGTGCAGCATGGAACATCTGGATCAGGACTGTCCGGACGGTGAATACAGCATCACGACCAATACACCGGCGAATGTGCGCTATGAAGACGAGGTGCTCTGGGGTGGACTCGTCTGGTTGGCCGGGCTTTGTTGCACAATCTGTGGACTCCTCCTCGGCGGGATCGGACTCCTTCTCGGCCTGCTGATCAAACCTTCAACTCCATCCGTCATGATCGTTCAGGGACAGCCGGATATGACCGATGTGCCTGTGCTGGGACAACAGCCAGCGTTCTCAGCTCCGGAAGGTGGTGGAGACGTCACGGAAGAACCAGCGGAAGAACCAGCGGAAGAACCAGCGGAAGAACCGGCGGAAGAACCGGCGTTCGACCTCAGCAAACTCACGCTCGACGACGACTGATCCTCACGCGGCATCGTAGATGCCGAAGCCTGTCAAGGGTGGGGTATAGACGTGGAGATTGATGAGATTGCCATCGGTCTCGTTGGAGACCCTATGGATGTCGGACTCGTCGGCAGCACAGACCGTGCCGGGCAGATAGATGCGGGTCTGCTCGGTTACGGCACGACCATCCTCGTTCAGGGAATAGACCGTCTCGGTGGACTCTCCGGCGACGATGTGGAAGGCGCAGTCCGAGCCTGTGTGGTCATGGATCGGCGTGTCTTGACCCGGCTTCCAGGTGACGAGGACCATCTCGTAATACTCGGTGAGTTTGATGATGTTGCGCTGGTAGCCTTCCTCGGCATAGCCGACGCAGGCCTCGATGGCCTCGACATTGAGGGTGGCCTCTTCCAGTCTTTCACCGAGTTCAGCAAGACCGGGGCGGCCGTCGAGTGAATCGAGCCAATCGATGAGCCCCCCGACTCCTGAGCAACAGGCGGTCAGGTCCTCACACTCGGCTTCATCCAAGGTGACGACCACGACCATGAATCGGCCTGACGCCGTTCGGTCTTAGACTTCACGACCGGCTGAATCGGCCAATATTAGGTGGAAGTGATGTGGGCCGGTCTCTCGGGTCGGCGAGTACCGCCCGCGGTCATAGGCACTCGATTCCACCCCTTTCTGGACGCGCTCGACAATGAACTGATCCTCGGCCTCGACCTTGTCGAGGTCCCCGCCCGCGCCCCTTCCGAGCGCTGCCGGGTCACCGACGAAGCCATGGTAGACGATGCGGGTTCGGTCAACGGCTTCGGGGATGACCAGATTGACGGACAATCCCCAGGGATAGAAGTTCAGCATGAGACCCGGATAGAGCCAGAAATAGTACGCAGCGATGCGTTCACCTGCATCAGGGTGGGCCTGTGGAAGATCGAAGCAAGCCTCGCCATCCTTGGCGATACCGATCTGGAGCACACCGCCCTCGAACAGTTCGGTGCGGTAGGCTGAGTGATCGAGGACCGCATGTAGATCTTCATGCACGAAGGGGATGTGGAATCCCTCCAGATAATTCTCGACATACAGCGCCCAGTTGCATTTGATTTCGTATTCTCTACCTCTGGACTCATCGTGCTCGAAAGACTCGATCGGTAAGAAATCCATCCGTTCGGCGACGAAGGCGATGAAGCCATCAAACTCGGAACCTGAGATACTGTTGAACATCAATCCCTTCCATTCCCCAAGCGGGAAGGAACGGAGGTCATCCGAAGGCGAAGGGAAGTCGGACACACCTTCGAACTCCGGCATGTTGCGGAAGGTTCCGTCGAGTCCGAAGGTGCGGCCGTGATAGGGACATTGCAAGCGCTTCTCTTCAGAGGAGTTGCACACGATCATGCCGCGATGGGTGCATACATTCGACAGGCAGCGAACCTCATCTGAGGCGGTCAGAACCACCGGTTCGCGAAGTGCATTGTCGACCGGCATCACGGTGGCGAGTTGGCTGCGATGCGCTGCGAAATGCCACTCAGAAGAAAATTCTGACACAATCTCTGCAAACAGTTCAGCATCGGTGTAGAATCGGGAGGGCAGCGTCCGTGCATGACAGATGTCAGCATCGATCACAGACAACCGAGCACCTCAGAGATCGAGGTCGCCGCGGATGAACTTGATGTAGCGCTGCTCCTCGTTGGTCTCGAAGGGATGTGCGCCGATGTTCTGCTGGTAGGCGATGCCGACCCAGGTGCCATCCGGACTGATCACGGTCTCGAAGAAATCGTGCAGCGCGTGGGTATCGCCGCTGTCCGCCTCGTACTGAGTGACGATGTGGAGGGCGAGTGGGTTGCCCTCCTCATCAAGATTGACGACCCTGTATGGGAAGATGTCGTTGGCATGCGGTTCGCGCACTGCACCAGAATAGAGGTACCATTCCTGACCGGCGACGTATTGGCCCTCAGCGGTGTTATTGAACGGGATGCCGTAGAAGGAGACGACGGTGATGTTGTCCTCGGAGATGGAGACGAAGGGATACATCGTGATGCCGTCCCAATCGGTTGGGGTGATCGTCCAGTTCTCCCAGGTCGCACCTCGGTCATACGACATCGCCATTCTGACCAACCATGCACCTGTGCCACCCTCCGGGCAATCCGCCCAGACCACAGCGACGGTGCCCACGCCATTGGTCTCGACCACTGGGTAGCCCTCGGGACAATTGCCCTGGCGTGGCCCGACGTTGATCGGTGGGTTCCAATTCAGACCGGTGTCGTTGGAGATGCGGACCTGGACGTGACCGCTGCCGCTGTCCGCATTCTCTTGGGCGACGTAGACGTATTCGCCATTGCGCTCGGGTGCGATCGTCGACCAGCCACCGGGCATCGAATAGCACTGTGAGAAGGTCTGGCCGCCGTCGTCGCTGCGGTAATACCAGTAGCGCGCCGCCCCATTCTCGCAATCCTGTACGCCGACCCCGGAATTGCCGAGATAGTGGACGATGCCGTTGTTCTGACCTTGAATCCAAGGCCGGTCGTCAAGAGCCATGGTGAGTTGGGGGTCACAGAAATCACTCTCGAGATTGTTGCCGCCGTCACTGAATACGTGGATCCAGTTGTCTGTCAGGTAGGTGTCGAGGTAGTAGATGCGGTCCAGCGCATCAACCGCGATGTCGCCTTCATCGCCGTGGCAGGCTGAACCGGAAGCGCCGTTGGTCGCCCAGGCTTCGACCACCGTGCCCGAGGTCTCCTCAAAGCCATCAGCGATGCCCCAGGTCGTGCCATTGTCATTGGAGATCCAGAACCAGGAGGCAAGGTAATCCCAGCTCGTCATGTAACCGTCGATGCAGGCCCCGTCGGGGAAGACGTGAGGGGAGCCACCCAGAGGATTGGCCAGCCCACCGTCGGGACTGGACCAACGCAGGTCCTTGTGGGCGGTGATGAACATGTTTCCATGGCTGTCGATCGCGAGGCTGGGTTCGTAGCCGATGCCGTATTCGGGCAGATCCTGTCCGTTGGAAGGGTCGATGCAATCCGGGTCGCGCGGCATGAAGATCGATTCGCCCCACTCGATGTCGATCGGTGAACCAGGCTTCAGATTCGATGCTGAACTCACGAAAATATCGCCCACCGTCCCCCACATCGCGGCGAAGATGGTGAAGGCGATCACGACCGCGCCGGTGCTCGCCAACGCGAGGTCGAGTTGGCGCCGCTCTCGACGTTCATCGGCATCGAAGCCGTCGTCGACCCAAGCCTCGAGAATCTCATCGTCGATGAGTTCGGCCTCGAACAGGTCGTCGGACACGAACCGTGGTGACACCTTTCCGTCATGAACCCGCCGATTCCGTGAAGTGCGCCCGTAGGGCGCCACAATCACTTGACCAGAGAGAAAGTCCCGGTCAGCGCATCGATGCTGCGCCGCGGGCCGGGTCCGAGACCGACCACGGTGACCGTACCCGAGGGAATCTCGGTATGACCGGCATCGCGCACCATGTAAGCGACAATTCCAGCAGCATTGGCCTCGCCGAACAGACGCTTGAGCGCATCGAGGCTGGGCGCTTCGACGACAATCTTGCGCGCGCCGTCATTTCGCCATGCCTCGAGTTGGCGCGGTACCTCGCGCTTGGCCTTGAGTGCGCATTCCACGGCAGCGTGGCCGCATTGAGCGGCGAGTTTGCCACGCGAGAGTTTCAGATCCTTGCGAGTGACGAGCACCATGGTCAGCGGGTCTGCCTTCTTCGCCATGTCAGTCCTCCACATCGAGTCGGGTGATGCCAGCCAACGGATCGGGCGGCTCTGCCCCTGACTGCTTGGCGCCGGCGATGAAGGCTTCCCTGGTCAGGGTATCCTCAGGCAGGTCGACAATCCAGCGCCCGGCCTCGTGCCGCCGATGCAACCACAACAGACGATGCAAGCTCGGTGCGAGCCAGATCGTGAACAGCACGTTGCCGACCGCATGCAGTGCATCGAACACGAGACCTGCGGTCAAGAACGCGAGGAAGGCCTCCTTGGATTGGTACAGCGCAAGTGCGGACAGCGAGACGATCCAGTCGAACAGGAAACCCCAGACGAAGCCGAGAATCGCCAATGGCACGAGTCTGACCTCGGTGCCATCCCGGCTCACAAGCAGTCGACGCAGCAGCGCTCCGGAAGTGCCGACTGCAGCCCAGGCCAGCGCCTGATAGAAGGTCCACGGACCATGGCCGAGCGCCATGTTCGAGAGCAGGGCGGTGAGCACAGCGACCGCTGTCGCGCGACGCGCGCCCAGATGGATGCCGATCATCAGAATCAACAGGGTGACGGGTTGCACGTTGGGCACGGCGGCGAACAGCACGCGGCTGGCACTTGCAACCGCGGCCAGCAACGCGATCAGAGCCGCCTCACGACCCATGCGGATGCGGCGATCCGCGGCCACCAGCAGAGCCCCGAACACGAGGCCGAATAGCACGGTCAGCCAGACGGCGATTCCCCCGGGGGTCCTTGCCCATACCTCGACATCCGCGAGATTCATGCCTCCACCTCTTGCATCCTTCCATTCTCGATTCGCCACAGCCGACCGCCACTGACCTTGGCCCAGGTCACGAGGTCGGGGGAATGGGTCGTGAGCACGATTGCGCGGCCGGCGCGACGCTGTTCATTCAACAATTCGAGCAGGTCGGCCAGCGTGATGTCATCCAGCCCATGGTCGATCTCGTCGAGCAACAGCAGGGGCGGCTCGCGCATCAGGGTGGGCAATAGCGACAGGCGACGACGCTCACCGGTCGACAGGTCGTGCACTGGAGTCGGACCGGAGAGCGCGGACAATCCGAGGCTGAAGCGCAGACCCGATTGATGCAACGCCAATGCCTCGGCACCTTCGATGGTGACATCCTCACCCGCCAGTGCCTGACGATGGAGCAGGGGATTCTGCAGGCTGAGTTCCTCGGAAACCGTCATCCCGAGCAGCCGACGGTCCGGCGAAGCCGGCAGCCATGGCAGATCATCAGCAGCCGCCCATTCACGCAGCAGTGTGGTCTTGCCCGTGCCATTGTCGCCCTGGATCAGAATCAGTTCACCACGACGAACGGGCTCCACCTCATGTTCGAACAGCGACAATAGCGGCGGTCCACAGAGCACCTCGCCCGCCTCGACCCAGACCGAGGGATAATCCAGAGGCGGTTTGTCCGAATCCATATCGATCTCAAGGTCGGCGATGCGCTGCCAGCGCACGTGGCGATGGGCGACGATCAGCACCAGTCCACCGCGTGCGCGATGTTTGACGACCGCCTTTCCCAATTGGATGAAGCCGGCCTCGTCCAGGTGCACGTCGGCCTCATCCAGAAGCCAGACCGGCTGGGCCGGGTCCAGATGTGCGGCCAGCAGCAGGCGCTGCTGCTCACCATCGGAGAGATGCTCAGGTTGACAATCGAGCTTCTCAAGCAACCCCCATTCTCTCAACGTCTCCAGCATCTCGGTCTGATTCCAAGGTCCCGCAAGTCGACGCGCGATGCGAAATTCTCGATGTACAGACTCCGCCAGCCCATGCCGATCGGGGTCCTGGGGAATCCAACAGGCGATCGCCTGATCGAACGGACCCGAGGACATATCGACCTCGCCGAGGATGGGGTGACCCGACAGTTGCGCACGGCCATACACCGTAATCGGATGCTGCCAGGGTGAGACTCCGGCGAGCACCCGCATCAAACTCGACTTGCCACAGCCACTGGGACCGCGCAGCAGAACCACCTTGCCACCGCGCAGCAATTCGGTATGACGACCAATCACCCGCCCATCGGGCAGTCGCAGTTCGAGGTCGAGACCGAGTTGGACCGAGTCGGAGAATCGGTGCGAGGCGATGCCCTCCTCGTGCACCTGTTCACCGAGCACCGACTGCACCAAGCGTCGGCGCACACCATGGCGCCAGCGCCGCGGACCGAGGATGCCGCGCGACTGCACGGCATCGCCCAAATCATGGGCGTGGTCAAGCGAATCTGCCAACCATCCCGGCCAGATCGAGGCGCGTGTGCGCAACGCCTGCCAGCGTGAGGAGCCATCGACGAAGCCACGCTCCTTCAGCGTCGCCAATCGCCAGCGCGCACTGCGCTCAAGCCTTGGCACCAGACGCAAGGAGATCGCCAGAGACACCCCCAATCGAGGCAGAACCCATTCGAAGGCACGGACCACTTCGGAAGGTGGCACAGACCAGGTCAGCACCTGCATGCCGAGCAGCGCGATTAGCAGGCGACCCATCAGCAGCAATACCTCCTGCCAAGTGTCAGCACCTCCGAGCAACAGCAGGAAGCCACCGTAGAGAATCGACAACGGCAACCATAGCCGCAGCCACCTCAACAGTGAGACCACACCGACCATCAGACTGGCCCACAGCAGCAGCAATCCGCCCCAGGCGGCCAACTGCTGCCAATCCAGCAATAACGGAAGAACCACGGCGAGCACGAGAAACGGCAATCGGAAATGGCGTGGCGGCCCCATCCGAGCCGCACGCTCTCCTTGCCAGCCCCATGACGACACAGAAACGCCTCCTATGGAGGCGGCTGGGCGAAGTCGAGCCCTTGAGGCTTGACCTCGCTCAGAACTCGCCAGTATCGAAATGCCAGTCGATGTGATCGCCCGCAACCACGGTCTGGTACTCCATGCCCAACGTGCCGTAGCCACCGTTCAGATCGTAGGTCCACCAGCGATCGTCGGTGCCTCCGACCGCATCGCCCACATCGCGCAGGAAGGGTCCCATCACCTGCTGCTCGATGAAAAAATCGCCGCGCTTGCTGCTGTAGAGCGCATCGACAGTCACCTGTTCGACGGTCGAGGCCTCGCCGATCGCCATCGGATACAACTCGATACAATGGCTGCCCTCGGTGTCTGCGATGTCGATCGGTTTGGTACTTACCGACGAACCGCTTGTTGTGATCCAATAGATCTGATTCTCACAGCCCTCTGGTCCGAAGCCCTCTGGTCCGAAGCCCTCAGGATAATGGAAGGAGACGTAGACCATGCCGTCCTCCTCTTGCCAATTCTGCAGATCTCCGGAGGTCAACCGTCCACTGGTATCCGGTTCGGGGGTCTCGACCAGTGCCTGATTGAGCACGCTGGCAGCGATGATCAAACCAATCACGAACATGATCGAAGCCGCGCCGAAGATCTGCCGGCGAAGGTCCTTGTTGGGCGCCATCAGCCCGATCAGAAAGACGAGGATCGCGCCCCAGATCGGAAGCCATACGACGGCTTGACCATCGGCTCCAGGATCGATCGATTCCTGTGGCGGCCACTTCGATTCCACCTCGGGCCGCTCGGGAATCTCATCGATGATCGGCTCGACCCCCAGATTCTGGTCAGCCCAGCGGCCAATGCCATACTCGTCGTCCTCCGAGTACCGCACCTCGAGCCATGAGGCATCATTCGCCACCGCGAAGACCGTCCGATCCGAACCGCAACCCGCGGTCGTGTAAGCGGGCACATCAGGAATCCACTCAAAGGAGTGATTGTAATTCGCATACAACAACCAGGAACCCTCAGCCGTGTTCTGCGGGATGCAGATAATTCCCCTGATGTAGGTCATCTCGATGTAGGTCATCTCGCCGGCGACATTCGTCGCCTCATAGGATTGGCCGATCTGGAATGAATTGTTGTGTGGCCAATACCAAGCCACCCCTTCACTGGTTCCGACAGGAGGGTAGAATCTGAACCCTGCTTCGGTGGTCGCCGTCCCTGCAGCGAGGGTGATGCTCGTGTTCAGAATCGGGTCCGCCGTGCCGTTCCAATCCCAATCGAAGTGTACGTATCGACTCTCGCCTTCGCCGCTCAGGTGAGCCAACAGACCCTTTCCTCCGAAGTATCTGGGAATCGAACGAATGCGCCAATCCCCACTCAGATTGGCTGCGGCGACCAGATCCAGATCATTGAGCAGGGTGCCGTTCTCTGCGAACTGGAGAACACGGGCCTGCTCTGTGCCGAGCAGCCAGCCGCGGCTGCCGGTATTCCCTTGCATCCATATCCCGAGACCCGCGCGGTAGGTGCGGAGATCCGGGTCGTGATATTCGTTCAGCAGGGTTCCATTCGCAGAACAGACATTGACCATGCCCGTCTCGGTCGGCCAGACGACCTGTCCATACTCAATGATACCTCCACCTGTGATGCCCCAACTCGGTGCGGCGGTGGCGATTCGCCAGACCTCGGAACCGTTGGCAAGCGAATGTGCGGTGAGGATCCCACTGGTCCAACCCGTGATAATCAGATTCTCATCAGGTTTGCAATCGACCGCATTCATCCACGCCCACGACACTTCCAGCGGCGCGATCTCAAATCCGGTCGTGCTCTCGGTGTGATTGGCGCGCCAGACTTGTTCGCCGGTATCGGCGCGATAGGCGACCATGCCTGCACCTGCGCCGGTCATCGGGTCGCCGCCACCCTTGACGATGACCAGCCCGCCGGAGACCAGCGGCGCGGTCGAGATGTAGCCGATGCCGACGCTGGCGTTCCATTGCACGGGTGGCAGGACGAGGGCATTGTCCACGCCATCATCGCGCGCCTGGCTTCCACTCACGGGAATTGCAGCCAGCAGTAGCAGAACGAGAACGACTGCTGTTGCGCGCATATGTCCCACCTATGACAGGGGTCTCTCAAGCCTTGCGGCGGATTGTGAACGCGGCCCCGAGCAGGGCGAGGGTGGCAAGCACCAGGGTGAAGCCGGGCGTGTCGCCGCCTTCGGATGAGGGGGCCACGGGCAGTGGTCCCACCTGGATGGTGCCCGTCATGCCGATGGTCGAGTGTGGCTCGCAGTGATATTCGTAGGTTCCATTGGTGGAGAAGGTGTGGATGAAGACCAGACTGGGTGCGGTCTCGCCACTGCTGAATCCTCCTGCGGTGGGCTCGACTTCGACCACGTTGTGGTCCATGCTCGCGTCTTGCCAACTCCAGCAGACGGATTCGCCGGCGGCGATTTCGAGGTGGTTCTGACTGAAGGAGAGACCGTCCTCGCCAAGGCCAATCTGATGGTCTGCAGCCTCGCATGCGGTGACGGATTCTGCCCATGCCTGGGCCTCTTGGGCATCTGAGAGTGCTGCGGGAAAGTCCTCGACCAGCGCACCATCGAAGGTCGGTGCCCACAGGAATGTGGCCTCGCCGTCCTCGGCTGAGAGATCCGAGATACTGGCCATCGCAATGTCCCAGGCCTCGGTCGTGCTGTTCTGTTCATACAGTCCCCACCACCACTAGTCGAGGGCACCCCATTCTGCATCAGAGGAGGCACCATCGATGCTGTTGAGCATGACGCTCCCATCGCTCTGGCTCGCGTTGTAGGTCAATCCCATTGCATCGAATGCAGCTTGACTGGCCGTCCAGGCATCGCCTTCTGTGCAGCCATCGTTCGTGATGCTCTGCTCGACCTCGGTGCCATCCGCGGTCGCGATGTTGACGTTCCAGGTGGTCACGTCGGCGATCTGCACATCGACGGTGCATTCGCCGGGTCCGTAGGCGCCGCTGGTGGCGAACCAGACGATGTGGTCGCCGTCGGCAAGCTCGAGGTCGGAGGCGCCGACCATGGACATCTCATGGACTCCATCCGCCGTGACGGTGTAGAGTCCCCAGAACCAGAAGTCGAGCGCGCCCCAGTCCGCTGTGCTGGCCTGATTATCGATGCTGTGGAGCATGACGCCCCACTCGTTGTCGCTGTGGTTGTAGTCCACACCAATCGCATCGAAGCCGGACACCGAAGCATTCCACCCATTGGTGTCGTTGAGCATCGGGATGGTGGCGGTGGACTCACTGCCGTCGGGGAATATGACGGTGAGGGTGACGTCGAACTCGGTGCCGTCGCCTTCAGCAGAGACTGGTGAGCCGGCGAGAGGTAGCAGCAGAAGGCAGAGGGCGAGGAGAATACTTCGATTTCTCATGCAGGGTGCATCGGTCATGGGTTCAACTCCGGGAGTACTTTGCTCCGAGATTGGTTCTTGAACTTTGCAGATGCCCAACCCGTCACAACATCCGCTGAATCTGTTCCTTGAGGGCTGATGAAACAGCCTTTCCATCGGCTGCGCCACCGAGTTTCCCCATGACGACTCCCATCAGTGGACCCATCGCGCCCATCCCACGTTCGGCGACGAAATCGGCGCGTTCGGCGAGCACCTCTGCGACCGCGGCATCGACCGCGCCGGTTTCGGCGGGCTCAAAGCCGCGGGTGGCGGCTTCGCTGCGCATCCAGGCCAGCAGGGTCGGGACGTCAGCGGCCGGTGCCTCAGCGACCAGTGCCATGCCATCGCGAGTCATCTCGCCTCCAGCGATCAGATGTACAGCGGAACTCAGGGCTGAAATGTTGGAGATTCCATGGTCGAGAAGTGCGCTTGCCCAGGCCTTCGCAGGCAGCGCGAATGCACCTTCGATTCCGCTGACGAAATGGTCATCCAATTCACCGGATACCAAGGCAGCAACCTGGTTCGAGGAGAGACCAAATGCATCCATGCGAGAGATTCGTTCAGCACGACTGGGCGGCATATTCGCCTTCACTTCAGCCCATTGTTCGGCGGTCACGGCCACGGTCGGGATATCGGTCTCGGGATACATGCGTGCGCCGCCGGGGAGCGGCCGCATCGCTGTGGTCGTGCCGTCTTCGGGTGCGCCCTTCCGCACGACGACATTGCGCACCTCCTGGGGGATGCGATGGTAGGCGAGTCGAGCGCGCGCGAGCACGCCCTCCAATGCGAGTTCAGCCTGCCATCGTGGCGCGACGCACAGCACATAGCACTCGCCGAGTGCGGCCGCGCAGGCGGTCGTCTCAGCCTCGGTGATCCCGTAGGCAGGCAATTCATCGGAGTGGAAGATGCCCTTGACCCCAGCGAGTTTGGCCGCGCTCGCGAGTTCACGTCCGAGCCGCGGCTGTTGAGCGCCCTCGGCATCCAATTGCTTGGTGCCCAGGTTGCCAGACAGGCCTGGAAGACCGAGTCCCAGCACCACTGAGCCAGAAGAAATCGAATCTCGAATCATCTTCGATTCAGAATCACTGAATGCAGACGTTACCTCAATCAGATTCAGAGGCATCACAGAACTGACTCTCGCTGCAACTGAAGACTCATCATCAACCGAATCAAGGTCCCTGTGGTTGGGCAGAAGCGGTACACTGAGAGACGATCTCAGTTCATTGGCGAGTCGATGGAAGTGAAGTTGTCGCGCCATTTCCAGACGGATGATGCGCGGAATCCAATCGAGATCCTGACAGCCCTTGATCTCGACACGATCGCCCGCGCCGATGCTGACGTTGAGGTCCTGACGAATCGTGCCAAGGCCTCTGCGAACACGTCGGGTGTCGCGCAGCAGGGTGCCGAGGGCGAGTGCGAGTTCTTTGGCGTGTTCGGGTGTGGTGACGTCCGGTGCTGTTGCAACCTCGACCAGCGGGATGCCGAGTCGGTCGAGGGTGTAGACGACCTGTTCTCCATCCGCCGTCGCCCGGTTGTCGAGTTTCCGGGCTGAATCCTCCTCCAAGCAGATGACGTCGATACCGACTTTTCCAGCTGGAGTCTCGACGATTCCGTCTGTCGCGACCAATGTGGTGCGCTGGAATCCGCTGGTGTTCGAGCCGTCGACCACCGTTTTACGCATCGCCTGCAGGGCACCAACCGGTTTGGCTGTCATCATCGCCGACATCGTCAGCACGACCTCGACCGCATCTGAGTCATGACTGAGAGGAGGAGCCTCGTCCATCTCGATCAGCCCGGAGTTGGGGCTCTGGACATAGATGAAGGAGCGATTTCGACGCTGCTCGAAGCGCGCCGCGATATCGATCCGTCCACCCTCTCCTCGCGCTGCGCGCAGGCGTCGGTGGGCGGTCGCCCAACTCTCGGGAATCTCATCGATGCCATGTTCATAGAGCACGCTGGGTTGTCGTGAATGCAATTTGCCCGTGGCCAATTGCTGATGGATCTCTAGGCCGCACATGAAGCCGAGCGCAGCTGGATTGAGCGCGTTCGCGTCGCCGACTTCGCCGGGAGGGTCGTCGCTCATCGCCTCGCCCATTCCACTTCACCTCAAAGGTTCAGCGGCTGCCGCTTCAGACGAAGCGCCACCTGTCAATCCCCGGGGTGAACAGCGTGCCTCGGGTGCGCAGGATGGAGAGCACGCGATCGACCGCGTCTTCATCGAAGCCCTGTTCATTGGCCGCGTTGTAGATCTGGATGGTCTTACATTCGCCATCCAATTCGCGGCACAGGTTGCGAACGATCGAGGTGATGACGCGCTCCGCGCTGCGCCGATCCTTGGTGATTCCCGTTCGGATTGTGAGCTCGTCGAATTCATCGCCCATCAACTCATGGCGCCAGTGCTTGTTCATCGCGATCGCCATGTTGGCATCTTCGATCGTCGCCACCTCTCGAAGGTGCAGCCGAGCATGGGATTCAGCCAAGCGGATCAGGGCCTCGAGCGCACGTGCGGTCATCTTCGGAGCCTCGAGATCCGCATCCCCGCGGTTCTGGCTATCTGAGCGTGGGCGATTGCGGGATGTCTTGTAGAAGGTCACCAATTGTTCGAGTGCTTCATCATCGAGGTCGGGGAATACATTGCGCTTGGCATGGGCGACATATTTCTGGAACATCTCGGTGGAGACAATCTCATTGCCATGCACGTCGACATCGAGCCGCTTCTCGCTGGCCAGATGGCGCGGGTCAATCGCCTGGCCGGTATCGATGAGTTGCTCGGGAATACCCTTGCGTCGCGTCTTGAGGATGTGTCGCGCGATGTTGTCGTCGACCTCTTTCTGCGGGTCGTCGCGAATCAGCCAGATCATGTCGAAACGGGAAATCATCGCGTGACTGAGGTTAATCTGGGAAAAGGGAGGTTCGGCGGCTATGACAGGGGGGAACCGTCCCGATTTCGGGTTTGCTGCTGCGAGGACCGCACAACGGGTCCGCATCGTCGCACTGATACCACCTTTGTTGATGTTGATCGTCTGCTGCTCCATCGCCTCGTGCATCGCACCGCGATCCTCATCGGACATCTTGTCGAATTCGTCGACCGCACACAGGCCCATGTCAGCGAGCACGAGCGCGCCCGCTTCAAGCGAGAAGCGGCCATCGTTGAAGGCGTCGCGAATGGCCGCGGCCGTCAATCCAGCCGCGGTGGTGCCACCACCGGTGGTGAAGCGACCGCGTGGAGATATGTTGCCCATGAATTTGAGCAATTGCGATTTCGCCACGCCGGGATCGCCCATCAGCAGGATGTGGATGTCGCCTCGCGTGCGCGTGCCATCGGCTTGGACACGAGGGACGCCACCGAACAACTGCAGCACCAGACTGCGCTTGATCAGGTCGATTGTTTCGGTCGCATAGATGCTCGGCGCGATCGACCGGTTGAGCAATTCGAGCAGGTCTGCTCTCTTGGAGAGTTCACGAATCACCACCAGATCATCATCGGAGACCGTGATCTCCTCAAGCGGAGTGTTGCGCTGTTCACTCGAGATCATCGAGAGATAGACATCGAACATCGGCGTTCTCTGTCCTGCCTTGCGCTCGGAGCGGATGAAGGGAATCGCATTCACCGTCACGCGGTCGCCCGGATTGTGGATCCCTGCAAGGTCACCCTCGGCCAGAACCCTCATCCGAGAAGGTTGGGCCCCACCCTTGACGTTCTCCGGCAATTCCTGAATCTCGAGCCATTGGTTGTCGATCAGTCTCGAGCGCTCGGGCAGCAATTCGAATCGGGTCGAATTCACCCCACTCCGCTTGCGACCGCAACCCCCGACCTCCTCGTCGCACGCCATCGGTTCGATGAGTTCCAACTCGTTGGGTTGTGGAATGTCGTTGATCGTCTTGCAGACCCCACAGCGGAAACAGCCGCGGTAGATTCGCGGCTTCAGCTCGCTGACCTTGGTCACGATCACCTCGCAGCCGACCAAGACCTCGACGGATTCACTGCCAATATCGCGAAGATTGAGATTGGCATCGGGGGGCAACTGATCGACACGGAGCCTCGGTTCGATCTCATGACCCGCGTCTCGGCAGAGAGATTTGAGGGTGGCATCCGCTTGGTCGAGCACGCTGCGCGGATGGAGCAGGAGCAACTCGGCGAATTGGGGGTCCCAGGATTGCAAAGTCTCGAAAGAGATGACCATCGAGGTTCGATCAGGCCACAGAGCACCGAGATTGGAGATCTCATTGGCACTCGTCTCCTGCAGGAAGGAGTGCCAGCGCGCAGCGGAGTCGTGGACCTGAAGCATCGAACGTCACCTCGCAGGGCGTCCGCATCGGTTATCCGAAGCCTTTGAACTTAGTGGGACGTAAGGGTTGAACCCCCTCATTTCCAGTGCAAACATAACCCTTCGATGCGTTGTCTGAGGCCACTCTCCATTTCCATTGGAACCCCGGCCCAATTGGATTTCTATCATGGGCGGTGGGAAGCCCTTTCAATGGCCGGACCCCGTCCATGCTCATGGAGCACACCCGCTCAGGCAGTGACATCTTCCTCCGGCTCGACCCCGGCGAGGAACTCCATGCCTCGATTCAAGCCGTCTGCGCAACTGAGGGAATCGGCTCCGCAGTGGTGACGAGCGGCATCGGCAGAGTGCGTGATGTCGATATCGGTTACCTTGGCGATGATGGCATCTATGACCGAATCGTGCTCGAAGCACCAACCGAATTGCTCAGCATGCAGGGCAATGTGGCGATTCTGGAAGGAGATCCATTCACTCACATTCACATCGTGTTGTCCGATGATGAACACGATGTTCATGGCGGCCATCTATTCGCAGCCACAGTGTATGTGACGGCTGAGATTCACCTGCGAGCGCTGGAGAAGGGCGTGCAGGTGCCGATGAGTCGCTGTTCACTGCCGGATAGCGAGTTCAAACCGCTCTCATTCGAGAGGTGAGGCCGTGCGGGTCCTGTTCGCCCACGGCTTCGAGGGTGGTCCAGATGGCTCCAAGCCCGCCTACATGGCCGAGGTTCTCGGCTGGGATGTGACCACACCTGTGATGTCGACATTTGGCTGGACGATCGAACAGCAGACCCAGGTGCTTCTCGACCTCATTGATGGCAATGAATACGATTTGGTCGCCGGTTCTTCGATGGGGGGTCTGGCCGCGGCCAATGCCAGTGCATTGCGGCCGGATGCTGACTTCTCACTGCTGTTGATCGCCCCCGCCTTCGGTCTTGCTGAGATGTGGCGAAGCGGCCTTTCTGGAGAGGAATTGGAGGCGTGGGAATCGAGTGATTCACGGGCCTATCACCACCATGGATTCGGCCACGACATCGACCTGTCTTGGGCGTTCATGCAGGCTGCAGAGCGCATGTCCTGGCCCGTGCTGAACCATCCTGCTGTCATTCTTCATGGCACGCAGGATGACATCGTGCCAATCGAGAATTCGCGACGAGTTTCAGGTGTGACCGCCTTGATCGAAATCGAGGATGGACACCGGATGCAGCTCGCGATGCCCCATTTCGAAGTGGCGGCCAAATTGCTGATCAGAACATGACCAGACCGAGGTCCTCGCGCCATTGTCCAATCTCCGCCATCAGACCTTCAGCACTCCAGCTGTAGATGTCCATGTTCGTGTGACTGGTGTGGCCATTCGTGTCATCGAGTGTGATCTCGCCGCTGCTCAACGCATACTCATCCGCGGTGAAGGGAATGCCGTACTTGTTGATGCGCTCCCCGCTCACGTCGCCACCAACGGTGGAGGTGGCTGCCGCGGTGCCGAGAATGAGGGTCGCATCTCCCGCCCACGAGGCGTAGGCTGGGATGTCGCCGCCGTAATTCATGTTGTAGACATACTTCAGTTCGTGATCAAACTCTGCGAGTTCGTGGTCGATGCCCATGCGAATACCCGTGAGTCCCGCAAGGTGGGCGGGATCACTGACCGCGCTGGCCATCGAGATGTCACCCATGCCATGACCGCCGATTCGCGCGATGGTCGAAGACTGGGAGTAAAGTTGTGCGAGGATGACGGCGGCATCGTTGGATTCCGCGAGAATGACGACCGCATCGCAGGCTGAGAGCGCGCTGACCTCTGCGCTCATGTCGGCTTGTCCGACGGCGAAGGACTGCACCGAACAGGTCGAACTGAGCGTGGCACTGAGCGCATCTGCGACCGCGGTCGCATCCTTGCCATCATCGTGCAGGATGGCGACGTCGGTATAGCCACCGTTCGAGATATGCGCGGCCAACGCATTCGCGTGCAGGTCCGCACCAGGCGCGACTCGCCATAGCCAGCCGTATTCCTGAGCCTCTGGAATCGCATCATCCCAGGCCTCGATCAAGGCCTCGTCGGAGAAGGAACCGAAGGTGATCATCGGAGTCTCACTCGACTCGGCGATCGGCAGAGCGCCGAGGGCCTCCTCGGTGGAATGCGGCCCGATCACACCGATGACTCCGGCATTGACCAGAGCCTGCATCGCGCTCGCGGCACCCGCCTCGGTGGACTGCGTGTCGGCCACAGTCAGGCTGAAGCATAGACCGCGCTGGTTGATGTTGAGCAGTTCGATGCCGAGTTGGACGCCGTTCTCCTCCCCTTGGGCATAGGGGGCGTGGATGCCGGTTCGTGGGCTCAGCATACCAATCGTGGTCTGATCCGCATTTGGACGGCAGTTCGACTCGATGCCATCCCATCGGCTCCAGTATCCCATCTGCTCGAAGTAGGTCTCGGTATCCTCACCCGCACCGACCGTCTCAAAGCGGAACAGGTCGTACTTCATGCCCGGTGTATTGCCCCGTTGATCGAAGTCGATTGTGCCGACGATGCCCGCATACTCATCCCCAATGACTGGAATGGCCGCTTTCACGTCACTGCCCGTGGTCGAGCCCGCTTGGATGACCGCCTTGGCCATGATCATCGTCGCATCGTATGAGGCTCCCGCGTGTGCCGGGGCTATTGAACTGAAAGTGCTCAGATAATCGGCATCGAATCCAGCCTGCAATGGCGATGTCCAGTTGCCGGGAATCCCGCCGACCATGCCGAGGACGGCCGTCTTGTCCTCGAGCAGCTCCGGGAATCCAGGATAACCGGTATGATGGCCGCTGACCAGTCGGATGCTGTTGAAACCCGCTTGCGCGATGTCATCGATCAACATCGCGCCGTCGGTATCATGGGTTGCGACCAGAATGTTCTCACATCCCGCTTCGCTGATCGCTGTAATTTGCTCACTGAATTCGAGGGCGCTGGATGGATAACCGACGGTATGGCAGATGTTCTCCGCGCCATAGACATCGGTGTAGATGCGGGCATAGGCTCGCCCGAAGCCATCGTCGACATGAATGATGCCGACATCAGAGAGTTCGTAGATGTTCGACCACATGGCCGCTGCGTTTGCGCTGTCCGCCTCGCTCGGAATCACGCGCCAGATCAGGCCGTCATCATCGACCTCGTCCAGTCCACCGCTCGAGACGAACGGCGTGATCAGAGGAACCTGATGCTCGACCGGTTTGGCGATGCCACCCTGGACGATGCCCAGAGTGGACCCGCCGATGATGCCCGAGACACCACCATTCTCCTCAGTCAGTCCCCAAGTCGCATGATCGGCTACGGTATTGCTGGACTCGGAATCGGCGAAAACGAGGGTGAAATGGTAGCCGTCCTGCGCCACGTTAATCTCATCAATCGCCATCTGAGCCGCGTTCTCCAATCCTTCCGCCATGTCTGAATTGGCGCCGGTTCGTGGAGTGAGCACGCCGAGTTTGACTTCGGTCACGGTGCCGGTGAAGACCTCACAACCCGATTCGTCGACCTCGATGCCGGCCAGCGTATTCGGGCAGTCATCATCCGCGTCGAGCACGCCATCACCGTCACTGTCCTGAGGAACTGGGCATCCGACGCTGTCGACCTCGGTGCCCGCAGGTGTATCCGCACAGGCATCATCCCCATCGACCACACCATCACCATCCGAATCGTGAATGACCTCGCAGCCGAACGCGTCGACCTCGATGCCTGCAAGAGTGCCCGGACAGGCGTCATCGCCATCGGCCACACCATCGCCATCTGAATCGTATTGGATCTGACAACCGGAAGCATCCACCTCGGCATCAGAAGCACTGTCGGGACAGTTATCTGATTCATCGGCGACACCGTCACCGTCCGAATCGCTGGCCAGCGGACAACCAGACCAGTCGACCTCGACTCCCTCGGGTGTGCCGGCGCACTGATCGATCACGTCGTAGATGCCATCGCCATCGGTGTCATCATAGGTCGTATCAGGCACATCGGGCTTGGATGTGTCATCGGAATCATCATCACCACCCAAACAGCCTGAACTGATTAGAATCGCACCGAACATCAGTGTGGGCATCAGCAGGACGAGGAATCGGGAATAGGTGGACATCGGGTCACTTCACCAACCCTCGGAGGAGGTTGACTGTGGTATGAAGGCTGCTGCTGTCTCGTTCATAGAACGAGGGAGAGGTGGACGGCATCCTGAAGGGGGGCCTTCGGTTCCGAGCAAATGATGAGCGAGCGCGAGGGTGGGCTCGACTACGCCAGCAGCGGTGTGGACATCGATCTCGAGGGTGCTTCGGTCGCCTCTTTGGTCGGCGCGCTCGCGCGCTCTGTTCGGCCCGCTGGAAGTCCTGGTGCACCAGTCGACCTGCCTGGTGGATTCGGTGGACTGGTCGAATTCGGCGACAATCTTCTCGCACTGGCCACCGATGGAGTCGGCAGCAAGTTGCAGATCGCCTCGATCATGGGCGATTACTCCGGTGTTGGCATCGATTGCATGGCGATGAATGTCAATGATCTGTTGTGTGTCGGTGCCGAACCAATCGCCTTCGTCGATTACATCGCTGTACCCAAGCCTGACCCCGACCAACATGCAACAATCGGCGCGAGCCTCGCTGAGGCCTGCACACTTGCGAGGGTCACATTGGCTGGCGGCGAGACCGCGAGTCTCCCGGGCATCGTCACCGAACTGGACCTCTCCGGAACCGCGCTCGGCTGGCTGCCGAAGGGTGCTGCGATCACAGGAGACAATCTCGCCGCGGGTGATGTCATGATCGGCCTGCCCGCGAGTGGGATCCACTCCAATGGCTTCTCATTGGTTCGCAAGGTGGTCGAAGTCAGCGGCCTGTCCTATACAGATCCCGCGCCATTCGCCAACGACAAGACGCTCGGCGAGGTCCTGTTGACCCCCACGCGCATCTATGTCGACCCGGTCACCGATCTGATCCATGCCTGCCGTGCCGGTACCGGGCCGTGCCCCGCCGATGCACTGCACGCCATTTGCCATGTCACTGGAGGTGGACTGTCCAACCTGCTGCGACTGCATGGTGAACTCGGTTGGCACATCTCCAATCCGCTTTCCCAGTTGGTGGAATTCGAATGGATTCAGACCACGGGTGGCATCTCCGACCGAGAGATGGCCCGCACATTCAACCTCGGCATGGGCATGGTGATTGTCGTGGCACCCCAACACGCCTCAGAAGTCGAGGATTGGCTGGCCGCAAGATTGCACGGCTGTCGCGCCGTTGGCGAAGTGGTGGACCACGGCCACAAGGTGACCCACGTGAATCCGGAAATCCTCTTCGAGCATTACTGAGGTGGACCGATGGCGAATGAGAACCCTCCCCGAGTGGAGTGGTTGGTCTTCGCATTGGTTCTGATGGCGGCCATCTCACTCGATGTGACCGTTGACGAAGATGTCGAGGATCTGGAACTTCGCCACCTTTCGGGAACGATCGAACTCGATACTCGCGCCTCGATGGACGCGCTCGGATTCGAGGGCTATGAAACCGGTGCCATCGCGACGCTGGACCTGTCGGTTCAACCCGTGACAGTGATTGATTGCACGGATTGCAGCACGGTACCTATTGGCATCCGGGTGGCCGGTGAAGTGGTGCTGACCGAACTGATCGATGAGGCGGACCGGTTGGGCCGCATCGAGGCCGAACTCAACCTAATCCACCTACAGGATATCTCGGAAGGTGGGCTCATCCATCGAGAATGGATCTCGATGGATTGGCGCGCTGGCGACGTCCATTCCCACTGGGAGATTATCCTAATCCATGACCCGCCGCGCTGGGAACCTGCGAATCGCTACGACGCTGCATTCATCCCCGTGGATGGGGGTGTGGAAAGCCGGACGGGGCCTTGGATTCTCATCGGACCCCTGCTGGACGGAACACGCACGATCGAGGGCTGTCTGCCGGACAGTCTGGGCTGTCGAGGTGGCCGAGGTTCCGACATCGTGCTTGAAGCGACATTCAGTGCACCGGTCGCGCCGGTCGATATCTCTGCACCGCCCTCATGGACATTGATTGAGGGGGAGTTCGAAGAAGGAATTCCGTCAGGCCTTGCCGATATTCGACAACTGCTCGACCCTGGAGATAACATCGAACCCTCAACCCCCTGGTGCAGCATGCCCGGATCCGCGGATGCGGCCGCCTCTTGGAACGTCGCTGGCAGCGGCGAGGGACTAATCGCACCGATGAGCACCTGGTTGGAGGCTCTCGGCCTTCCAGCGTGGGATTTGGCAATTCATGGCGGCGTCTGGAATGAAATCCAAGTTGAAAATGTGGATTGTGGTTCCCTAATCGATGAAAACGGGGCACTTCGGCTTGGTTTCTCCAGTTATTCGGTCTGAATCCGTCCCCTTGACAAACCTCAGCCTTCACAATGTTTGAAATTGATGCATGCTAACGCGCACGCATGAAGCGCTCCGCGATTGCAATCGTTGCTCTGCTGCTGGCGATGTCCGTGCCGACCGGCCTCGCACAGATTCCAGCCCCGAATGACAACACGATGGTGCAGGGTGATGCCCACACTCTGAGCATCGATGGCTATGTGACGACCAAGTTCGCCAGCGTCGGTTCTGAAGTGCAGATCATGGCGCTGACCAGAGGCCATTCTGAGAACACGATCGTCACCGCCGAGATTGAGCATTATCCGAACATGGATGTCATTGATCTGATTTCCACTGTGAGTCTTCCCGAAGCGGGAGAATTCGTCGATACGGTTGTTCTGACGCAATCCGGGCCACACGATGATGATGCGGATACCATGGTTTGGGAAGGGGCCTACACGATTCCCGTCACCGCCCTCGGTGGCGTCTACGGCGCGGCCATCACCGCGGAGGATGGCAATCTGCGCGTCACCGATGATCCGACCCAGCTCGGTGAGATTCTCAGAGAGGAGATTGAATTGGTTCTCGCTGCGATTGACAATGCCTGGGAACGATCGAATCCGACGCTCGATATCAAGGGCGAATTCGACGAACTCGATGATGCGGCTGTGGCCAATGGTGGCTGGTCGGTCTTCGTCGCCACCTCGCGCGATGGCGCAGGCCTGGGTGGCAGCGCACAGTTGTGGGATGCGATGATCGACGCAGGTCACAACCAGTACAACATGTCGGAAGGGGCGAATTTCCTTGAGGCGCTGATGGATCTCTTGGACTCTGACGACATCGATGCTTCTCTTGCCATGATGACTGGCCTGATGGTCTACATGAACGATTTCCCGTTGCCGCGGACGCTGGATGATTTCGATGAGGTGGTCGACTACATGCTCGAGTTCGATCCGGTCGCGAACTTCTCCCGATTCGAGGGCACGGCGGACTTCGCCGCTGCCTATGATGCACTGCTGGGCAGCAGCGAATACGACGCTCTCAGAGAGGCGCTCGACAACCTCGCCAACGGCACCAAGAAATTCGAATCGATCCAGACCATCCTGCACAATCTCGCGTTGTTGGCAGTATCCGACCACCCTGAAGCCATCCTTGATGCCTTGGAGGCTTGGGCAGAACCTCTCATCGAGGGTGATTTCGACAATATGACCCCTGTTCAGAAACTCCTCGTCCGTTGGATCGAGATGGCTGAAAAACTCAATGAGGAAACCGATATCCAAGACCTCGATGACGACGGGGCGCCTGAGCGAATCACCTGGCAGTACGAATACCTGCTCGAGACCAATGAAGGGCAAGCTTGGACAGCCAAGATGGAAGCTGACGACCCTTGGGTGAACGACATCATGGACGATTTCAACCAGATGCCCGAGGACGTCATCGGCCACGTCTTCGAATCGATCTCTGACCCGATTTGGAGTGGCGTGGGTGAGACGGCCGCCGAATTCTTTGAGTGGGCGGAAAACGCCTCTCGAATCGAGCGCCACATGAACTGGTATCCACCCGAGGGGGAAGTGGGAGGGGTAGTCATCTTTGAGGAATTGTATGACATCAGCACCTCGGTCTACGACCCGCATGTGCTCGACCTCGGTCTTGAGCTCAGGTTCTGGGGTCCTGAGGATGATGCGGACTATCCAGCAAGCTTCACCATGACTGCGACCAATGATCGTGGAGATGGGATTCAAATTAATCTGAATCAGGTCGACGACGATCGGGGGCGCTACCTCGGTCGCTTCACCGCGATCAACATCGAAGACACGTCGTGGGAATTCTCCCAACCGATGTCCAGTTATTCCGAGGAGGTCGATCACGCAGAATTCCGCATGGAGGGTTTGCGTGAATCGATGTTGGATATGCTTGTTCCCGAGAGTGTGGATGAGGTCTTCCTGATCTCCGCAGTCGGCGTTCTGGTCGAGCAGGATGAGACGATCTCAGTCGATTCCCCCTACACTGTGAATACCCTGACCTACGACCATGAAGGCGCTGTGGAAGGTGCCGAGGTCGATATTGCGATTCTGCGCGTCTCGCCGCAGCAGGCCGAGGTCGCCTTCGCACAATTCGAATCCGAGGGCGAGGTCGAGTTGAGCCTCACGAGCACGCGCTTGTCCGGTCAATACTCCGGCAGCGACCTCGTTGGTGATGTCGATGCGACAATCTCCAGTATGGAATGGAACGAAGAGCGTGGTGATCATCCCCAAGCCGCACCACTCGAGGATGACATCGAGATTTCCGGCATGGGCACCTATTGGGAGAAGAGCGACCTGCCAAGCGGTCTGGTCGAAGTCACGACAAGCGGAACCGTTGATACCGGCCTTGAATTCGAATTCACTCAACATATTCCGCTTCCCGGCACCAGCGGTTGTGCACGTGTCGAGGCCCACTCAGGAGAGCGTTGGGCCCACCTGAACTGGCACTATGAGGAATTCCGCATCGACGGAGATGAGGACCGCGAAACCACCTATTTCGACAAGCCAGGCCTTTCTGACCTGACCATTGATTGGGGCGACGGTTCGTCGGTGGATGAGCACAGCGATAATGGCAATTCAGAAGATGGCTGGCAGAGCCACGATTACAGTGAGAACGATCCGATGTGGGCGATGAATGAGTACGACATCACGATCGCCTACACCGATGAGAATAGTGACGAAGTGAATCACTACCTGAACTACAAGCCGAACGAAGGCTACGACTTCGACGGCGAGCGCCGCGGTTCTCTCGAGAGTGGTTGGTGCAATCTGGAAATGGAATCCGGATTCACACCCTCGCCGGAAATCATTGACGCCTTCATCACAGATGGGCCGGGCGAAGTCATGGACGAGCAGATCTTCACTTCGGATGTCGATGGGGCAGCAAGCATGCTCGTCAGTCCGAGCCTGCCGGGATCCTACATCACGGTCGTTCAATCCGAGGTGGTCAACGATGATGGTGATACCATGACCGGCATCGGTTTGAATCTCAACTTCGCGACCGCTGCGAGTGTGAGTATCGGTGGTCTGGTCGAAGAGACGACAATCGCTGGAATCCCGGTCTATTCCGTGACGCCGGGCCCCAGTGGCCTGGCCAGTCTCACCATCATTCCGACCGGCGTGGAAGCGGATGCCTACACCGCGGAACTGGTGATCGCCCCCCTCGAACTCACCGTGCCCTTCCCCGACATCGATTCGGACATCTGGAATACACAAGAGGAATACGAACTCGATTTCCAATCTGGGGATACCGAGCGGACTCAAGAGGTCCGAATCACTGCGCCCCTCTCTCTAATTCTCACCACCGTCATGACTGAGGATTCTGACTGGCCCGAAGCGGTTCACATGGGTGTCTTGATGAACAATCCGGGTGGCCTCAATCTGACTGGTGATCTCGGCCCTGGACAGACGACGAACATCGCATTGGATGAGGCGACTGGGGAAGCGACCCGCATTCTGGCGTTCGCTGCACCGCGCAATGGTTTCGACCCCGCTTCAATCGACTTCTCCGCCATCACCGAACTGATCTGGGCTGAAGGACTCAAGGCGGATTTGAATTGGATCAGTTCAGAGGCCGAAGTCGATGAGTACTGTATCGGCATGCGCGTCGAAGAGCAGGATTGGGGCATGGGGTACAATGTCCATATCTCACTGCAACACTCACAGGGTGATTGGGCTTCGACACAACATGTCTTCGACCCCTCTGGAGCGAGGCTGGCCGATGGTCAGGACGCCTCTCAGGGCGCTGTCGACGATTGGTCGGAACTGGAATGGGAGGAGAATACCTACGAGTCCACGTTCGATCTCGATCTCGATACCGAAGACACGTTCACACTGGGTCTCGATGAAATGGAATGGACATTCGACGTGGTCTATGACGAGGATGGCGACGCGTATTACCTCGACTGGGATGAGCAAGACGAAGGTCGAAATTGGGTCTGTTCAGGGGATGGCGACATGTCGGATGAGGAGGAGTTCGCCATGTTCGATGACTTCTTCGCCAGCCTTGATTCAGTCGCTTGGGGACTTGGCTCAAGTGCCGATTTGCGCTTGCCGATTCTCGCCCCTCCACAGGATCACTACACCGTAATCGCAGTGGCTCAAACGGGCGCGGGTACGGGCGCTGAGGCGGTCGTGGCATACGATTCCAGAGTCGCTCAGCCCAACCCGGAGCCACCAGTGATGGAGAATCTCACGCTTAGCTTCAGCCCGGCAAATCCACAGCCAGGGGATATCGTGGCGATTACGGCGATCGATGAGGATCTCCAGGTCGTTGCGGATCTCTCCGTGACACTTGTTCGTGACAATATCACCCTATTCGGTCTGCTCACCGATGAGGATGGCCAAGCACGCTTCGGTGTCACGGTCGGCACGATTGTGGTGCGGGTGTCCGGCGGCATGTACAACCCTGCTGAGTTGACCATCGTCGTCAGCGAGGATGGGATCGTGACCGAGGACGGTGAGGATCTGCCGACCGACACGGATGGAGATGGGGTGATCGATTCCGAGGATGCCTTCCCCGAAGACCCAGATGAGACCTCAGATACTGACGGTGATGGTGTTGGCGACAATGAAGACCTGGATCCACTCGACTCCGATAAAACAGGTGTTGAAGTTGAAGTTGACGAAGGTGATGGGAACAAAAGCGAACTCGGTACAGATTCTGGATCGGATTGGAATTCGACCTTCATCATCGCCGGCGCTGTTGCCGCCCTTCTGCTGATGGCTGCTGCGATTCTGTTCGTCATGCGACGACGCAGTGGCGGGGATGACAACATCTGGAACGACAATGTGGTCCGGGCGGATGATCTATTCGACGAGCCGGTGATCGCGACCGCGCCACCGAGCAGTGGTCCACCACCGAGCAGTGCAGCATCGCGAGAACCAGCGCCGAGTGCCGTGGGTGAGATGCGAGATGGTTACGAGGTCATCGAGCACCCTGTGGGCAGTGGACAGTGGTGGTGGAAGGATACCGCCACCGGTCGTTGGAACGAGTGGACCTGATAACCGACGAGCGCCTCTGGTGCCCTGATGACGCCTGAACAGGCTCGAGCCGCCCTGCTGGTCGGCCTGCTCGCCTGTGCAGGATTGCTGATTGCCAATCCGGTCGAGCCCGCGATGAATGCTGCGATTCTATTCGATGATGTCGTCGATCAGCGAATCGAAGAAGAATCGGTCGGGCTTTCCAGGCGTTCCAATCTCGTGCTGCGCATCCGTCATGACGACGGCGGTCTGCTGACCAGCGACCTCGTCCGGGTACAAGCGCTGATGATGCTCGAACAGGAGGCGCTGGACGGCTCCAACCCGGACACTGCGTGGGAGGCTGAGGATATTCGGTTCGACCATATCCAGACCCCATTCAATCTGTGGGCAGAGGCTTTCGCTTCGCGGAATCGCAGCCTGGCAGGGGCCTCAATCTGGGCGGATGTGCTTCAGCCGACCCTTGAGGAGGGCTGGTGTGGCAACGGTTCCACCCCTGAGGAGCAGAGTGCATTCGAGGCGACGCTGCTGATGCTTCCAGGCAATGCCAATCCGGGTGTTGCCTGCCCTGCCTTCGCGGGTGCGGATGCCACTCAGCCACCGGCGGCGACCGAACTGATCTGGATGGTCTGGTTGGACAGCGATGAGGAGGAGGCGGACTGGGGTGCGCTCGAGGATTGGGCGGCCAAGGTGAGTGAGAACACCGAATTCGAGGTCACTCCGGTCGGTGTGAACATGATGTTCTCAAAGGCGCGCGATGATGCGAATGAGGATCTGGCCAAGGTGATCTTTCCCTCGGTGATTCTGCTCGGTGCCATGTTGATCATCGGACTGCGAGACCTGCGTACCGCCGCAGCCACACTCGGTGGCGTGGTTCTGGTCATCAGTGCGGAACTGGGCGCGCTCTCCGCACTCGGTCACACCTTCTCGGTCATCGATGGGATCGCGATTCCGATCATCATGGGCGTCACAGTCGATGGCGCCTTCTGGTATTGCAGATCCTCACGCGATCGTGACGAGGTTCGCAGAATGCTGTTCATCGCCATGATGACCACCGTGGCTGCGGTCTCGTTGGCATTGTTTAGTCCAATTCGGGCGCAGCGCTCGATGGCGATGGTGATGATCGTCGGAATCATTCTCGGTTGGCTGGTGACACGCACGCTGCTCGAACCGTACTACCTTCGACGACGTGCTGAATCGATGATGGATGTGGATGCCTCTGAGATTCTGCCATCCCACCCTGCGATGACCTGGGCCTGGCCGGTCGCTCTGCTGTTGCTGTGCTCAATCGCAGTGAGTTCTCCGGCGGGTGTTGCGGTGCTCAACATCGATGAATTCCTCCCTGAAGACGACCCGGCGATCGCCGAAATGGATGAACTGCAATCCAACTATGTTCTGGCCTCGAGCACGGTTGCCTGGATTGTCGTCGATGTCGAAGGTGATTCTGCCGAGGACCTTGAGAATCTACGCGACTTCCAACGTCAACTGGGGCATCATCCGAGTGTCATCCGGCTCGATTCGGGTCTGTACCGTGTGCCGATGGTGATTGGTGTCCCGATGGAGGATGATCTGGGTGCAGGTGCGACCATCGACGGCGTCGCGCTCGATGACGAGGGTTCACTGATGGTCGAGGATGCTCGATTGCGGCGGGATGGTGTGACGACAGGAGTTGCGATCGCGGTTCTCATCGATGGTGAGAACACCGATGCTGCGCTTGATTTCACTTCAGATGTCAATGCCTTGCTGGATGAGAATGGGTTGCAGGGTGAAGTCGGTGGAGACCTACCGGTCGGTGCAGAGATCGCGCGCGCATTCGAAGAAGCCCGCGTCACTCAGATCCTGCTCGCGGGAATGGCCATCTTCCTCGTGACATGGCTGGTGCTGGGCCAACCCGAACGCGCCGCGCGAATCGCCATCGGCACGATCGCTGTGGGTGCAGCTGTCGATGGTATGTCCGGGTTCCTCGGCGGCCGAGGCATATTCAGCGCGCCCGCCGTGCTGCTCGGCATGGGTTTCGCTGCCGACTACCTCGCCCACGCCAGCGCGGAACACGCGCCGACCCGTTCCGACACCGCGGCGCGTTGGTGGTCAGCCCTCACCTCGATCTCGGTCTTCGTGCTTCTCGGCTTCGCCACCTTCCCACCCGCACGGGATTCTGGTCAGTTGCTGACGATCAGCATCCTGTTCTCGGTGCTACTCGCGACCTGCCTCTCCCTGACTCGACTCGTCGAATTGAAGGATCCGGGTCCTGCTTCACCTCCGCCCACCTCAATCGAAGATGCCTAATCCCAGAGCGTGGCCGGACGGGCATGGAGGCCGAGGTCATCATCGAGGGGCGAACGTCCCATCGACTGCCTCCGACCCGCGAAGACCGAACCGAGAAACAACTCGATCGCCATGGCAAAGGCCCAGCGGACCGCTCACATCGTTCTGTTTTCCACAATCCAGCGATGGCGGGTTGTCGTACGCGAAGCGTGCTTCTGATGGACCACATGCTCAGCACCGAGTGGCTGGGCAAGCCGACGATCCACACGATCGATGCGCTGTGTGCGACCGGCAGCCGAATCAATCGCTGGATGACCGAGTTGCCGCCTGAGAAATCCAAGAGGTTGCAGATTGTCGGTGCGGATCTCGATGAAGAGGCGTTGGAGTATGCACGTGAGAACTGTCCCTCTGTCGAATTCATCCATGGTGACTCCAGACGCGTGCTGTTGTCAAGTGGCTGGCAATGGGTCGACATCGATCCCTTCGGCTCCCCCCTTCCCTTCCTCGATGCGGCGATGCAATCGAGTGCCCGCAAGGCCGTGATGGAGATCACGGCCACGGATACCGCGGCGTTGACCGGTTCGACCAAGACCGCCTGCATGCGACGCTATGGGGCGCGAATTCGATGCGACGAGATGGCGCATGATTCGGCGCTGCGATTGCTGATGGCAACCGTGGCGCGCGCGGCTGCACGACATGACCGCGCCATCGCACCACTGCTCGCCTCTTGGGACTCCCATCACATCCGCGTCTCTGTACGAACGATGCGCTCGATCGAGACAGCGAATGTCGTCGAAGAATGCCTTGGCTGGCGCATCGCATCACCGACTGACGATGAGTTGGTTGATTCGGTTGAAGCTGGACTTCACCCTCAGGGCCCAGCCTCTGGCCAGCCTTTCTGTCTGCTTCCCCTCTCACACTCGGTGAATCGAGAGGACAAGAGAATCTCTGGTCCACTGTGGACTGGTCCGCTATTCGATGCCGAAGCTCTCACGGCGATGACGGTGGAACGTGCGGTCGAATTGTGTGGAGGGGATGCTGAGCCTGCCGTCCGTCACTGGGCGGATGAAGCGGACCTCGCTGGATGCGCCTCGCTGATTATCACCGACATGTTGCCGAGGCATTGCGATGCGAATGGACCGCCACCCCTTGCGGCCCTCGTGGAAAGATTACAGGAAATGGGTCACAGTGCAGCGATTGCGCGCTGGGGGGCTCCCGCGATCCGCACCGATGCGCCGTGGGAAGCCGTGCTCGAGGCGACCGAAGCCTGTGCTCAGCCGCCGATGTAGGACATCTCGACCTTCTCGGATTCAGGCTCAGAAGAACGGCGCTCGCTGTAGTTGTCATCGCGCAGCGACCAGGTCTGCTCAATCAGCGCGAGAATCTCAGCATCACTCGCGCCCGCGCGCAGGGGCGTAATCAAATCGAGGCCCTCGCTCGCGAATAGGCAGGTGTAGAGATGGCCATCCGCAGAGAGCCTTGCCCTATTGCAATCGCCACAGAAGGGCTCGGTCACGCTGGTGATGAAGCCGACCTCTCCTCTGTTCTCAAGGGCGTAGCGCTTGGCCACCTCTCCGCGATGCATCGAGGATAGAGGAAGCAGCAATCCCAATCTTTCCTTCACTTCCGAGGTCGGGACGACGTCCTCCATCGCCCAGCCATTGGTGGTGCCCACATCCATGTATTCGATGAAGCGCACGGCGATGTCCCGATTGGAGAAACGCTCGACCAAGGGTAGGATCTCGTCTTCGTTGACCGCACGCTTGACCACGGTGTTGATCTTGATCGGGCCGAGGCCGACCGATTCTGCCGCTTCGATTCCAGCGAGCACCGCAGCGACCGTATGTCCCGAATCGGTGATCTCAGCGAAGGTCGCCTCATCGATCGCATCCAGGCTGACCGTCACCCGGTCCAATCCCGCGGCGGAGAGCGCAGGTGCATATCGCGGCAGCAAGACGCCATTTGTCGTCATGGCGATCTCAACCCCATGCATCGAGAGCATGGAGACCAGCGTTGACAGATTCTTGCGCAGCAAGGGCTCACCACCTGTCAAGCGAATCTTTTCGACACCCAGTGATACGAACAACCCGGCCAGTCGATCGATCTCCTCGTAGGTGAGCACGTCCGCGCGTGGCAGGTAAGGGAAGTCCGCACCGAACACCTCGCGTGGCATACAGTAACGGCAGCGCATGTTGCAGCGATCGGTCACCGAGATGCGCAGATCACGAAGCGGTCGACCCCTCGTATCGAGCACGCGCATGGACAGCCCTTGAGCGAAGCCGTACTCAACCCTTCCGCGAACGCCTCTGGTATACCTCGCCGGGCAGAGGTATAGCCCCCGGGGGGGCCCGTAAGTCGGTCATATACTCGGGAGGGCAAACCATTGGATAAGGTGAGAACCCCAATGGTAAACAAACAAGAAAATGGAAAGATGCTGATGCGCGGTATGATCCTCGCACTCGCTTTGTTGATCCTCCCGCTCAGCGGGATGGCCAGCGCGGAGCAGAGTGTGAGTGCAACCGATGCATCACAGACAGATGAACTGGAGTTGTTCGGTGCGAACGCGGTCTACATTGACAGCGACACGGACTTGACAGCGTTGGATGAACAAGACCGAGCAGTTCTCGAGCTGGCCGGGATTGATGTCGATAGCGAATGGAGCGACCTTGTGGAACTGAATCTCCACGATATCGCGCCTGTCGACGACTCCGACGTGGCCAATGTGGTCGTCATCGTCTACACAGACGGTGAGGTCGCATGGATCGTGGTTGTCGTCATCTACGAAGATGGCAGCACCGATGTCAACCGCTACGGCCCGATGCGCTACTCAACGATGCGCGAGCGCCTGGCAAACTTCGATGGACGAATCATCGTCCACTGGGTCGACTTCGACCTCGGCGATGACTCCGACGACGAAACCGGATGCGCGGGCGGCCTTCTGGCCGGCCAGTGGACGGCGAACGACGATGGCCAAGGTGGCCTCTTCCGCGGCCTCCTGATGAACTCGGACGGCGAGACGATCGGCCACATGAGTGGTCAGTACAACGCTGACGGATTCCGCGGCCAGTGGACTGCACGCGGAGGCTCTCTCGAGGGCACCCTCGGCGGCACCTACGCGAACGGGACCTTCCACGGACAGTGGGCGGCCAGCGACAGCGACCTCGAGGGTCTGCTGCGCGGTCACTACCTCTCGACCGGGACTGGAATCGGCGTGTTCCGCGGCCAGTGGGTCGTGGACTGCAACAACGGCGGCGGCATCGATCCGGTGCCGGCGCCTCACCGCGTCTGCAAGAAGGTCCAGGTCAAGGTAGAGATCCGTGACCTGACAACCGATGCACACAACGAGTCGACCAGCACCCAGACCGTGACCCGCGTGATCTGCATTCAGGCCATCTCTCACGGCAGCGACAGCGTGGGAATCTCTCCGGTCCCCACGCCGATCCCGCACCCTCGGCCGATCGACGATGTCAAGGAGCGACCCCCAGTGGACATCATCGTCCCTGAGTACAAGGAAGGCGACGACCTCAGCGACGTGATGGACAAGCCGATCCTCGAGACCGAGGGCGGCGCGATCATCGACATCAGCGATGCAGCTGCGGGTTCGACGCTCGGCACGATCGCTCTGCTCGGTGCGGGCTTCCTGCGCCGCCGCCTCACTGGCGGCATCTGAGACAGGTGGAAACACCTGAATTGATGGGACAAGAAATACACACACAGAAGCAGCAGGGGGGGTCTTTCCCCCTGCTGCCTCTACTCTCACTCCTACAGCCAATGTGCTGCATTTGATGAGGCCCCATGGTTTCCCGATTGGTCCATTAAGTACTAATCCTGAGATATGATAGTACATGGTGTCCAATCCGACCATACTTGAAAACTGCAAGAGAATGAGAATCTGCGGCCTCATGCTGGCCCTGCTCGGTGCAGTCGTCATCGCGCCTCGCCAGCAGGAAATTGAATCCTGATCAGACACGCAGATTGATAGAAGGTAGGCGGGGCCGTCACCTCATAGGAGGCGGCCCCCTTGCTGACCATCACCGACCTTGCCAAAGAGAAACTCGCAGGATTCGCCGAACAGGCGGATGACGCTACCGAGCTCGTTCTGCGCGTGGCCATCGCCGGCCGCGGTGCCAATGGATTCCTCTACGACCTGCAACTCGTCGGCCGCGCGGATACCGCCGACGACGATGTAATCTGCGAGGTCGACGGTGTCATCGTCGCGATCACTGCCAAGAGCGCGGTCCACATGGACGGCGCAACTCTGGATTTCAAGGAGAGCCTGATGGGTGGCGGATTCCACTTCGAGAACCCCAATCCCCTGTGGGCGGATCCCACCGAACAAGCCGTGGCCGAGGTCATCGAGTCCAAGGTCAATCCCGCGGTCGCTGCACACGGCGGCACGGTCAGCCTGGTCGGCATCGATGATGGTATGGCCGTTATCTCATTCGGCGGCGGCTGTCAGGGCTGCGGCATGGCCGATGTCACCCTCAAGCAGGGCATCGAGGTCATGATCATCGACGAGGTCCCCGGCATCACCGGCGTGGTCGACGTCACCGACCATGCGGCCGGGACCAATCCCTTCTACTGACGCAGAGGTTCTCTTCGTTCAGTTGACCATCGGGTCATCGCCGGCATTCGAGACGTCGTAGCCTTCGGGCGCGGGCAGCATCGATTGTGATTTCTCGGACATCTCGCGGAAATTATCCTCGATGCGTCTCGCATCTTCGAGGAGGTCGCCGAGTGGAATCTCGCGATCAATCAGTTCAGCCACGGCTTCGGTCGCGATGGCCGCGGCTCTGGCATCGGGATACAGCGGGTTGCATTCTGCGAGCAGTGCGGTGATGTCGAGGCCGCGGCGATCGCCTTCTGATAGCAGATAGCCAGCGATGCCTGAGACGATGCCCTGCTTCATGCGCGAGACACGCGCGGCAGCCAGCGCCTTGCGGCCGAGCGGATGGCTGGCCACACCCCACAGGTCGCTCTCCTCCTTCTCACCGAGTTCGTCCGCGACCACACCATCGATGATGATGAGTCGATTGAATCCACCTTCGGTGAACCATTTGAGCACGGTTTCAGCGAATTTGACATCGTAAGCACCGGGGAATTGAATCTCTGAGGCGAACACACCGACCTCTTCGCCCTGATAGACCCGAACGGGGTGCTTTGGCACCGCATTCTGAACCAGCGCCATGGCGGGGAAATTCTCATCGAGCACGGTGCCCATCTGCTCGAGATCGAGGGCGCGGATGATGTGGCTGGCCGCGATTACACCGACCATTCCGACGCTGGAGAAGCCACACACGGCGGTGCCACCGAGCTTGGAGGCATCCGCGTCGCCGTGCAGAACCAGTGAGTAGCCGTCACCCGTCATCGAAGCGCTTCCGTCCCTCGCTCTGTGATGAACCCGTCGCTCAGTCCTCGAAGGCTTCCCAGTCCTCTTCCGCTGGATATTTGAACCACCATTGACCGACCTCGTCCTTCCACCATTCGATGCCCTCCTCGTCGGTATGGTAATCCTCGTCCTGAGTGTAATCCCAATCATCCTCGGGTTCAGACTTGGATTCTGGGATGTCCTTGATGAGTTGGGTCACCGGGGTCGGGCGGCTCCCTGGGGTTCGATCGGCTCGCTTTGGTTTGGCCATCGAGACCTTGGGTACGCCTTCGCCACGGGTCGTGAGTTCCTCCAGACTGCGGCCGGTGGGCAACTCGTCGAAGTCGGGGGAGGTCCGGATTGACTCGATCTCCTTCTCAGCCCAATCGAATTCATCGTTCTCGTTCTCATCCTCGCCCTCACCCTCGTCCTCATCCTCTGGAGTTCTCATCACCATGCGCAGACCGATAAAGGCGCCCACAGCGAGTACGAGCCCGGCCAAAACGACGATCAGCAAGGTGTTCGAACCACCTTCAGAACCACCTGACTCTCCCTGCGAGCCACCGGACTCATTCGACGGTCCGGGCTCAAGTGCATCTGTGAATCCGTAAGGCAGAATCAGGAAATCAACTGCACCCACCCAATCGGTTGCACTCACCGTAATCGTCAGCGTGATGGTGCCATTGGTCAGTGTGACGCCGTCTCCCCAGGCATCTGGGCGGATCACAAGGTCGCGGCTGGTCTCGCTCTCGATCCATATCTGGGTGCCTGTCAAGTCGTTGCTGAAGATTGGAATCTGTTCGCTATAGACGAAATTGAAGGTGATTTGAACACTGATGTTATTCGGGTTCATCAGTGTGCAATGCATCGAATAAGTGTCGATATCAGACTGGACCTGACTGCTGTTCTTCACAATATCCCAATCATCCTGATCACACTGCACCTGCAGCCATTCCAATTCGGGGTCAGGCTCGGGCTCAGGTTCAGGTGGCGGCGGTGGCGGGGGATAGGTGTCGATTCGCAGGGGGCTCGACTCCACCGAGAGCCACCAGGGAGCCTGTGCGGTGATGTCGAGCCAACCACCGGTCAGGTAGTCGATTGGAATGGATGCCGCGCCGGCCGAAGCGACCTGAACCTGTCCTGAGGCACCGAATACCGTCGTGCCGTTTCCAACCTGCCAATCCAAGGTCAGGCCATCAATAACGGCCTGTTCGAAGCCGAGTGGTGTAGTCAGACTGACCACGGCTGTTCCTCTGCCATCCTCATCGAGTTGAATCGAAGGTGTGCTCGTCGCCAACGTCGCATTGACGGTGACGACCACGGTTGTCGCAGCGCTCGTCGGCGCGACCGTCTGGTCTCCGGCACCATAGGTGCCGCCAGGCCATGATGCACTGATTCCGATCACGCCACCATAGGCGCCGGCTTCGGAGACGAATTGCAACCAGTCGGTCCAACCATGGCTGACCGAGCCGGTCCCATCGGTGAGCAGTGGGAGCGTCATCTCGCCCGTACCCATCGTCAGGGTGAGATTGACCGTCTCACCCGCGAGAGGCGCACCTTCGGTCGACAATTGCATCGAGAAGGAGAACGGTGAACCTGCCTTCACGTGCACTCCACTGTGAATACCATCGTCATAGTCACCTGCGCCGGTCACCTCGAGAGTGATCTGGCTGGTCCGGACAGTCTCATTGGTGGAGTGAGCCGGCCCGACCGCTGTCACATTCCACCAGGCATTGTCATCACCATCCACTGCGACCGCTGCCGCCCAGTGATCATCACCGTCCGCCAACCCGGTCAACAGGAAGGAAGTCGTCGGATTACCCGCGGTCAGATTGGCATAGGGTGTCAAGCCCGTCGCATCGGTGAATTCGGAATTCTCAAAGAAAATTAGTGTGTAGGCTAGATCGCTTGCAGTCGAGGCGATGAACGACAGATTCAGCACTCCACCTGAATCCCCCGCGACATCGCCCAGCGTGACTTCGAGAGAATCGGGTGGCGTCGTATCGATCGGAGGCGGCGTATCCGGAACCTGAATCGTCAGAATGTTCGACAGCAGGGAATGAATCTCGAAAGCATGCACCGAGCGAACCGCGTAATCCCAGTCCGCATTCGTGACCCCGTTCATGTCGATATATCCGTTCTCATTGACCATAGCCAGCGCTGGCTGCGTGATTGAGATCTGAGATCCAGCCGGCGCCCGGAAGACCTCGTAGGAGATGAAGTCGGCAAGACTGGTCGTGTTGGTCCAGTTCAGGATGACCATGCTGTGGTCGACAAATCCCAACGAGAGGGACGGTGCGTCCGGCACGGTGATATTCGTCGCTCCCGCGACCCATTCAATCTGCACGGAATCCAGCGTGACCGTGCCATTGCGGGTCGAGGTCAGATTCAATGGCATGATGATGTCACCGCTGCCCGGAAGCATGTGGAGGTTCAGCACATTCGAGAGATTGGTATTCATCGGATTCGCCTCGACGGTGAAGGTTGCGGTATAGGTCATATTGAGTGATGATTGACCAATTGAGCCTGCGCCTTGGCTTCGTGTGACCGGAGCCAGATTTGACCAAGGGGTCTCATAGTGATCATAGGATGTCTGTGAATTGATCAGTTCGGCTGCCACGCTGGTGACCAGCATACCCTGATTGGTGACGTTCATCGGATAGGTTGAATTCACGTATCCCTCGATCGACATCTCGGCCACGCCATCGCCTTCCAGATCCCACTCGATGCCATGCCATGCACCGATCCACAGTCCGGGACTGGATTCGCCACTGGCTACGATTTGTTCGGCAAGGCCATCGCCATCCAGATCAGCGAAGACCAGGTCACGGGGCGAGGTATGGGGGTTGAACGAGGTGGAATTGGAGAATACACCGCCATTGCCATCGAAGGAATGCGCTTCCAGACTGCCAGTGACCGTCGCGTCTGAGCCATCGGGGTTGCCGGGGTCGGTGCGGAACACATCGACGGCTCCGTCTCGGTCATGATCCCCTACCGTGAAATTGGTCAGGCCGATGAAGGACAGGCTGTTGGCCTCCCACGCCGTGCCATTCCATGTCGCCAAGCAAGCACCATTGCTCTCCGTGCCAATCAGGTCATCGTTGCCATCCGCGTTCCAGTCGATCACCTGCATGGCGCCGCCGATGCACTCGAATCCCTCGGTTGAGAGTTGCCAGTTGTTGCTGGAGAAATTCCACAGGGTGTTGTACTCCGCCATCATGGCACCTTCTGATACGACGATCGTGGTGCCAGCACCGTAGAAGGCGCCGGCGGCCACGCTCTTGAAATCCGTTCCACCGGGCATCTGGCTGCCCGAAGCAACCGTCGTTGTGATTCCATTCGCCGCAGTCGCGAAGGCCCCGCCACTGAACAGGCGTGCACCGAGGGTGCCATCCTCCTCAATCCAGACCAGATCGTCCTGGGCGTCTGCATCCAGATCGGTCAGCAGGGCATCCGAGAACTGCGCATCCATGGACAGGTTCACTGAATATGACCAGGCGCTGGTACCCGAGAGATGTTGGCAGAGAGTGTCGACAGAAGAGGCCACTGCGAGCACGTCGGACCGCCCGTCTCCATTCGCGTCGCCAAGGATGAGTCGGTCCGCATCTGCACAGGTCGGAATCCAAGAGGTGTTGATCGAAGCGGTGGCCGCATTCCAGCGCAACCAACCGATATGCGGCCAGGCCGTGCTGTTCGTACCGACGTGATTCTGAACCAGATAGACCGCATCCTCACGACCATCGCCGTCCATATCGCCGACAGCGAGATCGGTGATCGAGCCCAGATTGCTGAACCGCGCAGTAAGAGTCGGGTCGAAGTCCACAGTGATTTCGGTGGTCGCCATGGTCGCCATCCGCGGCAGTCTCCAGGCGCCGGTGGGCAGCCACGTGAGGTTGCCACTGGCAGCGGTGGAGGTCGAGGCCACGCCGCCGACGAACCGATTCTGGGCACCGAGGTCGCCGTCGTCGCCGCCCCCGAGGTGCCATTCATACTGCCCATCGCCATCGAGGTCCAAGGTGAGCTCCCCGGGAGAATCATCCATCACATCGTAGGTGATGTGGAGGGTCGCGTCGCCAATCGTCGTATTTCGCTGAATCGTGAGATTCACGGTGGCTGGGCCTGTCGTCGTCGTATCCACCACGGTGCTCGAGGACTGATCTGAAAACACCTCGATCGTGCCGAATGTGTGATTTGAAGCCCCGACCGGGGATGCCGAGAACAGACTCGCGAGCAGCAGGAAAGCAAGCCCGACGGAGCGCGTAGCGCTCATCCGCCCGTGGGCACACGTGTGGGACATCGACCGGGTCACGACCTCTGTCGGTTAAGTCGCCTTCGGCGAATTCATTCACTTCAGGCGATACATTTCATCTCCCGCATTGAACCAGTGGATATCAATACGAAACCCCCATAGGGGTGGAAACAGGGGGACTCTGTATCCTCGACGTTAGCGCAGCAACGATTAAAGTAACGTGTCGACTGGTTGGTAAGGGTCAGGTGGTGGATTGGTGACGGGTTCGGAAGGAGCTGTTGATAGCCGCGTGCTGATTCGAGTCGGCGGTGTGCAGATCGACATCTCCGGCTCGCAGCGCGAGGTCGAGGCGAAGATGATGAAAATCAGTGCGGGAGAAGAGTGGTCGACAGCCATCGCCAAGGTCCGAAGCGCGCGCGAAGCGGCCATCGCCGCCGCGATTGAAGCCGCCAAGAAGAGCGGGCTTCCCGAGCGCGGAACGGCCTTCAAGACGCTGCTTGAGAACAGCAGTCTGGCCAAGAAACCCGATCAAGTCCTTGCCGCGATTCAATACCTTCGCGAGGTCGAGGGCGTGAACGACTCCCCACCGAGAATCCTCAAGAAATTGTTCGAGGACGGTGGCCTGTCATCGCCCGACAATCTCTCGCTCTATCTGAACCGACTCAACGAACGAGGTTTTCTCGGTTATCCCCCCGGCACGCCTGAGAAGAATCGCTACGCGGTGCTCACGCCCGAGGGTCGTGCGCATCTGGACCGCCGCTCGGGCGCCTGAGGGGTTGCGATGACCGACCTCGGTCCCGGCGTGGACCTCTCATTCCAATCTCTGATTGGACAGGATCTGCGCGGTGTGGACCTCAGTGGTGCGAATCTGCGCCGCGCGATCCTCGATGGCGCGGACCTCGAAGGCGCGAATCTCTCCGATGCCAATCTGCGCCATGCCTCGATGGTGGGGGCGAATGCGATGAAGGCCGCCTTCGACGGCGCGGACATGCGCGATCTGAAAGCCAAGAAGGCGAGATTCGGCTTGGCCAACCTGCAGAATGCTCGACTCGACCGCGCCGACCTGCGCGGCATCCGCGGTCGCTACGCGATTTGGCGCGATGCGAACTGGTGGGATGCAAGGCTGAACGATGACCTGCGCGCGGCACTCACGAAGAAATGGCCGCGCGAAGACTGATTCTCATTCCTCTTCGCCGAAATAGAGGCCCACAGGCTCCCTATACAACGCCGCCCGACCTTCAGGGAGGATAACTGTGAGCAAAGGCAGAGCCATACAGAATGCGCCACAACCGAAGAAGATAATCAGATCCGCACCGAGCGAGAACGATATTCCATACGTATCCGCAGCCAGATAAGTCCAAACAACCTGAACGAGATTCGTGAGGATGAACATCGAACTTCCGAACAAACTGACCTTCACTCCAAGCGGATTCTTTCTCATCAGCATGATACCGCCGATCAGCAACCCGAGGGCCATCCCTCCGTACATGATGGTGAGCGTCTCAGCCAACCCAGTATCCTGAAGAAGATCTAATGTCGCATTCTCTTCGGGACCGAAACCCGCCTGATCCCGAGCTTCGTCATCAACCGTGAGGGTGAGCATCATCGATGCCGAGAGAAGGGCACCGAACAGGCTTCCAATAATCAGTAGAATGCCGATCGCGACCGGGATGGCATTGTTCGCCTTGACCGGAATCTCCGGCATGACGAGTTCCTCTTCGGCATCCATCATGACCGAGCCGAACTCATCAGACATGGCGCGCCCTCGACGGGGGATGTCCTTCAATCCTCGCTGCAATTCCGCAGCGCAGCAGCCAGTTCCGCGGGCACGGTTTGCTTGGCGAAAGTTCGCAGGTCACAACAGACCGTGACGACGGTCGCATCCCAGCACAACCCATCCACATTGGAGAACTGATAGCGCCAGGTCACCGAGGTATCGCCGACCGACTTAATCCACATCTTGCAGGTAATCACATCCCCATAGCGCAGCGGCGCGACATGGTTCGCCTCGGTACGGACCGCGGGGAAACCGACGTGCATATTCTGAGTGAGCGTGGCATAATCGATGCCACAGATTTCATCCCACGACTCCTCGAAGAAGCGATGAGCGAGATCGAAGTACTCGGGATAGTAGACCACCTTGGCCATGTCAACCATCGGAAAGTCCACGCGTCGACTCAATTCAATCGCCATGGCGGGTCCTCCATGGCATCCGACAAGAAGATTGGTGGACCCACCGCGATTTGAACACAGGTTTCCAGCTTCGGAGGCTAGAGTGATATCCAGGCTACACCATGGGTCCTGCAAAGGCACCGAACCGCACGCTCTACATCAACATTCAGCGTTGGCACTCGGAAGCCTCTGAATGGCGGACCCACCGCGATTCGAACACGGGTTTGAGGCTCCGCAAGCCCCAGTGATATCCAGGCTACACTATGGGTCCAGCGGCCGGCCCACCGGCCATCTCGTCTTAACCCAAACGGT
>Ga0114996_10000510_pt1 | contig 54065 bp, 58 predicted proteins | sample ArcticOcean_MG_C_4_FD_87039 | JGI IMG/M metagenome (GOLD analysis project Ga0114996, IMG submission 87039) | Marine microbial communities from western Arctic Ocean - ArcticOcean_MG_CB4_134 | ecosystem: Environmental > Aquatic > Marine > Oceanic | place: Arctic Ocean: Canada Basin | collected...
AGGAGTTCCCTTAGAGAAATAAACAAGTTTCTCAACAAATAATAGGTTGAACTATCCCGACATTTCGAGAAGAATCTCAGCACATCTTGATGAGATAGCCTGACCCACCTCAGTGGTTGAAGCTCGCCCGCCTAAGTCGTATGTTACGATGCCCCCCATTGACATGTGTTCTGAGATTGCTCGTTCAAGTACATCCGCGCACATTGTAGCTTTCTCGTCGTCATGCCGCAATCCCAGTGAGTCGAACATCAACTGTACAGATGAAATTGATGCTATTGGATTTACTTTGTTCTGGCCAGCATATTTCGGGCTGGAACCGTGTACTGGTTCGAAAAGCATGTGATTATCGCCGATGTTGGCACTAGCTGCCATCCCCATCCCTCCTTGTAGCACGGAGGCTAGATCGGTTGCTATGTCCCCGAACATATTTGGCAGCACAACAACGTCGAGATCCTCTGGATTCCTGACAAGCCACATAGTGAAAGCGTCAATGAATGCTTCATTGGCCTCTACTCCTTCAAACTCTGAAGCAACTTCTCGGAAGACCTCACGGAAAAGTCTGCAACCCCTAGTGACGTTACTCTTATCCACGCATGTTACCTTCTGGGTCGAACCGAGTCTAGATTGGCGTCGCTTGGCGAGTTCGAATGAAAACCGTATGACTCGTTCACTGCCCTTTCGAGAAATTGGCCTAACGTCCCATCCGACCTCTCCCTTTAGGCCGGGGAAACCATCGATAACCAATGGTTCGTCTCTTTCTCCACCCTTGGCTGCCAATCCCGATCTTCTGAGAAGAGCGTGGTAAAGCCCCTCTGTATTTTCTCGGACCATGACGATGTCGACCAGTTCATGGTTCCAAACATCTGTGAAGGTACCGTGAACCTTGTGTTTTACTCCCTTGTAGAGCTTTACTGGCCTTACATTTGCGTAGAGGTCCAATGCGGATCTGAGTCCCAATAGTGCCTGCCCACCGGCAATATCTCCATTGGGTAGTGTGGCTCCGGGCCATCCCACTGCACCTACCATAATGGCGTCGGACTCATCCCGGCAGAATTCGAAAGATCCCTGTGGCCACTCCTCCCCGGTCTCAAGGTAATGCTGACCTCCGCAAGGAATCTCGAATATTTCTAGGGGAATGGCACCAGAATCTTGGAAAACCGAGAGGACACGTTTGACTTCTTCCATCACCTCTCGACCGATTCCATCACCGGGAAGTAGAGTCAAACGATATGCCGCCATTGACTGTGGCAGAACCTTTTCATTCATCAATCCGACCCTGTATAGAAATGTACTATATCTGAGGAGATAATTGATAGACGGTCAAGTGTAACACCACATGTATGGGTACCAACTCAGAAGAAGGGCAAGGCGGACCGAAGATAGACATCAGAACTCTGCCCGAATCAGTTTCTCTGCTCTGGGAGTCGATGCTAAGGAAGAATCCAAACTGGGACTTGTCCAAATGGCTAGACGATAGGGCGAACGAGGAGTTGGAGCTTTTGGAGTCGCATCTAGGAAGGGAGAGGTTGAGGTACGAACAACACCTGCACAGAATTGAGAACCTTTCGAAGCAGATGAAGAGGAGGCGTGAGAGCATAGGTGGGACACCGGTTTCTGATCCCAATCAGCGAAATCTCTTCGATGTATACGGGCCTTCCAACATAGTTGAGGAGACTGGCGACCCCAATCAAGAGATGGGGCCATTAGTCGATTTTGGGACACTTTCTACTGGGGACGACCTGTTGCTGGCATACATTAATCAGAAGGTTCTGATTGCGATTGAAGACTCGAATAGAGGGAGAAAGGGTTTGCATTTTGATGATATAATCCAGCTCCTTGAGTCGCCAGGAATTAATACCGAGGACATAGATGAGTCGATATCCTGGCTACTTCAGAAAAAGGAGATCATCGAGACTGAAAGAGATGTTTTTGTCGTCGACGGATGAGAAGTCCGGACGTGTGTAATACAATCATTGAAAATGGAAGAGCGAGTCGGATAGAATATCTCATGACAAGCGAGACTTCTGGATGGTATGCTAGACTCGATCACGCGTGTCCCGAAAGGACCAATCAGATTGAAATTTGGTTAGATTCTTGGTTGGAGGCAACTAGGAAGAAGCAGCCCATTGCAGCGACACTACCGAACGGTTGGCCGACTCTTCCTGCTGGCCTTCTGAGCAATCCTGGGAATGTGTTGGACCACCTTCTGGCTAGGTTCGATGCCCAAAGCGACGGGCGCTCGCCGAGAGGGGTTTACGCTCCTCCAGCAAGGTTTGTCGATGCTGTCCTGTACGATGAGCTCCGCTACGGTGTGAGCAAGAAGAAAGAGCCACCTGCAACGCTTTCACTAGCAGCGCTACCACCAAGTTTCAGGACCTTTGCCAAGCAATTCAACGAGAACATCACGGAAGATGGTGTAGTAGAAGAAGGAGATACCGAGTCAGCGAAAAACCTGACAGTTTCGGGTATTCCAATTCCATTTGCTGACCCTTGTGTAGGTGCGGGTCTTTTCGCAGAAAGGGTCCTGCGAATACATGCGGAAAGGCTAGCCGATTGCTCTCCAACCGAAAGGAGGGAAGATACCCTTAGGCTCTTAGAGGGCTTGCAGTTGGGTGATACCTCAGAGGTAGCTGTGAACAGCGCTAGAAAGCGGATTATCATTGTATTGGCTAGGCTTGGGCTGGTGGACTTGGAGGAAGAAGAAGGCGACGTTGACAAGATTGGGCTAAGCGAAGCCGAGATGATTGTCGAAAGCAACGTCAGATGCATCGACCCCCTTAGAGGAGAGTGGCCTTGGAATGAACGGCCGATGTTGCTAATCTCTCGTCCTCCTTGGCTCAGGATAAAAGATAGATTCAGAGGACATCCCGATGGAAGTATTCTAAGAAAGCAACTTTCCAGTGAATTAAGGCAGTTCAAGGGAGCAGATGGAAATGCCAGGTTCTCAGCGATAAAGGGGAATGTGAATCTGTACAGGCTCTACATAGAGAGGGCTCTACAAATTTCTCAGAATGGAGGAAGGGTGAGGCTCGTGGTTCCGAGCTCTGTTCTAAGAGAAAAAAGCAGCTTGCCCCTCAGGAAGCTGCTAGTCGAGTCGAACGGTTGGGATTCGGTTTGGTCATTCCCCGAAGACTCAAGGCTCCTGTTTGGAGGATCCCAAGGGGTATCTGTAATTGGTGTAACTGTCGGAGAAGAGACTGACGTTCTGACTAGCTTCGACCCTCTGATGAGCGACGATCTTGCATCCGGTAGTGGCCTCAACCCCGAGGCTCCATTCTTTGAGTTGGAGAGAGGGCCTTGGTCCTCCTGGACCGATGCCTCATGGGCAGTTCCAAAGATGCCTAGGGACGTAGTGAACAGGAATAGAACCATCGCGGCGATCGGGAACCTAGCCGATAAGCCCAGATTGGTCGAAGAGGGGGCGGGCCTGAATCCCAACGGAAGGGCAATCAAAGTCAGAGTGGGGGAGGCGGAGAGATCGGCCTGGAAAAAGGAAATCTGCGACTGGGGTGGCAAGGATGGTCAGATTCCATTCATCAGAGCTGCTCATATTAGTTTCATAGATGGGAAAGGCGTTCTTAGACACCCGGCCTTCGAGTCAGGAGCAGGGACTGACAAATCTGCTGCATGGAAGGGTCCACGGGAGATGTCGGTCCCCACTCGGATTGTCTGTCAAGCGGTTGTAAATCCGCAGTCTGAGAGGAGATTGGTATGGGCTGTGGTTCCAGAAGGCTGCGTTTTGGGAAACTCGGTTAGCTTCCTCGATCTTCCAATCGAAGTTACGGACGGTCTGAGGGAAAGTTTCGGTTCTCTCGAAGAGGGTTTGAATTTCTTAGCGGCTCAGCTAAATTCCGAAGAGTTGGACCTATGGTCTAAAGCATGGGCAGCCAACAACAACGTGAATAATTACGAGATAGAGATGTTGCCTTTCGAGATTGAAGAGGATGGTTTGCCATTTACCCTATTTAGAAACGAAGGCGGCCTCGACTGAGGATTGCGGATTTCAGTTTCCTAGTTCCGGAAAAACACCCATATCGAGAATGGCTTAATATCCTTGGTTTGCATACGCGGGACGTTCCCAACTAGGAATTGACAAAGGAGAGCAGCATGGGAATCAATCCAAAGATTGGAATCACCGGTCTGCCCCGTTCAGGAAAGTCAGCTGTCCTGCAGAAGGTAGTGGACATGATCTCCGAAGAAGGCGGGATTAAGAAGACGAAGGGTCCTTTCCCTCCAGAGTACGTGGTTGGAGGGATGAGATGCGAGCCAGTAATCGAGAACGGGGAGAGGGTGGGATACGCATGCGTCAACATACTTACAGGTGAGAAGGGAGTTATGGCACATCGAGAAATCGACTCAAGGAACAGGATTCTTGGGTTCGGAATTGACCCGACTGAGGTTGACAGGGTTGGGGTACCTGCGATAATGGATAGCATAGGAAATTGCGAGATTCTGGTGATTGACGAAGTCGGGAAGTTCACCGTGGAAAGTGAGGATTTCGTGAATGTGGTCAGATTGGCTCTTCAGCACGACATGCCCACCATCCTTACTCTGCACAAGAAGAGCAGGCACCCATTGCTACAGGACATCCGGAGGAGGGACGACGCAAGGATTCTGGAGGTTACTCCGGTTAACAGGGCCCTACTGCCGTACAAGATTCACAAACTAATCCAAGAGTTGTGAGGCATTCTTCGGTCAAGTTGATGCGAAATGCCGAATTCGTCATGCCATGGAACCCCCGACATCCAGATTAACTAGGCTTCTGGTTGGATTCATTCTGACGTTGATGGTGGTGGTCTCAATATCCATTCTGAACGAAGACGGTTTTTCCATCTCAAACGCCATGGTGGCAGTTCCCACTTTGGTTGCGGTGTTGGCAAGCATCCTTCTTGTTGTGGTAATTGTTGGTCGAGAAAGGAAGCATGGAAACTGGATAATAGACTCGTGGATAAGCAGAGAGCCTGAAGATGAAATGCTTTCAAGACTCGAAAGCGAGGGAGGCGAGGCGAGTATGCAAGACCTTGGTTCTAAATGGGCTAGGATGGAGATGGAACATCTTGAGTCTAAACACAGTGAGGAGTAGGGAGCGAAACCTTGACCCTGTCTTGCCTACACGAAAGGTTGGGTAGTGGTATGGGAGACGTTCCTAGTGATTTGAGATACACCAAAGAACACGAGTGGTTGAAGGTTGAAGGAAACGAGGTCAGCATTGGAATTACTGACTTTGCGCAGAACGCCCTAACGGAAGTGGTCTGGGTAGAGCTCCCGGAGGTTGACTTGGTTGTTGAGGTGATGGAGTCCTTCGCTAGCGTCGAGTCGGTAAAATCGGTCAGTGAGATCTATGCTCCTGTAGCGGGAACCGTGACCGAAGTCAACGAGTCTCTCGAGGAGGCACCCGAGCAGATTAACGAGGACCCATATGGATCAGGCTGGATCTGCAAAATCAAGACAGATGGTGATGTAGATTTGGGCGCCCTCCTTGATTCGACCAGTTACTCCGCATTGATCGGAGACTGACAATGAGTGAAATTCGAAGGGTTCACATTTACGTTGACGGTTCTTGTAGTGAGAATCGTAATGTGACCTCAGAAACAAGGGCTGGTTGGGGTCTTTGTGTAATTGTAGATGACAGCGGATCTGGCAATGGGAGGGGTCACCTACTTACGGAGTTGAATGGGAGTGTGGTAACTAATACCGAAGAGAAGGGGTACTTGGGTGCTGAAGTTGGGTCAAACAACACAGCCGAGCTCTCGGCGATAGCTCACGCCCTCAGATGGCTATTGGGCGAATCAAAAATCGAGACTGCAGTCATCAGAGGAGATTCGAACTACGCACTGAACATCGCCTCTGGTTTGTGGAGAGCGAAGGCAAATCGGGATCTTGCGCGAAGGATTAGGGATTTGTGGGATGAAGTTTCGGGCATAATTAGCCTCAACGGAGAGCACGTGCCCGCACACAGGGGACATCGGTGGAACGAGCGAGCAGACCATCTTGCGTTCCGAGCAATGCAGGGAGAGGTTCCGCTCCCTCTTCAGTTCTGGAAACCCGGCAAGAGATAGGTTAGCCTTCCTTGAGAGGGCCCATGACGAGATAGGCGTATCCAGATTGCAGGGCTAGTAACAGTCCCACCAATGTTAGGACTAATCCCGTTGGATTGGGCAAGTAGGGCTGCATGGGATTTCCCGAAATCCAAGCCAAGGCAAGGAAAGCCACAGCCGCTGCGAATACCCATTTGACGGAATCCTTCGGAGTCTTCCAGAGGTCAATCCAGGGTATCAGACCCTTCCTCTTGAATGTGTATCGGTACCATGCAACATATCCCATGGATAGCCCCACCATTCCGACTATTCCGGTGGAGAATCCGGTGTCGTCCCAAGGTCCACTTGGAGCCACACCAAACACAAGGGAATCAAGAACCAGGAGTGCTGAAGCTATTGCAAAGGAAATCCACGCAGGGGCATTATTGTCTTTCACGAATTGTCGAGGTCGTGCCGTAGTAATGATGTATCGCTCTTCGCTGCGAGGCCCGAGCGAACATGTCAAGTATTCTCTTCTCTGACGTAATAGAAGCATCAAAGAGGATTGATGGGGTTGTTTTGAGAACCCCCGTAGTCAATTCCCCAGAGATTGACGAAATGGCCGGACGCAGTGTGTTCATGAAGTGCGAAAATCTTCAACACGTCGGGGCGTTCAAATTCAGAGGGGCGACGAACGCTGTGAAGATGCTCGGCGAGGATGCGAAGCTCGGCCTTTGCACTCATAGTAGCGGCAACCACGGGCAGGCAGTTGCATTGGCGGCGAAGCAGCGGGGCGTTCCGGCATACATCGTAATGCCGAATACTGCACCGAAGGTGAAGGTTAACGGGGTCAGGAGCCATGGTGCCGAGGTGTTTTTCTGCGAGCCGAACCTAGAGGCCAGAGTCACGACTGCAAATTCGATTCTTGATAGAACCGGTGCGACTTTTATCCATCCTTTTGACAATTCGAACGTCATTGCCGGACAGGGCACTGCAGCGAAGGAGATGATCGAAGAGTGCGGGAATCTGGATGCGGTCCTATCACCCATTGGTGGAGGGGGGTTGATGTCCGGAACTTGCATTTCTACTAGGGCATTGCTGCCGGATGCGTTGCTGTTCGGAACGGAGCCAGAAGGCGCTGACGATGCCGCCAGATCATTGGAGTCAGGAGAATATATTCCGCAGACAGACCCAGATACAATCTGTGACGGATTACTGACCAGCATGGGAGAAATAACGTGGCCGATCATCAAGAGTCATGTTGAGGAAATCATCAGAGTGAGCGATGAGAAGGTTCTGATTGCAATGACGTTGATTCACGAGATTTTCGGGATGGTGGTGGAACCCAGTGGTGCCATCTCCCTAGCTGCAGTGCTGAAGGATGAGTTCAGGGCCAAGGATGGCATTAGCTCGATCGGGATAATCCTGTGTGGCGGTAACGTCGACCCTGAGAATCTTCCATTCACTCCGTAGAAATTGGCTAACAGATAATAGTGAGATTGGAGGTCGTTGGTTTCATGGCCCTAATTTTTGATAGGATTAAATCGACGCCTGGCGAAGCACTGCTTCTTCTGACTGCCCTAGTTACACTTGTGTACTCGTTGAACTTCATGTTCTTCTCTGCCTGTTACACCACTGGTGGGGGAGACTGCTTCACCATATTGAGCAATGGTTTGGATGGCTCATCGACCCCATTGGATATGGCCTATGGCGCTGGTGCTCCCGAAACCGCATTCAACGGGATACTGATGTTCGGGATTTTCATATCAACTGTACTAATCCTCAATGAGGGGGGGCGAGGGAAGTGGACGGTGATGCTCCCAGTTCTTACCGGACTTACAGTAGCGACCGCAGTCATCTGGATGTTCTGGAATGATGCTAGCGAATCGAGTGAAGCACCTAAGTTCCTAACTCCGATAGTTACCATCACCTATGCGGCGGCATACTTCATGTTGCGTGGGGAAGATGAGGTCGACGAGGGTTTGAACTCAATCTCATTTGGTATTGGGGTCAAGGATCCTGTGGCTTTGATGGGACTAGTCATAGTAATCGCAACGGGACTCTTCTACGTTTTCCGTCAGATAGCAAATCCCGAGTCCGTGATTGAGGCCGTCACACCTGGGGCTGTCAGTGATGGTCTGCTAGCACCTACTAAGGTCACAGTTGCTTTCACCGGTGCGCTTCTCCTGACTTACGTCCTATGGGCAATAGTAATCCTGACTCAGGGAGCTAGAGGAATGTGGCCCGCAGCGCATCCCGCGCTCTTCGCGTTCCTGACAATAACGATAGCTAACTACTTCGGTTTCGTCTTTGGCCCATTGAGGGAATTCTCGGAGCAAAATCAGATGGATGCGATTTCCGGACCAGCAACGATGCTCCTGTTCATGCTAGTCTACCTGAGGCTAAGGGAAGAAGGGATTGAAGAAGGGATGACGTTCCAGGGAGAGCCCATGGATTCGAGTTCCTTCAATCGGTTCTTCGTCATGGGTGCGATTGCGATATCTGCTTCATTCATGCTCGTAGAGCTATCTGGGCTGTGAATAGGTGGAGCACGAGCCGGGATTTGCACCCGGGTCCATGGATTTGCAGTCCATTGCATAGCTACTCTGCCACTCGTGCTTCGACCCACCGAACCTACTTTCTTTCTTGAAGACTATCGAGCGTCGGCATACCTTCATTGGGTGGCTACTTGTGTGAAAGGCGTGCCTCGTGTATCTTCCCGCTTCGAAGGACTGGGTGTTGGTTTCGCCCCCTACCTGCAACCTCCGGAACCAGGGGTTGTTAGGTGGACTGTGGGGGAGCCTGGATTCGACACCCCATCGCCGATAATCGATGCTGCAATCAATGGGCTCAAGGAAGGGAAGACAAAGTACACCAGAGGTCCCGGCTCGCTGGAGCTATGCGAGGCCGTGTCTGACTACCTCAAGAAACACCATGGCATTGAGGCCCCGGCTGACGAAATTGTCGTGACCCCGGGGGCGAAGCAGGCTCTGCTCTACTCCTTCTTGATTACGACCATGCCCGGTGACGAGGCAATCCTGCTATCGCCATCATGGGCATCGTACGAGCCGATGCTGGACTTCATTGGTGCAAGCCCCGTTCATGTCAAGGTGAACATGGAGAACTTTCATCCTGACTTGGAGGCGATTAGGAATGCGATCACGGACAAGACGACTATGATCCTGATCAACTCTCCCTGCAATCCCACTGGAGCTGTCTTTACCCCAGAGGAGATTGGTGGAATTGTCGAAATCGCAGCTGAGAATGACCTCTGGATAGTTTCTGATGAGATATACGCACGAATGATTTGGGTCGACTGGCCTCACGTCTCCCCCTCGACCCTGCCTGGTGGGAGGGAGAGGACAATCGTAGTCAATGGGTGGTCCAAGTCATGGGCAATGACCGGGATGAGGGTCGGATTCCTGACTGGTCCCAGCGAGGCGATGAAGGCTGCTGTGAAGAGTCAAGCCAACTCTGCCTCGCACATCCCGACCTTCCTGATGGATGCAGCTAGGGTTGCTCTGGAATGCGAAGATTCGGTTGATGAGTTCAATCAGGAGTACCTGAAGAGGAGGGAGTTGATGATGGAGGGGCTTTCTTCCCTACCCGGAATAAGGGTCCCAGAGCCCGAGGGTGCCTTCTACGTCTTCGCGGATGTCACAGGTACAGGGATGAGCGATGTCGAGTTCGCAGACGGAGCATTGGAGGCGGGCGTTCAGTTGATTCCAGCGTCACTAATCACAGGAGGAGAAGGCTTCGTGAGGGTGTCTTACGCAGTTGATGAGGGAGTCATCGAGGAAGGTTTGCGGAGACTTAGGTCCTGGCTTGTGGAAGAGTGAATTTAAAATCTCGATGACTTGGCTGAGCCGGTGTGGCCGAGGCTAATTCTGCGGGTTCCCATGTCCTTCTGGACTATGTCGACTATGAAAGGGAGAGAGCGGGGGACGGAAAATGGGTCCTCGGAATTCTGAGAGAGTGTGTTCGCGAATCTGGAGTGAGGGAGGTCCATTCACATGTGGAAACCTTCGATGGGACGGAGAGTCCACTTGGATTCGCAGCGGTGGTGCTGATCGATGAGAGTCACGTTACCGCTCACTGCTACTCGAAGAGAGGACTCCTGGCGATTGACATCTTCACGTGTGGAGACAGCGATTCTGACTCGGTAGCAGACCTGATTCACGAGAGGCTCGTCTCAGAGAACCCTGGATTGAGGTTGGTCTTCAGGAAGAACGTGGAGCGATTCCGGAGTGGTTAGATGAGTGTTCGAGACTTCATTGAGACCCACTACAGTCACTTCAATGCGGGTGAACTTGCTCGATGCGTAGATTCACTGAGAGAGTTCTTGGATAACGATGGTCGACTAATCGTGACTCTCGCCGGAGCGATGTCTACAGCGGAGATAGGGAAGAGTCTGGCGCCGGCGATTAGGGAACAGCGGGTGCATGCGATTTGCTGCACCGGGGCTAATCTGGAGGAGGAGTTGTTCGGCCTCGTCTCCAGATCTGGTTACGAGAGTGTCCCAAATTGGAGGCATCAGAGCAAGCAAGAAGATGCCGCGCTCCATGAAAGAGGGATGAATCGCGTAACCGACGTAGCGATTCCCGAGAGCGCTTTCACCAAGGTAGGAGAGAAGTTGTTGTCCCTCTGGGAGGAGTCAGAAACGGTGGGAGACAGTCGCTTTCCTCACGAATACGTGTATGACCTCATTCTTCATGGAGATATCGAGTTCTCATCTCCTGCCGAGGAGTCATGGTTGGTCGCTGCGGCGGATGCGAACCTTCCGATATTCACTCCGGGGTGGGAGGATTCGACGCTCGGGAATCTACTGTCTGCGAGAGTCATAGACTGCACGCTGAAGAGTAATTCCGTCGTCAAAGGAGGATTGGATGCGATGCAGTCACTCGCTGATTGGTATCGGGAGGATAATTCGCCCACGGGGATGCTCCAGGTGGGTGGGGGCATATCGGGTGACTTCGCAATCTCAGTGGTCCCTATGCTTAGGCAGGATGCCGGTGTGGAAGTCCCCCTTTGGGCGTGGTTCGCTCAGATCTCAGAGTCGAGACCATCCTTCGGTGGTTATTCGGGAGCTCCACCCACAGAGAAGATCAGTTGGGGGAAGCTGGGAGTGGACACCCCCCAGTTCGTAATCGAGTCCGATGCAAGCATCGTACTACCGCTAATCCTATCCTCATTGGAATAAGTCGGAGTAGTTTCCCACTTCTTCCGAAATCCGCAAGAGCTGGTTGTACTTCGATGTCCTGTCAGATCTTGCCGGTGCCCCCGTCTTGATTTGCATCGAATTGGTGCCGACGGCCAGATCTGCAATTATGTCATCCGACGTCTCACCGGACCGATGACTGATTATCGTCCCGAACCCAGCCTCACGAGATTTTCCGATTACCTCCATCGTCTCAGTGAAGGTCCCAATCTGATTGAGTTTGATTAGAATCGCATTTGACGCCCCTAGGGCGATTCCCTTTTCGAGGCGCTTGGGGTTGGTCGCATACAGGTCATCACCGACAATCTGCACTCTATGCCCTTCACGGGAGGTGAAGTTCACCCATGAATCCCAGTCGTCCTCCCCGAAGGGATCCTCGATAGAGACGATCGGGTAGTCATCCAGCCACTTCGAGTAGATCCGTCCAAGATCAGCCCCCGACATTTCTTCTTCGTCCATATGGTAGTGCGTGCCGTCAAAGAACTCCTGAGATGCAACGTCTAGGGCAATTGAGACCTGTTGGCCTGGAGAGTAGCCTGCCCTCTCTATTGCTTCGCGTACCAGCCTGAGTCCCTCCTCGTTTCTAGGGAGGTTCGGTGCGAATCCGCCTTCGTCGCCAACGCCCCCAAGCAGTCCTTCTTGCTTGAGAGTGGACTTGAGTGCATGATAGATCTCGACTCCTGCTCGGAGGGCCTCGGAGAAGTCGACGAAACCATGTGGAACGACCATAAACTCCTGGATATCGACATTCGTTTCGGCGTGAGCTCCCCCGTTCAGGATGTTCATCATTGGGACTGGCAGACTCGATTCGTCATCCTTGCAGATGTGGTTCCACAGTTCGCCCTGAGCTGCCGCTCTGAGGCATGAGAGGGAGACTCCTAGAGTGGCATTGGCGCCCAATACCTCCTTGTTCTCCGAACCATCCAGTTCGATTAGGAGGGAGTCAATTTCATCCTGGTTTGCGGGATCTATCCCTATGAGTGCCTCGCGAATCGGGCCGTTCACATTGTTGATGGAATCTTGGACTCCATTGCCCATCCACCGGTCCCCGCCGTCTCTCAATTCAACCGCTTCGTGAGTCCCGGTGCTCGCTCCGGATGGGACCGCTGCTCTACCTCTCAATAAGCCGTCGACATAGCAGTCGACTTCCACTGTTGGGTTGCCCCTAGAGTCGAGAATCATCCTAGCGAAGATGTCGCTGATAGCGGCACCCATTGGCCCCTCCACCGGACCTTGGCTTCTCAAGGTAGCGTTGTCTCCTCTATGTGTTCAGCCAGCTAAGCCATCGAGAAACCTTACTTTGAATCTCCGGGACTTCCAGTTCCGACCTGCAGCAGCACTCCCAGCAGAGTTGCTCCTCGTTGGGGGAGATGGAGAATAGCTCGGCTCGCATTAGCACCCCATCCGCCTCATTGGACTTGGAGCGATTGTCATCAACGAAGCAATGTAGGAGGTGCTTGGGGTAATGATGGATTCGTCCAGACTTTGGGCAGCAGAGCACCACGCTCCTGGAGAGGAATATCAGTGATGACCCGGTGGTTGGATCGAGTTCGTGACCCTCTATTCTCGTACTGTTCAACAGAGACGCAACGTCGATGTTGTACCACTGTGAGTGCGAGTGAGGGATGTCGAGTCCGGATACGTCATCTAGGTACTCCTGAATCCTGAGTTGGGAGATGGCCTCCTCTTGACTCATGGGGATGCAAGGTAAGCCGTCCCATTTGAACACAACCAATAATTTCTGAGCGGATGTTGCCTGTAATAAGGCAAGTTTCATCCAATAAACAATGACAAACATCAAGAAATAACCATAAGTTGTACGTTTTTCGGAGGATTCAATGAGTAATGTCGATTCCCTTGACAGGTCCATCCTCTCCTTCCTGAGAGAGTCCGCCCGAGCCCCATACGTCGAGATCGCCAAAGATGTCGGCGTCACTGAGAGGACGGTTAGGACTCGGATTAAGAGACTCGAGGACGAGGGGGTAATCAGGGGCTATACCGTTCGGGAGTCGGGCATCGGACTGACTGCCCTGATTCGTCTCAAAGTGGGCCCGGGTACTGAGATAGGTTCGCTTGCTGGGGAGTTCTCCGGTTGGTCGGGAGTCGAGTGCGTGTACGAGATAAGCGGCGATGCGGACTTGGTTGCCGTGGTTCATCTTGATGATACAGTGGCTCTCAGGAATATGCTGGATCGAATGTGGCTCGCGGCTCCCGGGGACATCAGCTCGACCCAGACCGAACTTGTCTTAGAACAGTACTAATGCCTGTGAGACAGGGCCCAAAATTAACCAAATCTAAGTCTCTCGCTCCATTCCAATGTCCGTGGATTTCGTCAGACTAGCGGTAATCATCTCCCACCCCCTTGCCGCACTTCTCCTGATTTGGCTATTCTTCCGACAGAAGGCGTGGAGGAAACAGTCCTCCCTTATGAGAGGGGAACAGAGGAGTACGGCCCTTGTAGAACACGAGTCCATGGGAGATAGGATCGCTATAGCAAGCGTGGGAATAGTCGGTCTTGCGTTCGCATCCAACGCAGCTCGGGGCATTATCGATCATGGTGATGCCTCCAGCTACATAGTCCCGGGACTCCACGGTGCCACTGGACTGATCGGTCTGACCATGATGATCTACGTCTGGAATCTGGGGAGGAAGACGAAATCTCAGAAAGAGTCCGGAGAGAGATTCGCCAGAACGAAGGAAGTCCACGGGAGGATCAGCGACGTGGTGGGGATGCTGGCTTTGCTCCACGCCTTTCTGGGTTTTCTGTACCTGCTGAGTATTCTATGAGTGGAACTTCAATTGTTCCCCTGCCTCCTACAACCCCGAGTTGTCGACGTACCTGGAGGTCACATGGGAGACGTCACCAGATCTGGCGATATGTTGCCCATCTCGCAGATTGGTTGGAGGGCGAATGATTGCATCCATGGGTTAATCTACCCAATTCCTCTGTTGACATCATTGCTACCATCATTCAACGTTCTTGGGGGTGAGTTGGATACATGCTCCACCGATCCGCTCACTGGGTGGTATCGAGATGGATGCTGTAACACTGACCGTAATGACCGGAGTTTGCATACCATTTGTTGTCTTGTTACTCAGGAGTTTCTGGTGTTCGCTAATTCCCAGGGAAATGATCTGATTACACCAATGCCCGAACATCGATTCCCAGGCCTCTCTCCGGGTGACAGGTGGTGCGTCTGCGCACAGACATGGCAAAATGCTGCCGTCGAAGGTGTAGCCTGCCCGGTGGTAATGTCCGCTACTCACGAGGAGACTTTGCAAATCGTCCCGTTGGAACTTCTCAAGGAGTATGCAGTAGATATTTGATTGTACTAAATTGGTTGTAATGTGACGAACTTACACGTTCTGAGAGATTACTAGAGAGACAACATCGGCATAGGCGTCGTTGTATCCAGTATCGTGGTAAGCGTTCAGAGTTACTCTGGCCCATAAGGAATCTTCTGGGACCTGCCCAACAGCCTCACGCAGATAGATGCCAGTGACTCCATTCCTGTCGGTTGCGTAGACGGGACCTATTTCCTCGTAGAGAAGTAGCCCCCCATTGGAATCGAAGAACTCGACAACAACTTCCATGCGATCATCCTGATCAGAGTACCCTCCGAGGAATGCTGAAAGCATGTAGGTCAGATTCCCCCAGCCAATCTCCTCGGAAATCCCCGAGAGATCAATCTCTTGGTACATTGAAGATTCTCCCGAACCCCCTCCAAAGTAGTTGGAACCTCGGTCTTCTGTCCCTGGGTCAGTAGACTGTAGATAAGTGGGAACGTTGTAAATCCAAGTCGTCATAGTCGAATTGTCAACCCATCCTGGGATCGACGCATCGTATCCAGGAGTCATTCCCCGTTCGTACTCGCCATCGCCGTTGAAGACCAGATTGACTCCCAGTTCCGCGACCGGTTTGGCAGTGGCCTCGATTCCAAGCGCTCTTCCATCTAGGCCCCATGCAGTATCGATCTCGACACCGAGATGCCGGAGCGCAGTTGGAACTGCGTCGACCGCATCGGGTGACGGCCATATCTCTCCCGTGAACTCCGCGCCCCAGATAATCAGAGGAACATCCCTGTGCTCCGGGATGTTGTATCCGTGCCCATAGCCAGTTCCTGCATGATCTGATGAAATGATCACCATCCACTCCTCGTTGTGGTAGTTAAGGCGTGACTGGATAGCATCCATGGCCTCTCCGAGCCAGATATCAGTCTGGTTCATCCCCGATAGATAGTCGGGGTTGGAAGCGTTGAATCCTGTGCTATGGCCATATGCATCCATTATGTCAAGGACCAGGGTCGCGGCATTCATCTGCTTGGTCGCCAAGTCTGCAACCAACCTATCGACGATTGTCTGGTCGTATCCTTGGAAGTAGTCGCCGCAACCGGAGCAAACCGATTCGTCCAGAGCAGCGTCAGACATACTGGGCCAATTATGGTAGGCCGAGCGATGTGTATCTGGAACCGAGTCTCTCAGCAGCCGGAACCAATATGGGTACTGCTCGTAGTTATGATCATCGAAGTTGTTGCCGTTAACGTTGTGCTTGTCCCGATGGACACCCGTTAGGAAGCTTGAGTGGCCAGAGCCGCTGATAGTCGTGTCCTCGACCCTAGCGGCCATCGAGTAGGCGCTTTCTGGCAGCATCGAGTCAATGGTGGGAGTATGCCCGGCTGCTATCGAATCGGGTCGCCATCCATCGACGAGAACCATCAGAACGTGGCGAGTCAGATATTCGCACGAACCGTCGTTGTAAGTCGTGTTAGAAGTAAAATTGAGTGCCTCGGGATCATCGCAACCGAAGACGATGTAAGGTCTGAAGACGCACGAGCCATCGTCATCGGTCGCGTTCTCATCGAAGTTCAGAGCATTCGAGTAGATGCACCCGGGCTTCTCCTCCGGGGGTTGCGGGAACTGGCACGAGCCGTCGTCCACAGACGCAGACCCATTGAAATTTAACGCTCCTTCGTATGTGCAACCGGGTGTCTCCTGGGGTGGTTGTGGGAACTGGCACGAGCCGTCGTCCAAGGCTGCTGACTCGTTGAAGTTCAAAGCGTCCTGATAGGTGCATCCAATTGGTTCCTTGGCTACTGTTTCCGTTGTGGCGCAGCCGGACAGAGGCGCTGATAGGAGAATAATCGCCACTAGTTGGATGTGTAGCCTCACGTATTGACGAAGATGCCCACTTCTATGAATTGTTCCAGTTTCACAACGAAACTGAGACTAGGGAGTGTTGTGCATATCTATGCATAATGATCCGCTCGAGTTATGCGTAGCAGTATGCTTGTTATGCTTAGTAAAATCTCGGCGTTATGCTTACGTTATGCTTGTTTAATGCTAGTTATTCTTAGCAAAATTCCTCCGTTATGCTTACGTTATGCATAACTATGCAATACAGGTTGACAATGGGCAAACTACCTTGGTTTGCATAGGAGGTATCTGAAATACTGGATTTTTCCGGATTTTAGAGCCTCGAAGATTGGCGTCCCGGGAACACCCCCGAAGGTCTCGAAGCTTTTCCTGAGAGAGGCTGGGGAGCTCTGTCGGATCATCTCCCTCCTCTCCTCGTCAATCAGGTTCAGCGCATCGGTTACGTTCTTGGTCACGTCAGCCCGTGACTCAATGCTGAATCCGGTCTCCAGAAACTGGCCGTGCATCTTCTCCATGGTCCTTGAGTCGCGCATGTCCGTCCAGCAGAATTTTCCCCCTGGCCTCAGGACTCTGAATACCTCCTTCAGGAATTCTGGGATGTTCGCATAGCAGTGGGATGATTCTACGTTGTATGCGATATCGAAGGAATCGTCGGGCAGGGACAGGTCCTGAGCGTTGCCCTCCTTGAATTCCAGGTTGTCCTGTGCGGCGAACCAACCTTGGGAGAGGCGCACGGCCTCTGCGGAGTAGTCTACTGCCATCAGGGACTTTGGGTTGTACGTCCTTGCAATCCAACTCGCTCCGCCGCCCCTGCCGGATCCGATCTCGAGTACCTCTTTACCCTCTATCTCCACGTCCCTGATGTTCATGTTGTAGAGTTGGATGAAAAGTCTGTCAGGCTCATCTCCTGCGGAGAGTTGGAGTTCTGCCTCGTCTGTGAAGCCGTAGTTCATGAAGCAGAAGCTTGGATTCGTCTGTGATCGCGCCATCCTCTGGTAGAGGCCCCTCCACATTCGCATCTTGATTCTAGACGGGACCAGTCGCATTACGGTGTAGAATGCCCTTGCAGGGAATCCCATTGCCAAATTAGCACCTATTCCTTCCACTTCACCGAGCAACCCATGCTCTCGGTCCTTGGGACGGAGACCGCCGTTCCCGTAGCGAGCTCCTCTATCGCGTCCTCCAGTTCAGAAGTCGTGACATGAGAGGGATCTCTCGGGGAGTCGTCCAGTCGTCCCCTGTAGACGACGACCGAATCCGAATTCAGAAGGTAGAACTCTGGTGTTCTCTCGGCTCCGTAAGCCAGAGCCACTTCTTGCGAGGAGTCGTGGAGATACGGGTATGTCATACCTTTATTCGCCCTCTTGACCATGTTGTCCCATGAGTCGGATTCGTACTTCACGGGGTCGTTCGAGTTTATTCCCGCGAAGCCGAGGCCGTTCTTCCTAGCCACTTCCGCAGCACTCTCTATCCTTGACTCAGAGCCAACTACGTACGGACAATGGTTGCAGGTGAAAAAAACCACGGCGCCATTCTCGCCCAATACGTCATGGAGCGAGAGCATCTCTCTTCCGAGGTTTCCGTTTGCGTTCGGGAGTTTGAAATCCGGTGCCTTTGTGCCCGGTTCTACCATCTGCTGAGAGTGCATATCGTCTCGTCAGAGTGAATGCTGTTCAATCCTTTGGAAGGAGGGCTTCTCTTCGAGATGTAATCTGCCCTCTGCACTCCTCCAGTCTTCTCCTAGCGAGCCTATTCTGTGGGTCGACGTCGAGGACCTTCCGCCAAGCAGAGGCTGCTTTCTCGGCATCGTTTCCCTCATGGAGGATAGCTGCGATTCGGAGTCTGGCATCAAGGTGCTGGGGAGTCGCCCTTATCGCTCCCTCGAAGTCTGACATCGCCTCCCCAGACCTTCCGAAATCCAGGTACAGCATGCCTCTCTGGTACCACGCCTCGGATAGACTAGGATTCGTCTCAATCGCTTTGTTTAGTGGTTTTTCTGCCTGTTCTGATTTGCCCATCGCAATCATGCAGGTTCCCAAGTGCACAAGTCCCATTGAGTGGTTGTTGTTCAGCTTGAGTAGCTCGCGTAGCTCGGACTCGGCATTGGGCCAATCCCCTTGGTTCATCAGTATCTCCGATTTTCTCAATCGCCCTAGTTCGTGATTGGGGTGGTTCTCGACCAATTGGTTGGCATCGTCCAAGGCCATAGCCAGATCGTCACAGAGCAGGGCTGCAGATGATCTGTTGAGTCTGGCTCTAGAATGGTTGGGATCAATCTGGAGGCACAGGGAGAAGAGCTTCCTAGCCTCCTCGAGGCGTCCGTGTCTCGCTGCGATGATTCCGCGGATAAACGGGACCGTTTTGCTGTCCTTCAGAATGGTGGTGGCCTCGAGAGTTAGAGCATTGGCCTGTTCCAAATCCCCCATTTCGAGGAACAATTGTGCTTCTTCGAGGGAGATCGAGGGATGGTCTGGGATCAGTCTTCGTGCCCGTACTAGGGCTACTTCTGCCTCATCGAAGGCCTTCTGATACCTCAGGGCCCTAGCCCTTCCAAGCCAAGCAATGCCAGATTCCCTATCGATTTCTACTGCCCTGTCGAACGAGACAAGGGCATCGATAACCGGCAGTGGGTCGATTTTCCCTGTTTCATCACGATGGTTGTCCGATTCAACGAGGCTGAGTCTGCCCTTCATCACATGCAGACTGGCGGAGCTCCAGGATTCCTCGGGAGCATCGCTGAGCGTCTGTCGTGCGGAATCGGCCGCGCCACTGGCCAACCAGAGTTGGCTAAGCCTACCCCTGGCCTCAGCATCGCCTGGCGTCCTGGAAAGGTGCTCCTGGAGAACCTCGATCGCAGCATCCGTTCTCCCATCGTTGTCGAGAATCTCTGATTCGAGGATTACTGTGTACTCCCCCAGTGCATTTGCTCGCCTAATGCACTTCACGGCGTCCTTTATTGTCCCACCATCCGCAGCGACGAGTCGTGCCTTCAGGGACCATGCCTGTCCGAAGTTACGATCCCTCTCAATTGCCGTCTCAACCGATTCCAATGCTGCTCTGAACTCTCCGAGCAAGAGTTGCTTGACCGCCTTCTCGATTAATCTTGGTGCCGTGTTGGATGGGCTCGCGCCACCAACGTCTGAGTCTCTGGCTCTCTGCGCAATTTGGGATAGCTCTCCCTCCTCTTCTGAAGCTGTTGATGTGGCTCCTATGGCTTCTAGCCTCTTTCTGTTTCTAGTGAGTCTCTCGTCGGACGTGCTATCGAGTAGCACTGACTGCTCGTTGAGCACCCCTATGTCATCTGGGACAATTGCTAGCAGCCTCTCGAGGGTTCTGTCAAGGGACTCGAGGTCGCCATTCTTCCTCTGGATATCGGAAAGCGACCTCAGTGCAGACTCATCTTCTGGGTCCAAGTCATTTGCCCTCTGGAAGCAATCAGCGGCCCAATCGAACCTTTCTACGGAGTGGAAAAGCTCTCCCGCCCGACGGTACTCGTCTGCAGAAAGTTCGATGTCCTCGGCTTTCATCTCTGCTTCGGTCAGAATGGCGGTGAGCCTCTTCGAGAGTGGTTTTAGCCCCTGGACAATGCTGCGCTCGTCTTCGGTACTATCTTCTGGGTAGTGACTCAGCAGTGCTTTGACGGCATGGCTGGCAATGGCGCAAGACTCGCTATTGCTAACTGGGATTCCTTGGTTAAAGAGAAGGGCCTCGGCAGCCTCCAGAGACTTGTGTACCCCTAGCAGGTCGTGAACCTCTGGGGCATCTGATAGAATCGTATCAACCCCTCTTGAGAGAAGGTCCAATCTCTCGGAGGTCTCGGTCAGATTTCCCTTCATCGATCCTAGTTTCAAGGCGAGCTTCTTCCTCTGTCTCAATACCGACTTATGCCTGATCCATAGTGCAAGAAGGGTGACAGATAGAGCCCCATAGAGAGTCAGTATCGCCATGGTAGTCTCTTGCATCAATCCCAGCGGGCATGAGAGACTTTTGATGGCTTCTGCTAGACCTACCCTTCAGAAGGCCATTATTGGCAAGGTTTTGCCCTGCCAGAAATAGGTCTTTGAAACTCACTCTAGGTCCTTTACCGAGTATGCTTGCACACCAAGCTTCAGGGATTGGGGGCCTACAGTCTTGCCAACTACAACGTTGATTCCCGCACCCGAAGCGAGCTCGTGGATCCTGTTGGTAACCTTGCCCGAGAAGACTAGTCCCTGAGCACCATCGGACTCACCGAGAGCGTTTTCCAAGGCTTTGGCTCCTACTGGGTCGGAGCCTGTTCCATCTGCGAGCACTATTACCGCGTAGTTGGCCTTTAGCCCATCCATCATAGGTGCCCATCCCTTGATCTCGTCAGGGGCTTCCAATGATGGCTTTCCTTTTCCGACGGCTTTGTCGTCGTCCTTCTGAATCTCAGTCTGGATTCGGGAGACTGCCTTTGAAGCAGTTTCCTTCTGGCCAAGGCACTTCGTCACTACTTTGCCCTCGAGGTGCTCGACTTCCCTGCTCTGAGGAGCAAAAGCGACATGCGTCAGGGACTTGCCCAGCTTTCCGCTGATTTCCATCAAGAGGAGTTTGCCGCCACGGTCTCCATCCAAGAATGCGGTAACCGTCTTCTTCTTGACGGCGAGTTCTGCCAACTGTGGCTTGACCCCGGACCCCATAGTGGCAATTGCATTGTTAATTCCAAACTTCAGTAGGTTCCGGACGTCGTTCCTGCCTTCGACGATGATTATTGCATCCGAGTTTTTCACGTTTGGTCCTGCGGTCATCTCTTCGAATTCAATCTCAGTGTCCAATGTAAGTACTGTTCTGACTTCGTCGAGTATATTCTTCGACTCGCCGGAGGCGGAGTTTACTATCTCTAGCAGAAGTTGCTTGGCCCTGTCGATGACATGGTCCCTCTTGGCGGACCTGATGTTTTCGATATCCTTGACCTTGATCACTGCTTTGCATGGTCCGATCCTGTCTATCGTCTCCAGAGCTGCACCGATTACTGCAGTGCTGACTTGGTCTATTGAAGATGAGACTTCGATAGCTCCCTGTACGCGGCCTTTGTGGTTGTTTAAACTGACATCCACATGGCCAATTCTTCCTGTTCTCTGGAGTTTCCTAAGTTGGAGGCTCTCGCCCAGGAGTCCTTCGGTCTGGCCGAATATGGCCCCGACGACGTCTTTGCGTGCTACGGTCCCATCGACTTTTATTGTTGCGTGTATTATGTATTTTCCTTCATTTGCCATATTGTTCAATTCCTTGCTTCTCGGCCCCAAACGGGGGCCTTGCCCCGTTTTCGCCATTTTGGCGTGAGGGGTTCGGATGGACGCAGGGCGCCCGGGAGTGGCTGATTAGCAATCTATCCGGGACACGGGGTATTCATGAATGCTCCTGTTTGCCTTGGAGGTCCATTTTGAGCCTAAAACCTAGTCGTTAAGGCCAGATGCCCTCCCATGAGGTAGTGTGGCAGAAGAGGCGTGGGCTGAGAATGACCGGTCAAGGATTTTCTTGAACGCATCGAGGCTCGCCCTGAAAGACGGACAGTTATCAAACGGAGAGAAGAGAATTCTAGTGAAGCTTGCCCATGCATTGAGTCTGGAGGAGGATGAGCCCAAGAGGATCTATGATGCTATTCTGTCTGGTGAGGAAGAACTGATTAGTGGTGACGTGATTGAGAAGAGTGAGATGAGGTTGGTGTATGGCCAGGTTCTCGAAGCCATGCTGATCCATACAGACAGGTCGGATGACGTCTTGGCACAAATTGCGTACCTTAGGAGGATGTTCCTCATTGAGGATGCCGAACACCGAGCGATAGCTAGGAGCCTGGACCGTCAGTTGGGAGAAATCGTGCACAGGTCCTTTATCGACGAATACAGGATGCGTCTCAATGACTCGGTAGATAATCTGCGCGAGATTTTCGATAGCGTCAATATACTCTCTAGGAAGCAGTAGTTCAGATGAGTGGTGAGCGCATTCTGGATGGTTTCCTCGAGGATCAACCTCGTAAATCCCACAGATCACACCGAAGCCTAGCAAAAATTGTCCGAGAAGCCTACCCGATAGGGGTGCCGGCGATGATCATGAAGTCAAGCACAGACCGTCTCGGTACCTCCGCTGGATACTCTTTCCACCTTGGCACTCCCGATGAAATTTTGAGGAGGGTCGCATCGTGGCTGATTACTGAGGCAGGAGATGACCAACGAACCTTGTGGAAGTTGATACCCTTTCTCTGGAAGAGGCACGGGAGAGAGGACGTCGCACTCTCAGCACTGCTTCTTGCCAACTTGGATCACGAGAGAGGAGGGATTGATCCATGGGTGGTACTAGCCTCCTCAATCAACTCCAGAGAACCGGCTGAGGCGTTGCTCCTTAGCATCGAGGAGGCGTTGCGTGCGGGTCACGACGTCCCAAGTGACATGCTGCTGGAATCTTGGTGTGATGGTAGACTCGTAGAGTCGCACTTGGCGCTCATCTCAGCATTTGCCGCCATTAACGCGGGAAGAGAGATTGGAAGTGATGTAATCAATCTACTAGTTATGGTAAAGGTGCCAGATGGAGATTCTCTTCTGGGCAGGATTAGAGACAGAGTCGCAGCGAGAATACCATAGTACTAATTCATCGGTAGCCCCTCTGGTAGTCATGGTCGAGCGGTTGCTACCATCAGATGACCCGGTAGCAGAGGAGGTTCTAGAGTGGACGATAAAGAGAGATGCTGAGGACATCACCCAACTAATGGAGTGGCTTGTAGGGACCACTGCAAGAAAGGACAGGGGGATACTGATCAACAGGGCATTGGACCTGATGGAAGAAATAAATCACGCTTTGAGGCGTTTAGACGAGCTGAGGTAAACGGATGCGTTCGCTGTTGCTAGCGGGGGGAAGATCCTCTAGGATGGGCCAGGACAAGGCCCTAATCAAGATCGATGGATTGTCCATGATTGAGCGAGTGGTAAACGCGCTCGCTGCTGCCAATCTAGAGCCGATTAGAATTGCAGTAGCGGAACCCGAAGACGTTGAGGAATATGGTTCGGTCATAGGAACTGAACTGGACATTGAGTGGGTTCTTGATTCGATGATGCACGCAGGTCCAATCGATGCAATAGAAGAGGCTTTACTGGATCCGAAGTGCGAAGATGGGACTCTACAATTAGCCACTGTGGACTATCCCTGGGTCTCCTCGGAACTGTTTGTCTCTCTCCAAGAGAGGCTCGGGGAAGATGATTGCCTCATCATGCCTCATGATGGAGAGAGGGAGCACCCGTTACTGTCTTTGATTCGAACCGAGGCAGTCCTCGAAATGATTGATGGCGACAGACGACCCCTTCGAGTCCAGTTCACAGAGGCCAAACATTCGATACTCGTGGAGGACCCTGCGGTTCTTCTGAATGTAAATACACCCGAAGACCTACAGTGAAAACTGTCCGGAGCAGAGCATATCGATTATCTCTGGATAGAGTACATGCTCGACTTCTTTGACCCTTTCTTGGAGGGTCTCCTCATTATCTTCTGGTAGCACTGGGACTTCTCTTTGCGCAAGAATAGGCCCAGTGTCAACTCCCTCGTCTACCAGGTGCACGGTACAGCCAGTAGTGCTTACTCCCGAAGAGAGGACGTCGCGATGAGCATGAGCCCCGGGGAAATCTGGTAGCAAGGAGGGATGAACGTTGACTATTCTGCCATTCCAATTCCCAACGAACGAAGGAGTCAGTATTCGCATGTAGCCACTGAGAACTACTAGCTCTGCATCAGATGACTGGAGTTGCATTTCCACCATTGCTTCGTGGGCCATGCGGCGTTCTGACATTTCAAGACCCGGAGGAATTGGGATTCCCTTGGAATCAATTCCTGCTTGTCTCCCATGTTCAAGCCCTGCAGCCCCTTCGCTGTCTGCCAGAACCAGTACCGTTCGATGGCAGCGGGGCTCTGTCTCTTGGAATTTCAGCAGAGAGGCTAGGCCAGATCCTCCGCCAGAGATTAGTACGGCTAATCTGAGTGGATCGTCAAGAGAAGCGACGCGTGGAAGGACGAAGGTAGTTTCCATGCTCTTGTGGCAGGGAGTTCTCGCTTGAGTCTTCGGTAATGCAACTTAAAGGACGGCATTAGTGCCGATTAGACGAATCTCATGGAGAGAATCGAGAGCATTGACGAAATTGTTGAGAGGTACTGCGTATCTAGCAACACTGTTCTAAGTCGATTTTATTTCGGTCTCGGCTTGCTATTTGTTGGGTTCGCCATCATTGGTATCTGGGTACCAGGGTGGCCGACGGTTTCGTGGGCGGTTCCTGCCGCCTTTCTATTCTCATACTCGAGTGAGAGGATGTTCAGATGGACAATGACAAATCGCTTCTTTGGCCCTGCAATGTTCGAGTACTATGCAACTGGAAAGACCGTTCCAAGACATGCGAAATCGGTAATTATTGCAATGATTTCCATCATGACTGCGTCTTCCGCGGTATTCGTTTGGTATGTTTCGACGCTAGGGAATGGTACGTTCTCGGAGCCATCTTCTTGGAATGGCGCAGACCCTGGATTCGGATCTCTTACCATTATTCTCGTGGGTATCTTGGGGGTGTGGTATGTCGCAACAAAGGTACGAACGAGGAAAATTGGCTAACCGAAACTATTTTGCAGATGGCCAATACCCAGAGGTCAGAGTAACATGGATTTCGACACAATCTCAGTAAGAGGAAAAAGCAAGCCAGACCCCACGACGGGTGCAATAGTCCCTCCGATTTACCAGACTGCGACTTACGTCCTGGAGGAGATTGGAGTGGACAAGGGATTCGACTACACCAGATCTTCCAACCCTACAAGGCAGGATCTGGAAAATCACTTGGCCGCATTGGAAGGAGGGAAACATGGGATTGCCTTCTCCAGTGGAATGGCTAGTGCCGACAGTTGCATGAAGTTACTCAGTCAGGGCGATCACGTAGTTTGCTGTGATGACGTGTATGGTGGCACTGCAAGGCTGTTCAACAACCTCATGACGAACTACGGAGTTGAGTTCACCTACGTGGACTCGCAGGTAGCTTCGAATGTTGAGGATGCGATACGCCCAGAGACAAAGATGATCTGGGTAGAGACGCCAACCAATCCTCTCCTTAAGGTAACAGATCTAGAGGCAGTGGGCAAGATTGCGAAGAGCAAAGATCTGCTATATGTGGTGGACAGTACTTTCGCAACCCCAGTTTTCCTAAAGCCCCTGGAGTACGGGGCCGATTTGGTCCTCCACAGCACGACCAAGTATCTGAGCGGCCACAACCAGATTATTGGTGGGGTACTCATAACCGATCGTACGGATCTTTTCGAGCGGTTGAAGTACATCCAGAAGAGCGTCGGTGCTGTACCCAGCCCCTTCGATTGCTGGCTTGTGATAATGGGTCTCAAGACCCTGCATCTCAGGATGCAGAGGCACTGGGAGAATGCCGAGAAAATTGCGGCGTATCTGGAAAGCCACCCCAAGGTTTCGAGGGTGGTCTACCCCGGATTGAAGTCCCACCCCATGCATGAAGTTGCGAAGGCCCAGATGAAGGGTTTCAGTGGAATGATCTCCTTCGAGTTAGAGGGTGGTCTGAAGGCCGGGAAGAAATTGATGAATTCTGTAGAGCTGTGTCTTCTTGCTGAGAGCCTAGGGGCGGTAGAGACGATGATTACTCACCCTGCTACCATGACTCACGCCGAGGTCCCTCGCGAAGAGAGGCTTGCTAGGGGATTCGAGGATGGCCTCGTGAGACTATCGGTGGGCATAGAGGATGTCAATGACCTGATTGCTGACTTGGAGAAGGCTTTCGAGAAGGTGTGATCAGTCCCATTCCTCGGGATCCCAGCCGTTCTCCCTTAGCCAATCATCATTGTAAAACTTCGACAGGTAGGGGTTTCCTGAGTCTGGGAGGATCGCGACCACCATCGCATCCACGCCATTTTCCTCTGCCTTCTTGGCGATTTCAATTGCCACCTTAATCGAACCGCCGCATGAGCCCCCACAGAACATTCCTTCTCTCCGGGCAAGAGCTCTTGCCCACTGGAAGCACTCTCCGTCGTCCACCTGGTGTATTTCGTCGATCATCGAGAAGTCGGTTGCAGATGGGATGAAGTCTTCTCCAAAACCCTCCACCTTGTACGTCTGTGGTTTCCCCATGGTTCCTTCTTCAAACCATTGTTTGAGAATGGAGCCGACAGCATCGACGCCAACTATCGTGGGTGGTGTGCATCCATTTGACTCGGCGATCTCCTTCAATGCCTTGGAGGTCCCGGATATCGTCCCCCCGGTTCCCATCGTGGCTACGAAATGAGTGACCTTGCCTCTCGTTTGTTCCCAAATCTCTGGCCCGGTTGAGAGATAGTGAGTCAGTGGGTTTGCCTCGTGCGAATATTGGTCTGGATACCATGCTCCGGGAATCTCGCGTGCCAGTCTGGCGGCGACTTCGTAGTATGATTGTGGGTCCTCCTTCTCGACCGCAGTGGGGCACACATGGACCTCAGCACCCATGGCTCTGAGAATGTCTATCTTCTCCTTGCTCATCTTGTCTGCCATGGTGAAGATGCATCTGTAGCCCCTCTGTGCTGCAACCATCGCAAGCCCAATCCCGGTGTTGCCAGATGTGCTCTCCACTATCGTCCCACCTGGCTTCAGGAGTCCCTTCTCCTCAGCATCCAGAACCATCTGCAATCCGATTCTGTCCTTTATCGAACCACCCGGGTTGCACCGCTCGAGCTTGACCCAGACAGACGAATTCTCCAGTCCCTCAGTGATCCTATTCAACCTAATCAGAGGTGTGTTGCCAATCGCAGAGACCAAATCTTCGTGGGAGTTGAGTGGAGTGCCAGATTGGTGGGTCACAATGGGACATCGAAACTCGCCGTATGATGGTTGTCACGGAGAGATTCAGACTGACTTGTAGTAACTCCAACCGACAAAGGGTGTACTCCAGAAAAGGCCGCCTACGGCTCCAAATACAATTAGTGCGCCCACATATTCCAGTCCTGTGCTTCCTGCTCCAAGGGCTGGGCCAAATACAGGAATAACAAATGTGAGGAAGGATACGGGAATTAGATGCTTCAAACTTGGTTCACAAAAGCCGGTCTTCTCAGAGATGATTTTGACACCAAATGCAGACAGGAGGATGAAGGCGATGATTGATGCCAGAAAGCCTCCAAAAGAGCCGAAGCCAATATCAAAAAACCCGTTTAACGACACTAAAAAGCCGACTGAAGCTCCCGCTGCAGCCCCGGTAGAGAGGGTTTTTTTCCATTGCATAGGGTTCTCCTAGTGCCTGAATAGCCTAGTTCCCGTAAATAGCATTGCCATTCCATGCTCGTTCGCGGCCCCTATTACCTCATCGTCGCGAATGGAGCCACCTGGTTGCACTACGCTGGTAATCCCAATCTCGTTTGATGTGTCGATACCATCACGGAATGGGAAAAAGGCGTCGGAGATCATCATCGCTCCCTGCGCTCTGTCACCGGCCCTCCTCGCGGCGATGCGGACTGCTTCCACACGGCTCGTCTGCCCCGGTCCGACGCCCACCGTTGCAAATCCTGTTTCCGTCTTGCGAACCAGAATGATCGCATTGGACTGAACTTCTGCGATGACTGAGGTTCCGAACCGTGCTAGTTTGGTTCCCTCGTCGTCAAGCGAGTTTTGTGTGACGGAGTGTACATTGTCCCAATCTATGCTCGGGGGACCTTGGACTTGGGATAGCCAACCTCCTTGCACTTGGCGTATCTTTGGTTCCTCACGGTATTCTCCAAACGGTTCCAGGGTTAGCATTCTCCGGTTCTTGCTTTGGGAGAGCATTTCCAATGCCTCGGGTTCGTAACCAGGGGAGATCATGCATTCGAAGAAGTGTTTCCCGATTGATTCTGCGGTTTCTCTCCTCACTACCTGGTCGAATGCGATCACGCAACCGAATGCGCTCTCGGGGTCGCTTGCCAGTGCGTTTTCCCATGCGGAAACCTGACTCTCGGCAACTGAAGCGCCACAGGGGTTTGTGTGCTTAATGACCGCACAGGAGTGCGCTACGAAATCGCAAGTCTGTGAGAGGGACCGCGCTAGCCTGAGGGCAGCATCCAGATCGAGGTAGTTGTTGTAGGAGAGTGGTTTCCCCCCATGTTGTACTGCAGCTGAGAGTCCCGTTGGGGTTCCTGAAGCTGGAAAGAAGGATGCTGGTTGGTGGGGGTTCTCGCCGTACCTCAGTTCTCGGCCCTCCCCTGATGATGAGTGGATTCTGTTGGGAATCTTGCTGTCGGTGAATCTGCTCCACAACTCGTTGGAAACCGCGCTGTCATACGCTGCAGTAGATTGGAATGCCGATAGTGCGAGTTCCTTTCTCAGTTCCAGATTTACGCCGGATGGATTGCCACCAGATTCTGAAAGTGCTTGTAGGATAGGGCCATACTGCTCGGGTTCTGTGACGATTATGACATCAACATGATTCTTCGCTGCAGATCTGACCATGGTGGGTCCGCCGATGTCGATCATCTCGATCAGCTCCTGGTCACTCACTGGGGGGTCTCGGGCTGCGGTGGCCTCGAAGGGATACAGGTTGACACATACTAGGTCAATCCTAGCATAGCCAAGCTCAGACAGTGTCTGCATATCCTGTTCTGAGTCCCGTCTGACCAGAATCCCCCCATGAACAGCGGGATGGAGCGTTTTCACCCGGCCATCGAAGATCTCCGGGTGCCCGGTGACCTCGGATACGTCTGTGACTTCGATTCCCGCATCTCTGAGCTTCGAGGCGGTCCCTCCTGTCGAGAGTATCTCCCAATTCATCGAATTCAAGGATTCGGCCAGTTCCTCGATTCCGGTTTTGTCCCAGACGCTGATCAGCGCCCTGGGCCGCTCCATAGCGAATGCGTGTGTACGGGAGGCTTGAAGGTTCGTGGTTGATTATTCGCCTCTCGCAGAAATGACTTGATCTATCCGCAGCATCCCCATTGCCGTCTCTGTGGCTGACTCGAGGGAGTTCTCGATTACTGACCTAGGATGCCAGACGCCATCTACATCCCAGATCTTCCCGTCTTGGGAAATGCCAACCGGGGACTCGCTCAGTGAAGTGGCTCTGAGCTCCAGAACCCGATCCAGTGCTTCTCCACCAGCGTTCTCGACGAGAGTCGCGGGGATAGTCTCCATCGCTCTGGCGAATGCCTCCATTGCAAGCCTCTCCCTTCCACCTTGGTTCTCAGATGCAGCGCGAACAGCGTGGGCAATCCTGCTGTGGGTCGATCCTGCCCCTGGCAGAACGTCCTCGCCCAATGCCAATGAGGTTGCTCTGAGTGAGTCGTGAAGTCCTCGGATTACCTCCTCCGTTCCCGTCTCTCCCGCGCCCCCTACCTCGATTGTGACGATAGATGGGTTCGGGCAATCTTCGATTCGGATTACGTCTTCCACCTCGTCGGTAGATGGCTTCCTCATCCATGAAGCATGGCCGCAGAAACCCAAGTCGGATTCTTCGATGTCGAGAGGGTTTTCGATGATTCGCGAGCTAGTTGCATCGGATGCGTTTCTCAGTTCTGTTGAGTCTAGCTTCTCCACGGCTAAGATGCCGCTATCGCACAATAGATGCAGGATGTCCTTGTCTATCTCCCCGGAGCATAGAACCACTTTGGCCCCTGACTCGAGGATGCCTCGGAATATCTCCTCCTTTCTATCTCTCTCAGCTCCGATGAATGAGTCTAGAGCGTCGGCACTGGTGATTTTCAATTCCGTATCCCTGACCATTTCTCTGATCTTGATGTCGCCATCCAAGCAAACGACTTTTGCATCTCTGATATCATTCGGTAAATCGTTCATCAGCACCCTCCGTCGAATTAGGATGCCTTTGACCAGACGCGAGTCCCTTACCCCGCCCGTTCCGGTCTTGAACATGGAGACATGCTGGGCCAAGGCTTCGCCTCGGTTCTCGAAGACGGTGGACAGTGCCTCTACGATTAGGGGGGAGAAGACATCGAGGGCCGATTCTGCGACCTTTCCACGGAGGGATGTTTCTGCTACTGCCAGAAGTTTGGCATCGTCCGTTACGGATACGTCTGAGTCAATCTGTGAGACTGCGGCTTGGAGGGAGATTTCGTACCCCTCAACTAGCGTGAGAGGGTGAAATCCCTTTCTGAAGAGGTTGTTCGCCTCTATGAGTAGAGAGCCGCAAAGAAGCATTGTAGTGGTAACACCATCCCCGCAGTCCTCCTCCTGCGATTCGGCCATGGACACCATCATCTTCGCAGCTGGGTGTCTGACTAATAGCTCGGCTACGATTTTCGCTCCGTCGTTGGTGACAGCAGTGGTTCCATCGGTCTTGTAGAGCATCTTGTCGAGGCCCCGGGGCCCGTAAGTGGGCTTCAGGAGATCTGAGAAAACCCTAGCCGCTACTATCAGCTTCTCTTGGACATCAGTGCCGCTAGTCACCTTCGTGTTCTGGGATGTGATTTCGACCTTCGGCTTGCCCGGTCCCTCGCCCATCATTACTTTCGGCGTGAGTGGCTGACATGAATGCTTTGAGGGGGCAATTCGAAAAGTTCGATAGCAAACCATACGAATGTCTATGATGGACACGAGTCAGGAAGATTCGTGGTAATTCGGTCTTTCTCGGTCATTTTCGTAACCAGTCTACTACTGGTTTGCAGCATTTCTCCTAGCAGTTCGGCCCAGTTCCTGCCGGAGGCTGATCTAGAGTGTGATGACTTGGTGGAGATAGATCTCTCGGGTGGAACTGGCAGTTCTCTGATTAGTTGCGAGTTGACAAATCCGACCTCTGGGGCCGAGACTGTGGAGCTCTCGTACCAATCCGGGGTTCTGAATATAGCCGGTCCGGAGAGCGTGACCGTCGGCGGTGGCCAGTCAGAGACATTCCAGATCGTGATAGGTTCCCCAACCGGGCAGTCTGCAGGGACATACGAGGTCAACTTGAGTGCTGTCGTAACCGAGTGGAACGGGGTTCCCGTGACTGTTTTCGGATTCTCGGATGAAGAGGAGATCGAAGTGGAGGTACTCCCCTACACCACGTGTTCTTCGTCCCGTCCTTCGGCCATCTTCGCTGAGGCTGGCGATGATGTGACCTTCTCCGTGGTGTATAGTTGCGATAGCAACGAGGACAGCGGCATGGTGGTCTCCCTTCACCTTCTGGAGAAGGGTAGCACGCAGGAGAGCATGTGGCCATCGGGGTTCAATGACATGTCTGAGGGCGGTTGCAAAATCCAGAACCCGATGGGATCGGTCAACTGCGGTTTCGTCCTGACTACGCCTTCCAACATTCAGGAGAAGTGGGAGGGTTGCCTGATTGTGGTCGATGAGATGACCAATCCGGGGTGGTCGTGCTCAAGCGATTTCGCCTTCACTCTGACTGTCAATGAAAAGAAGACTTTGGTTCCGTCCGTGGGAATCGACGTAAACGGCACATTCCTAGAGGACCTAGGCGTAACAGAGGAGAATCAGCAGTACTTCATCGGAGGAGGCGCGGGCCTAGTCGTCCTGTTCGTTTCGCTGGTGGTAGTCTTGAGACACCGCCGTGACTAGCCTATATTCCCATGATTAGCGTTCGATGCAATCCAGAGTTGATTTGCACTTTCTGCACCTTTTTTCTGTAGAAGGCCACTTTCTAAATGACCTGCCTTCGCAAGAAGTGCAAACCAGAACCCACTTGAAAATATCAGGACGTTTTTCAAACAAAAACTCAGAGAAGTTTTTTCCTGTGGAGGGCTTGACCCTAGATCCGGCGTTCAGACAGACATCTTTGTTGGGCCACAATGCCTCCACCTTGCGGAACTCAGAATCATGATAGAAGTAGCCAAGTGCATGCAGATATTCATGGTAAAGCAAAAAATCCGCGTATTCGGACCACTCTTCAGTTAGAGCGAGAGGGTGGAGATCTATGCATCTGACATCGGTAATGTCAGGCATTCTACGACGGGGATTTGTGCCTTTTTTGTACCGGCAAACCGCGTGGCGAGTGTAGGAACTCTCCCTAATTCTGCCTAGTGGAATTTTCGAGAGATCATCGATAGGAAGATGGGAGATTTCGGGAATGTTCTTCATAATCGAGATGACCCCTTGCGATCTTCTCTTGAGATTACTCATCATGTTGTGTTACTCCTTCTGCTACAGACGGATCGTTCACTATCGCTGCACCGGCGATCATTCCGAGTGGCCCTCCCATTATTCCTCCTACAGTTGTTCCAATTAATGTCTTCAATATTCCCATTTTGTTTGCCTCATGCGTTGCAAGTTTGAAAACGATTCAGTGGGTAGTATCTGTTGCTAATTATGGCGATTAACAGCACTAGCCTAGGATGGTGACCACCCATCTAAGAAACAGCGCCGAGGCTACTCCAATGGCCAAGGATGGGGCGAATGCAAAGCCGCTTACTGAACTATAGAAGAAGAAGAGAGCGAAGGTCAGCAGCAGGAATATCCCGAAGTCCAGTGCCTCGCTCCTTCCAATTCCTGAGTGATTGATGATATGGTCCCTCTCCCTGATTGCGATCACCAAGACCACTAACGTGACCAACAAGATGGCGTGGCCGACGAACCAACCGATGGAGGCACCGAAAACTGAGACTAGTTCATCCTGGAACGTGCCGAGCATGATGGAGGCGAGGTTGAACACAAAACTAGCGGGAGAGCGGATATTCTTGAAGTGTGCGAGGAGCGCAACTCAGTTCTTCTGAATAATGAACTGTCCACCAATGATTTTTAGAACGGAGGCTTGATTTTCGTTCACGAAATCTTGTACAGCCTCTTTCACGGGAGCAGTTCCCCTGTTTCCTGGGAGAGCAGAAAATAGTCGTCCATATCACTTTGATTCGCAGCCTTCACACCCCCATACCACCTAGAAGGGAAAGAAGGTTGGAACATCAAAGGGTCAATCAGATGAAGTTCTGAAGGATTGGTGATATCGAGAATCCTCTGAGAGAAATCGCCCTTCCAGACTCCTATCTCGGCACATATTGACCGCTTTGGCATCATCTTTAGCAGGCGTTTCCTATGGTCTGTGATAAACGAAAATAATCCCCTCCGCCCCATAAGAATCAAACCCGAACAATGAGAAAATGACCTGACCTAGGACATCAATTCTTTCGTAAAATTCACCTAATATCGAAAAGAGAAGGGTCGAAGAATTATTTCATCGCTTTGACCAATAAATATCGAGACACACACTAATTAGCATCACTCTAGTGCGATGTACGTGAGGTCAGAAGTGGACGTAGTTATTCCAACCTTCAGACGACCAGAGGCCCTTGCTTCCTGTCTAAAATCACTGGAGTCGCAGACCATGGCTCCCGCATCGATAGAGGTTATTGATGACTCAGAGACTGACTACGGTCCCGGGATTTCGAGAAACATAGGGTGGAATAAGGGTTCAGGGAGGTATGTTGCATTTATCGATGATGATTGTTTAGCAGAACGAGATTGGATCGAAAGCCTACAAAGAGTGTTCTCGGAGAATGACATTGGTGGGATTGAAGGAGGAATAACGACTACTGACGAGAATGGTGAGACTATTGATTTCAATCCCCCCAATAGATTCAGGTGGAATCGATTCAAGACGGCAAATTTAGCAGTAAGGAGGGATGTCTTAGAGAAAATTGGTGGCTTTGACAAGAGATACTACTTGCACAGAGAAGATACAGACTTAGCATGGAGAGTCATTGATGCAGGATTCAAGATGGTATGGGCACCTCAATGCAGAGTTCACCATCCGGAGCCATTGGGGTGGCACGAAGATGGTATTCCTGGTTCCTCAAAGTACGGAGCGTACCCTCGATCCGAGCAACTTCTATACCACTGTAGCAGAAAGAAATTCGTCGAAAGCGCTGCAAGTTTGATTTCAAGGGAGAGCGTTTCGGATGGTTCTCTTTGGAAACTCCAGAGGGAATTGCGAACTCTACAAGATCCTCCAGATGTGAAGCCACTGAGCAGGCTTCAATCATGGTCGCTTTGGTCTAGAGCGTGGATATTGGCTGTATTCTGGGCAATTAGGAAGGTCGTAGGAGGAGAGCCTAGGGAATCTATTCATTCGATTAAATAGTCATTTTATTAGTATAGTTTGATGTGGAAATTGTAATTATTTACTGTATCCAAACTCTCTGAAATCAATTTCGAATTTTTCGAAAATTTTCTCCTTTAATTCCTCACTAAGGAATATTTGTTCTTTGGTATCTTTGGTTATATTCAGGATTGTTAACTCGTTAAAATCGTAGCGTTTTCGTATATCTTCATAATCCTCTTTAATATTCTCGAGCCGCCCGATATGATTCATTATTGCGCCTTTAGAATGAATAATGCTGTATTGAGTCTTGAAGTGTCTGTCACTGAGAAAATTCGGAATTTTCGATATTTTGTTAACAAAATCTTCCAAAGAATCTTCATTTTTTAGATAGCCAAAGAGATAGTTTGAGTAAAGAAATTCTGATTCATCTTTCATGTTAAATTTGTTATTGTAGCATGAAAGAACTCTATCATAGGGATTCCTTACGTAAGAGAATGAAAAATATGATCTCTTATTTTTTGGTATTCTCTTATTAGAAAAATCACTAATATGGTAATGAATCGACCTGTCCTTGGAAAATTCCCCAAACATTGAGGTCTTTATTGAAGAGCTGCCGGATTTTGCTACACTTGCAAAAACGACTTCTAGTTCATCAATAATAATGAAATCCGATGAGTCCAAATCACCGTGAAGCAAAGTGTGAAGAATATCTCTTGTGAATTGGAAAAAATTCTTGAAGGAAAATCTCATATTACCACCTGTAAAAAACTGAGATGCGGTCTTGTCTCATGGTTTGTGTACCGCTCAGAATTAAATAACCTTGGAAAAATCAAGTGGCGAGTTTGTGTTTGTTTGTCTTTAATTATAGAAACCCGATGGTGTTTCTAGCCAACGTTTTTGCTGGATGCCATCGCTAGGTCAAGTAACTCAAGGTGACACTATGGAAATAGAATATACTCATGTTACCGCTGGTAATTTTGGTGATGACATGAACTCATGGTTCTGGGAGAAATTGAGTCCTGGAGGATGGGGGGCCAATTCTAAACACACTCTTCTGGGTATCGGATCGCTACTTGGACTCGACAGAGATTCAAGTAGACATTGGCATGTTTTGGGATCTGGGGCGGGCTACCAATATCCGACCAACTTATCTGAAATGGGGCATTGGAATTTTCTAGCTGTAAGGGGCCCTCTTACGGCATTGGCATTAGGCTTACCCAAGGAAAAGGCAGTTACGGATACGGCGATTCTTCTTTCTTCGATTCCTGAGTTTCAAGTAGTCCCGGAGAACGAAAGGGGGGGCATAATCTTCATCCCCCACCACAGAGCGTCGGAATACTGCGATTGGGAGAAAATCTGCGAAGCCGCAGGAATAGGGTATATCGATCCTGGAGCCGACTCAATTGAAGTGATAGATTCTATTCGAAGATCTAGTCTTGTGCTGTCAGGAGCTATGCATGCTGCAATCATTGCTGATACATTTAGGGTGAAGTGGGTCCCTATCACTACCTCCAGTGCAATTAATCATTTCAAATGGATTGACTGGACACTGTCAATGAAATTGCCATATGTCCCAACTTTCGTTGGACCCGGCTCCTCGGAAGGTAAGATCCGGGATCTAGTGTTCAGGTATTCATGGGTCAGTGATAAGGTCCCAAAAAATAAGGAGTCCGCATTGAGGTACCTGAAGAAAAGATGTAGAAGGAATCCCATTCGGACGATTTGGTCCTCATCGATCTGGAAGTTGGGCTCGCTTGTTGGATCTATTTTGAAAACAAGGCCCAGTAGGAAAATTCGGAGTAGGATGGACAAGGAAGCACAATCTTTGGCAATAATAGAGCTGAAGAAAGCCTCGCTTTCAGAGGGTTTCCTAAGCGAAGATGGTGTTTTTGAAGACAGGCTCTACAAAATGAAAAGGAGTCTGAAGGTAATCTTCGAACTAAAGAGTGAGTTGGAATAGAACTCTCGTTTCGTTCGAATAGTTTCCACTAAGTTTTCAGATGAATTGGTTCTCTGCTTGTTTTTTTATTGATTCTATCCACTCGGTAGTATCGAAGTTTGTCAATTCTTGCAATTGTAACAGGTCTTTGCATACTTCATCTTCGCAGATGGAAAAATGAAATTTGCCAAGTGACTGCAGATTTCTGGTTTTGTTCCGTCTACCAAGTAGTGGAAAATAATAGATATTGATATCTCTTGATACAAGGTAATCTACAAATGGAGCCTTCAAGAAGTTGGGAACTAAAGAGAAGATGGTTTTGGTGAGTTTTCCGAGAGGGGTGATTCGTCTTCGTTTAGTTGCTCTGTTTGAGTTGGCTAATTGGTTTATTGAGTAATTGTGACCCTGGAGTCCCAGAAATTCTCCTATTTCACTCAGCACCTCCTCTGGTGACTCTCTCATCCTGGTACTGTCGAGGATGTAAAACTCTGACAGGGGAAAATATTCTAGCCAACGGGCCATGGATTTTCCATACAGAGAATCTTCCTTCAGCCTAGGATCCTCCCAGGCAATCTGAAAGTCGTCCCAATCGGCCCCCCATCTTTTGTCTGACCCGATATCAGTAATCATCCTCCAATGACTAAATGCTCTGTCAACAGGTTCTCGGAGAGATATAATGAATTTGGGATTCTCAAACTTCTCTGAAATCCTATCTGGAGAGATAGGACAGGAGAATGTATGGATGGACCCATCTAGCTTTATTCCATCCCCCTTGAATAATCCGAAGTATTCTGACCAATCGGGTTCCTTTGTAGACCTTCGAAATGTCCCCTTGTGTGAAGTAATCATGTTTGGCTCCTTAGGATCTGATAAGCAGATTGAGGGGTTATGAGACAAAATGCTGGCTAGCCAGGTTGTTCCGGCCTTTGGAACTCCGATTAGGAATGCATGAGTCTCAGTCACCTTGCCCGAATCCATATGACGCGCAAGAGAATCCAAGTTAAGTCCTAACCGAAGAGAAGGGGCAATATAGGACAGAGGAGGGGGTGAATTATGAATCACGAAGTTGGGCCTGCTGAAGCAGAGTGGCTTCTAACTTTGGCTGAGTTACCAGACTTGGAGTCGATGGCTCCACTCGAGGGTGGGTGGGCCAATACGAACTTCCTACTAAGGCTCAAAGGTGGAAGTGAGGTTGTTCTAAAGGCCTGGTTCGCAAACAGTGTAGAAGAAGTGAGTAGGGTGGTGCAGCGTCACATCCACCTCGACTCAAATGAAATCCCGACTGCAGTACCGCTTCAACTATCCAACGGAGATCATTTTGCAGAAAGAAATGGTGTCGCCTGGACAATATTTCCCTTCGTTCCTGGAGGAATGCTTGGATGTGATGAGGATTCTCTGAGAAGTCTTGGAGAGGTTTTGTGTAGAATGAGCTCAATCCCTCCTGCAGGCTGCTTTCCCGAGAGTTACAGGATGGGGTTCGAACTATTCGAAGAGGTGATTTCCCTCTCTTCCAGGATGGGCGTGTCCGATCCATTCGTCGAAATACTATCTTCACAGATTGCTGGGATTAGGCGTGATTTCCCCTCAAATCTACCAATGGGGATCCTCCATGGAGATTTGTTCCCGGACAACGTGATTGGGAGCGAGGGTCGAGTATCTGCTATCCTCGATTTGGAAGAGGCATGGATCGGACCGATGGCATTCGACCTTGCAATGGCGTGCGTAGGATTCGGATGGGATGGCACGGTTCCGGTGTGGGAACGATGGAAGGCCCTGTTCGATGGGTACCAGAGTGTCAGAAAGCTCACCCAGGACGAGGTAAATTCTCTCCCATTCCTTCACCATTTTGCCACGCTCTCCATAGCCGCCTGGAGATTCTGGAAGCACAATCTGAGCGAGCCTGACGAGTTTCTCTCGGACAGGTATGTGGAAATGGTTGATAGGCTAAGTGTGGAGATTGATTTTTCCGGAGTCATTGGATGAACGGCTTGGTTCACTCGATCAACATCAGCTCTGGCGGGGTACCCAAGAGTTCCGTGGAGGAGGCCAAAGTCAGCAAGAACGGTGTCGAAGGTGATTTCAACGTGTTCCGAGAAAGTCGAGGGGGAGATCCCGATAGGGCAATCTGTATCTTCTCCCTTGAGAGGATTGAGGAGCTGAAGGGAGAGGGTCATCCAATAGAAGTGGGGTCGACCGGGGAGAACCTCACACTCCGGGGCATCAAGTGGAACTCTCTGGAAGACGGTATGAGATTGGAGATAGGTGATGCAGTTCTGGAGCTTAGCGAGCCCTGTGCTCCCTGCTCAAAGATTGGGGAGTCGTTCATAGAAAGGAAATTCGGCAGGGTCGACCACGAGCAGGAAAAGGGGTGGGCGAGATGGTTGGCGCGAGTAATACAAGAGGGGATTGTCTCGATTGGCGATTCCGTGAAAATCATTATCACTTCGGAGAAATGAGGTGTTGAGAGATTGGCAACCAGCGGGTCACCGGGAGCGGGAATAATCGAAGAGCTGGTCGTAGTAGTTGCGGACAGCATCCCCAAGGGAGATGAGGATAGCTTGTGGAGAGCTTTCCGAAGGGCCTTTGGAATCTGCTTACCCTTGCTTCCCATAGGATATCTGATCATGTGGAAGTTAGGATACCTCTGAAATAAACCGGCGTAAGCGTTTCCGCCGGAAATTCCGTAAACATAATTATTACATTAGATAATTAGGGCATCTCATGATGATGAACACGCCTGGAAGTAGAATCGGCTTCTTCCAAAGGATTGGAAGGGGCTGGAAGATGACTAAGCTTGGAGTGGCCGTGGTGAGGGCAGACCCGGAACTGATGGTCTACACCCTCCTTTCGGCGGTCTTCTCGATGGTGGCTGCGGTGGCGGTCATTTCGGGATCCATTGGGCTCGAGGCAGTATTCGGTTCAGGAGACGCAACGGCCCAGGAAGAGGATCTAGTCACCGCCGCGCATCTGGGTATGGCGTTCGTGGGCTATCTCGTCATATCCGTAATCACTGTTTTCTGGAACGCCGCGATTATCGCGAGCGCGTACGAGCGCCTCACTGCCGGGACCAATCCGAGCTTCTCCTACGGAATCAAGCAGGCAACGAAGTGCCTCCCGCAGATACTTGTCTGGGGGGTGATCTCCGGTACGGTCGGTATGTTGCTGAAAGTCCTAGAGGGGGTTGCGCGCGATGGTAATTCGCCCTTTCCGCTTCGAATCGTGGCCGGTCTGGCCACGTTCGTTATCGGCGTGGCCTGGTGGATGGCGACCTTCTTCATCGTCCCGATTCTAGTCCTAGAGAGGGGCGGGGTCCTGGACGGGATGAAAGAGAGCCCCAAACTGTTCAAGAAGACCTGGGGGGAGGACGTTGGCTCCCACATCGGAACTGGTATTCTCCAGGGCATTGTCATCTTGCTATTGGTGTTGATAGCTCTCCCCCTTATGTTCCTCGGCCAAGCCGGAGGTGTGTTGGCAGTGGTGATAGTCTTGCTTGGAATCGGGCTTTCCGTACTGTTCTTCACCACCGTCGAGTCGGTGAACAGGGCGTCTCTGTTCTACTACGCCAAGACCGGGGAGATTCCCCCGATGGCACAGAAGGTCGGCATCGAGTTCTGACGGGAATCCCCCGAGCATCGAGTTCGCCATCGTGAAATACGAAGGGTGGCACAGAATGGCCCCAAGCAGAGGTACCCGAGCGGTCAAAGGGGCTGGGATGAGGTCCCAGTGCGTAGTGCTTCGCAGGTTCGAATCCTGCCCTCTGCACCATTAATGAATGCCAATCCAAATGGCCACTGCGAACAGTAATGCGCCCATTGCCCTATTGAGTGCGATGGCGGAACTCGGAGTGGTGAAGACCCTTCGCAACACGGTTCCAAACGCTGCCCATGACATCACAGCGGGAAGCCCAAATATCACATTGAAGAGCACCAGCATTGCCTTTCCGGCGAATCCGGCTCCGAAGAGCGATCCGAAGGTGGTCATTAGGACGAGAAAGTGAATCCATGCCTTGCCATTCACGAACTGTATGGCTACCCCAGTAGAGAAGCCAAGTCGCTCGTTCTCCTGTGAGTCCTCGTCCAATGGATCAGATGTTGCGATTTTGTACGAAAGGTAGGCGATGTATCCAGCACCAATGTAAGTTAGGGTGTCGAAGAGGTCCTGGTTGTCCTCGATGAAGACGGTCGCGCCCCCCACGAACAGCCCCAGGGTGGACCACCCGACGGCCATGCCCGAGATTAGCCTCAACGTCCCCTTGAATCCGTGCTGGGATCCATGAGCTGCGCATAGGACATTATTGGGTCCGGGACTGATGCACATCGGGATGATGAACACAAGGGCGGCAATCAGAAGTGCCGTATCTATGCCAATCACCCATTCACAATTGGCTTGCTCTCAGAGCCTGGTCGATGTCGGACCACAGGTCTTCGACGTCCTCTATCCCGACGCTCATCCTGACGAACCCGGGGACGATTCCAGCCGTGAGCCTGACTTCCTCTGGGACAAAGGAGTGGCTGGTGTTGAAGGGGCATTCCACTAGGCTCTCGATTCCTCCGAGGCTTGTTGCCTCGAAAACAATCTCAAGGGCTCGGATGAAGCGCAAGGCATTCTGATCGCCCCCCTTCACGGCGAAAGACAGCATCCCAGTTCCCTTGGGTGCTATTCACTTAGCGACCTCGTAATCAGCGAAGCTCGGCAGAGAGGGGTGGTTTACACTTGTGATGGCTGGATGCTCTTCTAGTCTACGGGCTATCTCAGAAGAGTTAGAAGTATGAATTGGCATCCTAGCGTGCAGTGTTTTCATCCCTCTCTCCAATAGGTAGCACATATGTGGGTCAGCGGCACCTCCGAATCTGGCTTTGACTTCGAAAACCCCCCTGATTAGATCCGCCTTGCCGACCACGATGCCGGCTGTGAGATCGGTGTGTCCATTCAGGAATTTTGTACCCGAGTGAATTACGAGATCGAAGCCCATTGGAATTGGACGACACGCCCAAGGGGTCGCGAAGGTGTTGTCAACGATTGAGACCAGTCCATGCTTCTTGGCTATAGAGGCCATCTCTTCCAAGTCACAGACCTTGAGGACGGGGTTTGTGATAGTCTCGACATAGAGCACCTTTGTATTCTCATTAATCGCAGCCTCGAAGGAAGCTGGGTCTCTGATGTCAGCCATCGTGACCTCAATGCCGTATCTCGGCAAATCGGAGGTCATAAGACCGTATGTTCCCCCATAGATATCGGCGGAAGTCACCACGTGGTCCCCCTTGGACAAAAGAGAAAGCAATGTGGATGAGATTGCTGCCATTCCACTACCGAATGCCTCACCATCCTCTGCTCCCTCAAGGGCTGCGACCTTGGCGGCGACTGCCTCTGAGTTGACGCTGGAATATCGGCTGTAGAGAAGTGTGTGCTGACCACCAGTCTCCATCCACTTCCGATATCTCTCATCGGTAAGCTTGTATGTAGAGGTGGTGAATATTGGAGTGACTGCCGAACCTTCTATGTTATTGGTGCCCGACCAAACAACCTTGGTGGAAAACTCGCGTTCAGAGAACTTGTCGTCCATGGCACGCGATTGACCGGTTAGCAATAACGATGCTCATTCCATTCCAATGGCATCAAGCACGGATTCGATATTTGGTTCGACTACTACGGATCTTACCTTGGCATTCTCTATTGCTATGTCCGGGTCCTTCAGACCGTGCCCGGTAACTGTGACCACCACAGTAGAGTCGAGGGGAATGCGCCCTCTTGCATGGACCTTGACGATGCCAGCAATACCAACGGCTGAGGCTGGTTCGACAAAGATACCCTCGGTCCTGGCAAGCATCCTGTGAGCATCGAGAATCTCGTCATCGGAGACGCAGTCTATTGCTCCGGATGACTCTTCCGAGGCTCTTACCGCTTGTTCCCAGCTTACTGGATTGCCTATTCTGATTGCTGTTGCTACGGTCTCTGGGGAGGTGACTATGTGCCCCTTGACGATTGGTGCTGAACCCTCTGCCTGCCAACCCATCATCATAGGCAATGAAGTGGATTTGCCCGCGTCTCTGTACTCGTTATATCCCATCCAATAGGAAGTGATGTTTCCCGCGTTTCCAACCGGCAAGAAGTGCATGTCGGGGGCATCTCCGAGTTCGTCACAAATCTCGAACGCAGCCGTCTTCTGACCCTGAATCCTGAATGGATTGATACTGTTTACAATCTCGATATCTTTCCTCATGCCCAATTCCCTGACCAATTCCAACGCATCATCGAAATTACCTCTAACTTCGATCGTCTTGGCGCCGTGAATCAGGGCTTGGGTCATCTTCCCATAGGATATCTTTCCCTCTGGAATCAGAACTACACAGGTCAATCCAGCACGAGACGCGTAGGCTGCTGCGGAAGCGCTGGTATTGCCGGTACTAGCACAGATAATTGTCCGAACCCCGTTCTCCACAGCTTTTGTCACTGCCATGGTCATGCCTCTATCCTTGAACGAGGCTGTGGGATTGAGGCCCTCGTATTTGACGAACAACCTGAAGCCCCCGCCTAGGGCCTGAACTAAGTTATGTGATTGGATGAGAGGAGTGTTGCCCTCGTTTAGTGAAATGATGCAGGTATCTTCTGAAACGGGCAGGAACTCTCGGTACCGCTGAATGACTCCGTGCCCTCCCATGGTAGTGGCTACCCGTAATTACTCCATGAACCTCCCTATAGAGGCCCCAGAAATTACCCAAATAGGCACTAAGTGGAGCCTATTCTACCGGCTACGGCCAAACAAGATGCAACTACAGAACCTATTGCGAATGCGAAGAGGACCGTGCCAAATCCAAAGGTTCCACCAAGGCCGACTCCGACAAGCAGGACAGAGACCTCTATCGTGACCCTGACTCTCCCGATTGGAACGCCGGTCACCCTCTGCAATCCGGTCATCCAACCGTCTCTTGGTCCCGGCCCCAGGTTTGTCGTTAGGTACATCGCACTACCAATTCCAATCAGCAAAATCCCTAGCAATACTTGGAGCAAGGCTACCAAGTCACTTCCAGGAGGAGGGATGAGTGGGACCATGACCTCTATCGTAGCCGCTATGATGATTGCATTGAGTACGGTACCGATTCCTGGAGTCTCCTTAATCGGTATCCAGAGAAACAGAACTGCGACGCTAACGATGAAGGTTGCCTGACCGATGGACCCACCGAACACATTGGCAAGCCCCTCTGCGAGGACCGTCCAAGGTGTGTTCCCCTGCTCCGCTGCAATCAGAATCGCGTCTCCCAAGCCAAACAGAAACTCTCCGATAACAAGGATTGTGAGCGTTGAGAGTCGTGGTCGCATGTTCATTGGATCCTTCGAGCTCCACCATGTGGAGGGGACCTTCTTTGCTGGGCGCAGGAAATCTACTAGGCCCATGGTCACGAAGAGGGTTCACCCTTCAATCCAACTGGCATAGTCCGATGTTGTTTCGGCATCCCAAGAGATGATCTGGGGTGTATCATATGGGTGAGTAGCGAGGATTGCCTCGACCAGCCTTTCCTTATTGTGTGTGGAAGTCTTTAGTTGAACTCTCCACTCCTCCGTACTCTCTAAGAATTCTTCCCACCTGTAGACAGAAGTAATTCTGGACCTCTGGACACATGCTGCAATTCCATCTTGAACTAGGGAAGTGGACCACTCGCCAACGATGGGTTCGGTCCATTCTCCGGGCAAGGTCGTCTGAATGATGCAAATAGTATCTGCCATGTTTGTCGGAGGGACAATTGACGGATGAACCCGATGGCATACTTTGAATGATGGTGCCTCTCCCATCCTAACTAGAATGGAGACTTGGGAAGGGCCAATAGACACAGGAGATGTTCCCGAGAACGGGAGCTTCTTCGATGTCATCGTAGTTGGTGGTGGCCCGAGTGGTTCCGCCGCGGCTTCTTACAACGCATTGAATGGCTGCAAGGTGCTTCTGATTGAGAAGGAAGTGTGGCCTAGGGACAAGATATGCGGGGATGCCGTTGGAGGCAAGTCGCTGTCTCACGTCAAAGAGCTCGGTGTGAAGGAGATGGTTGAGGCCACCCCCCACTTCATGGTCGACTCAATCGTGTTCGGTTCGGCGAACGGCAGCACCGTCAAGGTGATGCTGCCCCAAGACGAGTTCGAGAAGAAGATGGCGGGCTACTCACTGCCTAGGATGCAATTCGACTACATGATGTTCAAGAGGGCTACGGAGATAGTCACCAATGCTGGTGGTTCGGTAATACAAGGCTTCAACGTGAAGGGGGTGCTTGAGGAAGAGGGGCAAATTACTGGAATCTCTGGTAGTTTCGGTGGTAGATCGGCTAAGAATCCAACTTTGAGTTTCTCTGCAGCGCTGACGATTGGCGCTGGTGGATACAGGTGCCCCGTAGCCACGAAGTTGGTGGAAGGAATACATGGAGAGCCTATGAGGGACGACGATCATTACTGTGGAGGTTACAGAGAGTACTGGGAGGGAGTGAGTGGCTTCGATGGAAGCCATGGCCCCATTGAGATTCACTTCATTGAAGGCGTCATTCCCGGATACTTCTGGCTATTCCCAGTCCGAGAGGGAGTGGTTAACGTCGGAATAGGGATGGTCATTTCTGAGCAGAGGAAACAGACTGGGGCCAGCAAGTCCCTGAAGAAGATGCAGCGTTGGGTGATAGAGGAACATCCGGTTTTCAAAGAGCGCTTCAAGGATGCCAAAATAGTACAGGGTTCCCAGAAGGGTTGGCAGCTTCCCTTCGGATCCCCGAGGAAGAACCCTCCCTCCTACCAACCGAGAAGGACTGCGGGAGCGGGAGTGATGTGCGTCGGGGATGCAGCCAGCTTGGTCGACCCATTCAGTGGAGAGGGGATAGGTAACGGCCTTGTCTCTGCGAAGATGACTTCGAAGTACTTCGACAAGGATTCCCATGCCAGTGGTTTTCCCGAAGAACAGGCGATTGAGTACATGAACGATCTATGGGAGACCCTAGGTAAGGAATTGACCAACTCCCACAGATTGCAGAAAGTAGTCAAGTGGAAGAGGCTGATGAATTGGTTCGTCGGCAAGTCGTCTAGGAAGAAGGAAATGGGCGACATGCTGACAGGCATGATTGCGGACAAAGAGGCTCAGAAGGCTCTCTGGAGTCCTTGGTTCCTATTCAAGACTATATTGTTGCCATGATGTGATTGGAACGTGAAAAGTGAGTTAGATGAGTCTCTCGATGGGGTCGCTGCCATCTTCTTGGATCTGGATGGCACCATATACCTAGGAGACAACCTAATCGAAGGGGCTTCGGAGTTCCTGAACAGGCTAGAGCAGAGGGGCATCAGGAGGTTTTTTCTCTCTAATAACTCTAGCAAATCAGTAGGGCAATACCTGGAAAAGCTCAGGGGGCTGGGTATTGACGCTCATGAGAGGGAAGTACTACTTTCGACTCATGATCTAATTGTATGGCTATCCGACAATGAAATCGTCGACACGTTCCTAGTGGGAACCGAGGGGATGAGGGAGATGCTCGAGGAAAGTGGGGTTTCGACGGCCTCAAGCGAGCCTGAATTCGTGGTTCTGGGATATGACACGGAGATTAATTACGAGAAATTGACCACCGCTTCCGTGCACCTCCACAGTGGTGTTCCAATGGTGGCGAGCCACCCCGACATGGTATGCCCGTCGCCCAATGGCGGGCTACCTGACACCGGTGCCTACATGGCACTATTCGAAGCCACCACCGGAGTAAGGCCGAGCCATATTTGCGGTAAGCCAAACAAGGGGATGATTCTTCACAAAATCGAGGAGCTGGGGCTGGATCCGTCCAATTGCGCAATGGTAGGAGACCGCTTGTATACCGATATGGAGATGGCGGATAGAGCGGGGGTTCAAGGCATACTGGTACTCTCTGGAGAGGCAACGAGAGAGGATTTGGAGGAAAGTGGGCTGAATCCCTCACTAATTGTGGATTCGGTGTCCTCCCTGGCTTGACGCTGGTGAATGAGGACTAGTCTAGTCTTCTTCCACGGTCATGGACTCTGAAAGACGTAACTCGTTCGGGAAGTTAGTACTCTCCACTAGGGTGACTCCAACCATCAAAACTGCATCCAGAGAAATAGATAAACTCGAGTTTTGCGGGAGCGGGTATGGAAGGGGTGCTATCGAGGGCCGGTAGGTCGATTCACAGAAGGAGATCCCTGATTATTGCCGCTTCACTTGCTTCAATATTGGTTTCTGTGATTTTGATTTCTCAGGGGAATGAGTTCGATGACGGCAATTCCCCGCCGTCTTCCATAGAGTCGGGGAGGGCCTTGGAACTGGTCAGTGAGGAACTACCTGTAGTGTCAACGAATAGCGTGAACTACATCTTCACTCACGAAACGCTCGATTGGGATGACCCGTCTTTCGAGCAAGAGGTCAGAGAGAGTCTCAAGGGATTGGATGAGATCTCCCTAGGTGTTCTAGAGATTAGTCTGGCCTATGACAATCCTGAGGACCCGTTTCACCTGGCCCGTCATGTCTCCATCGACGGGCATAGGGTCGCCGCCTTCGTGAAATTCAATGGTACTGAGGAAGAGATTTCCAAGGAGGTTGCTGATATCAAGTCGGCCGTGGACAGCGATGAGTTGGAAGTTCTCGTTTCTGGCAGTCTCATAATTAATTCTGACTTCGATCGGATGCTCGAGGAAGATCAGATCAGAGCCGAGATAATTGGGATCCCCCTATCCATGATCATTCTCCTCTTCGTCTTCAGGACAGTTGTTGCTTCACTTCTCCCCATGGCTGTAGCAATGTGCACGTTCCCCATGGCTACTGGTCTGGCATTCTATATCTCTCGATGGTTTCCGATGACCCAGTACTCGATCTCGATGATTTCACTGATTGGTATTGCAGTCTCGATAGACTACAGCCTGTTCATGATTAGCAGGTTCCGGGAGGAGCTTGGAAAGGGGCAGGACGTAGAGGGGGCTCTAGCTACGATGATGTCAACAGCAGGTCGAGCAATACTGTACTCTGGTGCGACAGTGGCAGTGGGCCTGTGCACTCTGTTTTACTTTACAGCGACACACATGCCATCCATGGGGATGGGTGCATTTCTAGCGGTCCTAGGGGCCTTGGTTTACTCGCTTACTCTGCTTCCGGCATTGCTTTCCCTGGTTGGACATCGTATAGACAGCCTTCCGGTTCCTTTCCCATGGAGGAAAGGGGAAGGCCGTTTCTGGGAAGAGTTCTCGACAAAGGTCATGAATAATCCAGTAAGATGGCTTGTCCCTTCGATGGGCATCCTCCTACTGATGGGAGCTCCTTTTCTTCACGTGGAGCTGACCGCGGGAGGGCTAGATACTCTGCCTCCAGACCTGGAGTCCAGACAGGCCTACGAGATTCTGGAGAATGAGTTCCCGGCCTTCACCGCCTCGGTCGTTCCCTTGGTGGTTGTCTTCGAGGACGGTCAAGACCCGTTCTCCAAGACGCTTGCCGTAGGGATCTCGGAAATGTGTCAGCAAGTGGAGGATGTGGAAGGAGTAGTGAGTGTGGATCACCCCCTCTGTAATCCTTCCCTATTCGACACAGAAATTGACCAATGGCCCCAAGAGCAGAGGGTCACATGGTTGACTACCGTTTCAGACTCGATTGCGATGATCAACGTTCCTATCGAGTACCCCAGCGGGAGCGAGGAAGCGGAGCAGCTCATCAAGGATGTGCGGGTGTTCACCTCCACCAGCAAAGAGGAGGTCTTGGTAGGCAGTTGGACTTCCTACGAGGTAGATATGAAAGATCACCTTAGGGAGAGGATCCCAGCTGCTCTAGCATTCGTACTGCTAGTTACCATGGTTCTAGTATGGTTCCAAGTTCGCTCTGTTCTGGTACCAATAAAGGCCGTATTGATGAACATACTCTCAATCTCAGCTTCATTCGGACTGATAGTGGTTGTTTTCCAGGACGGACTCTTGGCGGGACCACTGAACTTCACCCCACAACCACTGGACCTGATGGTTCCACCACTCGTGTTCGGGATTGCGTTCGGTCTTTCCATGGACTACGAAGTTCTGATGCTCTCTAGGATTCACGAGTCCTGGTTAGAGACGGAAGACAACACTCGTGCTGTGTCCGAGGGGCTACAGGCTTCAGGGAGGCTAATCACAGGGGCGGCCGCAATCATGATTGCGGTCTTCTCCGGATTCATCTTCGCAGATGTGATGATAATCAAATCAATCGGATTTGCTCTAGCGGTGGCGGTCTTCGTAGATGCTACCATCGTAAGGGCGATCGTCGTGCCTTCGGTAATGAGACTCATGGGGCGTGCGAACTGGTGGTCTCCCAGTTTCTCCAGCTCCCGCAAAAACAAAGGCGACACGTCACGCAACCAGTAACATGGTGGAACGCGGTAACGAAGCCGGAGTGGTGCTAGTTACCGGTGCTAGCGGGTACATCGGCAGTCACATCGTAGCCAACCTCCTTTCCAAGGGGAGGGAAGTCAGGGCGACAGTGAGGGACGCTTCTGACCCGGAGAGGGTTGATCACCTCATATCCATGGAAGTCTCCGAGGGAGGAAGCCTAGAGATTGTCGAGATGGACCTTCTCGATGGAGATTCAGTAAATAGGGTTGTTTCGGGATGCAGATCGGTGATTCACACAGCAGCAGTCGTGGTTCTGAAATCCAAGAGGCCTCAGGAGAAGATTGTCGATCCTAGTGTCATTGGAACAAAAAATGTCCTAGATGCGATTGACGCGTCGGGAACGGTAGAGCACCTAGTCCACACCTCATCAACTGCAGCGATTAGGCCGCAGAAGTGGAAGGATGGCCAGACTCTGACCACGGAAACGTGGGCTGATGATGCCACCATAGAGAATAATCCGTACGGGCTGGCCAAGTTCAGCTCCGAGAGAATCGTCAGAGAGTGGCATGGGAAGAAGGATGAGTCAGGCCCGAGGATGGTCACAATCAATCCCTGCGTTGTTCTCGGACCGCCTCTCTCCAAACGACACCTCGACGGGAGCCTTTCGTTTGTGATGACCCTATTGAACCGGGAGATCCCTGCTGTGGTGCCGATGCACATCAGCATCGTTGACGTGCGGGATGTCGCTGAAGCACACGTGAGGGCTCTGACCAAGGGGGACAATGCGGGCAGATACCTAGTGGTGTCCGGGCAGATGTGGTTCAGGGACATCGCCAAGTCCCTGAAGAAGGCCAATCCAGACTTGAGGATCCCCACGAGGCAGCTACCATACTTCCTCTCACTATTGGTAGCCATCTTCCATCCCAAGATTAGCCTCTCATGGGCAAGGACTCATCTAAGCAGAAGGCTCTTCTGGGACGCCTCTCCTGCTGAGAGGGATCTGGGGATGGAATGGATGAACCCAGAGCAGTCATTGCTCGAAACCGTCCCGCCAATTCTAGAAAATGAGTGGTTAGTGTGATGTTGTGAGCAAGGTAGTGCAACTCCTCTGTTTCCTAGTAATCTGCTCTACCACAACGGGTTGTACCTGGTGGGAAGAGGATCCCGTGGAAGAACTTGTCAATGGAACATTCGAATTTGGGAGAGAGATTCCCATTACCACCTGGTTCCACTACCCCGGAACCCCCTCTGAGAGGTGGGCAGTGGATGCCACTGACCCCGACGCGTTATCGGCATCGAATATTTCCGCTGACTTCTCAGGGAATAGTACACCGTTCTTCTCTAGCGCGACATACTATGGGACCGGTTTCGACACGTTCGAGCCCACTCTCGGAATAACTTCCTCGGGAGCAATTTTCTTCACCAACTACAATGGCCTGGGTGATGGAACACACATAATCAGATCAACGGACAAAGGGCAGACATGGGGGGATGTCGGACCTTTCAGCCAGATTGACGACGACTCCGGGCAGACCCCGAACTCGAACGACCCCTACATCTACGTGGACAAGTTTACCGATAGGATCATCAAATTCGACATGCATGTACTCGCTGCCATGTTCGTTGAGTACTCAGACAATGATGGTGATTCCTGGAGTGCTCCCTTCCCAGTGGAGGGGTACTATGTCACGCAAGACCACCAGAGCATCGCCTCAATGCCCCCTCCTCCCGGCGTAACTGCTTTCCATCCTGTAATCTACGTCTACTGCATCAACACCGGCTCCCCAGCTGCAGGTGCTCAGTGTTCAAGATCCCTGAACGGAGGCTTGTCATGGGACGTTCAGAGAATCGGTTTCCCAGTGGAGAGTTTTCCCCAATGCTCTGGCCTACATGGCCACCTAGCAGGTGGTTTGGATGGATCGATATACAGAGGCAACCCCTCCTGCGAGGGTCCTGCAGTGTACCGTTCCCTTGATGGTGGGTACAGTTGGACAGAACACACGATTACCACGGAAGTGGGAATGCAGGACGGATGGCATGCCCACGAGGTGGCCACTGCAGTGGATGATGGTGGAAACGTACACGCAACTTGGATCGGGGATGACCTGAAGACGTGGTACGCAAACTCTCAGGACCAAGGGGATACTTGGAGTGAGCCGATGATGATAGCAGCACCTGGCGTAGTAGAGACTGGCTTTCCCACGATATTTGCTGGAGCCGAGGGGAGAGTCGTGGTGGGCTACATCGGAGAGTCCGAAGACTATGACGAGGAGAACGGTACTGGTGGGTGGTCAGGATACATGGCGATCATGACGGATGCGTTTGCTGAAAGGCCGCTGATTACCAGCGTAGCGGTAAACAACCCAGACGACCCGTTGGACGTTACCCTTGACTGCGGGAACGTTAGGTGCGGCGGGTTCGGCGATTTCATTGACGTGGAGATAGATGACGAGGGGAGGCCTTGGATTGCTTTGGCTCACAACTCAGCCGGCTTCGAAGAGGCGATCATAGGCACTCTGATGGAAGGCCCTTCCCTATACGGAGAGTTGTCGTATCTCGAGCCTCTCCCTCCTGGTGGAAACTCAACTCTGCTACTCGGGTGAAATAGACAAGAGGAGTCGTTCTTTGGGAATATGGGCTTCTGGGACCAGCAATCCGTTTAACTGATGTATGAATGGCACGGCCGCTGTATCGTGAGAGTCACCGCCCTGAGTATTGTCTCCCTCATGATTCTGGCTTCGCTTGGCGGGTGCTTCGGGGAAGACAGTGGGGTCATCGAGGAAGTGGGGTTGTTCGATACCCTATGCTTGGATCAGGGTGGCTCAATCGGCAATACCACCTGGTACCACTTTGCGAACGCGACCGATGCAACCCTAACCCCAGAGGCTGGAAATCTAACCGATGGGAACACACCAGTATGCGCAATAGGGACTTACTACGGCATAGGTTTCACGACGTTTGAGCCGACAATTGGAATCACCTCCCAAGATAACCTGTACATGAGCAGCTGGGGGAATGGGATTGCGGGATCGACGGCGATTGTGCAATGCAGTGGCCTGATTGGGATGACTAACATTTCCGAGTATACGTGTCAGGACGTGTATAGCGCCTTGTTGCCCGTGGCCAACAGCAATGACCCGTATGTGTATGTTGACCGTTGGACGGATCGCATCATGAAATTCGACATGCATGCCCTACTTGGAATGACCGTGGAATGGTCTGACAACGAGGGGGGGACATGGATCGGCCCGACTCCTGCTACCGGTTGGTCGGTGCAGGACCATCAGACCATCGCCTCCTCTCCTTACAACGCGCTGTTGCACGAAACGACATGGGTGTTCTGCGTCAATGGGAACTATCCCTATCCCGTTTGCTCGACCAGTAACGACGGTGGTATTACTTGGGGGCCGGAGGTTCCCGGTGCGCCGACTGACTGCAACAGCGGGGGGTTGACCGGACACATGATTGGGTCCAACAACGGGAACTTCTACCGAGGAAACCCCGGTTGCAACGGAGAGGGATATTCGATATTCAGGAGCACCAACGGAGGCCTTACTTGGTCTGAGCATCCGCTTCCGACCGAAACCACCGGGACTGCCCAGACTTGGAACTTCGAGGAGGCACAGGTGTATCCCGACGAGGATGACAACGTCCACGCCATGTGGATGGGTTCGGACAACATGCCGTACTACAGCTATTCCACGGACGAAGGAGGCAGTTGGAGCGCGCCGCTGATGATTGCGCCACCTGCCGGATTGAATGGAACGGGCTTCCCGGCCATTGCTGCGGGCGATGCAGGGATGGTGGCATTCGCGTATATTGGTGATTCCGGAGGGGACAATTGGAACGGATACATCGGTATGATTACCGATGCGTTCAGCACCAACCCACTGATTACCACCGTCCAAATCAATCAGGTAGGTGACCCCTTAGACACCACAGCAGATTGTGGGTTCAACAGATGTGGAGGGTTCGGTGACTTCATCGACATTCTAGTCGATGAGCATGGTCGCCCGTGGTTCGGGCTCTCTCACAACATTGTCGACCAGGGGATTTACGGGACGATTGCAGTGGGGCCTTCACTCCGAGATGGTGTGACGGTGCAGGAGATGCCGATAGGCGGACCGAGCACACTGTGAGTCGGGCTCAGAATATCTCTGGGACGAGCCCGTATGCCTGGTATGCGAAGCCGGCTGCGAATAGGAACATTCCCAAACCGCAGATCCCGAGTGCAATTCGATAAGCACGGGGTGAGAGTCTGCCTCTAGTACGGTCGAAGAAGTATGCGATAGTTACCTTCACGATGATGATGGAGATCAGGAAGGAGATGGCATAGGCGACCGGAGCGAGTGGCTCCTCGACGGCGGCGGAAGCCATCAGTGGCCCTCCGATTAGGAACCAAAAGATGTACACGTTGGGGTTGAGCAGGTTGGTCATCACCCCTCTCCTGAATGATCCTGTCACTTCCTTCTGAGCAATGTCTGGATCGGGCGGCTCGATCCTGAAGCAGTCTATTCCGAACCAAACCAAAAATCCGGCTCCAAGTAGTGAAATCACGAAGAGAATCGAGGGTTGTTCTGCGACCCAAGCTGACAGTAAGACGCTGACGATGATGAGTGGGCCATCGGTGAAAATCGGTGCAGAAGCCGCTCTGGCTCCAGCTGACCAACCCCCAGTAAGAGTCTCGCGAATCACCATCGTAAGTAGTGGTCCGGGGCGAATACCCTCGAAGAGACCGAGAGCGACCCCCGCCGCAGTGAGAGCCAGGATTAGGTCAGTTTGCATGTTCTAGCGCCTCGTTGCAATGGCAATCTTTGCCAGCAACTTCAGAATCTCTAGGTAGAGCCAGATTAGCGTGACCATTAGTCCGAAGGCAGCTCTCCACTCCATCTGCTTCGGAGCCCCTCTCTGAACACCTCTCTCGATGAAGTCGAAGTCTGCGACCAAACATAGGGCCCCGATGCCGACGACGAACAGTGAGAATGCGATTCCCCATGGGCCAGCACCGTGAATGTATGGAATATGGACCCAACCAGTTATCGCTCCCACCATTGAAACGATGTAAATCATCATGATTGCGAAGACAGCCGAGGAGACTGCAATTGCTAGGTTCCTGTCCCAGCTAATTAGTCCGGCTCGGTATATTGCGAGCATTCCTCCGAGAATCATGAAAGTCAAGATGGCGGCGACTAATCCGATACCTGTTAGTCCAAGCGGGATCTCGAAATACCAAGTAAATCCTCCAATCATCAACCCCTGTAGTGCTGCATAGGTGCAGATTAGGACTGGATTCATTGACCCGGAGAACATGACTATCATTGCAACTATGAAGCCACCCAATGCCCCTAGAAGAATCAGGGGGGCGGACCCGGGCATAGAGAATGCAGTAGCTAAGGCGGTGGTGGTAGTGATTAGGAGCAGGATTCCGGTCTTCTCTGACACTCCCTCTATCGTCATCA
>Ga0114996_10000511_pt1 | contig 54055 bp, 36 predicted proteins | sample ArcticOcean_MG_C_4_FD_87039 | JGI IMG/M metagenome (GOLD analysis project Ga0114996, IMG submission 87039) | Marine microbial communities from western Arctic Ocean - ArcticOcean_MG_CB4_134 | ecosystem: Environmental > Aquatic > Marine > Oceanic | place: Arctic Ocean: Canada Basin | collected...
TATCCGCTGATTGTGCCTACGATATTCCCCAAACCCATTAGTGCGTGCCAATCAACTCAGCCCGGAATAGTGCCGGTCGTGTTTGTTCATGGGATCCAAGTGACTCAGTGCCAACTTTTTTACCTCCAGAAGCAGTTGCCGAGTTTTGTTTGGCCGCTGAACTCAAATATTTACCATCCAGCGTGTACATTTGGCGCTATGTCACCAGCCGTGATTTCTGCTGTCACAGTGGATGGCGAAAAAGTGTGTAAGGATTTTGTTGGGTCAGATTTGCCAACCTCCTTAAAGAACCTCCCCATCTACCAAATTAACTATTTCACAATGTGGGACATCAACTCAGCGGCGTGCGCGCTGAAATCTGCCATTGCACGCGTGTTAGATGCGCACCCGGGATACAAAAGCCAAGGTGTGAAAATAGTGGCGCACTCTATGGGCGGGTTAGTGACACGGGCGTACATCCAAGACAAGGGCAAGGTTAAGGGTTGGTATGACAACGAGCAGTACCCCGGGTTACCCAATGTAGGCTCGGGCTTCAATACCCTATCTAGTTGCAAGTACAACGAGGATATCTATCAGGTCATGACGTTGGGCACACCGCACGGTGGCGGAAATTGGAGTGAACTCCCAGATTTATTAGTTACACCAGATTGTTCAAATCCATGGGTTGAAACTCCCGCTTTGGAGCAAATGGAAAACAAAAGTGACTTTCTGAATGATCTCAACGATGAGCTTCCAAATGACCTAAATGGTCCTCCACCTCAATACATTGCGTATTTTGGCGACAAAGATGGCTCTGTTTTGAATGAAAAGTGCTTTGCACAGGACGGCGAAGTGAAAAGTAATTTTAACCACTGTTATTACGGCTTGGGTTCAAATTGCTGTGCTGAATCGGCGGCAGGTACCGTTTGTGGAGCGTCATATGGTAGTTGCTACAGCCACGGCAGCATGATTTCTCATCTGCATCCAGCGGGTGTGGATGGGGCTGCTCAACTTGCTGTGATAAAGGCAAAAAAATATGTGATTGATGGGCCAGATACGAACTCCGGCCAACCAGGCTTATTCAATGATGTTGGCCACTGCATTGAAGGGCTGTATGAAAAGATTGAAGACTGGATTCCAATCCTTCCCGAAATGTGCGGAGAGGGCGCTCACGGCATTGCTTCCATAGATGACACCCAGCACCCGCTTTACAAAATTGTCTGCAAATTCATAGGCGGCTGTGACAGCAACGGCAATGCTAAGTGCGTACCCAATTGCTGTGGCGGGTATTGTGACGATGGTTGCGGAAACAAGTGCCCGGACTATTGCGACGCTAATTTTTGCGGAACTAACAACTGCGGTGACTTCTGCCCCTGTCAAGGAAGTGATATTTGCGATCAATCCACTAACAAGTGTGTCCAGAATCAGGCCCCGCCGCCGGATCCGCCCAAGTGTCAATGTGCTGCGAATGAGAGCTGCAACAACGGCTATTGTATTCCTGAAGCAGAGTGTGCCGGCTATAAAGACAACGTTTGCAAGGGCAATGTGTTGCTGTCCTGCGTTAGCCAACAATATTATCCCGAGGATTGCGCTCAGAGCGATATGGTCTGTGGGTACAACACCATTTACGAGACGTACTCGTGTATTGCTGGCCCCAAGACGCCGCCCAAACCGCCACCGGCGCCGATAGAGCCCACGTGGGTCTCTCCGCTCGCAAGCTGCGCCAAGAGCTTTGGCTTCAAGGCCTGGAACGGCGCCATGAACGGCTATCACATGGCGGTGGATCTCAAAGCCGGTGCGGGCACCACGGTCATGGCTCCGGCTGCCGGCATCGTCAAAGAGACCCAATGGCACGGCGGTTATGCCGGTGTGGTCATCATCGAGCACAACATCGACGGCGAGTACATGACCAGCGTGATGGGGCACCTCAAATGTCTGGGGCCGGGCAACTTTGCTAAGGGCGCTCAGTGTGCCGAGATGCTGGTCAAGGAAGGTCAAGCGGTTCAGCCGGGCACGCCCGTTGCCTATATTGCAGCAAACAATGAAGACGGCGGTGACGGTTGGGGCCCGCACCTCCATTGGGGGATCCGCAAAGGCAAGTTCAATAATGGCGAAAGTTGTAAGAAGGAATGGACTTATGCGGGCTATGTCACCTGCGACGACGCATGGATCGACGCAAACTGGTACAACCCGCTGAACTTTATTCAGTGCGTGGGTGGCGGCGCTTACATGCCGTCTTCCCCCATTCTGTTGAAGCCCGAAAATGCCGTGGCGCGCCGGAGTGGGCAGCAGCATTTTTCTTGGCTCACCAGCCCTAGCAGCGCCGAGCACTACGTCACCATCCGAAAGACCGATCTCGGCTCCTGCGAGAAGATCGGCGGAGAGGACGGAATGTTGGCCGCGGGAGGCCAATTGGATCTGAACATCACCGAGCCGGGCAGTTACCGGTGGACGGTGTTCATCAAACACAGCAAGTGTCCGGATGGGGTGTGCGCCGCTGTGCCCCAGTCTTTCCATGTCTACGATGCGCCCACGCTATTGACGCCGGCCAAAAGCGCCAAGATCGCTCCCGGGGATGTGGACTTTACTTGGACTCCGGGTGACCCGGCCGTGCCGCACACCTTCAAGCTGCGCGACATCACCTATGACAACAATGGTCCTCTTTTGGCGGACTTTGTGCCGGCACCGGAGAACCAGTACACACTGAGCCTGGGCAAGGAGGGCACCTACCGCTGGATTGCCTCCTATCCCCTGATCCATTGCGCCGATACCAGCGGGTGCGCGTGTCTTCAACAAGTGGCGTTGGAGGGGATCTCCATTGACCAAACCTTCCAGGTGGATGCAGACGGGGAAAGCGGCCAATTGATAGGTGCGCCACCCGAGGTCACGGTGACTCAGCCGGTAGCCGGACTCGAGTACGAGCCGGACCAGCCGGTGGAGATTGCATGGGAGGTGGAGGCCGAAGAGGTGATCGACCACGTTGAGGTGGTGCTCATGTTTGCGGACGTGCCCTGCGATTCGGATGAGGTGGCCTCGCCGATCGTTACCCAGAGTATTTCCGGCGGGGATCCGGGTGCTGCGGTTTGGACGGTTCCGACCAATCTTCCGGCGCAGCAATATCAGATCCGCGCTACGGCCTGGGACGAGAAAAAGCAGTCCGGCTATGCCTGTAGCCCCGCCTTTGAGGTGGTGGTTTGCCAACCCGATTGCCAAGGCAAAATCTGTGGCGACGATGGCTGTGGCGTCAGCTGCGGTGAATGTCCTTATGGGCAGAGCTGTCATGAAGGCGGCTGCGAGTGTTGGAGCGAGGAGTGCACCACAGGAGACAGTGAGTGCCTTTCCACAAACACCATCAAGAGCTGTGTTCAGGTCAACGGTTGCGCCAAGTGGTTGCCGTCCGGGTACTGCAAGGGCAACGAGCAGTGCGTGGATGGAGAGTGTCTCTGTGCGCCCGCGTGCGGCGCCGAGGAGTGCGGCGACGATGGTTGCGGCGGTAGTTGCGGCAGCTGCGATCCGGGCGAGTCCTGCGCCGGGGGCGTCTGCGTTGCGGGGTGCAACAAGAACTGCAGCGGCAAGGAATGTGGCCCCGACGGGTGTGGCAACGAGTGTGGCTTTTGTTCGGGCGAAAAGGTGTGTCAAAACGGCAGCTGCAAGCCTTTCTGTGAAGCGGATTGCCAGGGGAAAACCTGTGGCCCCGACGGGTGTGGAGGAAGCTGCGGCGAGTGCGAGAATTGGTGTTTCGCCTGCGGCGCCGGTCAGTGTGTCTACCAGAACCTCTGCGATGACGCCGACCCGTGCTCGGTGGATATTTGCGAGCCGGGTGGGCTGTGTGGCTACGAGACTGTGGACTCGGGACCCTGCGATGATGCGGACGCCTGTTCGCTTGTGGATGTGTGCCAGGCGGGAGATTGCGTTGGCGTGGTGGATGCCGACTGCGATGACTACAACCCCTGCACCGTGGATCTGTGCACACCGGGGCTGGGCTGTGTCCACTCAAAAACCGAAGGTCTCTGCGACGACGGCAACGCCTGCACCGAGGGCGACGTGTGTAAATACGGCTGGTGTGTGGGCACTCAGCACCTGGACTGCAACGACGGCAACGTGTGCACGGCCGAAGTCTGTATGCCCCAATGGGGGTGCACCTATGCAACCAACAACGTGGAGTGCAACGACGGAGACCCGTGTACGCTTCAGGACTGGTGCAGCGCCGGGCACTGCTCCAGCGAGCTGATCAATGCGTGTGACGATGGAAACCAGTGTACTCACGACGGGTGTCTGCCGGGTGCCGGCTGCTTCCACATGGTTGCGTATGGTCCCTGTTCGGACGGGTCGTTGTGTACGGTGGCGGACACTTGTGTCGAGGGCGCGTGTGTAGGAATGCCGCTGGACTGCGACGACGGCGATCCCTGTACCATTGACGCCTGCCACCCAGACGGTACGTGCCAGCATGATCATAGCGTGGGCAGTTGCGATGACGGCGATCCCTGCACCGGTGGCGACTCGTGTGCGACCGGCCAATGCGTGGGCGTGGCACTCGATTGCGACGACGGACACCCATGCACCGCCGACGCCTGTGATCCCAAAGAGGGGTGTTTTCATGTGCCCGACAGCAGTCTGTGTGAGGACGATACCGCCTGTGAGTATCACATCTGCGATGCGGTGAACGGGTGTGTGAGCGTTTCCAAGAGCGGCAATTGCGACGACGGTGATCCGTGTACGGAGAAAGACAGTTGCACCGAGGGCGACTGCGCGGGGCAGCCTGTTGTTTGTGACGAGGGATCGGCTTGCGAGCAGGGCGAATGTGTTGCTCTGCCCGCTACCGGTGGCGATGATGTGGGCGGCGAGCAGAACCTTCCGGACAACGTGGTCAGCCCCGGTACTCCGCCCGGTGATTCCGGGGGCTGTGCGGTGGGTCGAGCCAGTCCGGAGCGCTCCCCTGTCGGTGTCTTTGTGGTATTGATGATGATGGCCGCGTGCCTTCTTTACGGGAAAAGAAAAAGGTGGAGAAAATCATGACGCGTTTACAATGGCTTTGTTCGAGCATAGCACTTGGCTTCTTGACGGTTGGCTGCGGCAACAGCGATACGGATCCCGGCACGGACTTGGGTTGTGTGGACGGGGAACGTGCCTGTTCGGTCGATGACGTCTTGATGTGTCAAGACGGTCAGATGATCTACCTAAAGACCTGCCCGCCAGGGACGTGTATGGACGGCGATTGCGTCAGTGTTGGCGAGGATGTGACGTCACCTGACCTGCCTCTGGACACCGGGACCGAGGAGACGAGCTGTACATCGGACTGTGCGAGCAAGGAGTGCGGCGACGATGGATGTGGCGGCACCTGCGGCTCCTGTCCGGAGGGTGTTGACTGCAACGACGACGGCCTATGCTCGTGCAATCAATGCACGCTCGATGCCGTCAAGTGTGTGGCGGCGGCCAGTTACCAGGTGTGTGTGGCCGGCGACGACGGCTGTGCAACATGGGGTGATCCTCTGGCGTGCGAGAGCGGTGAATGCAACCAAAACGCGGGGAACGAGGCCGAGATTTGTAACGCGTGTAAACCCACCTGTGGGGACAACCAATGCGGCGACGATGGCTGCGGCGGCAGTTGTGGGGAATGCACCGGCTCCAAAGAGTGTAGTGACGGACAATGCCAGTGTCCGGACAGTGCCTGCACCATTGGCGAGGGCAGCTGCACGAACGATGGCAATTTGGTTCCCTGTGTTGACGATGGCGCAGGATGTGGGGTGTCCGGTGATCTGGTGACTTGTCCCAGCAATCAATGCAAAGACGGTGCCTGTGCGGACTGCCCCAATACTTGTGGCGACAAGGTGTGTGGTGTAGACGAATGCGGCAACAAATGTGGTGCCGGCACTTGTCCTTCCGGGCAAAGCTGCGATGCGGCGGGCCAATGTGAGTGCATCGTCAATGAGTGCGCCAAGGACGAGACACAATGCAAAACAGCGCAGAGCTTTTTCACCTGCAAAGTGATCAGTGGCTGCGGGAAGTGGGGGCCTCCGGAGAGCTGCCCTCTCTACCACGAATGCAACGATGGGGCCGATCCTCTTTGTGAATGCGTGCCCCAATGCACGGGGAAAAGCTGTGGCGGCGACAAGTGTGGTTCTGAGTGTGGCACCTGCGACAGCGATCAGACATGCAATTCTGGACAATGTCTCTGTGCGGTCAACGAGTGCGCGGCGGCCACCTGCATTGATAAGAAGACCTATAAGAGTTGCGTGAAGACAGCGGAGAATCAGTGCGGCTCATTCTCGGAGGTCCAGAGCTGCGGTGCGAATGAAAGCTGCAAAGCCTCGGCAGATCCCGTGTGTCAGTGCGATCCGGCCATTGCTTGTGCGCTGAAGAGTTGTGGCAGCGACGGTTGTGGTGGTGAGTGCGCACCCGGTTGCGAGAGCAATGAGAAATGTCAGAGCGGCAGCTGTATTTGCAAGACCGACGAGTGCGAGTTTAACGGTCAGAAGGAATGCGTTGGGAGTTCGGCGTATCGAGAATGCACGGTGGTCAATGGCTGCGGCAAATGGGGTTCAAAAATCAATTGTTCCGGAGGCCAGGCCGTGTGCAAGGGCGAGGGCGTCTGTGATTGTGAGCCCAAGTGCGGGGGCAAGGAGTGCGGACCAGACGGTTGCGGCGCTTTTTGTGGAACGGGCTGTGGGTCGTCCAACTTTTGCAATTCAAACAACCAATGCGAGTGCGTTCTGGACCAGTGCAATGCAAATCAAAAGCAGTGTGCGAATGGCAATTCCGTCGAGGCATGCGAGGTGAAAGACGGCTGTGGCAAGTGGAGTGGTGCTCAGTTCTGTGGCAGTGGAATGTATTGCGACAAGGGGACGTGCGAGAAGTATTGCGGCAACGGGAAGTGTGAAAGTGCCCAAGGCGAAGATTGCTCGTCGTGTTCCGGCGATTGCAAATGCGGCACCTATGAAGAGTGCAGCGGCAGTGGCCAATGTGTGTGCGACAACAAGTGCTCTTCGGGGGATACCGACTGTTATGGCAGCACCAAGATCAAGACCTGCGAGAAGAAGTCGGGATGTTGGGTGTGGGGTTCCGCCAAGACGTGCAGCAGTGGCAAGAAGTGCAGCAACGATGAGTGTCAGTGCGACAATGCGTGTTCGTCTGGTGATTCCCAGTGCAACAGTTCCGGGACCAAGTACAAGAGCTGTGAGAAGGATGGGAGCTGTTACGAGTGGGGCAGTTATGTCTCGTGCAAATCCGACGAGGAGTGCAAGTCTGGAGAGTGTGTGGACCAATGCACTGCTGGGATCTGCACATCGAAGCCGGCATACCCCAACTGGACTTGGAATGGCAGCACAACCAAGATTGTCGTTGCCCAAGTGAAGGTCAGCGGATGTACCGCCACCGTCAAAATGAAAAAAGGTGATGGGAGTGCGTTTACGAGCAGTGGGACCATGAAACTCTTGCACGACAAGAGCAACACCGGATCGTGTTGCGGCTCGGAATATAAATCCAAGGGTTTCTCGTCAGGAGCCACTTCCGTCAGCATAAGCGTCAGCATTTCGAGCTTTCTCGGTAGCAAATCAAAGGACAGCTTATGGGTGTTTTCGGAGACCACGGGCGGCACCTGTCCAAATGATAGCGGTTGTTACTCAGCGAGCTCCATCCAACTCATGAAGAGCGTCTGCAACTAGAACGAAGCTGTGTTGTGCGCTAGGGCCTCAGTTGCAGCCGCATCCGGCGTCCTTGGTCATTCAATGATCCCGTTTTAGTGTGATTCCAGAATCGCTTCGAATGGAGTGCGAGGTGTGCATTCATACCTGTTCGCACTGACAGCCGCACGGAGGAGTTTGGTGAACACTTCAAAGTGTCCATCGCAATCGGCGTCGGTTCGGGCCATGAGTTTGATTTGGGCGTTGGCGAGTGTTCCTGAGGATTCCACCCGATAGGCCGCGTGGTGTGGTTCACCCATTTGAAAGCCCAGCTCTGACCAGGTGTCGGTCTTCCACTGCGTTGTATTGGCGGGAAACTTTTTGCCTGGGTGCGCGCACGGCGATCCTTTGGGTGTCCAGTCTTGGGTCTTGGGAAACCGGCATGGGATCGTTCGCCCCGTCTTGGCATCCAACCGGGGTGTGACCAAGTACAATGCAGCGCCCTTGTGTAGATTGAAGAGTTCGTCAATCGCTTCCATTTTCGGAGACTTGCCCGTCTTCTCATTCTTCTCGTCGATTGCCACCATTCGATCGGCGGTTTTAGAAGACAAGCCGAGGGCTTCGTATTGCTTCCGCTTGCTGGGCGGGGGAATCATAGCGCGCAACGCGTCGAGGATGGTTGGGTTGACCGAATCGGGGCTTTGTATGGTGAGCGCCAAAGTCTCCCAACGGCCATCGCAGTCGCTGTCAAATCGGGCATGCAACGTGGTGCTGGTGTTGGGGGGCGTCCCCCTGGTTTCCACCTTGTATGCGGCGAAGTGTGGGTCCGGCTTCTCAAAATATAGATCCGACCACGTGTCGGTCTCCCATTGGCTCACTTGGCCGGGGAAGCGCTGGTCCGGATGGGCACAAGGGCTACCCGCAGGCGTCCAGGCCTGGCTTTGGGGAAATTGACCGGGCAATTTCATGCCTGTCCCGTCGATCCTTGGCCTCGAGAAAGCATCCACGGCGTTCTCGTACAATTCCAAGAGATCCGTCGCTGCTTCTTGTTGTGCGGGCGGACAGTTCGCTGCTTTGCAGGGCTTGGGCGGTGTTCCGTGTGTGTGCATTCGATTGGCACTGCATCCGGCGCACAGGATGAGCGTAAAGAAGAGCAAGAGCCAAGGGCGCGTTGTTGTCATAGGACCTGCCTTTGCCATTGCTCTTCCAGTTCTTTGTTCATCTGCAACGCTGCCACCCCGCTCAATGAAATGCCGTCCTCGATTGGAATGGGTTGAGGTTATCACCGCTGGCGGGCGAGAGCGAACGACCCGGTGCGTCAGGGCGGGGGCAGGATGCTCTCGATTTTTTGGTCCACAACACTCTGGTTCGCGTTTTTCTTCTTGTAGACGATCTGACCCTGGCCGTCGATTACGATGTTCCCCTCGTTGACCCCGGTGGCAAACGTCGTGTTCACCTGCTGGGTCGGATCATAGACCACCGTGAAGGTCAGCGGGTTTCCACCGTTGGCCTGAATCTGCTTACACAGGAACTGGGTGGGTGGTCCGATATTTGCTGCGGCGATCACGAGGATCTGCTTGTAGCCCTGGTCTTTGAACTTTTGATAGCGTGGTTCCATCACCGAACTGGCGACATTTTGACAGCTCCCTCACCACTGGGCGTAGACAAACACCCAGGCGCCGTTGGCTCCGCACAGATCGTGCAGCTTTACGGGATTGCCGTCACAATCGGCCAGCGTCAGATCCTTTATGGTGTCGCCCACGTTCGTCCCGTACGGGCCCGGCCAGGGACACATATTCGCGGTCACGCAGGCGCCGTTCTCACATTGCTCGTTGGCCCCGGTGCACGTGCCGCACGATCCGCCGCAGCCGTTCGGGCCACATTGCTTGGACGCGGACAGGCAATCGGGCTGGCAGATGCAGGTGCCCGCGTCGCAGCCGAAGCCCGGATTACAGGCTCCGCAGGTCCCACCACAACCGTTGTCGCCGCAGACCTTGCCCTGGCATGCAGGCACACAGGTGCACGCTCCGCTTACGCACTGCTCGCCGGATTGGCAGGTGCCGCAGGACCCGCCACAGCCATTATCCCCGCAGGTCTTCCCTTCGCATGAGGGGGTGCACATCGCCACACAGACGCCGGCCTGACAGAACTGGTTTGCGGCGCACTCGCCGCAGCTCCCGTCGCAGCTGTTATCGCCGCATGCTTTGCCGGCACATTGAGGTATGCACTGACATTGCTGAGTCTGGTCGCAGTCGGATCCGTCCGGACACGCGCCACACTGGCCGCCACATCCGTTATCGCCACACGCTTTGCCTTCGCAGTTTGGCATACACTGACACGCGCCCTGCACGCACGACTCACTGTCTGTGCATGCTCCGCACAGGCCTGCGCAACCATCGTGGCCGCATGCTTTCTCGCAGCAGGTCGGGCAACACTCTTGACCGCAGGTACCGGTGGCTTGGTCGCACAGATGGGGCGCGGGGTAGGGCACCTCTTTTAAGTCGCACTTTGGATCGCAGCTCGACATGCACGTCCCACACTCGTTTCCGCATCCGTCATCGCCGCACGCTTTGCCGGCGCAGTCCGGAACGCACACACATTGACCGTCTTTGCAGGCGTCCGGCGCGCCGCAGGAGCCGCAATCGCCCCCACATCCGTTGTCACCACAGACTTTGCCGTCGCAGGCAGGGGTGCAGACACACTGTCCGTTCTGGCAGCTGGAGGGTGCATCGCAGGTGCCGCAACTACCTCCGCAGCCGTCGTCGCCGCAGGCGTTGTCACCACACTGAGGCGGACAGGCATCGGGCGTGGTATCCGGCGTGGCCGTGTCCTCGGGGCTGGTGTCCGGTGCGGTGTCGGGTACCGCCCCCGTGTCTTGTGAGACGGTAGGTTGAGAAGACGATCCGCAGGCTCCCAGCAGCATTAGCACCGCAACCGCAGCCGCAGCCGACACTGCTTGGAAGGGAATCCGTTTGCCTTGTCTCATCATGCTCACCACCTCCTCCAGTCTGTCGACATTCCCCAGTGTAGCCAATTACCCGATGGACTGGAAGTCTGACTGACAGTGACCGGCCTCAGGCCAACGGCTAGACGGTTAGCGGGGAAGCACTGAAACCCGGCAGACCATCCGCGGTTGCGTCGGTTGAAAGTAACCACTCCGTTCAAGTAGACTGATACCAATCCATCTCATGGGTCGAAGCAGTCATCTTGGATTGAGGGCGAAAAACCGGTTTGAGACGGCAAATACTGACAGGGCTGTTGGCGCTGCTGTGGGTGGGCATAGCTCACGCGAGCGTTCCCAACGTCCTCCACTTTAGTGGCGCGTTGAAGAGCGAGGGTGCGGCCTTCACCGGCACCATGGCCATGACCTTTGCCCTTTACGATGGCGCCGAGGCGGACGAAACGCTGTGGGCCGAGACCCAGTCGGTCGCGGTGGTCGCCAACCGATTCCAGATCCTGCTCGGCATCAACGTCACGTTTGACACCACCACCTTCGACGCGACCGCCCTCCACCTGGGCATCACCGTGGAGAGCGAAGACGAGATGACCCCTCGCATGCGCCTGGCGAGCGTTCCGTATGCTATGCGCGCCGGCGGGCTGACCTGCACCGGATGCGTGGGCAAGGCTCAGTTGGAAGCCGGGCTGCTTTCGCCCGTGGCCACGAGCGGCGACTACAACGACCTGATCAACAAGCCCGTTCTAAGCGCCATGCTGACGGGTCCGGGCAGCACCGGCGCCCTGGCCAAATACACCGCTGCGGCCACGCTGGCTGATTCGGTCGTCCATGAGGTCAATGGTCACGTCGGCGTGGGCACCGCCAGCCCGCAAGCGCGGCTGGATGTGGCCGGGGGCGTCAAGTTTGGCAACGACACCGATCCGTGCACCACCGACAAAGCGGGCACCATTCGATGGACAGGAAGTCGTTTTGAAGGGTGCAGTGGATTAACCTGGGTGCCGCTCAGCTCACTCTCGGCCGCTTGTGCGACTGTCGACACCACCTGCGACGGTAACGACGACGACTGCGATGGAGCCATTGACGAGGACTACGTGTCTGAGGCCACCGATTGTGGGACCGGCGTCTGTGCAGCCACGGGTGTGACCTCGTGTGTGGCGGGAACGGTGCTGGACAGCTGCACTGCCGGAGCGCCCATCGCCAATGACGATGCGACGTGCGACGGCATCGACGACGACTGCAGCGGCCAGGACGACGAGGACTATCAGTCGCTCAACACCAGCTGCGGCACGGGGCCGTGCGCCGCCACCGGCACGACGTCGTGTGTGGCGGGAAACGTTGCAAATAGCTGCACCCCGAATCCGCCGCTGAGCTCCGACGACACGGTCTGCAACAACATCGATGACGACTGCAGCGGAGAGGCCGATGAGGACTATGTACCGCTCAACACGAGCTGCGGGACGGGCGTGTGTGCCGCCACCGGCGCCACGTCGTGTTCGACCGGCAGTGTATCGGACAGTTGTGCGCCCACCGCCCCGCCGGCGGGCTACGGCGCCGCGTGCTCGCTGGCATCGTGCCCCGCCAACGCCGACGGCGGACCCAACTGCGTGTGTAAGCCAGGGTACAGCGGCACGCCGACTTGGAACGGTGCGAGCTGGGATGGAACCTGCACCGACATCAATGAATGTACGCTTACGACCGACAACTGCAGCGAGGACGCCGTCTGCCTGAACACCGCAGGCAGCTTTGTGTGCAGCTGCAACCCGGGCTACAACGGCGACGGTGTTACTTGCACCGACGTCAATGAATGTACGCTCGGCACCGACAATTGCAGCGAGGACGCCATCTGCCTGAACACCGCAGGTGGCTTTGTGTGCAGCTGCAACCCGGGCTACAGCGGCGACGGTGTTACTTGCACCGACGTCAACGAGTGCGCCAATAGTCCCTGCGGCACGGGGGGCACCTGCACGAACCTGGAAAATGCGTACTCGTGTTCGTGCGCTTCGGGTTATGACGGCGGCGGTACGAATACCCCGTGCACCTGCACGGCCATCAACGGCGGTTGGAGCGATTGGTCTGCGTGGTCTGGCTGTTCGGTCTCATGTGGCGGCGGCACCCAAACGCGGGCACGGACCTGCACCAACCCCAGTCCCAACGTGTGTGGGGCGGCCTGTTCGGGCTCTACCAGCGAGAGCCAATCGTGCAACACCCAGTCGTGCTGCAAGAGCAACGGGTCGACATGTTCTTCAGGAGGTGACTGTTGCTCGGGTCAGTGTTACCCCGATCTGGATGGCGATGGGTACAAAGGCATTGGCCCAATCCTTTGTCGCCCTTCGGCCTCAAAGGGCGACGATTGCTGTGACACAGACGGCAACGTTTTTCCCGGTCAGACCCAGTTCTTTGCCGCGTCGACCCTGTGCGGTGGGCATGACTACGATTGCAATGGGGCAATTTCCTACAGTGACGGCATTGTCACCGGAAACATCGCTTGGAACGGATGGAAATATTATGGTGGATGGGCGAAGTGGGTCGGCCCACCGGTGGGCAGCGCCCCGGGCAATGACTGTACTTATCCGAATGACATATACACCGGCAACGGACCGTGTGGCGCTTATCTCTGCGGTCAAGAGCAGCAGGACAACAGCACCAAGTGGGTTACGCCGAGCGACTGCGGGGTCACGCCTAAGAGCGGGGTACTCGGCGGTTGGACATGTTTGAATAATTGCTCTGCCATCCATGCCAGCATGGCTTTGGGGAACACGCTGAAGTGCTACGAAAGAAAGTGCGACGAAGGCGAGTGTGATTGTGCACTGAAAAGCTGTGGCGATAACATCACGAGCTTCGCTCCCGGCGGCCCGGCAAACCCCATGGGGCGAACGCTAATTTGCAAGTAGCTGTTATCGGTGAGTTCGCCGCTTGCCCTGTGGGCGACTGTGAGACCGGTTGCCGGGCGGTGTATCCGAGCATGGCGCTTCCTCCAAGCGACGTGCTCCGTTGTTATAAGGACTACCATGACGAAGACCAAGACTATGAATGCAAGCCGTCTTCGCTAGCCGACAAGATTACGTTCTACAACAAGCTCCTTGTGTGTCGATCGTCCACGTCAGTCATTCGCTGAATATTCTGCCTGTCGGATTGCTTGGCGTATACGACAAAAAGCCCTTCGCTCTCGAGCCGATCAAAAGTACCGGCTTCGAGGAAGAGGAGTTCAGAAAGACGCTTGTGTGCCATTCGACTGGCTCTGACAGCAGCCTACGAAGCGAGGCTTGGCCGCCGACCGAACTCGGGCCTACCGGACCCCCAACGCCTTCATCTTCTTGTAGAGGTGTGAGCGCTCAAGCCCCAGCGCGGCGGCGGCGTTGGTGACATGGCCGTCGTGCTCGTCGAGAGCTCCCTGGATGAAGGTCCGTTCCGCTTCATTCACCAATTCGCGCATGGTCTTTCCCGCTTCGTATCCACCACCGGAACGGGGTCGGAATTCCGGGAGTAATCGCTTGACGTGAGGGGCATCGATGATCTCGCCGGCCCCCAAAATAACCAAACGTTCACAGGTGTTCTTGAGCTCGCGAACGTTGCCCGGCCAGCGGTGCTGCATCAACACCTCCAGCGCTGTGTCTGTCACGGACTTGATTCGTCGATTGTTTTGCTCGCACGCCTGTTGAACAAAATGGGCAACCAGTAATGGAATATCGTCGCGCCGCTCGCGCAAGGGGACCGCTTGAATGGGGATCACGTTGAGGCGGTAGTAGAGATCTTCTCGGAACGTCCCGGCCTCAATCTCAACGGATACTTCCTTGTTGGTGGCCGAGAGGATGCGGACATCCACGTTGATGGTGCGGGATCCCCCCACTCGCTCAAACTCCTCTTCCTGGAGAACGCGAAGTAGCTTGGCTTGCATTTCAAGACGCATGTCTCCGATCTCGTCCAAGAAGAGCGTGCCGCCATGGGCCAACTCGAACTTGCCTTTTCGGGCTTGCGTCGCCCCGGTAAAGGCGCCTTTTTCATGACCAAAAAGTTCGCTCTCGATGAGCTCGGAGGGGATGGCCGCGCAGTTGACCTTGATGAAGGGACCCTTGGAGCGATCGGAACCCTCGTGAATGGCCCGAGCGATAAGCTCCTTGCCGGTACCGTTCTCCCCCGTGATCAATACGCGGGCACGACTGGGCGCCGCCAAGTCGATGGATTCTCGCAGCTGCTGCATGGGTCGGCTCTCACCGATCAGATCGTCGTGAAGAGCCAGACGATGAGTCAAATCACGGTGAGACAAGGTCAAATCGGTTATGCGGAGAGTGTTTCGAAGCGTGACGAGCAGTCGATCCATCCCCACCGGCTTTTCAATAAAATCAATAGCGCCCGCCTGCAACGCGTTCACGGCCACTTCCAGGCTGGCATGCTCACTCATCATGATGACGGGCAGGTCGGGGTAGGTTTCACGAATCGCCGCGAGCGTTTGCACACCATCCATATCGGACATCCGCACATCCAGGAGCACCGCGTCCATCGGGTCGGCGGCCAATTTGTCGAGCGCGACGCGACCCCCGCCGGCCACCACAGGGTGAAAACCCTCCAAGTCCAGCATACGACTCAAGCTGGTCAGAATGTTCTTTTCATCGTCGACGACGAGAATGGTGGGTTTGTGTGACACGGTGATTGCAACCTCTGGGTAGAGAACCCATCAGATCTTAATTTCCTTCCATTCCCCAGTGTAAAATCGTCGCGCCATCACGAGCGTGAGCACTGCCGCGTAGACCAGCGCGGCCGCCCAAATACCGACCAAACCTCCATCCATGTAGATACCAAAGAGATAGGAAAGAGGCACCAAACAGGTGAAATGCAGAATGGCCTCGGCGACCATGACATAGACCGTGCTTCCCGCACCAAACAACGCTTGAGCCAAGATCGTGCCCCCCGCCAAGAACGCGGTAGACATGGCCATTAGGCGCAATGAGAAATGGACCGTGTCAATCACCGTTTGTTGGGGATTAAACCAACCGGCGATGACGTCTGGAAACATGAAAATAATCAGCCCGACCAGGCCCATAATGTAGACCCCAATACGGAGAGACTCCCAGCCATATTGCTGCGCCAAGGTAGGTTTGCCGGCCCCCAGTGATTGGCCCACCAACGTCGCCGTGGCTTGTCCGAACGCGACGCTGGTCATGAACACAATGGACATGATGTCCATGATGATTTTGGTGGCTGTGGTGTTGACCGGGGGATGATCCAGAGACGCCTTGTTTTGGATGTCTCTTGGTAATTCAGCGAGTCCATCGCAATAGGCGTCCACCTGCTCGGATTGCCCATATTCCTGCACGTCGCAAACAGCGCTTCGAACGCTTTGTTGGTCTATCAACCCCACAATCCACATGAAAACAAAGAATCCGGTCATCACAAAGAGCGTGGCCATGCCACTGGGCAATCCAATGCGAATGACCTTCCATGACACCGCCCAGCTCAATCGAAATCGAAAGACTTTGTATGCTCTTCGAATGGACGGCATCAGCGCCACAATCAGCATCACGGCCAAGCCAACATATACGGCGATAAGAGACGCCAATCCCGCACCACCCACACCCATTTTTGGAAAGGGCCCCACCCCGAAGATTAGGGTCCAGTTCAGCATGATGTTCACCACGTTCATGCTAATGGCAGCGATCATGTGGACCTTGGTCTTCCCCAAACCGTCAAAGAAGCCCTTCATCACCAACGTGAGCACCATCCCAATCAACCCAAGGAACCGATACGTCGAGTATTCGACCCCCAAAGAGACGACATTGGGATCGCTGTTGATCCACATCCAAATGGGCTCCAAAAACAAAAGAATGAGCCCGGTTCCCACGACGGAAAACACAAGGCCGATGACCAGAGCGTTGTCGAACACCCGCCCGGCCAAGGGAAGATCGCCTTCGCCAAAGCGCCGCGAAGTGAGCGCTTGTGTCCCCACAGAAATCGAGGAGATCATCCCCCCGATGGCCCAAAACAAGATCAAGCTGATGCCAATGGCTGCCTGACCGGGAATACTCTCTGCCGGGGCAAGCCGTCCCACCATAATGCTGTCCACCAAGTTGATGGCCGTTTGGGTCAACATGGCAATGACAACGGGATACGCGAGGGTCACAATGGGCCCACCCAACATCCAGTCGACTTTCAGTCGCACAGTACTACCCTCTCCCGCCGGCTGATCTTTGTACACTTTGAAGAAACGAACCGAAGCGGACCCTAAGTCGCCTGAGGTGCTAACGCAAGGACACAATGCACCCCACGAGGCCGTTGACACCCCTAAAGAGCCCCTCTATAATCCCACGAGTTCTTGTATCCATTGGAAATCAAAGCGTTTTAAATCATGCCACCTCCGCAATCCATCCGTATATTTGGGCTTCTGCTGGGCGTTGTACTGCTGGCCACAACAGCCTCTCATTGCGCAGGTAGCTTCGCCAGCTGTTCGGGAGACGACCCGTGCGCTTCTCAGGGCCAAGTGTGCCACCAAAACCGCTGTATTGTGTGCAGTGTAGATGCACATTGCCACGGCCACAGCCGATGCCATGAATGTCGAAACAGCCTGTGTGTACCGGTCCAAAATTGCTGCATCAAGGACAAAGAATGTCGACGGCGCCAGCGCTGCCACAAGGTACCGACCAAACCCTACGGTCTATGTGGTTCCAGGTACTAGCCGCGTCGGGTAATCCATCAAACAATTTGACGACTGACATCGGCATTTCGGGAACTCTGTCCAGTGATTGACAGGCCCAAGCACTTGGGATAGTGTCGCCTAAATTGGTAACCGAATGCCAATGGCTGATGTTCTGAAATCCAGTGGGGAGAGGCTCGATGAATCGTATCCTATTATCTGTCGCCTGTATGTTTGCGATGACGGTTTTTGTCGCTTGTGGTCCAACGTATCCCAATTGTGAGACGGACGAGCATTGCGCCCAAAAGAGCGAAGTGTGTGTGGCTGCCCTCTGCAAAGAGTGCCGCGATGACACCCAGTGCAACCAATCCGACCCCTGCGGCGCTTGCCAAGGCGATGGGTCGTGCGGTCGCACAACAAATTGCTGCACGAGCGATGCCGACTGCACAGGGAGCTTGTGCTTTATCGCACCCGGCGCAATTACCGGAAACTGCGGCGCTCAGTGCAACGCCGCAAACCCATGCCCTGCAGGCCAGCACTGCAACGGTCAAGGCATGTGTGAGCCTGACGCAGAGTGTAGCGAAGCGACACCGTGTCCTCCTGGGAAGAACTGCGAAGGTGGGCAGTGCGTAGATTGTGCCATGGCAGCGATCAACTTCGACTTTGACGAAAGCCGTATCACGGTGGATGCCCGGGGTTCGCTCACGGCCAACGCCGAGTGCATCAAGCTCAATGGTCAGTCCGTTGTCGTCGAGGGACACTGCGATGAACGCGGAGACGAAGAATACAACTTGGCGCTGGGAGAGCAACGTGCTCTTGCTGCCATCCGCTACCTCAAGAACCTGGGCGCCTCTGGAGACAAGCTACGGCCTTTCAGTAAGGGATACAGTGAGCCGCTGTGCATGGAGTCCAGTGAGGACTGCTGGACCCGGAACCGTCGCGCTGAGTTCAAGTTCGAGTAATCCTCGATCGAAGCGAGTCGCGTTGCTTTGTTCACACGCGATAATTACCCCAACTGCCCTATGTTCTTAAAATCTCTCATCGTCACGATTGCATGTTTACTAGCTGTGGCTTGTGTGAAGAGCGATGACCACACAAAGCTGGAGAGTCGCGTAGCGGCCCTCGAACAATTTCGCGGGGAAGTCCGCCGAGCATTAAAGGCCGATCTTTCAAGGGCCGAAAACCTCAGTGAGCAGCTCAAAGAGGCCATCAAAGAATACCGGCAAAGTACTGCGAACATGCAGGCCCGCCTGGACGACCACGACCAAGCTGATCGAAGTACCAAAGGACATTTCGAGGAGATTGACTTCTTGGCGCGTCAATTGTCGAAGAAGATCGGTCGAGTCGCACGCTTTCTCGACACTCGTTTTGGATTTTCCTCCGTCGATCTCCCCGAAGACTTGCCAAAAACAGCAGTGGGCCTTCTGAAGGTCGGCGAAGAACTATTCGCAGCCAACAATTATCCCCTCGCCCGCGCCGTGATGCGCAAGTTTCTAGCAGACTTCGGCAACAATAACGACGCGCCCAGAGCCACCCTGATCATTGGGGAGACGTACCGCAAGGAATCCAAGTACAAGCCAGCGCTCAAGGCCTACCAAGACATCTGGGCAAATCACAAAGATCATGAGGTGGCCCCCAAGTCGCTTCTTTACGCAGGACACGCTCTACGGGATAGCAACGAATGCAAGAAGGCCATGCAAATGTACAAATTCCTCTTCAAGGCGTTGCGAAAAACACCCGAAGCCCAAAAAGCCAAGGCCCTTTATAAGCAGTTAAAAAAATCCTGTAAGTAATTGAAAGCGGTCAGTTCTTCCTTGACTCAATGGTGCTGTACTCACTAGCATTCGCAGACTTTGAATACGATGGAACCATATGACGTAATCGTGGTAGGCGGCGGCCATGCCGGCTGTGAGGCGGCTCTCGCTGCGGCACGATTGGGTCGAAAGACCCTGCTGGTCACCATGAACATTGATCGTATCGCGGCCATGAGCTGCAATCCAGCAGTGGGCGGTGTCGGCAAAGGCCACATGGTTCGAGAGATCGATGCGTTGGGCGGTGAGATGGCTCGTGTTGCAGACGCAACGGGCATTCAATTTCGACGCCTCAATACCGGAAAGGGACCCGCGGTTCGGGCGAGACGCTGCCAATCCGACAAAGCCCGCTATGCGAGCACCATGAGACAAGTCGTCGAACGTACCGACAATCTCTGCGTCAAGCAGGGGATGGTAGACGAATTGTTGACGAGAGACGGCTCCGTACACGGTATCCGCACCCGCTTGGGTCTTACCTATCATGCAAACGCGGTGGTGTTGACCACAGGGACCTTCCTCAATGGAGTCATGCACGTCGGAGCACGAAAACGAGACGGGGGACGAGACGGGGAACCCGCCGCTCAAGGTCTGACCGGCGCGTTGACGGACCTCGGATTGCGCCTCGGGCGTCTAAAGACCGGCACCGTTCCCCGCATCGATGGTCGCACGCTCGACCTACAGGGTCTGGAGGTGCAGCCCGGCGACGATCCGCCGCAGGGGTTTAGCTTCTATGGCCCCGGCCCCGTGTTACCCCAGCGCAACTGCTGGATCACCGCGACCACCGAAAAGACGCATGACATTATTCGAGCGAATCTCCATCAAAGCGCCATCTATGGAGGCCACATCGAAAGCTCCGGACCACGATACTGTCCAAGCATCGAAGACAAGATCGTGCGTTTCTCGGATAAGAGCAGCCACCGAATCTTCCTCGAACCAGAAGGGTTGGACACTCAGGAGTTCTATCCAAACGGCATCTCCACCAGTCTGCCAGCATCCGTTCAAATTGAGTTGGTGCGGAGTATTCCTGGCTGTGAAAACGCAGAAATCACCCGCTTTGGCTACGCCGTAGAATACACATTCGTTGATCCCATCCAGCTCAACGAAACCTTGGCCGTTCCCGCTATGAAGGGGCTCTACTTAGCCGGGCAAATCAACGGCACAACAGGGTATGAAGAGGCTGCGGCACAGGGACTGGTTGCCGGTATCAACGCAGCCATCGCCGTCGATCCAGATCCCCAGATGAGACAGCCCTTCACGCTCTCTCGGTCCGAGGCATACATCGGCGTCATGATCGATGACCTGATCACACGAGGATGCACCGAACCGTATCGAATGTTCACCAGCCGTGCCGAACACCGACTCGTTCTTCGAGAAGACAATGCGGATGAGCGCCTCATGCCCCGCGCCCGGACCCTCGGACTGATCGGCGACAGAACCTGGGAAGCCTTCGAACAACGATGGGCTGCTGTACACGAACTGAAAGAGCGGCTCTCATCGGTTCGTCTCACTCCCACCCGCGAAACCAACCAACGCTTGGAACTCGCTGGGTCGACACCCATCAACGACCCAGTGGTGTTGCTGGACCTGTTACGCCGCCCTGAGTTCTCGCCACAAGTCCTACAACACGTCGCTCCAGAAACCGTGGCGAATGCCCCTGCCGATGCACTGGAACAGCTGTCCATTCGTGCACGATATGCTGGATACATCCAACGCCAGGACAAGCAGGTCGAGCGACAACGTAAGCTTGAGTCCATTGCCCTCCCCGAGAGCATCGACTATGTGGTGATTGACGCACTTAGCCATGAAGTTCGTGAAGTCCTTCAACGTGTTCGCCCCAACACCATTGGGCAGGCAAGCCGGGTGGAAGGTGTCACACCCGCTGCAATTGGTGTGTTGTTGGTCTATCTCAAGCAACGGGCCGCCTAAGAGACGGGCCCACCCACGGACGAACACTTCGCGGGAATTGGACGCACAGGAATGCCCTGTTCTCGAATGAAAACACACGTCCCCACGCACTCTTCTTGAAAAGGGTGCGTGGAGTGCCACAAAGGCTACGGGCTAGTCCAATGTGGCACCCCACGCGGGGATGAATAGAGACCTTTCTACTACTTGCGTAAGAAGGTCGGTGTATCAAACTCGCTCTGATCCGACTGAACAAATGGATTCGTTGTCACCGGATCACGTGCTCCACGGCCAGCGCTTGCATTCAGGCCCTGACGCCGCACATACGTGGGTCGGTCATAATCCGTCTCGTCCCCTCCATCTTGTCCCATCATGGTCGCAGCGCCCGTCTTTGCCGCGACAGCGACGGACTCGCGACGATCAGTGACGGCCTCCGGAGGATCGAATTCGGATCGCGCAAAGAAGGGATCCTCATCATCTTGTTGAAGAGTAACCCCTTCAAACCCCGTCGCAACCACCGTGATCTTGACCTCGTCGACCATGTCACCGTTGATGACAGAGCCGAAGATGATGTTGCAGTCCGGATGAGCTGCCTCACTAATCAGGCTGATGGCACCGTTGACCTCTTGCAATGACAGATCTGGGCCACCGGTGATGTTGACCAAAATACCGGTCGCACCCGCGATGTCCGTGTCGTCCAAGAGTGGACTCTCGATGGCCATGCGTGCCGCCTCTACAGCGCGGCCTTCACGACTGCAAGTGCCCGACCCCATCAACGCTTTGCCTTTGTTGCCCATAATGGTTCGAATGTCGGCAAAGTCTACGTTGATCAGTCCCGGTACCAGGATCAGATCGCTAATGCCACGTACCGCATTGAGCAGCACACCATCGACCATATTGAAGCTATCACGCAGTGTTAGCGTGGGCTCAGCAATGGACAATAGACGCTCATTGGGAATGACAATCAGGGTGTCGACCGCTTGACGCAGTTCTTCAACGCCCTGGTCGGCAATCATCATGCGGCGACGCCCTTCGAAAGGAAATGGCTTGGTCACCACACCCACAGTCAGCGCCCCGGCATCACGCGCAACTTGAGCCAATACAGGTGCCGCGCCTGTGCCTGTTCCACCGCCCATTCCGGCGGTGATAAACACCATGTCCGCACCTTCAAAGAATTCTGCAATTTCTTGCAAGTCTTCCGTGGCAGCCCGTCGACCCGTCTCAGGATTGGCGCCCGCACCCAACCCTTGAGTCAACTTCTCACCAATCTGGAGCTTCTGGGTGGCCATGTTGTGGTGCAGCGCTTGCAAATCTGTGTTGCAAGCGATGAAGTCAACGCCTTCCAGGCCCGCCTCAATCATGTTGGTAATAGCGTTTCCACCGCCGCCACCAACGCCGATTACTTTAATGTTCGCACCTTCAATGTGCTCACTAGCAAATTCAATCATCCTTCTATTCTCCCCTCTTACCCCGACCACTTGGGTCGATTGATTCTTCACCCGTTATAATTATAAAACCAATGCCTAAAACACCTCTGAGAACCATGGCCTAATCCTTCCCCAGATATTGAGGAGACCATCTGATCTTGTCGCCTGTTGCGTTCCAACCACTTCTTGCTGGGAGCCGAACATGACCAGCCCCACTGCAGTCGCATACTTTGGATTTCGCACCACATCGACGAGGCCGCCCACCGTCTCGGGTTGTCCGAGTCGTGCGGGGAGGCCCAATACTTCTTCTGCGAGCTCCACCATTCCATGCATGGTGCAAGCCCCACCCGTGAGCACTACGCCGCTACTGATCAGATCCTCGAAACCGGATTTTTGGATTTCCTGTTGTGCCAGGACATACATCTCCTCAATCCGCGGTTCGATGATTTCACAGAGGATTTGTCGAGAACGAGTTTGAGGAGAACGACCGCCTACGGCGGGCACCTCAATGGTTTCGTCTTCGCCCACCAACGACGTCAATGCACAGCCATAGCGCTGTTTTATTTTTTCGGCTTCGGCACGCGGTGTGCGCAATCCTACCGCAATGTCGCCAGAGACGTGATTGCCACCAATGGGCAACACCGCCGTATGAACCAGCGCACTGTTGTAGTAGATTGCAATGTCCGTCGTGCCTCCACCAATGTCGATGAGGCCAACACCCAACTCCTTCTCGTCCTCATGCAGCACGGCAGTGCCCGATGCGACCTGCTCCAATACCACATCAGTGACATGAAGCCCGGTTCGATTACAGCAACGAACGATGTTCTGAACACACGTCGACGCGGCAGTCACAATATGGACTTTCGCCTCGAGTCGAACACCGCTCATACCAATGGGCTCTTTGACACCATCGTTTTCATCGATGACGTACTCTTGTGGCAGGATATGGACCACCTCACGATCAAGAGGCATGGCAACAGCCCGTGCAGCATCAATGACGCGATGTACGTCGTTGGTACTGACCTCTCGATCTTTGGCGACAGCCACGATTCCGCGGCTATTAAATCCATGAATGTGGGCACCGGCAATGTTGGCATAAACATTCGATACGGAACAGCCAGCCATCAACTCTGCCTCTTCGACAGCTTTGCGAATGCTCGCGACCGTCGACTCAATGTTGACGACCACTCCTTTTCGCAGGCCCTGGGCTGGTGTTGTTCCAATACCGATGATGTCTATTCCACCTTCGGTCCTCTCGCCGACAATACAGCAAACCTTCGTTGTGCCAATGTCGAGCCCTACGATGATTTCATCGCGATTCCCCACTTAGTCCACCCTTTCTTTGTTGGTTAACGCAACCGCCCGAATGCCTGCCGTCGTCCCCTGTTGCCCGCTCGGCGAAACAGCACCCTGACGCCCTCCTTCTAATCCTTCTTGCTCGTGCTCACTGTCCGAGCGAAACCGAACCGCCGTGCGATTCGGATTTCGCTCGTCGTCTAAATGTATCTCGGCCAGCGGTCGCTGGCGGATGTTGGCATCGTCCAGGAGCACAGCCAGGTGCTCCAGTTGGCCATCATTGGGTTCGTGCCCCAAATGAACGAGTGCATTGGTACCCATCGCTGCACCTCGGCCCATTACAACCGCAAATCCATACAAGGGGTCGGCACGTACTTCGCGTAACAACACGTTGTCTCCCAATGAGCTCGCCCCCCAACGCTCAACCAACGCGATCGCATCCCGAATGGTTCGACGCGCCCGATCACTGCGCTCCACACCCAACTCGCCCGTAAGATGAGCTCGATTGATGCCGGTCAGCACGGGCAGAGAAAAATGTTCGCCGGGAACCAGTCGCTTGAAAATCTCGCCACGTACATCCACCAGGTACAGAGAACCTAGGGACAGAAGGACCGCTGGCGTTCGTTCCAAAATCTTAATCCGCAGTCGATCGGGCAACGCACGCTCCACTTTGGCAGTCCGTACCCAAGGATGCGAGATGAGCCCCGTTTCCACCGATTCCAGGTCCAGCGCCAGCAAATTGGGGCCCTGCGACACGCCGGCGGCTTCCAGAATCTCCGCGGGCGTGACCCGTTTGTTGCCTTCGACTTGAACCTCGCGAATGGACAAGCTCGGCGTTTGCGTCAGGTAGCGATAACCCAGCGCCACAACCACAGGAAGCGATAACCCAATGATGACGATGCCAAAATGGGGGAGTAATCGCAGGATCCCGTCCCCAAAGCCGCGGAACGAAAATGATGTGCCATCTTGAATCCGCTTCCAGGTAGACACCGCCGTCGCGGGTCGTTTTCGGCGGTTCTTACGGACTTGACCCTTCATCGCAAAGAGTTTCTTGAGCCGCATCCATACGGAAAGAGGATGGGGCTGTCGAGCCCGGGTCGCATTACGACGATTGGGACGCAGTCGCATTACAACACCCCCACCGGTCTATGAAACGTACGCTTGTTTCGTGTTAGGAGCGCCAAACAGATGGAGATTGCATCGCTGGCAGCCGAAGGCAAAGCGGTCTCTCCGGCACTCTGAGCCATCCGGGCAAGGCGGTCCCGATCGACCAAACAAGTGCGAAGCCACTCGTGTATGTCCTCGTCGTTCCAGTCGCTCTGACGGACCATTCGGGCCGCTTCGACCTCACTCAACATGCGGGCATTGGCCGCTTGATGGTCATCTGCAGCGAAGGGAAAGGGGACCAAGAGCGCCGGCGTGCCCGTCAACGCCAGTTCAGCCACTGTGGATGCCCCCGCGCGGGTGACCGCAAGATCACAGTTGGCGTAGGCGCTCGCCATGTCGTCCAGGTAGGGTCGAACATCCGCATCGACGCCCATCTCGCGATAGCCATCGCGAACCATTTCCACATCCTTCGGTCCGGTCTGATGGAGCACAGTAATGGGCAAATCGCGCAACACCGCTGGCATCCGTTCGTTCAAGAATCGTGCTCCCTGGGACCCGCCAAATACGAGGACATGGGCCACGTTGGATGATCGTGGTGTGAGCCGCTCCGAAGCAGCGCGTAATTGGGCCACGATGTCTTTACGCAAGGGCACACCCACAACCGTCGCTTTGGTCTTCGAGAACCATTGCAAAGCCTGTTTGTGTGCGACCAACACATGTTTGGCCAACTTGCCCAACACGCGATTGGTCAGTCCAGGAACGGCATTGGGCTCCACAGCAACCGAAGGGATCCGACGTAACCAAGCGGCGATCACTGTTGGAGCCGCCGCGTAACCACCTACACTCACCACCAAGTTGGGGCGAAATTGCGACAGAATACGCCATGCGTCCCAGACCCCAAGGGGCAATCGGAAGACAGCCTTTATTCGGGCCCACAGTCCCGCCCCTTTGACGCGAGAGGCCCGTACAAATGACACGTCATAGCCTTGTTGGGGCAAGAGGGTTTTCTCAAGACCGGCTTCGGTTCCCACAAACAAGACCTGCCCATCCGGGCGTTGCTCATGGAAGGCTTCGGCGAGTGCAATGCCGGGGTACAGGTGACCACCGGTTCCTCCGCCAGCAAGCAGCAATCGGATGGGCGTACTCATGATCGCGTCACCTCCGGTGCTACAAACGCACGTACACCACTGTCTCGCTGTTTGATCGGACGTCGAGACTTTGGACGTAACGACTTTGTCGTGGGATCCAAGTTCCTGGGTACCCTAGGAAGTCGACGTCTTTGCCATTTCCGGGGAGCGGAGCGACCGCGGGAGATGTTGAGTAGAACGCCTACAGCGAAGCAGCAAGTGATCAACGACGATCCACCACCCGACACAAAGGGCAAGGTCAATCCCTTGGTAGGCAGCAACCCAACCGCAACGCCCATGTTGAACGCTGCCTGAATACTCAACATGGCCGTAATCCCAAATGCCAAGTGTCGACCGTAATTGTCCTTGGACTGGGTGGTAATCCGATAGCCACGCCAAAAGAGGAACAAGAAAAGGAGAGCAACAGCGGCTACCCCAACAAATCCCAACTCCTCACCGATGGATGCATAGATGAAGTCTGTCCAAGATTCCGGAACAAAACCCATCTTTTGCCGCCCATTCCCCAAGCCGAGTCCAAACCACTCTCCCGATCCCAAGCTGGTGAGTGCATTTACTGTTTGGTAGCCAGAGTCCGCCCTGTCTTGCCATGGGTCGAGCCACGCCAGGATGCGCTTCATCCGGAAGGACGAATTGGCGATGTAACTGGCCGTCATAGGAATCGAGACAAAGAGCATGGCCACGATGTAACTCACACGGGTGCCACCCACGAAGAGCATCACGAACATGACCAGCCCCAGCAGAACGCAGGTGCCCAAGTCGGGCTGCGCCAGACACAAGAGCATGATGATGCAACACACGATAAGGTGTGGGAGAAAGCCGATGGTGAACGAGCGCATTTGCTCGTGTTTCTTTTCAAGCGAGTAGGCCAAGTAGAAAACAAACGCGAGCTTGGCGAGCTCCGATGGTTGAAACCGGAGTCCCTCTGGCCCAATCCATCGGGTGGAGTTGTTAATGGTGGCACCGAACCCGATGACCAAAAGAAAGAGGAGAAGGATCGACACGCCCAAAATCCAATACACGTAATGCCGATAGGCGCGGTAATCGAGACTCATGCCCACTGCCAACGCCATGATGGCCAAGGCGGCATGGAGCAAGTGATTTCGTAAAAACAGAGTCGGGTCACCGTGGCGCATGTCCGCGACCCCTACGGACGCTGAATAGACCATCACAACGCCAAAACCGACGAGCATCAACACCGCAATCAGCAAACCTCGGTCATAAGGCGGTGCGTACTCAGTACTGGACGATCGACTGCCATTGTCATCGCCATGACGCACGACCTCTGTAGTCGTTGTCATTCGATCCACCGTTTCGGTGGTATGGGCAGTTATCGTCGTCATCTCAGTTTCAAACTCATTAGACTAATCAAGGACAAAATCACGGCGATGATCCAAAACCTCACTACGATTTGCGGCTCTGACCAGCCCTTCTTCTCAAAGTGATGATGGATGGGCGCCATTAGGAAAATGCGTTTGCCGCCCGTTGCTTTGAAGTACATCCGCTGAATGAAGCTCGACAGCAGTTCCACAGCGAAGATCCCAAAGATCAACAAGCTCAACAGTTCGTTCTTGCTAAAGACGGCAATGGCCCCTAACGCTGCACCCAACGAAAGGCTTCCCACATCGCCAAGAAAGATGGTGGCGGGATGAGTGTTGTACCAAAGGAAGCCGATGCCGCCCCCGACAATCGATCCACACACAACGGCCAGGTCGACGGTTTCATCAATCTGTGGGATCCGCAGAATGTCCGCAACCACCACCGGCTCACTGGTAACTCCTGGCACAAAAATCTGGAAACCTGCCAGGTAACAAAGCACCAGGAAGGTACCGGCCGCGATGATCACGGGGCCAATGGCCAGGCCGTCCAAGCCATCCGTCAGGTTGACCCCGTTGGAGGTGGAAACAATCACCATGATGCCCAAACCCGCGCAAGCAGCCACCGGCAAAACAACGTAGTACCAGTCGGCTCTTAGAAAGGGAAAATACAGTTTGAGGTGTTCGTCGGGTGCATATCCCATGGCCGCATGATCAAGACCCCAAAAGAAAATACCCAACGCAAGTGATGCAACCGCAAATTGCGCGACCAGTTTGCTCCGTTCACTAAGGCCTCGAGGACCCGATTGTTTGCCTTTGAGTTTGGCCAGATCATCCACGAAACCGATGCAGGCGTATCCCACCGTCACGAGCAAAACCAACCACACCAATGGATTGTTCAGTCGGGTCCACAACAACGTCGAAAACACGAGCGCAATAACGATCAAGATACCACCCATGGTGGGTGTTCCGGCCTTCTTCTGATGCCCTTCCGGCCCATCGGTTCGGATCCGTTCGCCAACTTGCTTCGCCCGAAGTTTCTCGATGAACCACGGATACAACAAGAGGGTGATCAACATGGCCGTCCCAATCGACGCCACGATGCGAAACGACGGATAGCTGAACACGCGCAAGGGCGTGAACTGGTCGAAGTACATCTCATAGAGCCAGTGAAACACTACCGACCTCCATGAGCGTATGCCGACTGTAGGGCCGTCACGACCTGCTCCATGCGCATGCCTCGACTGCCCTTGACCAAAACCCAGTCCCCTTGACCCACGGAACTCAATACCCGTGCGACAGCGGCCTCGTGATCCAAGACCACCTCACCGCCCGGTCCAAACCCTCGGACGGTATGCTGAGCGTATTTCCCCATGGCCAAGAGCACATCAACACCCACGTCCGAAGCAAACTGGCCGATTTCTTCGTGAAGTTGGTCCGCTGACTCGCCCAGCTCCAACATATCGCCCAATACGGCAATGCACGTATGTGCGTCACACAACTCGACCAACGTCCGTATCGCAGCCCTGGTGCTCTCTGGATTGGCGTTGTACGTATCGTCCAGGATGTTGGGGCCATCCAAAATTGGCACCCACGCCAAACGCCCCTTGGGGCCTTTGTGCGATGCCAACGCCTCGATCCCCGGGAGCGGATCGAGATCCAACGCCACAGCCACCCCAACCGCCAAGGCCGCATTCCAAATGTTGTGTTGCCCGATCCCACGGATACGCAGTGACATAATGCGGTCACCGTGACGAATCGTCGCCTCCTGCGCACCCACGCCAATGCGACGAATGCCTTCCACCGTCACATCCGCATCGATTTCACCCACCACGATTGTCCGGGCAGCGATTCCTTCTGCGGCGCGCACTACCTGCGGATCCCGTCCGTTAACAACCGCCACATCATCAGGTCCCAATGCACGATACAGCGCAGCTTTTGTTTCTCGAATGGCGTCAACAGAGCCAAGCCCCTCCAAGTGAGCTGCCGAGATGGAGGTGATTAGAGCCACCTTGGGTTCCGCAATGGCAGCCAATTTCGCAATTTCGCCCGGCTCGTTCATGCCCATCTCAAAGACGGCGTAGCGATGATTCGACTGCACTTGGAGTGCGGAAAGAGGCAACCCAATCCGATTGTTGAAATTGCCATAATTACTCGCAACCGGCGCGTAGGCACCCAGGACGGTGGCGATCATGTCTTTGGTGCTGGTTTTTCCATTCGAACCGGTCACACCGATTACCGTCGTATCCAGTCCCCGCAAGTAGGCTGCCGCCAAATCACCCAACGCCGTTAGGGTATCGGCGACTTCTACAAAAACCCGTGTGTCCAAGGAGCCCGTGACCTCGATGCCCGCCTCTACAACACACCCACAGGAGCCCCGCTCAAGCGCAGTGTCGATGAACGCGTGCCCATCGAAATGCTCCCCTCGAAGAGCGATGAACAGGTCCCCTGACTGTAGGGTTCGGGTATCCGTGGACACTCCGGTACACACTTGTTCTCCACCGGAGCGCAAAACACCGCCCATCGCGTCGCGTACTTGGTGCCCGGTCCACGGCATTACTGAAGTACCTCTGCAGCGACCTGCCTGTCGTCGAAAGCGATCACTTCGTCGCCAATGATCTGTTTGCTTTCATGCCCTTTTCCCGCAATCAACACAGCGTCTCCGGGGCTGGCCAACTCGATGGCTTGCTTGATTGCCGCGCGACGGTCGGGTTCGACGTGAACGCTCCCCGCGTCGGAAGATGTCGGAATGCCTGCAATGACCTGATCGATAATGGCTGTGGGTGATTCGGTGCGGGGGTTGTCGGACGTCACAACGAGCACATCGGCGTGTTCTGCGACAATGGCGCCCATCTCCGGACGTTTCTCCTGATCCCGATCACCTCCACAGCCGAAGACCACAATGACGCGTCCCTCGGTGATTTCTCGCAAAGACTGAATGGCCACCGCCAAGGCATCGGGTGTATGGGCATAGTCCACAAGAACGGTGAGTCCTTGCGTATTTTCGACGGAATCAAATCGTCCCGGAGCGCCTCGAAATCGCTGAAGACCTTCAACCACAGCGATTGGCTCAATGTCCAACAAGGACGCCACACCAATGGCGGCCATGGCATTGCGAACGTTGTGGCGACCCGGCGCCTGAAGGAACAAGCTCAACGTACCTCGCGGGGTGAGTACTCGTCCTCTAGTGCCCGCTGTGGTCATTTCGAGCGCTTCGGGATAAATATCCGAGTCATCATCAAAACCAAATGACAAAACACGACCTCGAAATTCCCGGTAAATTTCCTGGCCCGCATCATCATCGAGGGGTGTCACTACGCCGCGAACATTGGGACAGCCCTGAACATCGTCCAAGAGCCAGTTCACCTTGGTTTCACGGTATTCGCTGGGATTGGCATGAAAGTCCAGATGGTCACGGCCCAAACCCGTGAACACACCCGCTGAATAATGGCAGCCCAACACGCGTTTCAGAGCAATTCCGTGGGAAGAAACTTCCACTGTGGCCCGCTGGACTCCAGCATCGACCATCTCGGCCAAGATCTTCTGCAACTCGGGAGCCTCCGGAGTGGTCAAGCCCGTGTCCACGCTGATGTCGCCATAGCTCGCACCGGTCGTACCGATGATTCCCGTGGGAACCCCACTGGCCTTCATGATGGACTCAATCATGTGGCAGGTGGAGGTCTTGCCGTTCGTGCCGGTGACACCGACCAAGTCCATCTTTCGACTGGGATTGCCACGCTCAAGGGCACACATGTAGCCGATGGCCTCCATGGTGCTGGTGACACGTACGCACGGGATGTCGCACACCAAATCGTCGCTCAGGTTGTTCGAGTGAACGATGGCCGAAGCACCTGCCGCGATGGCGTCCTGGATGTACTGATGTCCGTCGTAATACACATTGGATACCGCGACGAACACGTCCCCAGGTGTAATTTTTCGTGAGTCGCAAAGGACATGATTCACCGGGACATCCAGGTTCCCAGACGCATGCCTCACGGGTAGATTGATGATCAGTTCAGCAAGATTCATGGGGCATTCTCTCCTGCCTCGAAGTACACCGTCACACGGCTCCAGGGATCCAGGGGCGTTTCGGCAGGCACGGCTTGGCTCGTTGCGACGCCATTGCCCTCGATGTCCAGCATCAGATGATGGAGCTGAGCCAATACGGCCGCCTCGCGAACACTCAGACCGCGAAAGTCCGGTACGAATACGGAAAGTGGCTCCAATGGATCCGTTCCGGAGACGGTACCATCGGGGCCCCCGATGAACGCGCCTTCCGTGGTGGCCTGGGTCGGGTGCCGTGTGGGCTTGCGCGCACGGCTGACAATCCGCTCTCGTTTGCCAAACGATGGCGGCGTTCCCAGATAATTCAAGGACCATTCGGCGATCTTCTTGAACGCCGGGGCCGCGACAACACCACCGTAATAGCTGCCCTTGGGTTCATCGACAATGACCAAGATTGCCAATCGGGGACGGTTCGCAGGCACCAGGCCAAAAAAGGAAGCAATGAAACGGTCTTCTGCATACCCACCGGCGATGGTATCGGGTTTGTGGGCTGTTCCTGTCTTGCCAGCTACTTCGTAGTCATACATCCAGGCTTGATAGCCGGTACCATCGTGATCCGTGACGCCCTTCATGGTTTCGATCACTTGACGGGCGGTCGAAACAGACACCACTCGGCGCCCTGGTTGGGGTGGAAACTCCTGAACGGTTTTTCCTACCGTATCAATTTCGGCCATAACCAAGCGCGGCTGCACATGCAAACCACCGCGACCCAACGTAGCCAGGGCTGTCACCATCTGCATCGCTGTGACGGCCACACCATGACCAAACGCCACGTTGGCCAAGGTAATGTCAGCCCAGCGATTCGCGGGGTGAAGCACTCCTGGGACATCACCGATGATGTTCACGCCGGTACGCTCTCCAAAACCAAACGCCCGGTAATACTCATACATGCGCTCCTTGCCCACCATCTCGGCCACCTTGGTGATCCCGATGTTGCTGGAGTACTTAATGATGTCGCGGCAACGGATTTTCTTATTCTTCGTATGATCCCGAATGGTGTGCCGGCCGATCTTGTAACGACCGTTTTCCGTATCGACGGTATCGTCCAAACCAATCACGCCTTCTTCCAACCCGGCCGCCATGGTGAACACCTTGAAGGTCGATCCCGGCTCGTACTGGTCAGTAAAGGCGCGGTTCTTCACGACGCGTGGGTCTTCGGCAAGCTGCTCTCGATAGCGATTGGGATTAAAGCGAGGGTAATGAGCCAAAGCCAACACGTCTCCGGTCGGCACATCCATGACAATCGCGATACCACTGTTCGCAAGCGACGAAATGACGGCTCGCTCAAGTTCGCGCTTCGCGGTGGTTTGGATCTTCTCGTCAAGCGTGAGCATCAGAGAATGCCCGGCTTGACTCTCCATGGGAGGCAAACCCTCAACGAGCGAACTTCGCTTGCCTACATCCCGATGATAAATGGCCTCCAAACGACCGCCGTGCAGCACAGAATCATAGGTGGCCTCGAGCCCTTCTTGGCCACGCGAATCCACCCCCACAATGCCCAAGAGCTGACCCGCCAGTTCTTTTTTCGGATAAAATCGCTTGGCTTCACGCGTAAGATGAACCTGGTTTAGTTCCAGTGATTGAACCCAGTTGGACTCTTGGCTCGTGATTTGACGCTTGATGTAGACGAAGTGTCGATTGCTGGTCAATCGTTGTTCCAGAAGGTGCCTGTCAATCCGAAGGACTTCACTCAGGGCGCGAGCCGCGGCGATAGGATCACTGTTCTTCTTTTTCTTTTTCTTGTAATCCTGATTCATTTTCCTCGGATTCGCGTAGATCGTGTCCACCTCGACGGACGACGCCAGAGCTTCTCCGTTGCGGTCGTAGATATCGCCTCGCTGGGTGTCCAGTCGCAATGTCCGAACGTAATTGCGCTCCGCCTCGTGCAAAAACAGCTCGCCTTCGCAGCCCTGGAGGTAACCGCACGTACAGATCACAGCAATGATCATGAACGACACGAGGCCTCCAACCAGGCGCATACGCCGCTGTTGAAGCTTAAATGCGTCAAGAGGCGAAGCAACTTGCTTTCGCTTCTTGCTCGCCTTGCGGTTAATCCCCGTCTTGGGGCGTTTTCGAAAACTGGTGGTCATTTGCGGTCTACATCCTCACTCGACAACGACGACCGAAGGGCGACTCCGGCGATGCCTTGTAACAGAGCCCGAATGCTTGGCGAGCCTGTTTCAACGCCCCTCTGTGTTGGAAAATTTCCCCTAGATGAAAATGCGGCTCCGCGTACGTCTTGCACCGAGTGGTTGCCCGCTGGAGGTAGTCAATCGCTAGATCTTGTTGGCCGAGTTTTTTGTACAGTGCTCCCAAGTTGTTGTAGCCCAAACAAAACTTGGGGTTGTGGAAGACTGCTAAGCGATAGTACTTGAGCGCTTTGGTGTGCTGACGAAGCTGTGCATAGGCATAGCCTAGGTTGTTGTGAACGAGCCACGGCGTCCCATACAGGGTCGCTTTCGTCAACGGGGTCAACAATGCGATGGCTTCTCGCCATCGGCGTTGACTGAGCAGCAATACACCGAGATTGGCACGGGCTTCGTGGAAACCGGGACGGATCTCAATCGCGCGACGATAAAATCGCTCTGCTCTAGGCACCTCTCTACGCCCGTACAGGATAAATCCCATCAGATGATTGGCGTCCGGGTGGTCTTCGTTCAATTCAAGAGAACGGGTCAACTCGCGAAGAGCCATGTGGATCTCTTGGTCATAGAAATGACCATTTGCGAGCTTGTAGTGAAAATCGGACTTTTTCACATCACGAACCGGTTCAGAATGAACCGCACAGCCGTTGAGTAGCCAGGCGAGAAACGCCAACGAACCCAATAGCCAGCGCATTGTTTGTTTCATTGTATCTCCACCACATCTGTTGGAGCCGGATGGTGCATGCCAAGACGGGAGGCCGCTTCCTGCCGGATACGTTCAGCACGCTTTAGCGTGGCTCGCTCCAGGCGAAGCTTCTTCCTGTCTTCCACCAATGCTCTGTAGCGAAGCGTTTCACCCGACAGGCTCATGCCCAACGAATAGAGGTCGTAACGCTGCCACACCTGGTACACACCAAGTGACAGCAGGGCGATCACAAACCCCAGAGTAAGCGCAAAGGTCTTTAGCCCCCAATACGGAGACGACTTAACCTGAGCAGCTGGCTGTCTCTTTGCTAACCGAACGTGCTCCCACTATCCATCCACGCCAAAAGAGCGCTTATAGCCCCAGTTCAGCCATTGCCTCCAAGAGAGCATCCTCACTCTCATCCAAGGCACTGACCTCATCAGTCCACAAATCAGGTCGCCAAATTTCGACGTATCCCCCCATCGCTGCGAAGGTCACTAGATTCTCAAGCCGCGCGTGTTCACGCAACGGTTCGGGAAGCAAGATACGACCAGCGCGATCGATAGAGCAGGTGCGTGCTGGAGCAAAGAAACGACGTCTCAGCTTGATGAGTTCACGCCCGCCAACACCCTTCTCTGCGATCCGATCCGCCAGACGCTGCCACTCTTTGAAAGGAAAAGCCCAGAGGCACCCACCTTCCAGTGACTTTGTCACGATGAACCGCTCGTCGTAGTGGGCCCTGAGCACTTCACGCAACTCAACAGGAACCGATACTCGGCCCTTCGAATCCATCGCATGCGTGTACTCGCCCGTAAACATCGATATGACAACCACCCAGCAGGAGAAACTTGTTCTCCCACCTCATCCCACTTTCTCCCACACTAAGCCGTACCGTGCCTCAACGGTCAAGGGGTTTTTTTCGGCGTCGTCAAGAAAAAATGGGCAAAATCACGGAGCCCACAAGATGCTGTGTCCTGCCGACTAATTTGTACAAGATCGTGTATGGGCAAAATCAGGCTTTTAAAGAGATTTCTGGGGATAAGAATTGGATCCGCTTCTGTGCATTAAGCAAAACTCCAGCGCACTAGATTGCAGTCAGCGCTTTAGAGACGTCCCCTGCTCGTTGAAAACGATCGGCCCGATCTTTTGCCAGACATCGCATCAGTATGGACGCGATGGGTTGGGCCAACGATTCGACTCGCTCACAAGGATTCGGCGGCGCCGAGTTTCGATGATGATCGTAGACGTTGCCGTCTGGAAAGGGAACCTTGCCGGTGTACAACACATAGAGTAAGCAGCCCAAACTGTACACGTCAGTTCGATGGTCGATGAAGTCACGGCAAATTTGTTCGGGGCTCATGAAATAGGGTGTTCCACAGACAACGAAGGCTTGATCGGGGCATTCATCAATCGCGGTCGCGATCCCAAAGTCCAGAAGTTTTACCTGTTGGCCCTCGGTAACCATTACATTGCCGGGTTTGATATCGCGATGCACGATTTGCTGATCATGGGCATAATCCAACGCGTCGCAAAGTTGCGCAAGAAGCGGTGCAACGCGCTCGTGTGAGAGAACACCGCCCGAAGACCGAACGATCTCCCCCAACGAAGCTCCCACCACCTTTTCCATGGTGAAATACAGCATCCCATCCGCTTCGCCCACATCATACAGTTCCACAATATTCGGGTGCGTCAGCTTGGCCGCAAGTCGCACTTCTTCAATGAAGAAGTTCCGGGACAAGCTCGTCATGCTCACGCCAGAAGTAATGAACTTAATGGCCACTTCCTTCTGCAATACGCGGTCATATCCGCCATACACCACACCATTTCCCCCTTGACCCAACGGGTCGTCCACACGATACCGCCGCCCGATGGTCTCTGAGAGTACGACTCCTGCCGCTTGCCCATCATCAGGCTCCGGTTTCTGGACCGCCACCGCTGCCTCGAACATGACCGTAGCAGCCTGCCCACTCGCCGGCGCGTCCCCCTCAAACCCCACGGTCTCTTCCGTCGCAAATTCCGGTTCGGCCACTTCCAGCTCGGACGTTCCCGTGTAGAGATTGACCATTTGTCGAGCCCAATCCGTGATCTCAGGCGTTGCCAACCCCGACGTGATTACTCTCGTGACGGTTGCGATGGCGTCTCGGAGAAGTCCCGCCCCTTCTTGGACCCGCGCCACGCGAATGAAGAGAGGTACCACTTTTACGTCGACCTTCATCGCCTTGAGCCCCGTCGCATACGCTTCAGAAGCCTCACCGAGACGACCAAAACGCTCCAATACACCGCCTTTGAGCACAGAGACGTGAGAATACTCGGCACTCAATGGAGTCACAGAATTCAACAACGCCAAAGAATCCTCAAAGCGCCGCTCTCGATGCAAGAGCTGAACCGCTCGGCAGACGTTGCCGCCTTTGGCCAAACAGCGGACGTGATCATCCAATTGATCCACCGCCTCAAAACACCGCGCAGCGTCGTCCCACCGCCCGTCCTCCTCGAACAACGCGCCGGCCCATGCCGCTTGGCCATGTTCTTCCAACAACTCCGCGGCCTTGTGCACCTGTCCAGCGCGCCGAAACGCTTCAACACAACGCTCGTGGTCTTCCAGTTTCAGCCACAATTCACCGGCACGCTGAAACTGACCCGCCTCCAAGAAAAGCGTGGCCGCCTCCTCGAGGCGCTCACCATTCAAGGCGGCCGTGGCCTCCAGGGCAAGGGCTCGGTGAACCTCCCCAATTTCGCGCAGCAGTGGGGCCGCTCGCACCGGCTCTCGCGAGGCCTCCAGACACTCAATGGCTTTGGGATAAGCATCGGCTTGCTGGTAGAGAAGCCCTGCTTGGAGGTAGTGACCCGCTTTCTCCATCACTTCCGCCGCACGTCGATGCTCCCCCAGATCCACCCAAATTCGAACCGCTTTTTCGGTGTCACCACTTCTCGCAAATTCTTCGGCGGCCAGACGTTGATTGCCGCTCCGCTGCGCCGCCATCGCAACCCCTCGATGTTCATGCGTGCTGATGGGATCCATGTAGGGGCGTTGCGCCGTAGATGGGGACGTGGATGGACCCGGCGTGTGGGCTAGCGAAGAGCCCTTTGCGTACGACCTCAACCGATTGCTCCGTTCAGGCCGCTGGCTGCTTCGTCCCCAACGAAGAAGCACAACGAGAGCCAAGAGCACCAAACCCAGCGCAACTCCCGCCCAGAGCCATTGCATCATGTCCATCTGCATGCGGATATCCTAACAGTGGGCTGTCCGTCGGTCATCTGGACAAATGGAAAATTCGAAGAGGCGAGCCCCTAGAGGTTGGGTCCCGCCCAATATGGTGCGCAAACCGATTGCCACAAGCGCGCCCACAATATATATAGGGACAACCGAACGAATCGATTTTTCGAGCGATTGCAAGAAAGGACAACAATGGCTGACGCGTATATTTTGGAAGCAAAGCGGACTCCCCTAGGCAAACGAGGGGGAGCCTTGGCACACATTCGCCCCGACGACTTGGCGGCACAATGCCTCAACGGCTTGGTCGAAAGCGTCGATGTATCCCCCAAACACATCGAAGATGTCGTGATGGGTTGCGTCACCCAAGTGGGTGAACAAGGACTCAACATCGGGCGCACGGCCGTATTGGCCGCAGGCTGGCCCGTGAGTGTACCCGGCACATCGGTCAATCGAATGTGTGCGTCGAGTCTTCAGGCCACAAACTTTGCTGCCCAAGCCGTGATGGCTGGCACAATGGATCTAACGATCGGAGCCGGCGTCGAAAACATGTCGCGAGTCACCATGGGTAGCGATGCGGGTGGGATCAGTGATCAAATCACGGATCGATTCGACATCGTCAGCCAAGGAATCTCCGCCGAACTGATCGCTGAAAAGTATGCCTTGAATCGCCAGAGCCTGGATGAAATGGCCGTAGAGAGCCATCGACGCGCATTGCACGCCATCGACAACGGGTACTTTGAACGTGAAATCCTTCCCGTGACCGCCCCGGATCCCGAGGGCGCACCTCACGTCGTGACGACGGACCAAGGTCCTCGTCGTGGCTCAACATTGGAAGCCGTGTCGGGTTTGCGCCCAGCCTTCAAGGCGGAAAATGGCGTCATCACTGCCGCCACGTCGAGCCAGATTTCCGACGGTGCAGCCGCGATTCTCATTGGTAGCAAGGCCAAAGCCGACGAATTGGGGGTCAGGCCTCGGGCACGGTTCCGATCCATGGCCGTCATTGGCTCCGATCCCACACTCATGCTTCTGGCCCCGGGACCGGCGACCAAACTTGCGTTGCAGAAGGCGGACCTGAGCTTGTCGGACATCGGGGTCTTCGAGGTCAATGAAGCGTTCGCGTCGGTCGTTGCAGCATGGCAACAGGACACCGGAGCATCGTTGGAGAAGACCAATGTCAATGGTGGCGCCATGGCGCTGGGTCATCCGCTGGGATGCTCGGGCGCACGCCTGTTGGTCACGTTGCTCCACGAAATGGAACGACGGGATGAGCAGTTTGGTTTGGCCACATTGTGCATTGGATTCGGCATGGCGGTCGCAACCGTCATCGAACGCGTGTAAGCACTATCAATCAGAACGAATAGGGCGGTTTGAACAACCACCGCTCCAAAGAGATAGGAGAATACAATGGGACTACTCGACGGCAAAGTAGCCATCATCACGGGCGCTGGCGGTGGACTCGGGCGCGCCTATGCGCTCCTCTTCGCCAGTGAAGGATGTAAAGTGGTCGTCAACGATCTGGGCGGTAGCCGAGATGGGACCGGCGGCGACAGTTCGATGGCAGACCAAGTGGTTGGGGAAGTCAAAGAGGCTGGCGGTGAAGCCGTGGCCAATTAAGCATCCGTCGCAGAGCCCGAAGGTGCTGACAGCATGGTTCAAACGGCGCTCGACACCTGGGGTCGACTCGATATCGTGGTCAATAACGCGGGTATCTTGCGCGACAAGACCCTGTTGAAGCTCGAGACCGACCACTTCGACCTCGTGCTCCATGTACACGCTCGAGGAACATTCTTGGTCACCAAAGCCGCGACGGCTGCTATGAAAGAGCTCGGGAACGGTGGTTCCATCATCAACACCAGCTCCATCGCCGGCCTGAAAGGAAACTTTGGTCAGACCAACTATGCCTGCGCCAAAGCCGGTATCGCGGGAATGACCCGTGTGTGGGCTCAGGAATTGGTTCGCTATGGCATTCGGACGAACGCCATCGCCCCCATGGCAAAGACACGGATGACCGATGACATCGATGCGGTCCCCGAGGACATTACACCCGAGATGATCGCGCCAGTAGCCCTCTTTTTGGCCAGTGATCTATCCAAGGACGTCAACGGGCGAATCTTCGGTGCGCACGGTCGGCACGTATTCGAGTATCACATGATGCTCTCACCCGGCCTGGAGCACGACACTCCTCTATGGACGGCGCAGGAAATCGCAGAACGTCTTGACGAGATCGCTGCGCTGCCTTCTGCGGACAACAAGAGTGAAGGTGCGGACGATGAAATGAGTCTCGATGTCATCATTGATGAGATTTTCCAACGCATGCCCGACATCTTTGTGCCAGAACGAGCCGCCGACTGGTCGGCAACGATTCATTTTGAATTGCTTGGCACCGCTTCGTACACGGTGACGGTTTCCGGCGGCGAGTGTAAAACAACCAAGGGAGCGCCGGACAACGCATCGTGCACCATCACGTATGACTCGGGACAAACCTTGGTGGATACGGTGAGTGGCAAAACCAATTCACAGCAAGCGTTCATGAACGGACAAATCAAAGCCGACAACATGGGCGACCTCATGAAGTTCGCCCAGTGCTTCGACATGAAGAAAGGCGCCGCCATGGCCAAAGCCCGAGGCGGTGACGCGGGAGGCGACAGTACGGCCGACCAAATCGCACAAGTCTTCCAAGGCATGCCTGAATACTTCTTGCCGGAACGAGCAGCAGACTGGTCTGCCGTCATGCACTTCGACATCCAGGGAACGGGCTCATACACCGTGACCGTCAATGATGGAGTGTGCACGGCTGCGAGCGGAAAACCTGAACAAGCCAGCTGCACCATTACGTATGATGAAGCGGCCACACTCCTGGGATCAGTCGCCGGCAAGATCAACCCGCAGCAGGCGTTCATGCAGGGCAAAATTAAGGCAGACAACATGGGTGACCTCATGAAGTTCGCCCAGTGCTTTGACATGAGCCGCGCAAAAGAGGCTGCCAAAAGCCATGGTGGTGCGGATGCCGGAGGATCCCAAGAGGGTATGAATAAAGATGCCATTGGCACCGTTATTCGAGGATCCGCCGACTTCGTGCGACCCGAGCATATCGAGGCCTATGCCAAAGCCACCAACGATCTCAACCCGGCGTACATTAATGGCGGAGACGTCATTGCGCCCCTGCTCTATCCGGTTCGACACTTTCATACCGTCATGGGCCAGGCAGCGGTGGATCCCAACTTGAACGCCGATCTCTTGCGTCTGGTACACGGCGAGCAGGACATGCGTTTTTACGACACATTAAAACCCTGGGATCTGGTGGCCGCCCGAGCGATCATTGACGACATTGAGGTCAAGTCCTCCGGTGAACTCGTCAAGATCCGTCAAAAATTGATGCGGGACGGCGAAGTCGTCTGCGAGACCGTCAGTGGGCTCTTTATCCGAGCCAAGAAAAAGGACGGTGAAGCCAAAAAGAAGGAGCCTGTGGCGAGCGAACCCGACACCCACGATCTCCTTTTTGAGACCACCTACACCGTCGATGATGATCAGAGCTATCGTTACGCCGAGGCCAGTCTGGACGACAACCCGATCCATGTGGACGAGAAAGTCGCCAATGCAGCGGGGCATCCAGGTGTCATCATGCACGGGCTGTGCACGATGGCCATGACCACCCGCGAGTTGGTCAACCAAGCCGCGGGTGGAGATCCCACACGCTTGCAGCGACTCAAAGTACGATTCTCCAAGATCGTCCTGCCTGGAAACACATTGACCACCCGTGCTTGGCACGTAGAGAACAACGATGGTATCGCAACGATTGGCTTCGAAACGGTCAATCAGGATGGCGACCGTGTGATCAGCAACGCGTTGGCGGAAATCCGCGACGCCTAAGTGCTGGATTGGAATGCAATAAGGGCTCAACCATTCCGGTTGGGCCCTTTTTTATTGGGACAGTTGTTGTTCGAGTTGAGTCAGCCGCTTTTCAGCGATGGATTTGAACCCGCTGAGCCGCATGTCTTTGCAGAGTTTCTTGTCCTTCTTACACACCCCAAGTAAGGCCTTGGCCAATGACTTGGGGGCGCGGCCTCCCGCTATCGCCACAAGGGCCTCGGGCAGATCAGGACCACTGTGAATCACCACCAAATCCTGAGCGATGGGCAAATTTGCCAAACTCTTGCGCTGCAAGTCATCGACAATAACCGCCGAGGCCCGGCCTTTCGCGACCTGTTTAATCGCACTCAGCGAGCTCCGAACCTTCTTGAAAGCATAGCCACCGCTCACATCGACCTTGCCAGAAAACGCCACCTTACCCAGAAATTGGGCGGTCGCCTGTAGACCCGTCACCACTTTTTTTCCGCGAAGGCTTTCGAGGGTTTCGCCTTTGGGCGCCACCCAGTGGTATTTGCCAGAGGTCTTGGACGTATCGACACTGACAACGGAGCGTAACTTCCATGGCGTGCGCTTGGTGAGGTACACCGTCAACGGAACCATCACAATGGTCGTCTTCGCAGCCGAACGGATCGCCCGCTCACACGAAGAAGTGTCGGTGTAGTAGGTCCCTTCGGTTGTGCCCAACGCCACGAGGGCTGACAACGCGCTCAGAAAGCGGTCCACAACCGGCTGGGCATCCGCCGTGCTGCCCGGTCCACCCGGAATGCACAAGACGAGTCTTGTGTCATACGTCTGCGCAACCGCCGCATCACCCGAAGTGACCGCGAAGAACGCGACAACAACCAAGACAAATCGCTGCATGAACACCCCTACTCTACCAAAAATGAATCTCGGAATGAACCGTCAATCCAATCCTTTGGACGAACGCAAGCGTTCGTTATTCAGATCCGGTGTTTACGGCCCTGGGTTGTATGGAAAACAAATGAATTAAAGCAGGCAATAACAAGAGCGACATGATTAGACAGGATCCTACGCCCAAGACGAGAACCATGCCCAGGCTCTGAGCGCCACGATGGGCCACCAAACTCAAGGTTCCAAACGCAAACATGGTCGTCACCGACGACACCGCAATGGCTTTTCCTGTCGATCGCACCGCCTCATCGATGTCCCCCAACGTTTCGCGCCATCGATGAATGAGATGGATCCCCGAATCGATGCCAATGCCCACAATCAGTGGAATGCTGATCACGTTGGCAAAACTGTAGTCAATGCCCAACACGTTCATGAATCCCACCATCCACAATCCGCCCACCACCAAAGGGATTAACGCAATCAACGAATCGCGAATGGAACGCAAATCCAAGAATACCAAGAAGAGAACCGCGAACCCCGCCCAGATGGCACCGTTCCGAAATCCGCGCTGCATCAGTCCCCCAAAGTAGTGATACACCAGGGCATAGCCCGTCGCCTCGGGATCGATCTTTGTCATCGCAGACGCCAAGCGCTTGGCTTGAGCGGGTTCCACAAAATTTCGCGGGTACACTCGTATGGCGAATGTCTCTTTGCCCGCCTTGTCTTTGACATAAAAGGTCGAGCGAATGGACGTCGGTAGATCTTGTGGGGTCAGTCCGATCGGATCGTCATGGAAGAATTGATTGAGATGGACCGATATTTCAGCTGCCTTTTCCTCAAAACGATCGAGCCGCTGTCGCAGCGCTTTGGGATCCGCTTCTTGTACTGCCGCTGCGCTCGCATACAGCCCATCGACCGCGCTCTGTAAACGCTCAAAGGGTTCTCGGTCCAGCGTGCAGTGTTTCGTTGGACCGGACACAGACCGACACACCAAACCACGCTTGCAACCGACCTGCCCGTCGTCACATTGGCAATCCGCGTCGCTTTGACACACTTCCGGTCGGCTGAAGTTGAAGTTCTTGTCGAGGATGTAGGGTAAATCCAAACGAAAACTTCCCATGGTCGGCCTGTTCGTGGGTGTCCTCAACGCATCGAGTGCTTGTACAAAATCAGCGGTCTCTCTCTCGGGATCCGGCGCAAAGAGCAAGCGGGGAAGATTCGCCTTGCGAAAATCTTGAACGACCTCTGTTTTGGCGCCCAAATCCTCGGGCATTACGTCGAAAATGGAAGCCACTCGATCGATGAGATCGCTGCTGGATTCGAGGGCAATCAACGCCTTGTGCTGTGCTTCGCTGCCTTTCAACGTATCCGCTTGGACCACCGCGTATTCAATCCCCTGAATCCCGTGCTCTGTAAGCTTGTTCATCACGGAGATACTCTCCGCATTGGCCGGAAGGTATTCATTGATGTCGAACTCAAAATGAATGGGGCGAATCATCCAAACCAGCACGACGCTGATGGCCAAAATACTCAATAACACCGTCAAAGCGCTGCGCTTCGTACGCACAAAGACGGGCATCTTGGAGACCGTGGAAGTGGGCTCCGTTCGTCCGGCCAGTCGTTCATTGCCCAAAATTAATGGGACAATCACGAGGGTCACCACGAGGACCGTGATCAAACCCATCGCCGTTGTGATCCCCAACTCACTGGTCGCGCGTAGGTCCGTAAATGCCAAGGCCGCAAACGCGGCTGCGCTTGTGACCGCCCCGGTCAGAATGGCGGGGCCTGTCGCTTGCAACCCGATCCGTGTGGCCTCCAAAGGGGGATGACCCTGCCGGCGCTCTTCTCGAACCCGCGTAATTAGATGGATTGCGAAATCAATACCCATCCCAATCAGGATGACAAAACAGGGGCTGGTCAATAGATTGAGCGAGCCAACCACTAGGGCTGTTAACGCCAACGCAAACGCCAGGCCCACCAAGATGGGCAAGAAGGCCACACCGCAATAGCGGAGACTTCGATAAGCGATCAGAAAGACCAACAGACACCCCACAATGGAGATGGCCGTGGTCATGGGCAGATCATCTTCAATCGCTTCGCGTTCTTCAGTGACGGAAACGGGCACACCCGTAATGCCCCACTCGATGGGGGCGTTGGCCTCCACGGCCTCACCAACGATCGTCCTGACCTCGTCCAACACGGGCCGCGCCACTTTGTAATCCACCGCATCACCCACAATGCTCAGCTTCACCAAGTAGAGTTGGCGGTCGGTGGACACCACATAGCCCTCGTCATCCAACTGGAAGCCTTGGGTGGTCTGGGGTCGCTCGGGTTGGAAGCCCAGATCGTTTCGGTTGGGCTCATCCACCCACAGCCGAAGCTCATCAACTGTCGCGCGGATCCCATTCAAGAGTGGGTAGAGTTCAGCCGGATGTATGGTGGAGAGCGCCTGCGTATCCAGTCCATGTGAAGTATCGATGGCCCCATCGTTGGCATCGATGTCGTCTAAGCCTTTCACCAAATCCTTCGTCGCCTGAACGATCCCACGCACGGTCTTGCTCGAACCCGCATTGCGCTCGGTTCCCAGCAGTTGTTTGGTCAGCGTCACATTGTCGCGGATCCGCTCAAAATAGCGCATGGGCAGGTAATAGAGACCCCTTGTTCCGAGCGCGTCTTCACTCTCGGTGTCGGCGTCCTCCAAGCGAAAATTCACCCGATAAAACAATTGGTGAAAGTTCGCCGACGCCTGCAAGCGCTCGGCCACCTGTTCGATGATCGCTCGCACTTGAGTCCGCTCTTCGGGCGTGTCTTGGCTCAACTCAAACACAATGGCTACGTCATTGGCCGCGCCAAAACGCTCGTGGTACGCCATCAGACGCATCTGTTCAGGATCGTCTTCGTTCACCAGTCCGTGTCGTGAGGTGTTGATCTTCAGGTGCCCGGTAGCGACCCAGTAGACGGAGAAGCCAAACAATACACACAACAAGGCCACCACCCAAACTCGGTGCCTCTGAATGCGATCGCCCAACCAAACCAATAAACGCTTGCGCATGTGCCGAATGTACAAAGAGATGGCGCGCTCGTCACCTGGCAACGGCACGCTTTGTGGTTAGAAGCTCACACGCCCCCGAAAAAACACGTTGCTGCGACCCGCTGCGGGGCTACCAAACTTGGTATCATTGTCGCCCAAAAAGAGAAAAGCCCCCACACTCATCTCCGCAGCATTCCATGGTTTGACCACAATTTGCGGAAAGAGAACGAACGATGAGTCCTGCAAATTCACGATCCCAAAGGCCCGCAAGAGCACCGTATCTCGGGCAAACTTAATGTCGGTGCCCGCCACAATGTAATCGTCCAGCTGATCGGTCCCAAACTCATCGAGAAACCCGTGCATGTACTGCACATTGACGTACCACGTCGGTGTAATGGAGTAGTCCGTGCCCACCACCGCTTTGACGAAGTTCCCTTTGGCTCGTTCGGGCTCCACCACAATCCCGCCGATGGGCTCTGTGTCTATCACGCGATACAAATCATCGTGAAACGTGATCCCGACCTCTGCCCACAGCCCCAACCCGTCCAACCAATCCAGGCTTGTCGCCATGTCCACGCCGACGACCTGAACGCGCGGATAGGTCAAATGAACGGTGCTGATCACATCTTTGCCAAGGGTTTGGTTGGTCACTTTTTCGGCGCGCGGGAAATCGTCGAAGCCGCGAAAGTAGCTCACACTCATGTCCACACCGACCAAGCGGAATCCCAGTCGTCCTCTAGCCATGACGTTGCGAATATCGTGCTCAGGCAAAATCACCGCGGGTTGGTACGCGAAGGTCCAGCCTTCTTGCATGAGCTCCTTTTGTTTCGCGATCAGACCCTTCAACTCCGGTGACGTCGCCCGGCGCTCAAGCTCGTCTTGATCGGTGAAGGCCAACGAGGCGCTGTTGGGCAATTGGGCCGGTTTAAACACGGGCACGCACACCAACTCCAGATTGAATTCATCAAACCAGGGGTCATCCTGATCGCCTGCCGAGGCGTCCGGGCGCCAACGCAGCAAGAGCATCTGGTTTCCCATGGACTCACCAAACTGTAGGGGATCTTCCACGTCCAATGGGTTGAGATTGGAGGTGGGATGAAAGCGGTCTGCCGTCCCCCAAATCACCACCTGGCGACCCAGTCGCATGTCCAGGCCGTCCAGGCCCAGGTCCCGGAACTCCACAAAGAGTTCGTCGCTCTCCACCCGCCAGGGATCCAAGAGACTCCGATTCGTCAGACCCGCAAAGTCGGCCGGCTCGGAGCGCTCGGTGAACACCAAACGCACATTCGCAAGAGCGGCCACATGGGGGCCCAAACGCGCAGCCAAACGAGACGCTACGGTGGTCTCGCTGCGGAGAAAATCAAACGCTTCATCCGGCGTAAATCGGATCCCACTTTGCACGTATCCACGCCAGCGATACTCCTCCACCTCGGTGTCTTCCGGTACGTCATCACTGTCCATCAATCCATCGGCGTCGGTCTCCACTTCGTCGAAGAGGGACTTATCGTCGTCGGCATCCGTTTCCTCTGGTGGAGAGTCCGACTCGACAACGTCTTGAGAGTCTGTTGGCGGCTCGGCAGTCGGTTCCGGGGCCTCTGGATCGGTCCGCTGTGGGGGAGGATCCGCAACGGGCGGCGTGGCTGCTCGACCGAAGGAGGGGGCAAAACCCAGCCCAGCGACAGTCACGAGGACGACGAACCAGACCCCAGGGTTGGGAAGAGCGGCTTGTGTACGCCGTCGCCATCCAAAGATTGTCATTACAGGCCCCGAACCAAGCTTCGTTTTGTAAACAGGCTATCCGGTAGGTTCACATTGATCTTTTGAGACAACATGAGGATGGCCGTCTTGTGACCGCTGGCCACGTCCTTAAAGACCACTTTGCTGTAATAGGCCACGTCGCCTTCTTGCTTAGGCGCATAGCGCGTTTGGGTCTTAACGGCCCGACTACCTTCAAAGTATTCCACGCGATCCAGCAGAAACCACTTCTTGTCCAAGCGAACCCTGAGGCGTTTCCACTGGGTTGGACTCTCCGCTTTTCGCGTCAGATCAAACCAGATATGTGTGGCGGTTTCTTTGCCAAATCGGGCCAAGAAATCGACGGAAAAGTCGATCTGCGACATGTCGTCGAAGGTGAGATCACTGCCCATAAACGTTTGTCGCCGCGCGTGTGTTGCGACACGCCGAACATTGTCGGTTTGGGGCGAATACACATACATGGTCTTCTTGCCCCGGATCAGCACACTCATCCCCTTCACGTCGCCGGGGGCTTCAAAGCGCACCAAGCGCAGTTTGCGGTTCTTTTCCCGCACCGACACCAACATACTCCTGGACTCACCGCTCTTGGGCTTGAGCACCATCTTGAAGCGCCACTGTCGCGTCGTAAAATCGTTGTGTCGTTTGTCCGCCAACGCGAGAACGGCCTCGGCGCCTTGCTTTCGGACGGTCTCGAAATCGGGGGTTTGTGCAGCCTGAACCCCACCCATTGGCCAGATAAGCGCCACCAATACACCGGTCAACAATGTTCTCATGGTCGAATCTTCCCTTACACGAACGTTTTCCCTAGCAGGCATACGATACCGCGCTGAACCAAAATCACAATGTCTGACGATTCAACGTCCCTCGTTATTCCGATTTTCCGTCGCAGGATGTCCACGCCACCAGGTCAAGAGCGCGGGCAGCAACACCAATGAAGCGAGGGCGGCGACCAGCAACGTCACCGCGATCAGAATGCCAAATCGACTCACAGGAACGATGGTCGCAAAGGCCAACACCACAAAACCGGCCGTGATCTCCAACGCGTTAATGAGGATGGCTCGCCCGGTGCTCTGCATGGCGCCGGCCATGCCGGACTCACGGTACCGCCACAGGAAATGAATGGCATAGTCGATGCCCACGCCCAAGGCGATGCTGGCCAGCATGGACGAGCCCAGATCAAGGGGCAAATGCCGCGGCAAAAGCCCCATTAGGCCAAAGGTTACCAAAAGGGTCACCCCAGTGGGGACAAAACCCACAAACCCCAAGAACACGCTGCGAAACACCACACACAAAATAATCAACACCAAGGGCAAGCCCACCGCAAAACTGTACTCTTGATTTCGATGAACAGAACGGGCCATGGCCTCTTGGACGACAGGATACCCGCTCACCGAAGCTTGGATCGGCACAGCACCTGGCTGATCGGGCATGGCCGGTGTCACGGTGATGGTCCCCCACAACACGTCGTCGACGAGGGCCTCCAAGCGTCGCTCCGTGCGTTTGGCCACCGATCCGAGGACCCGCACAATCCGCTGGGTGACCGGTCGGGTCACGTGCAGCAAACGCACCGGCTGCAATCTCGAAAAAATGTTGTCGGCAGCTTTCACTGCGTAGCGATTGAGGTGCGGAGACTGGGCAGAGTCGTTGCGCTCGGCCAGCTCCTCCGGATCGGCGATGGCCGCCATACGTGCCCAGAACTGCTCTTTGTTGCGCAACCCGCATTGGCTCAGCTCTGTAGTGACGGCTTTGTAAAAAGCGGGCAGCTTCGCCGTGTCCACAAACACCATGGGCTCGTCGTCCTCGCCGGAAGGAGCCAATTGGCCCTGGAGCACTTGGCTCACCGCTGCACCCAATCCGGTCTGCTCGCTGGAATCGAGTCGACAGGCGAGCTCCTCGCCCACCGCAGCAGCCCTCGATTCCTCAGCACCGGTCAACAAAAGGATCCGCTCCACAGCGGTCGCCCGTACCGAAGGAAAGCTCTCACGACTCCGAATGTCACCCACCACGGCGACCGGCAAATGATCGGCTATCAAGTCCCGAATGCGCTGAGTCACCACGCGGACCTGTCGGGTGTCATATTCGCCAATCGCCACTTGAATCAGCGCGTTTTCCCGAGCCGGATCCAAGAGCAGCGCGATGGCCTGATCGTTCTTTTCTACAATCCCCAACGAGGCGACCACCGCCTCGCGGGTGGGAGGGATCTGGCGCATGCCGGTCTCTGTTTCGGCGTACACAGCCAGCACGTTCGCGATGCTCTCTACTTGTGTGACCCCCGGCAAGGCCCGCAAGCGATCGTCCAGAAGCGCAAGCTGTCTCAGCACCAAGGGATCGGTCATGTCGGCGCTGACCAACACCTGCAAGAACACCGCCCCGCCAAACTTTTGGGTAAAGAACTGCTCCGCACGGTCCGGCGCGGATCCTTCTCGAAAAAACGACCGCGTGTCCATGCGGGTTTCGATCTGCGACAGATGCAAGGCAAAAAATCCGGCAATCAGCACACTGACACCCAGCACGAGCCCGCGGCGTTTCTCCATGATTCGGCCCAGTGCCACCAACCCACGGTCCACGGCCTCGCCAGGTCCGCCGGGACGACGGGGCGGAACAGGCCAACGAACCAGCACGGCGGGGATCACGAGCAGTGACACCACGGCACAAACTCCGGTGCCCAGTGCCATTTGCCACCCGAACTCTCGCATGGGCACGATGTCCATCACCAAAAACGACAAGAAGCCGGCCATGGTCGTCAACGCAGCCACGACAACCGGCCACCCGACTTTGATCAGCATGTCCTGTACGGACGCACCGTGGGTGCGGTACCACACCAACAAATGCACCGCATACGCCGATCCCAGGGCCACCAAGATCACGGGCAGTGACGAACTCACCAAGGTACGTGGGTATCCCAACCAACCAATGAGCCCCATGGTCCACAGGATCCCTAACCCAACGGTGGCCAACGCCAACGCCGCCAGTCGAGGCGAACCAATGGTCACCAAGACCAACAGGAGGATGATGCCGCACACGTAGGGAGCCAAGCGGATCAAATCCTCCTGGGACCCGTTGGCCGCCGCTTCGGCAATGAATGGCGCCCCGCCAAAATGGAGGACCACATCCGAAGGCCGGTCTGGAACGGCCTCCACCGCCGAACGAACGGCTGCGGCCAACACATTGGGTGACAAGCGTTTGCCCTCTTTTTCTTCGTGAAGTTGAATCACGAGGCGCGTGGCTGTGGCATCAGCAGACACCACTGAGCCCACCAGATGGTCCTGAGAGAGCACCAACGTTCGCAGCGCCTCCAGTGCATCGGGATCGACTGGAATGGGTTGTGGGATCTCCCGCAACGCCATCACCACCTCCAAGTTGCGATCGATTTGCGTCTCGATGAGGGGCAATTCAGTCATGGCGGTGACATGTTTCACCACATCGGGGTGGCTCTTGAGGGCTGTACTCACTCGGCGAAGATAGTCGAGCACGTCGGTCCGAAAGAGTCCGTCACTCTCCACCCCCACCAATGCCACGTGAATGCTGCCAAAACGAGCGCTGATGTCGTTGAGGCGCGCCACCTCCTCGTCCCCATCGGGCAGAAAACGGAGCACGTCATCGTCGTAGCGTAGCGGCAAACCAAAGCCGGCTGCGACCGACACCGCGACCACCATGAGCAGGACCCACCCATGGGCTCGGTGGATAAATCGGGCCATTTCTTTCATGACTCGTCGATGATGCCCGAGGGGCAGAACATTGACCAGTTCCCAACCAAAAGAGACAATAGGATTGGTGGTTGTACTCACACCCAAACGAACGTTACGCGCCAAACGACACTTTGCGCTCACCGTTGATGGTTGGAAGATCGCGCTCCATCATTACCGGCCGCCCGGCGGCCCGCGTGTGGGACATCCCCCCATTTTGCTTTGTCACGGACTCGGGGCCAACCGATACAATCTGGACGCTCCGGGAGGGCTGTCACTCGCGCGGTGGTTGTGCAAACGAGGATTTGATTGCTGGGTGATCGAGCTGCGCGGCGCTGGAGAATCCAGCCGACCGCGACTGTTGAATCGACTGCGCTACAACTGGACCTTCGACGATCACGTTCAAAAAGACATCCCGGCCGTCTTCGACACCATCGAACGGCTGACCGGCTCCCGGGAAGTTCACTGGATCGGTCACTCCATGGGTGGCATGGTGGCCTACGCCTACTTGATGACCCAGGATCCCACCCGGATTCGGAGCTTGATGGCCATCGCGAGCCCGGCTTTTGCCCACCTGTCCCATCCGTTCTTCGACCGGATTTTGGGCTTCCGCCATGTGATAAAGCTCTTGCCACGACTTCCCTACAGCACACCGGGCAAGCTTTTGGCCCCGATTATTCCGCTCTTCAAGTACACAACCGGTCGGTTGGTCGCCAACCCCAAGAACATGCGAAACAGCGATTTTCAAAAGCTGGCGTTTCTGGTTCCTCAGGACTTGCCGACCAGCCTGTTGGCACAAGTGGCGGATTGGTACGCCACCGGGGAGTTCAAGGGCGCCAAGGGGGTGGTTCGTTACGATCAGCTCTTCGATCGCGTGAAGGTGCCCACCCTGCTGGTTTCAGGTGCAGCCGACCGACTCACGCCGACCAAAGACATCCAACACGTCTTTGATCGTATCGGAAGCGCCGACAAAAAACTGCTCCAGTTCGGCCGAGAAAGTGGCTGTCGCTACGACTATGGACACATCGATTTGGTGCTGGGCCAGTACGCTCCACGCGAGGTGTTTCCCCACCTGCTGGCCTGGTTGGAAGCGCACTAACTCTTTCGAAAGGTCTGGCTCCCGCTTGGGATCAACCCGGAGGTATTGGAAGGTCGGGAATGATAATGATGAGCGGGCACGTGACGTCGTAGTTCACGTCAAACAAATTGTCCACGGCCGATGATTTTTTCCATGAGCCTAGAGTCGGTGGAAATATCCCCGAGGAACCCTTGGTATAAGTCACGGCCGTGCCATTCGAATAGGTCCCCGTGTCCGATCCGAGAACAACTGAGGAACGCCAATTCACATAGAATTTCGTCGAATCGGTTGTCAGGACCATGGCGTACATGGTCTCACCCTCCAACTCGATGTTCTGGCTCTTGAATTGGAAGGTGTGATTCTTACCACCGCTCGTTAAGTTCCCCACATCAACGGTGGCCGATCCAATCGCCGATCCTGTGGGCAGTCCGGGCGCCGAGCCGCCAATAATGGGACCAATACCCCCACTCGAGCCTTTGGACGTCTTAAAAATCTCCATCGTCACGTCCCCAAACTTCGATCCACAATCGGGTATGCCAAAGGAATTCTTGCACGTACAATTTCCCCTTATGAGCTTGACCTTCACCGATTTGAGCTTCGAGTCGTAACTGGGCGTAAACGTCTGGCCATGTTTAGAGGTTGAACAATGGGAAAAGCTGGTGCCCCCAACATCTTGCTCATTTTGACTGATGGTTCCCGTGGTCCAGGTCTTGTTCTCGCATTTGCACGTACCTGAAAGAACAGAGGTAGGGGAACAGTAGTAGGGTTGCGCACACTGATTAGACGCACCCTTAAAAGGAATTGTTGAGCAACTGTCCTTGCATTTATCGTTTGACGCACAGAGGTTTCCTCCCGGACAACTCAAGGTCGCGCCAATCTTACAATTGCCCTTGGTGTCGCACTTGTCGGCGTACGTGATCTTATTTCCCTCCGGACACACCTGTTCATCACCACAAAGTGTTCCTTTGGCGACGGGCGTCTCAACACATCCTTTGCTTTGATCGCTGTCGCACGCAATGGTCATGCACGGGTTGTCGGTCGTACACTCTTTGAAGGCATCGGCCGTGCAGTCGCCCGATTTGCAGGTGGCCTCGGTCACGCAGACGTCGCCGGTTTCGCACGTCGTACCGTCGGCCGCGTCTTTCGTTGGGCAGGAATCCGTGTCCTCATCGCACACGGGCACATTGCACGGGTTCTTATCGGGATCGTTGCAGAGCGTAGGTCCACCACCCACACAGGCGCCCTTGCCGTCGCAGTGGTCACCATCGGTGCAGTACTGTCCGTCGCTGCACGGTGTGCTGGCGTCAAGATTGATCTCTTGACAGCCCTTTGCTGGGTTGCATTTTAAATCCGTACACGGGTTGGCCGTGTCCTCACACTGTAGCGTGTTACCCGATGTACATTTCCCAGCCTGACAGGCGTCATTTTCTGTACACGCATCACCGTCATCGCACACATCGCTGTCGGCGCCCGGTTCTGGGACACATTTGGTTGACTCGGCCGGATCGCCATCGCAGGCCCATTGCTGACATTGGGGCGCTGATTGACCCATCTTCTCATCGCACTCGCCAGCATCTTGGCATTGGCAAATTTTGTAGTCCCATTTGCTCGTGCAAGCGCCCGCTTCACAATAATCTCCAGTCGTACACTTCGAGGCGTCGTCGCAGGGTTTCCCATCGGCAACCGATTGCGAATCGCATTTCGCTTCGCAGACGCCATCGGCGTCGCAATCGGCTATGCATGCACCTTCATTACACTGATCGCCACAGTCGTCGATTACCACGGGAGTGCCACCGCACGCGCCGTCAAGGCATGAGTCTTCTTGCGTGCACACGTTGCTGTCGTCACACTCACTGTCGTTCTCTACGTTGACGTACACACAAGCGGCCTCTTCGCATGTGACGGTTTGGCAGTTTTCCTCGGGGCACGGGTGGTCCGCGTCACAGGAGCACACCTCATTGTCATAGGTGCCCGCACACGCCCCATCGGCCGCGCACGCGTCGCCGGTGGTGCACTCGTCGGCGTCGTCACAGCTTGCGCCTTCATCGCCCGCAAAGGTACACAAACCGTCGTCGCCGCAGGTGCCCACCATACAGGGGTTTTCGTTCACACAGTTGGCATCATCACCACCACAGGTGTCTGCCGCTGCTACACAGCCTTGCTCGGAGTCACACACCTCGCCCTCGGCGCAGATCACGGCCTGAAGCGTTGTGTTGTCTACGGTTGGGTCGCACACTTTGCAGAGATCGTCTTCGGGAGTCGAGCCGCCCAGATGGCAGTTCCCATCGGCCAGGCAGGCATTGTCGTTGATCGTGTAAGCGCATTCGCCTTTGTCGAGATCGCAGACACCTGTCTGACACGAAGCACCTTCATTGCAATCGATGTCCACTTCGCACACTTCACCAGGATCCTCCACAAAAATAGTGGCAATACCACAGCCCAAAAGTAACCCTACGAACAACAACGAAAGTACGATCCGCGTACAACACAAA
>Ga0114996_10000515_pt1 | contig 53860 bp, 34 predicted proteins | sample ArcticOcean_MG_C_4_FD_87039 | JGI IMG/M metagenome (GOLD analysis project Ga0114996, IMG submission 87039) | Marine microbial communities from western Arctic Ocean - ArcticOcean_MG_CB4_134 | ecosystem: Environmental > Aquatic > Marine > Oceanic | place: Arctic Ocean: Canada Basin | collected...
CGGACAGTGAGATGCAGAGCGTGCGTCTAAAACGTAATGCTTTTCACGGCGACTGGAATTATGAGATTCACCCACATAAAAACAGGCGAAGCGGGTAAGTTAATTCTGAACGACGCCTTAGCAGGCTCCCACCGTTGAAGCCGAACCACCCGAACATCAGCAGCATCGCCCCCAGCATGGCCATGGGCAGATCGTGGCCACTAATCTCGTGCGAGGCACCGTCGTCCGTAAACCTGCCGCGTCGCGGGCCGACCACAAGGACCGCCGCCAGCGCGACCCATCCTCCAACGCCATGCACGACGGTCACACCGGCAAAGTCACGGAAGCCGAGTTGATATAACCAGCCGCCTGGTTGGTCACTATCAATCCCATTCCAGACCCAATGTCCGAAGACCGTGTATACCAATCCGGAAAGCACGCCGGACACGAGCAGGTAGCCGCTGAACTTCATACGCTCGGCGACCGCTCCGGAGACGATCGTGGTGGCAGCACCGGCGAACATCAGTTGAAACAGAAAGAACGCGGTGTCCCATCCGTCATTCATCGAGGGCAGAAACCGATCCGTCCCAAACCAACCGGATTGCGTGACCCCAAACATCACGCCGAATCCGAACATCCAGTAGAGGATTGTCGCGATGCCAAAGTCCGCGACATTCATGATCGCAACATTGATGCTGTTCTTGGAACGGGTGAGTCCGGATTCCAGACACAGGAACCCCGCCTGCATGACGAATACCAGCCCGGCACAAACAACCAGCCAGAGGATCCTGGCGTGTTCGACAGAGAATGGCTCGATTTCAGAAACGATCGGAGGCATGGCATTTGTGCTGTAAACAACAAACGTAGACATCCAGGCGGGCCACGATAGCACATCACACGCCCCCGCACGGAGGAGTTGGAACGGTGGACCGAAACCAGGCCACGATCGCTGTTATGTTCCTTGCCTGTTTTCTGGTGAGGATGCAGGCACATGCACGGCGTGGGTCGGGAGAGACAAAGTCTCTCAGACATCATCTCATTCGCATGCTTGATCAATCGGATACTCGATCAAGATCCCATATCCGCGTGCCTGCACGTCGTCTGGCCGAAAGTCCGGGTGAATCGAGACAAGTCGAGCACCCGAGTCCAGGTGAAACGACAGCACGGGATCGGCGAAGCGTCCGGATTCCGTCCGCCTATTTGTGTAGTCTTCGATCGACAACTCCGACGATTCGTGGAATCGCGCGGGTCTCGTAAATCCGATGATTCGTACGACGCCCGGTAGGGTCCGGGCGAACTCGATCTGCCGATCAATCAGACTGCGACCGATTCGCAACCCATGAGCCGACTGCACGACTCCGACGCCGATCAGTTGGTACCAGGTACCGTTCGCGACGTGCGTGCCGGCATACGATCCCCCGCCGGTCACCAGATCGTAGGTCAGATCGCTCATCGGTGGCAGAGGTGGGTTCATCCGTTGAGCGAAGGCAACGCCGACGATTTGACCGTCTCGAACCGCGACCCATTGCCCTTCCGGATAAACCGAAACCCTTCGTGCGATCGCATCCTTCGAGGCAGCCAGCGCCGAAGGCCAACTGTCGGCTTCAACTCGCGTGATCGCGTCGATGTCCCCTTCGATTGACTGACCGATTTTGATCATGCCGTGGTGCAACTTCTGGCTCGCTCTCGTTCGTGGGCAGGTCGATTGCAACATGCTGATCAAGACGGTTCGGACAACCAGCGTTGAAGAACGTCCCGCAAATCGGCTCCGAGTTCCGGTGCCCGATCCGAAACTCTCGGCACCTGGCCGTCAATCCGGATTGGAGTACCAACGGTCGTGAATGTCTCGTCGCCGTCGCCGTGCATACGATGAAAGATGCCGCGACTCTGCAGGTGCTGGTCGTTCAACACGTCGGCGATCATCTGAATCGGTCCGGCGGGAATACGTGCCTCTTCAAGTAAACGCAGCCACTCCCGTGACGTACGAGTGCGTGTCCGTTCGCTCACTCGCTGCTCCATGTATGCCTGATTCGCCGTGCGGTCGGAATTGGAAGTCAGAAGCGGATCATCGATCCACTCTTCGGCATCCAGTACCTCGCAAAGCCGGCGCCAAAGTGATTCATTACCCGCTGCAATCACAATGGCACCATCACTTGTGGGAAAGGCCTGGAATGGCGAAATCGATGGATGCCGTGTCCCCAGTGGCACGGGCGATTCTCCAGACAGGTCACACCGCGCTATCGCATTCTCAAGCACGGCGACACTGCAATCGAGCATCGCCAGGTCGAGCGTCGCCCCATGTTTGCCTGGATCACGAGCTCGCAGGGCGGCAAGAATGCCAATCGTTGTGAACAGCCCGGTGACGATGTCGCTGATCGACGCGCCGACACGGGCTGGTGCGTCGGCGTCGTGGCCCGTGACACTCATCAGTCCGCTCATGGCTTGAATAATCACATCGTAAGCAGGCCGTTCACGATACGGGCCTGTCTGCCCGAAACCCGAGGCCGAAGCGTAGATCAACGACGGGTTCACTTCGTGCAACGAGTCGGAATCCAGTCCAAGGGCGTCCATCACACCCGGACGAAAGTTTTCGACCACGACATCAGCCTGTTCGACCAGCTTAAGAAACGTGTCACGGTCCGACTCGCTCTTCAGATTGAGGGTGATGCTCGCTTTCCCTCGATTGAGACTCGCAAAGTACGCACTCGAGCCGGACGGCAGGAACGGTCCGAATGCGCGACTTTCATCACCAGTTTCGGGTCGCTCGATTTTCACCACATCCGCGCCCAGGTCGGCGAGAACCATGGTGCAGTAGGGACCGGCCAGGACTCGAGTCAGGTCGAGCACCTTTAACCCGGAAAGTGGGAGAGTCGAGACGGCGCCGTCTCGTCCGCTCGCTGCTGCCGGCACTGTATCTCCTGTCTCATTCGTGACATCGCTCATTGCGTCAGCCCGTCATTGTGAGTTGCTCGGACTGAGCAGGAGAGTAAGAGAGCTGATCCGAAACCAACAGCTTCAGCTCGACCGATTGCGAAGTCAGATGGCCATGCTGATACTGACGGCCCGAATTCTCGGCAAGGCGAATCGCAGACAGTGAGCAAGTGCCACCAGTCAGCCGAACTCGCGGTCTGAACAGGACAACCAACCAGGAGATATTGGCCATGAGAATGCCCTCTGTTGTGTTGCTCTCCACATTGCTGTGTTTGAATCCGCCGAGTCTTGATCAGGTGTCGGGGGCGGATCGTAAATCTGCTGTTGAACACAGTCTTCAGGACGGCCTGATTGGTTATTGGAAACTGAAGGGTGATTGTCGCGATCATTCCGGCAAGGGGAACCACGGGGTCAATTTCGGAGTCGACCTTGAGACCGGCGAATTCAATGGTCGAGGCGCTTATGTCAACGTCCCCAACAGCAAGTCGCTTGCGATCGGCACTGGCGACTTCTCCATTTCCGCCTGGGTGCACACGAAAGCGGACGTTGATGATGTCCTTGGAGACATCGTCGGCAAGTACGATCCATCGCTGAGAAAAGGGTTCACGCTGAACCTCAAAGCCAGTTCAGGTGGTTACCAGTCGTCGGGAGATGACAGGCACGTCTATTTCGGAATCGACAACGCCAAAATCAGTGAATGGCAGGACTGTGGCAGGCCCAGCAGGACAAGCAACTATGTCAGCAACTCACTGACGGTATTCCAAGGCAAGCTATACGCGGCAATCACGGACGCACAGGACGAAGAAGACTGGTGCCACGTTTACCGATACGAAGAAGGAAACAAGTGGACCGATTGCGGACGTGTCGGCACCGGCAAAACGACTGGCGTGATGTCAATGATTGTCCATCAGGGAGAACTGTACGCGGCCACGACGACGTACGACTGGACCCGTGTGTTCTCAGGCAAATACGACCCCGTGCGCGTCTACCGTTATGCAGGCGGTACGCAATGGAGAGATTGTGGGCAGCCGGGCAAGTGTCTGCGTATCAACTGTATTGCCTCGTATCGTGGCAAGCTGTACGCCGGAGGAGATCGCGGGCAACTGCTTCCGGGTGAACGCCAGTGGGCAGGTCGACCTTATCGTGTCTACGTTTACGATGGCGATCACGAGTGGAAGGTCTCCGGGACGTTTCCGGCCGAGGAACCTCGAAATTGCTACCCGCATGCCATGGCTGTGCATGACGGACGACTGTATGTCGGCTACCCGAACGTCTACGCATTCGATGGCAAAGAATGGACGTTCGCAGGCACGCCAATCGGCAATACTCCAAAGCGTCTGCGTCCCCTGTTGCAGGTTCATTGTCTGGAGGTGTATCGCGGAGCGCTGCATGCCGGAATGTGGCCGGAAGCTCGGGCGGTCGTGTATCGAGGCGGGGAATCCTGGGATGATCGCGGACGTCTTGGCGATGGAACGGAAATCAACGCACTGACTGTCTACAACGGAAAACTCTACGGAGGCGCCATCCCCAGAGCAGAAGTCACGCGATACGACGGCGGGATTTCCTGGACCTCGCTGAAACGGTTCTACTCGCCCGACGGTTGGACTCCAACGTCCCCCACGACCGCGACCAGCGAAGAAGCCAACGACTGGACGCGGGTCACGAGCCTGACGGTCTACCAGGGTCGACTGTTCGCGAGCATCGGAAGCTGCACCAGTTCGGTTCAGGATGCGCCGGCAGACGTGCGTGGGAAGGTTTATTCAATGGAAGCGGGAAAGTGCGTTTCCTACGACGGCGACATCGGGCCTGGCTGGAAGCACGTTGCGGCGATCCGGCAAAACGGCCAGCTTCGAGTTCTGGTCAACGGTAAAGTTGCGGCCAGGTCCTCAGCATTCCAGCAGGATGATTACGACATAACCAACGACAAACCGTTAAGCATCGGCTTTGGAGAGATGGACTACTTCTCCGGTCGCATCAATGAAGTGCGTATGTACGACCGGGCCTTGAGTGATGACGAGGTAATCGCGGTACAGGCTGTGAACTCGCCAGCCGCGTAGAGGCGACATGTGATTGTGAGGCGTTCCTCTCAGAGTAAAAGCCCCACCGCACGGACCTGTCATGGGCGAGTCAGCTCTTCTCGCAGGCACCGCGCAAGTGTCATGGCCGAGTCATCATCCAGACACAGAGGGTTGATGACAAAGACTGCGTCCCTCAGTTGCCCGTGCCCGACATACACCGGCGGCGAACCATTCCGCAAACTCCGGCAGACTTCGAATGCTGTCCGGCCCAGGCTGGATTCATCGAGTGTGATCTCCAGTGTGGCCCAGCGATCGGACGCTGCCGCTTCGACAACCCGGCAGGTCGAGCGAGTTCCGTCAAGCTCTTTGACGATGACTTCCAGATTCGAGCGCATGCGCGGCAGATCTTCGTCGTAGGCTCCGGAAGCGAACAGGTCCAAGGCTGTCAGCAATGCAGCAATTTCTTCTTTGGAGACCTTAAGAGCCCGACCAATGCCATGCCGCGGAATGCCTTTCAGCTTGGACTGATCGATCAGATCGGCCGGCGGGTCCCACAGTTCGAGATGATCGTCCATGTCGAGCATTTGAAGCGCTGCTGAGGAAATCAGGTCACGACGCCCGCACAGAACTCCCGTCGATTGCGGTCCGCGGATCGACTTGCCGCCACTGAAGGAGACCAGGTCCGCACCAGTCGCCGGAATGCGCTTCAGGTTTTCTCGAGGCGGCAACTCGCCCGCGGCGTCAACAATGACCGGCAAATCATGGGTGTGAGCGAGGGCCACGACGTCTTCCAGGGGCGGACATGCTCCGGGACCCATCACGTACGCGATACCGGCCGTCTGCGGGGTGATCGCCGCCTCGTACTCCCAGACTTCGGCGCGTCGGACCCCGGCATTCGACGTGATCTCATTGAATCCCACTTCCACCAGCCGAGCGCCGGCAGCGCGAATGGCATGGTCATAGCCACTCCGCTGCTCTCGCGCGATCAGAATTTCGTTCGGAAAACCGTCCGTGTGGGGCAGCTTCTCCATCCGACCAAGGTCATACCCAGCCAGAATCGCTGCCGTTCCCAGCGTCAGACCGGCCGCCGAACCAGCGGTGACGAGTCCGGCTTCCGCCCCCGTGACTTCCGCGATCTTTCGACACGCCGCCGCTTGCAGTTGCTCCAGTGGCACCCACTCGGCCGCCGCATCTCGAAACGCATCAAGGACCGCGTCACGCATCGGAGCGCCTCCCAACCGGGTGACAGTTCCACATGCGTTGATGATTGGCTCGACACCCAGGTTCCGGTAAATGCTCATCAGGACTCCAGCGCATATGCGCGCATTCAGGTTCGCGTGATGGAAGAAAGTTGATCGGGCAGAAAGATATCATGCTTCCCAGTGTCTCTGCCCTCTCATCGCTCCGCCAATTCTCCAGCCATCGGGATACACGATGCTCAATCAACCCATGCGACGACGCGAGTTTCTTCTCGGTGCCGCGTCGAGTCTTGCCGCGGCTCAAGTCGCGACTGCTGCTCCGAAGGCCCGGCCTGGCCGTTCGATCTGTGTCTTCACCAAGCCGTTTCAATCTCTGACGTACGACGAGCTGGCCGATCACATCGCGGAACTGGGCTTCGACGGCATCGAGGCACCGATCCGCATCGGCGGACATATTGAGCCCGCCCAGGTCCCCGACGAATTGCCGAAGATGGTGGACGCTCTACGGAAGCGGGATCTGGAAATCACCGTGATGACGTCGAGCATCAACGACCCGAATGATCCGTTGACCGAGACGGTGTTGCGCACGGCTGCGAAGCTCGGTATCCGTCGGTACCGGATGCAGTACTTCAAGTACGATCTGAGCAAACCGATTCTCGGCCAGCTCGACGAGTGGCGGCGGCAGTTTCTGGACCTGGCCGCCCTGAACCGCGAGATCGGCATCACGGCCGTGTACCAGAATCATGCCGGACGAAACTATCTGGGAGCGTCGCTGTGGGATCTCGGTCGATTGCTCGAAGGAATTGCCGTCGACCAGATCGGCGTGGCATACGATATCCGGCACGCGACTGTCGAAGCCGGCATGAGCTGGCCTGTGACGTTTCACAGAATTCGCCCGCACATCGAAACGGTCTACGTAAAAGACTTTCACTGGGTTAACGGAAAGCCCCGCAACGTGCCGCTCGGCGAAGGGCAGATCAGCCCGGAGTTCTTTAGTATGCTGGCGGAGTCGAAATTCGACGGACCGATTTCGCTGCACGAGGAGTATCTCGACCACCGCAAGCCGGAACTTGTCCCGCAGCACCTGGCAGCAATCAAAAAAGACTTCACAACACTGAATCGTCTCCTGCGCTGACTCGTTAGTTCAGAGGCCATCACGACATTCACGACGTTGTTTCTGAAGAAAGCAGCCATCCCGATGCAATATGTCAGCGCCGCCATAGCTGTCCTGCTGAGTTCTGCTCACGCATACTCGGCCGAGTTCATTTATCCGCTGGGCGCCGTTCGCACAGAGGACGGCACACTCCTTGTGGTCGACCGAAAGTTGCCGGGTGTGTGGCAGAAAAAGGCGGCCGCGCTGGGCCATCTGTTCAAGGGCTCAAAGCAGTTCCGCACGCCACTCAATGCAGCTCGGTGCATCGCTCTGGATAAAGACGGCAATGTTCTTGCCGGTGACACGTCCACGCGCGAAGTGTATCGCTTCAAACTTGGCGGAGACGGCAAGCCGGAACCGCTGACGAATGGTGGCATCGGGATGCCCATGGCGATCGCCGTCGATCCGGAAGGCACGATTTTCGTCGCTGACCTGGAATTGCATCGCATCTTCAAGGTTCCGCACGAAGGCGGAAAGGCGGAGATTATCACACAGATCTCCGCACCGCGCGGGGTGGCGTTCAATTCCAAAGGCGAGCTGATCGTTGTCTCAACGACAAAGGACCAACTGCTGAGAATGTCACCCAAAGGCAAAGTCTCGACGATTGTTCCTGGCCGGCCGTTTTCCTTTCCTCACAACGTCGCGGTCGGACCGGATGACGCAATGTACGTAACCGACGGCTACGGCAAGTGCGTGTGGAAAGTGACGCCCGCCGGAGAAGTGTCGAAGTTTGCCGAAGACGCAGCCTTCTCGAATCCTGTCGGCATCTGGCTCGCCGGAGAAACACTGCTGGTGACGGACCCGCGGGCCAATGGCGTGTTTGAAGTCACGCTCGACGGAGCGGTCTCGCAACTCGGTTCCGGCGAATGACCACGTGCCGTCGTTTGCGGGTGGACGTTCGAACTTGCCGGATAGACCACCGACCGCACAACGCCGTGTCAGGCACGGCGTGTGACGGTGGTGCTGCAAAAGCCGAACAGACAGTGGTCAGCACTTACTTCGCAGTGACCAGCTTGTAGATCGCACCGACAGGTGTTGTGAAATACTGCTCGCCCTGCTGGTCTTCGCCAAACGACATGACCGGCAGTTTCGGGTTGCCGATGCGGCGATTTTCGGTGACCTGCTTCTTCGCCTTGTCGTATTTCAGCGCCCAGACACCGCCCGACACGTAGTCGGCGTAAACATAGTAGCCGGCCAGATGCGGGATCGCGGAGCCGCGGTAAACGTGTCCGCCCGTAATCGACTTGCCGAACTGGCCGCCGACCGTGCCCTGCTTTTCTTCGTGCGGGTATTCCCAGATCGGATCGATCAGCTTGTCGCTCTTTTCCGAACCGTTCTCGTACTTGTGCTTCGATTCACGCAGGTTCCAGCCGTAGTTGCCGCCGCTGGTGACAATGTTGATCTCTTCCCATAGCTTCTGCCCAACGTCGCCGACCCAGAAATCACCGGTGGCGTAATCGAACGACATCCGCCACACGTTCCGCAGGCCGTATGCGTAGATTTCAGGTTGAGCGTCTTTGTTGCCGACGAACGGATTGTCTTTCGGCACGGCGTAGGCTTTTCCGTCGTCCTGATGATCGACATCGATTCGCAGAATGCTGCCCAGCCAGGTCTTCAGATTCTGACCATTCTTGTGCGGGTCGCCGCCATCGCCGCCATCGCCCAGGCCGATGTACAGCATGCCGTCCGGGCCGAAGCAGATCGTGCCGCCGTTGTGGTTCCAGTACGGCTGTGGAACGCGCAGGATTTCCTGTTCCGATTTCGGATCGGCTTTGTTCGGGTCACTCTTTGACACTGTGAATCGTGACACGATCGACATGCGGGGCGCAACTGTCGACGTGTAGTAGATGAAGAGCTGGCCGTTTTCCTTGTACTTCGGATGAAAGGCCATGCCCAGCAGACCCTCTTCGTTCATCTTGTCGTTGTAGACCACCTGTTTTTCGATATCGAGATACACAGCCGACTCTTCGGCTTCCGGGTCATTCGGCAGGACGTGCACCACGCCCAGTTGTGACGCAATGAAAATCCGGTCCGAGTCGTCGTTCGCGTGCGTGACGACGATCGGTCGGCGGATCTGAATCTCGTTAAAGACTCGCTGTGACCCGGCCGCGATTTCCGACGTATCAACATCGGCGGCCGGGGCCAGACCGGCCGTCATGACGAACAGACTCAGGAATGCTGTCAGCAGTCTCATAATGCACCTCGTGCAAGTGTGAATGGAGTCAATCGCGACTGGCGAACCGCCAGGCGGCCGGCCAGGATAGCGGACCGTCCGACCGCGTCAACGCGCCGCGAATGGGGCAGGCGCGCGAGTACTGATTTCGACACGGCCGGCAATCTTCAGAAACTGCCTGGCGACATTACCAATTGAGTACTGTCGCGACATTACCCGGGCAGCTTCTCCGACCGGTTGGAACTCGGCAGGATCGTCCAGAATCTTCACGGCGCACGCGACACCCAGGCATCGATGTCGTCGTAATCACACAGAAACCCGTTGACGCCGTCCGTGATCGCCTCTGGCACAAAACAGCGATTGCTGCCAATCACGATTCGCCCGCGGCCCAGCAGTGTGGCCAGGGATTGTTTCAGAAAACCAGCCGAAAATGCCAGGACAACTGCGACAGATGCTTGAACCCGGACAGGCCGCGAGCTTTTCCGTGTCGCGACGACGCGATCGGATTCGTGGTCAACAGCCACACATCCGGAATCGCCGCTTGGGGTGTGACGCATGGCACGTGTAGAATTGCGGGACGCTGTGAACCTCAATCCGAGGGCAGGGATCGCCTGAATCTTTCGACCTGCGGAGTTCTGTCATGTTTCGGAAGTCACTCGTTGTCTGTCTCACGCTGAGCGTATTGGCTGTCAGCTCGACTGCATCCGCCCAGAGTCGCACCTACAGCCAGGCACTGAGTGCCTACTTCGCTGGTGACTACGAGATCGCCGAGGCTCTGCTGACGGTGGCCATTGGGGACGGCAGCAGTGATTCCCGGCTGTACTACTTCCGAGGCCTTGCACGACTGGAGAACGATCAGCCGGATGAGGCAGCAGCCGATCTCACATTCGCCGCTGAGCTGGAAGCATCTGGACGCAGTCGTGGAGGCGATGTGAATCGGGCATTGGAGAAGGTTCAGGGAACTGCCCGGCGAACTGTTGAGAAGTACCGTCGGGAAGCCCGACGGACGGCCGCCATCGACGCCGGGTATCAGAAGAAAGCCAAGGCGCTGGACGGCATGTATACGGAAGCCCGCGGGGCATACTTTTCAGGCGATTACGAGCGTGCGGGGTTGTTGCTTGATCAGATCATTGAGCACGAAACGCGAGACCCGCGAGTCTACTACTACCGAGGCCTGTGTCTTGAGCAACTGAAGCGGCATGAAGACGCCGCCGAGGATTTCGAATCGGCCGTGCAACTCGAGCTGTCGCCCAGCAACCGCATCAACGTGGATGCCGCTCTGGAGAAAGTGCAGGGTGATGTTCGCATCGCGCTGGAGTCTCATCGCCGTGAACTGCTCTCGACGCTTCGCCGGCAGAAGCGGCTTGAGCAACAGCAGATGATCGCGAAGCTTGTGCAGTCACGCTTGGGAAGTGTCGGTGCCGGTTCCGTCTCAGCGGCACCGTCGCCAGGAACCGTGGCATCAACATCACCAATGCCCTCACCCGGTCCCGCTTCTGTGACGCCACCGCCCGCGGCTGGAACGGGAACGCCGACGCCTCCCACACCAGCAACAACTCCCGTCCCAACGACGACGGTCAACGTGGCCAGTGACCCGGCGATCGATCTGGCATGGATTCCATCAGACGCTGAACTGCTCGTGCATGTGCGAGTCTTCGAGGCGTGGAATTCTGAGCTGCTGACTCCATTTCATGACAACGAAGATGTGCAGGGCACATTCGCGATGATGAAAGCCGCGGCGGGTGTGACTGTGGCGGACATCGAAAGCCTGACCGCCGGAGTGAGCGACGTGACACAGCTGGCTCAAATGGCCGCTGTCGCCGGTCCGGCTGCGCTCCAAAACCCGGCCGACAAACTGGTCGCTGTCGTCCGATTGCGACTGCCGTTCGATACTCAGTTTCTGGACGCTCAGACCGAGCTGTTCGAAAAGGCCGACCATAACGGTACGAGCTATTACCGGGCTCTCGATGAGGGTGAAACCCCCTGCATTTATATGCCCAACTTGAAAACGCTTGTCCTGGCCGACGACGGCGTTCTCACCGGGCTGATCGACGACGGACCAGATGCGGCACCGCGGCCGGAACTCGCATTCGTCGACGCCACTAATCAGATCGTTATTGCGTTCGTGCCGGCGGATCCGACTGGACTGACCGATCAGATTCCGGAAGAGCCGACAGGGTCACCTGGTGGGGACGCGCTACTGGCCGCCATCAAAGGCCAGTTGAATGGTTTTTCATTGGGGTTCGGCCTGACCGACAGCTTCACGCTGGAAGTGCGACTGCTGGGAGCCGATGCCACGGCGGCTGGAGCAATGGGAACGGCGCTGGGTCAGGTCGCCCAGGAACTTGCAGGCATGTGGCAGATTACCAAGGCACTGGCTCCCGAGCCGGTGCAGCCAATCGTTGACACGCTGCTGCGGTCACTCAAAACGTCATCGCAGGGTAATGTTGCGATGGTTTCGACCCGCATGTCCGCCCAGTCAGTTCAGCGAGCCGTGGCTGACGTGGGCGAAATGATTCCCATGCTGCTGGCAGGCGGAATGATGGCTGCGGCTGGCGGTGGTCCCCCGGGACTGGGGCCTGACGACTTCGGAGTCCCCACGCCGGATCCGCCGATGGCAACACGCCCGGCGACGCCGGTTCAGATCACGACAAAGGCACGCGTCAGCGAGGAACTCGATTTCGACAACGAGGGCAACGAGCAGGCCAAAGCCATCGAACTGGTTCTCGATATCGTTGGCGACGATGCAAAGGCGGCAAACGCCTGGGGCTTTCCGATGCTAACGGCTGCAAAGGACAACAACGGCACAGACCTCACACAGCGTGATCGCAGCCTGTTCGCGTCCGGCGCCGGATTCTTCCAGATCGATCACGACGATTTCTTCGTCGAGCATCCGGAAGACGGCTGCCAGGTGGCGATCGCGTTCGATCCGCCCGCGAATATGGCCGACTCCATCGCATCGGCTGACGGCATGATCAAGCTGCGCGTCCTGGCCGATTCCGAGTCATTCGAGGTTGCGGACGCCGCGAGTTTCATTGGCAAGAAACTGACGGACAGCAAACTGACCAGCGCCGGCTTCATGCTGTCGATGTCGGAAGGTGAAGAGGATCTGGGTGGTGGTCTCAAATTCAAGTTCTGGAAGCTGAGCTGGGACAACCCGGATCCCAAACTGATCGACCAGATGGCCGACGGTGGCGGCCTTGGCCTGCAGTCCCCGCTACTTGTTGATGCGGCCGGTGACGTGCTGCAGGAGTTTGACAGTGTCGAGGCTATGGGGGCATTCGGGGGCGGGACCGCCAGCTTCGCATGGACGATGACTCTCGATCCCGACAATCCACCGCCAGCCGATGCAAAGCTACGCTTCACGTTGAACAAGAAAGTCGACTACATCGACGTAAAGTTCAGCGTCCAGGACGTCGAAATCACCGCTGCGGCATCCAACTGAATGGGTTCTTTACGGGTCCGATTCCCGACACCGACACGAATCGCGACACCGATCAGTCGGAGAGTGGCGGCAGCGATTGACGCCCCCGCCCGGCGAGCGGCGACATCACCGCATGGCATTCCGGTCAAACCGCGTCCGCAGGAAGCGTGACATTCGTGACCGGACTGTCACGCCTGCCGTCGAGAGGTCTCCGGTTACTGGGAGTTGCGGAGAATACCTCCAGTTCTATTTGACGCCCTTTCCGGCGTGACGAATGGTTGCGTGCACCTTGAACAGCAACTTGAGTCACAGCCGGGGATGGTGAGATGCAACTTCGAAAAGACGGTCTGAGTCTGCGCGCCGTGCTGCTCGGACGGCGACGCGACCGACGAAGAAACCTCACGACAACTTCCAGATGCTTCGAATCACTGGAGCCTCGTTTGCTTCTGTCGGCAGCGTCTGCCCAGTCGGACGGCTCGGTCGCCGCGGCAGCAGCCGAAGAATTCGTCGTGTCCGAAGTGCATCTTCGGGTGAACGGTGACCGTGACATCGTCGTGACGAATAGCTACGAAGGGATCTCGCTTCGATCCGGAGACACGCTGCAGGTTGTCGGAATCACATATGAGTACAACCCGTTTGCTGACACGCATGACGGCGTCATCGCATTTGAAGCGTATCTGAGCCGACTCTCCGAGTCTGGCCGATCGCCGATCGACTACACCACAGGCCGTTTTGGTGCGCCCAGTACACCCTCACTTGTACCGGGTGAAGTCGTGTCGCATCCAGGCCTGGACGGCGCATGGACGGTTGCCGCTGGTGACAACAGGATATCGATCTCGATGGTGCGATACTTTGGAGATCAATCCCGGCTCGAGGCACGTTTTGCAGTCAACGTGCAGGTTGACCAGCCTGATTTCCAACACGTTCTGGTGGAAGGCGAATCGCGTCAAAGGCTACGAGCCGAGCGCGAAGTCCAAATCACCGGAGCGTGGATGAACAACGGAGGCGGGACGTTTCATAACTATTCAGAACTCGACATCTACAATGCCAACGATCTGAATACTCCCGTCTGGGTTGGCGTTCTCGTGGGTACTGTCGGACCGGGCGAGACAATTCAGGGTGAGTACATTAACCCCAATGAATCCGATGCGTTCGACACCAGGTGGACTCCCGCAGAGCGCGGAAGTTACGTCCTCAAGTTCAGTGTCGACCCGGAGCGTGCGGCTGCCGAATCCGACGAATCGAATAATGCAGCGGAAGTGTACGTGTCCGTCCGCAAGGCAAAACGAGGTGACACACAGGTACTGAACCTCGTGCCCGGGCCAGATTCCAACGACTCGCGGCCAACAGATGACGACGAGAACGAGCAGCGGGAGCGTCCGAATCCGCGTCGACCGGAAGACGAGTTGCCACGACGGCCTGAGGACGACACTGAGCGAAGATCGCGTGGGCGTGTAGAGGAACGTGAACAAGAAGAAGAACGCGAACGAGCAAACGAACGGGAACGAGCGGAAGAACGAGAGCGAGAACGCGCACAACGAGAACGTGAGGAACGAGCAGAAGAAAGGGAACGCGAAGAACGGCGCGAACGAGGTGAATCGCGCGGACGAGAGCGACATGCACGACGTGTTGACTTCCGTGCCATCGCTGACGCGTCGTCATAGCATCGCCCGCGATGGCGAGCCAATCAGCGATCCACTATCTGAAGACATCATCGCCCTTGCGAATGCCGTTTCAGCCGATGTCGGCGAAGTGTCGGATGAACGGCTCACAGAGCACGGCGACGGTCTTCTTCAACCGGCTGCTAACCGTTGACGCATGCGGGCGATCGCTCTGTCCCCGCCGCTCGGAATCTAAGCCCGCGCAAACGGGCCGTAGGGGAGTGTCGCGTACTGGCTGATTCCTTCCTGTACGCACTCTCGAACGGCGTCGGATGCCTGGATGACCTGCTCGTGAGTCACATCCAGGTGCGTGCAGGCTCGCATTCGGTGTGGGCCCATCGCTCCGATGCGCACGCCTTTCTCCCGCAGAGCCGCTGACATCTGCCCAGCGTCGCCGATGTCTGGATCAACGTGGAAGAACACCATGTTGGACTGGACGGCGGAGAGATCGATGTTGATCCCGTCGATGTCGGCAATCGCCTCGGCAAAAGCTCGGGCGTTAGCGTGATCGTCAGCCATGCGATCGACGTGATTTTCGACAGCATAAACCGCTGCCGCCGCGACGATGCCCGCCTGACGCAGGGCGCCACCCATCAACTTGCGAATGCGTCTGGCTCGCACAATGTCCCCGGCCGAGCCGACCAGAATGGAACCCATCGGACAGCCAAGTCCTTTGGAAAAGCAGATCGACACCGTGTCCAGGCCAGCGCAGATTTCACGTGCGCTGTGTCCCGATGCGACGACGGCATTGAACAGTCGGGCTCCATCCAGATGCGTCTTCAGCCCGTTTCCGTGCGCCCAGTCACAAACGCGATTGAGTTGCTCCAGCGGCCAGGGTCGACCGCCTCCTCCGCCGGCCGTGTTTTCGACACACAGCAGCTTCGTCACACACAGATGCTGATTGTCGGCCCGGATGCGTCCCTCCAGGTCGGGGACGTCCAGCATCGCGCTGTCGCTTCGCGCGCGAATGGTGCGGCAGGTGACACCGCTCAGTGCGGCCGGTGCCCCACCCTCAAAGTTTGCGATGTGGCCGCGTTCGTCAATCAGCAGTTCATCACCGGGCAGGCAGTGAGTCCTTACACCCATCTGATTCGACTGCGTCCCGGAGCACGCGTAAACCGCCGCTTCCTTGCCAAGTAACTCGGCGACCATGGCTTCCAGCCGGTTGACCGTTGGGTCCTCGGCATTCATGTCGTCACCGCATTCGGCGTTGAAGATGGCCTCACGCATTCCGGCAGTGGGCTGCGTAACCGTGTCGCTGAACATGTTGATCATGGAGTGATGTACCCTGGGCCAGAACAAAAGAATGCGGACTGTCACGTTTCCTGAGGAACGGCGAGACCGCATGAGGAAGCATCGCTCTTTTCACCGCGTCCTGGAACTCAACTCGGATGTGGCAGACGCTTCCAGGCTCCCTTTCCGAGAAGTCTCACCGGCGATGCCAACTCAAGGTACTCAGCTTCCCCTGACGGGATCCGATTTTGTTCGCGTCAGGCTGTTCTTATTCCTGCAAGCGAAGTTTGGGAACAAGCCGCCGATGCGCTACACTCCGCGCGGTGACGGACACCACCCGCAACCTGGAACGGATATCTGCCATGACCGAAACACTGAACGCTGACACTCCAAACGTCGACGCAGTCGATGACAACCCACTGCTGGCCAACTCCGGCCTGCCATCCTTTGATCGTATTGAACCCGCACACGTCGAACCCGCGGTCCGGCATCTGCTGACAGAAGCTGAGCGGCAATTCGTCAAGCTGGAAGAGTCCATCGAGCCAACCTGGGACGGTTGCTTTGCCCGTTTGGAAGCCATCGATCGTCCGTTTGAGTACGGTTGGGGGCCGGTGTCCCACCTGTTTGGCGTCAAAAACTCGCCAGAGCTGCGCGAGGCATACGAGTCTGTCCTCGATGACATTGTGCAGTTTGGCTTGCGTGCCTCACAAAGTCTGCCTGTCTATCAGGCCGCCCTCGCCATTCGAAATGGCGACGACTGGAACGGACTTTCGCCGGCTCGGCAGCGAATCGTTGAAAAACGCATTCAGTCGGCCGAACTGGCGGGCATCGCGCTGGATGGTGAGCAGCAGGAGCAATTCAATGCCATCGTGCAGGAACTCTCGCAGCTCAGCACGAAATTCTCGAACAACGTGCTGGATGCCACCAAGGCGTTCGATCTGATCCTGACTGACCTGAATGACGCTGAAGGTATTCCGGCGACGGCACTCGCCATGGCCGCGCAATCATTGAGCCAGAAACAGACGGACTCGGCCGTTGGCGACAGTGTGGACGAGGCGACTCCCGAAGCGGGACCGTGGCGGTTTACCCTGGACACCCCCAGCTTCATGCCATTCATGCAGCACTGCCGTCGATCCGATCTGCGCGAGCAGATGTACCGAGCATTCATGACTCGTTCGTCAAGTGGCGAGTTTGATAACTCAGAAGCGATCAACCGAATCCTGACTCTCCGACAGAAAAAGGCGAAGCTACTGGGTTTCGACTCGTATGCGGAACTGAGCCTGGCCAGCAAGATGGCTCCGGATGCCGCCGCCATCGAACAGATGTTTGAAACGCTGCGATCAGCTTCGTGGGACGCCGCCGTGCGTGACATGGACGAAATCCGGGAGCTTGCCAGTGAGTCCGGTGTCGCGGACGGTCTGATGCACTGGGATGTTGCGTTCTGGTCAGAACGACTGCGCGAAAAGCGGTTCGATTACACGGACGAGCAAATGCGACCGTACTTTCCACTGGAGAAAGCCCTCGACGGCATGTTCTCACTGGTTGGGAAGCTGTTCGGAATTCAGGTGCGACAGGCTGATGGCGTTCCGGTCTGGCATGACGATGTCCGTTACTTCGAGATTTACGACGAGGACGGAACACAGATTGCCGGGTTCTATCTCGATCCGTATTCACGGCCGGAGAACAAACGCGGAGGCGCCTGGATGAATGATTGTCTGGGCCGCTGCCTGATCGACGGCAAAGTTCGTGTGCCTGTGGCTCACCTGGTCTGCAACAGCACACCGCCGGTCGGAGACACACCCTCGCTGATGACGTTTCGCGAAGTCGAAACGTTGTTTCACGAGTTCGGTCACGGTCTCCAGCATATGCTGACAACTGTCGATGAGGCCGACGCCGCCGGCATCAACAATGTCGAATGGGACGCGGTCGAACTGCCCAGTCAGTTCATGGAGAACTGGTGCTATCACCGGCCCACCGTGCAAAGCATCTCGGGCCATTGGAAAACGGGAGAGCCGTTACCCGAAGAACTGTTTGAAAAGCTGAAAGCCTCCCGCACATTCCGGGCGGGGAGTCTGATGCTGCGGCAGCTCACATTCGGTATGACGGACATTCAGTTGCACAGTAACTTCTCTCCACCAGCCGACGGTGACACCTCGGCCGAGACGGTGTTTGATGTCCAGCGGCGCGTGGCAGAGAAGACGTCGGTACTTCCGATGCTTCCCGAGGACCGCATGCTCTGCGCGTTCTCGCACATCTTCGCTGGCGGTTACTCGGCAGGTTACTACAGCTATAAGTGGGCTGAAGTCCTGAGTGCGGATGCTTTCAGTGCCTTCGAAGAAGCAGGGTTAGACGATGAGGCAGCCGTCGCCAGCATTGGTCGACGGTTCCGAAACACAGTGCTGTCATTGGGTGGGAGCCGTCATCCTATGGATGTCTTCCGCGAATTCCGTGGTCGGGAACCGGACCCGATCGCCCTGCTGCGGCACAACGGACTTGCGTGAACGCGAGCGGCCGTGTCACGCGCCGGCCGGACCCATGTGGACGCTCATTCGGTCAGTCCGAGAATCTCCAGACTCTCGCGATGGATCAGCGCTTCAATCTGCTGTTCATCCAGACGCGGCAGTCGCGTTCCCTCCACCTGCTGATTGAGGTTTCGCAATCCGTCAATCGATGCGTCGACTGTCGTGAACGGGTAATCGCTGCCGAATAGCAGCTTGTCCCAGACCCCGTACTCCTGCACCAGAATCAGGCTGTTGTAGAGCTGATACGGTCGGTAGTGAAGCGCACTGACGTCGGCATAGACGTGTGGGTGCTTGCGAATCAAGGCAACGCATTCCGGCTCATAGGGATGGCCCAGATGTGCGGCGATGATCCTGACGTCGGGGAACTGGATCGCCACTCGATCAAGATGCCTTGGCAGTGTGCACTCCAGCGGTGCCTGCGCAAGAAACGTTGTGCCGGTGTGCAACAACACAGGCAGCGCGTGTTCGGTCGCGTACTCCCACAGCGAATCCAGCCGCGTTTCATCCGGGCGAAAACCTGCATACATCGGCATCAGCTTGATGCCCCGTAGGCCCAATTGCTGATGGCCGTGACGCAGTTCGTCCTGCCAGCCTTCCTGAGTTGGATCAAGCGATAGAAATCCGATCAGGCGGTCCGGTTCAGTCGCGACGTAATCCGCCACATAACTGTCGTCGACCCACAGCCCGCTTAGCCGGGCTTTGCCTCCGAAAACAATCGTCCGGTCCGCGAGTGTCGCTGTCGCCTGATACTCGGACCGCCGCACGGTCAAATCGACCTCAACGCCCGCCCGCGCACGACTCGCCTGCCGACGGAAGTCATCCGTGAAATGTCGCGGATATTCCCACGCGTGGCTGTGGACATCGACGATCATTCTCAGCCACCTTCAGGCGCTCAGGCAACTTCCAGCAGTCGGTGCCATTTCTGCCCACAAGCTCAGTGGGCATTGAGTGCAGCTCGGATTTGTTCTCTACCTCCGCTGTTCCGGCGGCGCAGCCAGCACGAAAGAATCGATTGTGAGAACACTCGTGCTACTTTGAAGTCATTACCCAGACGCCCGTCCATTCCCCTTCCGGCGGGTTTTCCTTCAGGAACTCACAACGCTCGATATACAGCTTGGATGCCTTGTCGTTGGGATGCAGTTGGAGAGCTTCTTCAAACGAACTGGTCGCCTTATCCCAGTTTCCGACACGATACTCGGTGATTCCATCACGGAAGTAATTCGTTACGTCGGACATGGACGGAAACGTCTCTTCGGTGTGGTAGTCCAGCACTTCGTGGACGAGAACTGGCTCGGTCTTGCCCTTGACCACTACGGAATCTATTTCTCTCGTGCGGTATGTGCCCTTCAATTGCTTGATCGTAAACTCGCTGATCAAAAGATGCGCACCATATTGTTTGCAGGCACTTTCCAACCGAGCCGCGAGGTTTACTCCGTCACCGATAACGGTGTACTCCTGCCGCTTGGGAGAACCGATATTCCCTGATACCACCTGATCGGTATTCAAGCCGATACCGATGTCGATGGCCTTCAGGCCCCTTTCCTTGCGAACGACGTTGAACGCCGCCAGATCGGTCATCATTTTGATTGCCGTGCGCAGTCCCCGATCCGGATCATCGGGATGCACAATCGGTGTGCCGAATACCGCCATGATCGCGTCACCAATGAACTTGTCCAGAATCCCGCCTTCTTCGGTGATGCAATCGATCATGACCGTGAAGTATTCATTCAGCATCGTGACCGTGCCTTTGGCACCCAGCTCCTCGGTCAAGGTCGTGAAACCACGAATATCAGAGAACAGGACCGTGGCTTCGCTCAGATTGCCGCCCAGAATGTCGCCGCCCGCTTCCAGCACGGTCTCGGCCAGTGCGGGATCCATGTAGCGGGACATCGTCGACTTCATTCGTTTTTCGGTGCTGATATCCTCCAGTAGCACCATCGACCCAAGATGCTCTCCCTTGCCACCAGTCAGTGGCGAGACGTTGACATTGACAGACTTTTTTTCTTCCGACGACTCAAGCGCAATCTCGGCATCCATCGTAACAATGGACTCGTGCTCTGTTGACACTCGTTCGATATTGTCGACGAGCCAGCTATTGTTGTCTCCAAAGAATTCCTGTGCGGACTTGCCGATAACTTGATCCAGTGCCACGTCAAGAATACTCAGCCCGGCCTGGTTGCAAGTCACGATCTGCTTCTCTTCACCAAACGTAACCAGCCCGTTAGACATACTTTCAAGGATGCCCTCGTTGTATTGCTTGATACTTTGCATGTCGTCGAACAGTTTGGCATTTTCCAGCGCGATTGTGATTTGCGCGGTAAATGCCTTCAGGCGAACTTGATCATCTTTGGTAAACGTGCCCCCGATCTTGTTCAGGACCTGGGTGACTCCGATTCGCTTTCCCTGCTTGTTGGCGAGGGGCACGCATAGCAGCGAACGAGTGAAGAATCCTGTCTGCTTATCAAACGCGGGATTAAAGCGAAGATCGGCATAAGCGTACGGAATGCTGACCGATTCACCCGTTTGAAAAACTGTACCAGCGATACCTTTGTCATTAGGGAATTGAATCCGTTCCCGCTGACCCACTGCACCAGCACTGGTCTCGGTGTATAGCTCGTTCGTCTTCTCGTCGTTGATGAACAATGTCGCCCGCTCGGCATTCAACATGCCAGTGATCATTGACATGATCATGATCAGCAGCGGCCCCAACTGAATCTCGGACGAGATCTTCGCAACCATGTCGAGGAACTCAGCCTCTTTCTGCTGGTTCTCCAACATCTGAGAAACGGAGAGGGATCCCTGCAGCACCGTAGATGCCTGAAGCGTGATCAGTTCCAGCAACTCCAGGTCCGCTTTTGTGAATCGACCTTTGGTTTTGTTGAGCGCTTGGGCGACACCCAGCGCCTTCCCACACCTGGTCCGTATCGGCGCGCAAATGATGTTCCGTGTTTTGTATCCCGTCATTTCATCCACGGCCGAATTGAAGGTCTCATCGGCATAGGCGTTCGCGATCAGGACGCCTTCACCACTCGTGAAGACCTGGCCGATTACCCCGGCCGTATCCGAGACCCGGATTTCCGGAATCTTGTCGCCGAGCGAAGCGCGGGAATAGAGTTCGCTGCTCTCTGCATCGTGCAGGAACAACGTGCCGCGTTCGGCACCCGTTTGCTCGTTGACGATCTTCAACAACTGCTTCAGTTGTTCGTCAAGCGTGCGGAGTTCGGCAAGCGAATCCACAACATGCAGGAGCAATTCCGGTTCCGCGCCACTTGGCGTGGACGAACTACTCTTCGAGGTCGATTTTGTTCTACTTTGCGTTGCCATGAGCTTTCTCTAACTCGGCTCGAAGTGCTGCTACCATGTCCTGATAGACTTTCACTTCTTCGCGGTTTTTTTGTTCAAGAGCACGTTGGTCAAACTTGTGCGTTTCTTCGACTGAGTCAAGTTCGTCGCGTAGAACTCCAATTGCCTTCTTTAGCGTCCCATTTTCGGCTGCCCATTTGCTGCGTTCAGACGCCTCAGCCGAATCAGCTCGACCACGTATCACTTCCAATTCATCCCGCAGTGCTTCGATTGCTGACTGCAGGTTCCGTATCTCGCCATTTTTTTCAGTGAGCATAGCATGTGTTCGCTCGTTAGCTTTATCGCGGACAAGCTCCATCTCGTCCCGCAGTGACGCAATAGCGTCCTGCATCTCACTGACAGCGCGACTCGTGTCGCCGGCCGCGCGTGTCAAAGCATTCTGCTTTTCCTGGTTCGCGATCTGTAATTCATCTCGCAGTGCTGCGATTGCTGACTGCAGATTCCTTATCTCGCCGTCTTTTTCACTGCGCACTGCATGTGTTCGCTCGTTAGCTTGATCACGGACATGTTCCATCTCGTCCCGCAATGACGCAATAGCGTCCTGCATCTCACTGATGGCGCGATTAGTGTCACCGGCGGCGCGTGTCAGAGCGTTGCTCTTTTCCTGGTGAGCTTTCTCTAATTCCGCACGCAGCTCACTAGCAGTCTCCTGATGCTGGACGAGTTGGCTTCGCATCCCGGCAACAGCATTAAGTACCTGCTGATTCGTTGAACCAGCTTGTTGCTCGAGTTCATCGCGCAGCGCATCGATCGTTGCATGCAACTGACGCTTTTCGGCGATGCTTTCGGTATCTACCATCGGATGTCTCAGACCTCTCGATGTTCCACGTCAAACACGTGATTATGCATGTTCGCAACCCACTGCTTCCCCTCCTGGGTGACCCGTAAGTACCGCAGTGCGTCGATCACGTAGGGGCGTACCACGTTCCAGTAGAACCCGGAGTAATTGTGCCGCATTTCCGTCGGGCTTGAGCATCCGATGTGGCCGAGCGTGCCCAGTTCATGAAACTCATAATAGAGGGCGGGAAGCTTCCTCAAATATCCGGGGTCTCCCAACTGACCGATCAAATCAGCGGAGCGCATCATACCCCCCAGGCTGGTCGTGTCCTGATGGAACTCGTCGTCCGGAATCGGAAATCGTGTCATCTCGATGTAGTCTGCGATTCGATCGACATCGATATCGACCAGTTGCGAGCCACCGAACCGTTCTCTGACGAACAGCTTGCTGCGACTGACATGATGCGGCGTCAACACCACATCCGTACCCGTCGGTTCGATCTCAATCGTGCCGCCATCGACGCCAGTGGCTACGACATTCTCGTCGTCTTGTTTGCAGACCCCTCGGACGTATCCGATATCGTGACACAGTGTGGCCAGCGTAAAGTGCAGCCAGTCCCTGGGAGAAACCCCACCTTCGCTAAGATGCTTACCCTTCAGGATCGCCTGACCGGCCATGGTGACCATGACCGTGTGTTCGACGTCGTGGTAAAGCATGTCTGAATTCGAAATGTTCTCCAGCGACAATCGCCCGGCCCATTCCAGCACGGAGACATACGTCGACTCCAAGTCACCATACATCTGAGTATATGCCAGCTTTATTCCGGCGACAAAATGTTCGACAAGCAGGTGTTGAAGATTAAGCATGGGTTCCCAAACACTGGATGAGGTGGGCGCCTCAACTCACGTACGCGACTAGCCAGGGAGTGTATTGTGCCACACCAGCAGAGTCCGCCACCGTGGCCCACAGGCGGTGTCTCTGCCTTGTCTTGTTGGATGGATTAGCGTACCCCCTGGTTGGGCAGCGACCTCGTTACGACGACGTATCAACTCAAGGCGGTACTCGACCGAGCCAGCCCCGCGGCAATCGCGTTGGGGCGTCCAGCTCCGACTGTACAGCATTACGGCAACGCCGCAATTGCCTCAATTTCCAACAGCCATTCGCCTTTCGGCAGTTGATCGATAACGACCATCGTGTTTGTTGGATACGGACCTTCGGGTAAGTACTTCGCAAACATTTCGAAGCGGGTATCGCAGTAACCGGCGACGTCGTCAGCGTTGACGAGAAACGTCGTCATTTTCACGACGTCCGCGAAAGTCGCATTGGCACTCGCCAACGCTCCAACCAGATTCTCGTAAACCTTGGTCGTTTGACTTTGAATGTCGCTACCTACGGTTTCGCCATTGACATCGACCGAAAGTTGGCCTGCAACAAACAGAAGCTTACTGCAGCTAACGGCGATTGCCTGCCCGTAGGGCTGCGGAGGTTTAACAAGTCCGTCGGGTTGTAAATCCTGTCGATCAATGCTCACAGTTATCTCCTCCTGGGTGCGCGTTGTCGTTTACCAGCGTTGCCTGTTCAGGACGCGGCCTTCTTCTTTTTACCCTTTTCCGTTCCAGAAGGTGCCTTGGTAATTGAGGCTATTGGCGATGAGCCCTTCTTAATGAACTCTTCTTTGAACGTCCGCACGCCCAATTCCGGGTCGAGACCAAGAATCTCGCTCGGATTCAGTGCCTGCAGGAACGTAATGGTCTCTTTTGTAACACACTGGCCCGGGGCGATCATCGGATAGCCAGGCGGGACGGGAACGACGAACGACGCACCAACAACCTCTTTCCCCGCGTTCACCATCTCACCCAGTTCATCGATTGAGTAATACTGGACGACGTCGGAGTCGTATCCATCGAAGTAAGCTTCCCGCATCTTCCCGGCTATCCCGTCTGCATCCAATAGGTAATTCGGATGGTAAGGCGGAATCGGCGGCAGAGGTGGCAGTTTCGTGACCGTTTCTCGCTTCTCCTGGAACTTCTCTCTCTGTGCGTCAGAGAAGTGCCGGTCTCTTTGGTCGCACTCTTCAGCGATCAGAATCAGGCAATTGATCAGATAGGCGACACTGCTGCGAGTCGTGCCAACATTGGTCATCAGGCAGAATGTATTCAGTCCAGTCTTGTTAACTTGAATACTGTACTTTTCCGCCAGGTATGCAGTTCGCAGCGTGAATCCGCTGATGCCTGTCTTAGCCGTGTAGACGTTGATGCGACACGGATCAAGCACAAAGTCGTCCATTTCCCACGCCCGAGCGACAGCTTCCCATTCCTTCTCTGCCTTGAAGCCTTCCTTCGACGACTTGACACCTGAAATGCGGTAGTGCTCAGGAATCAATTCCGCAGGTCCCATGGCATGGAAATACTTCTTCAACAGCGGATGTGTGTTGATGGCCTTTCGTATCAGGATCGCCATTTCGATCTGACGCTGAACCAGTTCGTAACCCTCCAGGTGCATCTGCCGACGGGAGACGTCAAGCGATGCAATAATCTGGTAGTTGGGCGAAGTTGTCGTATGGGTAAAGTAGGCCTTTGTGAATTGATCTTTGGCTTTTTCGTTGAACTGGTCGTCGTAGACATGAATCATCGATCCCTGCCGAAAACATGACAGCGTTTTGTGCGTCGACTGTGTGGCGTAAACACGAACCTTTGCCTCGTCCGGGTCGGGCATCAGTCGCTGTTCGATCCATGCGTCGTCGGGTTCAGGGTGCTTCGCAAGGAATGACTTTTTGTACTGCTCGTATTCCTTCCGGTACTCGTCACTGTTGTATTTCGCGGAAAGAACGGACGCCGAGTGCATGCCTGTCCGTTGCCGATAATGCGGCACGAAACGGGCAAAACCGAACCACGCTTCGTCCCATAGAAAAACGATATCTGGCTTGATTGCGAGAATCTCATCCATGTACCGCTGCACGTTGTAGGTCAGCCCGTCGAAGGTGCAATTGGTCAGGATGATCATCTTGACTCGGTCCAGCAGCCCCTTCTTTTTCAGGTCGAGCATCTGTTTCTTAATCGTAACCAATTGAACCGACCCGGCGATCGAGTATTTATCCAACTGGTAACTGTTCAGATAATGCGGCGAAGCTCCGGTGAGCAGGAATGCAAAGTGGTGCGACTCATGGCAGGCCCTGTCCAGCATGACGATGTCGCCAGGTCGCGTTATGGTTTGATGGACGATTTTGTTTGCCGTCGAAGTACCGTTTGTCACGTAGAACGACTGTTTCGATCCGTAGCACTGGCTGGTCTTTTCCTGGGCACGTTTGAGCGTCCCGGTTGGCTGCAGAATCGAATCCATGCCGCCTGTTGTTGCCGAGCTTTCGGCCAGGAAGATGTCAGCGCCGTAAAACTCGTAAAAGTCCCTCATCCAAGGCGAAGTGAACACGGAGTTCCCGCGTGCGATCGGCAACGCGTGGAATGTTCCGACCGGCTGTCGGCTGTACCGCTTGACGGCGTCGAAGAACGGTGTTTCGTAGCGATCAGCGACCGCCTTGACGATGCTCAGGTGCAGTTCGCTGGCCGCTTCGTGGCGATGAAAAATTCTCTGGAAGAACGACTTCACGTCGCCGGCCAGTTTTTCGGGCGAAATTTTCGTGCAGAGAAACAGGTTGATCTCTGGGCGCAGCTGGTGAATGAAGTCCCCAAGCAGCACGCTGTTTGGTCGGTCTGGTGATGCCGCAATTTTAGTGGACAGGCTCTTCTTGAGACCTTCCAAAGCATGCAGCGACTGATGCGAATCGAGTGAGATTTCGTCGTAGATCACACAGGCCTGAATGTTGAAGTTCAACATGATCGCCATCATGGCGTCTTCGAAACTGCCCACGGTGACCACGTTGTATGCGAAATGGTCATGGGTGCTCCGCCACTGCCACAATTCCTGTCGGATCCTCTCCTGTCCCTCGGGCGAGGTGTTACAGACAACCAGCACTTCAAAATAATGGGCATCGGGAGCCGAATGTCCAAAGGCCTTTTCGATTTCGGTACGACGATACTCGCCGCTTTCCAGCAACCCGGACGAAGCTTGAACTGCGGTCTCGAAGCCTACGTAGTCCCTGGCCTGAAACAGGGTGAAGATTTTTTCGAAAGCCGCCTTGCCGGGAAATCCCATGTAGGCTTCCATGGGGCGAAGCGTATTTACGAGGGTGTCGGTTTCCCCGTGGAGCTTCTCAAACTCGGGCGTCCCGTCCGTCAGACCTGAAAGCTGACTAGCAGAGTTGCTGAGTTGCGCCCACGTGTCGAACCGAACACTGGGGGCATTGAAGTGCACGTTGAGATTCGTCGTAGCCATTGGCCTGGAACTCCTGGAATCAGGTGACACGAGAAGCAGATTCAGATGATGTTGAGCAGCAAGGGGGCAAAGCGTACGCCTCACCAGATTTGTTCGCAACCAAGCGAGACCACTCCCTGGCAATTTGGCATAGCCGTGAGCAGGCCCGTCGTGCCTGCCAGAGTCATCGTGCGGTGGTTCAGGTCGTTAGCCCGTTTATCTATTCGAGCGTACTCGGTTCCACTTCCAGGCAGAGCACACGAACAGAACTGACGCCAGAGTGTTCTTGCGGGTGCTGATGACCGGATCAACGTCCAAGACAGAGCTATGCGCGGCGGCGCACGCGCTCATTCCAGACAGTGACTGAAATCAGGAGCACACCAACGACGATCAAGCGTGATTCGGCAGTCAGAAACGAAACACGGGTGCTCAGGAACTGCAGCCCCGTATCAAGCAATGAAATCACTGCCAGTCCGAGCAATGTCCGGTGCACGCCTCCGTGGCCGCCGGTAATGAGAGTGCCGCCGACAACCACACATGCGATGGCCTGCAGTTCGATGCCCTGTGCGGCATCGGGCACCGCCACGTTGTGTCGCGCCGCGTTCGTCACGGCAACCAGCCCCGCAGCCAGACCACTGGCCGTGTACAGCAAGCAGTCAGTGCGTTTGACTGGTATCGCGGCGTAGCGCGCCGCCAGTCGGTTTTCGCCGATCGCGTAGCACCGTCGACCGAATGTCGTGTTGTGAACGACAACGACCCCGATCGCTGCCACAGCGATCAGCAGCCAGAACTGAATCGGCTGCCCGGCCACAAGTCGCCAGTCGGTGAACGAGGGGGGGAATCCTGTCACTCTTTCGGCGCCTGAGATCTTCATCGCCAGTCCACGGAAAAATGCCATCGTCGCGAGGGTCGTCACGAGGGGCGGAAGACCAGCAATGACGAGCAGTCCATTGAATGCTCCTGCCGCTATTCCGACTGTAACACCGCACATTGCTGCCAGTTCTATGGAAACACCGCAGTCCTGCCACAGGACGCCAACCACCACGCCACACAGCGCCACGGTCGATCCGACAGACAGATCGATGCCGCCAGTAAGGATGATGGCGGTCATCGCTATGGCCAGAACGCCGACCTCGGCCCATGGCACCAGCACACTGAGGAGCAGCGCCGGACGTTTAACCTGAGTAAAGACCATCGTGCAGGCGACGATCAGCAGCAGCCACGGCAGCGCGTGCTCAATCAGCAAACGGACATGTGGTCGCCATTTCACAGGGCCAGCCTCCGTCGCCAGGCGAGGTCCAGCAGGACGGCCAGCAGCAGCATGCCACCCACAAACAGATCCACTTGCGCATCCGGAATGCCCCACCGCACGAGCGCACTGTTCACCAGTCGCAAAAGGATCGCCCCGAGGACGACACCAAATACCGTTCCACGTCCGCCCGTGATCGAGACGCCACCGATGACAGCGATCGCGATGGCACTGAGTTCCCAGCCGGCGCCCAGCCGCGCCTGCATCTGCTGTGTGTGAGCCAGTGTCATAACGCCCGTCAGACCAGCCAGCCCGCCACTGACCGAAAACGCCAGCAGCCAGGTCCTGGTTTGAGAGACGCCACACAACCGGGCGGCTGAGAGGCTCGAACCGATCGCATAGACATGCCGTCCGCTGCGACAGTATCGGAGCCAGAAGGCCAGCACGGCCACAACGACTGCCGCGACCAGGATCAGTCCCCGCAAGCCACTGGCCGGATGCACGGCCAGGTGGCCGAAGGCATCGGGCAGGCCGGTCATTGCTTTGCCACTCAAGAGAAGAATGACAATCCCGCGATACACGGTCATCGTCCCAAGCGTCACGACAATCGGATGCACGCGTCCGGCCAGCGCGATGGCTGCGTTCAGTGACCCACCGAGGGCTCCGGTGGCGACGCCTGCCATCACTGCCAGTGGAATCGAGACGATTTCGGGCAGCGTTGATTTCAGGATCAACGCAGTCACTGCGGCGGACAATCCGACCAGCGAACCGATCGAGATGTCGATTCCACCCGCCAGGATCGTGCAGGCCGCAGCCAGCCCAAGCACGACCCAGATCGATGCATGCGTCGCCAGATCGGTGAGCCGGAATTCCTCACTGCCCACTCCCAGCCAGGCGGCCAGAATCAGCACGACTGCCAGGAGCGCGGTTTCCGGTCGCCAGACCAGGCCGGCCAGTCGAACTCGCTCAGGTGGCCGATCAGTGGCAGCCAGCGAATTGGTCGCGTCGTGCGATATCGGGGGGCTGACACCGCCCCGCTCGCCTGTGCTCCAACCAACCGGCATGTCATCTGAGTCGTGAGGTATCGCTGCCGATGCGATGCCCTCTGCGCTCGCTGTTGTCGCGTCGAACTCTCCGCTAACGCGGCCATTGCGGAACACGATGATCCGGTCTGAGTGCGCCAGCACTTCGGGTAAATCCGAGCTGATCATCAACACGCCGCAGCCACCGTCGGCCGCGGTTCGCAGCAGCCGGTGGATCTCCGGCTTCGTGCCCACATCGACGCCGCGAGTTGGTTCATCGAGGATCAGCACTTTCGGTTCGGTCAGCAGCCAGCGCCCCAGCACGATCTTCTGTTGGTTCCCGCCGGACAGTTCTGCAATCGGTTGCTCGATTGAGCGACACCGCACGGACAACTGTTCAATTTGACGCGCCGTGGCAATTCGCTCGTCGCGCGCACTTGCAAACGGTCCGTGTGCCCATTGCTGCAGGCTGGCAATCACCGAGTTGGCTCGCACCGACAGACCGCGGAAGATCCCCTGTCTCAGTCTGTCTTCCGGGACGAATGCGATGCCGGCTTTCACGGCATCCATTGGTGACCGGGCCTTCAGATTTCGACCGTCGAGCAGGAGGTCTCCGCTCGACGTCGGTCTCAATCCAAAGACGGACTCAGCAAACTCCGTGCGTCCGGAACCGACGAGTCCATACACGCCGACAACCTCGCCAGCGTGTACAGCAACCGAAACGTCCGTAAAACGGTCGGCAGCGTCACTCAAGTGTGAGCATCGCAATCGGCATTCACCGGGATGCTTGCCCGCGGGCCGTTTGTCACCGGCAGTTCGTGCGCTCGGCAACGGGCCGGATACACGACCGACCATTCGCTCAATCAGTTCGCCTGGCGAAGTGGTGTGCGTCGCCCCGGTCCAGACATGTTTTCCGTCTCGCAGCACGGTGATGCGATCGGCGAGTTGAAAAATCTCATCCTGCCGATGCGAGACATAGATGATTCCCGCGCCGGATGCTCTCAATCGGTTGATCTGCTCGAACAGCCATTGCGCTTCGACTTCACTGAGTGCACTGGTCGGCTCATCGAGGACCAGAACGCTCGCCTGTTGCAGGACAGCAGCGGCGACATGCGTCATGTGGCGATGTGCAACGCTCAGTTGCGAGGCTGGGGCGGTCACATTGATTGCCTCACCAACGTGTCGCACGGCTTCCCGTGCTGTGTGATCAATGGCTCGCCAGTCGACCAGGCCGTTTCGGAGTGGCAGGCCGGTTGTCAGCGCCATGTTTTCAGCGACCGACAACGTAGGAAACAGCTCCGCTTCCTGATGGACCGTGACGATACCGCGTCCCCGCGCATCGACCGGGTCTCGCAATTGAACTTCCACGTTGTTCAATCGGACGGAGCCGGAATCCGGTTTCAAGACTCCCGAGACGATATTTATGAGAGTGCTCTTCCCGGCTCCGTTCTCTCCGACAATTGCATGTACCTCGCCCGGCTGGAGTAAGAACGTCACCCCGTCCAGCGCGCGGACCCCTGGAAAGGATCGGCTCACGTCGGTGAGTTCAAGAACTGGAGGTTGCATGGTGTTCACAGTTGCGAGACTTCCAGCACCTCGCCTCGTGGTTCTTTTCGAAGTTCAGTGGATCCGCTGCATCATCGCGCGGAGGCGGTCTACTCAGCCGGCCGTTGCCAGGGGACGGCTCCGTAGCGCTGGAGCTGGCGGCGGAATGCGGCTGACAGTTCGTTGAATTTCCCTCGGTTCTTCGTCGCGAGGTCGGTCGTTTCCTGCGGATCGTCGGCCAGGTTGTAGAGTTCCAACGGCTCGAACGGGCTGTTGTGCAGCAGTTTCCAGTCCCCTCGAATCACAGCTTCGATCGTCTTGCCCTGGTATCGCGTTCCGCCTTCGCGGCGACTGAAGAACCAGTCCTGTCGCAGTGGCTGCTGCTCTTCGCCGAGGAGTGTGGGCAGGATACTGACGCCTTCAATCTTGTGATCGAATTTCGCGCCGGCGATCTCGCAGACAGTCGGGAACAGGTCCATGCTCATCGCCCGCATGTCAGTGGACGATCCGGCCTGGACATGGTCCGCACCCAGCCACGCGACGCACGTCGGGACTTTCAACCCGCCCTCGTACACGCTTTGCTTGCCGTCACGCAGCGAACCGTTGTTGGCTCCGACGGAGACCTGCCCGCCATTATCGGACGAAAAGATAACGACAGTGGGCCGCGGGTTCGGCCCGACCTGCTCGGTGAGGATTGTCTTCGTGACCTGACCAATGCCCTCATCCATGTGTTCGATCAACGCCACCAGTTTCGCACGACGATCGGTAATGTCCGGGTCGCGAGCCTTCACTTTCGTCACCCATTCGGCCGGCGGTTGAATCGGAGTGTGTGGAGCGTTGTAAGCCAGATAAAGGAAGTACGGCTGATCCTTGCTGCGGCTCTTGATGTAGTCGCCAGCCCATTCGGTAAACAGGTCCGTGGCGTGCCCTTTCGGGTCGATCGTCTCCTTACCGAGCGTCATGTAGTTGATGCCATGACGGCGGTGTTTGTAGTAGTCATCCATCATGTCGCCGAGATAGCCGTGAAAGTGATTAAAGCCTCGATCGACAGGTGTGTCGGGCGTTTCGAGGCCGAGATGCCACTTACCGACAATCGCTGTGTGATAGCCAGCCGGCTTCAGCACTTTCGGCAACAACACCGCCGAGTCGATCAGGCGCCCCCAGTTGTTTTCCGGATGCGTGCGGATGACTCCGGGAACGCCGACAAGATCCTGATAGCGTCCCGTCAGCAGAGCCGCGCGAGTCGGTGAGCACACGGGGCAGTTGGCGTAGAAGTCCGAGAACTTCATGCCGTGCTCAGCAATCCAATCGATGTTCGGAGACTTGAGATCCGGTGCTCCCATATAGCTCAGATCGCCGTAACCCAGATCGTCCACAAGGATGAGTACAACATTGGGTTTCCCATAGTCGTCAGCACAAGCAGCCGGATTGACCTGGTTCAGCAGGATGATCGTCGTGAGAACGAGGTACGAGAGGAAAGTGCAGCGGCGGATCATGGGTGTCTCTCTCAGACAGAAACCGGTTGTTGGTGCGATGACACCTTACCGGTCGACATTTCGGAACGGCAGCGTCCGCGAGGCGTCGGAAGTCATTTTCGCTCAGAGTTCACGAAGGTCCCGAGCCGAAGCCGGCCCCATGCCAGGACGCTGTCGAAACGATCTGTTCGCCCGGAATCCGTGGATCGGCCGGGTTTGGCGGGTGGTGTCGCGTGCACATCCAAATGCGTTTTGCATCGTGCAGCCGGATTGTGACAGTCGAAGTCTGTGATACGCGTCGTCGATTGGGCGATCCATGTGGTCGGGATCGCGGACGCAGGAATGTCCAGCCGGGCATTGAATTCGGTTGGCTGAGGAGACACTGGAATCATGACGATTCGCCGTACGTTGCTGTGTTGTCTGCTCACACCGATCGGACTGCTGTGCTCGGCGGTCTCTGCTCCGGCCGGGACATTTTCGGTGACGAATACGGACGACACCGGTTCGGGGTCGCTGCGGCAGGCGATTACGGACGCGAATGCCCTGGGCGATCCGGCGAATACGATCAGCTTCAGCGGTGCCGGTGGGAGTGGGACGATTACGCTGGCCAGTCCTCTGCCGCTGATTAATGCGAAACTGAGCATTGACGGGCCGGGCGTCACGACGTTGACCATCAGCGGGAACAATGCCCATCGCGTGTTCTATGTGGAAAGCGGCACGGTCACGATTCAGTATCTGACGCTCAGTGGAGGTCAGGCCACAGGCGGCGACGGCGGTGACAGCAGTGCCGGCAACGGTGGCGCGGGTGGCGGCGGTCTGGGTGCGGGGGCGGCCGTGTTCGTTCGCAGTGGGGCGGCAGTGACGCTGGATGATGTTGCCATTACTAATAACAGTGCCTCAGGCGGTCAGGGCGGGACTCGTTCCGGTTCCAACACGTTCGGCGGCGGCGGTGGGGGTGGTGGACTGGGTGGTAATGGTGGAAGTGCTTCAGATATGGGCGGGGCCGGAGGTGGCGGTCTCTACGGAAATGGCGGCAACGCGTCGGCCGGCGCAGGCGCCGGCGGTGCAGGCTTCAACGGCAACGGTGGAAACGCGACCAGCTCTGGCGGTGCGGGCGGCGGTGGCCTCAATGGTGACGGCGGAAACGCGTCCAATTCCGGAGGCGCTGGCGGTGGAGGGCTCAATGGCGATGGCGGCAACTCTGCGGAAAGCGGCGGTGGCGGTGGTGGTGGAGGGGCGAACGACGATGGTGGCGACAACAATTCATCATTCGGGGCAGACGGCGGTGGCCCGAATGCCGGTGCTGGCGGAAATGTACCTGGAAACGGCGGAGACGACTCTGGTGGGGGCGGCAGTGACGACAGCGGCCTCATGGGCGGAAACGGTGGCACGAACGGTGGTGGTGGTGGTTCCGGACTGCGAGGGAATCCGCTTACGGGGGGGAGTTCGCTTCCCGGTGGTGCTGGCGGTGAGAATGGCGGCGGCGGCGGCAGCGGCAACGGGGGAGACTCGGCAGGATTTGGTGGCAACGGCGGACGAAATGGTGGTGGAGGTGGGACTGGCAGGGCGGACAACGGCAATTCTCAAGGAGGCGACGGAGGCATCAACGGTGGTGGCGGAGGACTCGGAGAGGGGACCAATGTGGGGAATCGCGCGGGCAACGGCGGGTTTGCTGGTGGTGGGGGCGGTGCCAGTGGCGGCTCATTCCTGGGGAATCTTGGTGGAAACGGCGGCTTCGGTGCCGGTGCTGGCGGCGGCGGCGGATCAAACACTGCGACTGCCGGCGATGGTGGCAACGGCGGATATGGTGCCGGAGCTGGTGGAGCTGGCATAAGCCAGCTCAGAGCCGATGGACTGCCTGGAACGAGCGGGACGTTTGGTGGAGCCGGCGGCGAATCGACCGCCGGCCACGGTGGCGGCGGAGCGGCCCTTGGAGGCGCTGTGTTTGTCGAACAGGGCGGGATGCTCGTCATCCGCGGCAACACCACGGCGAGCAGCAACGCGGTCACCGCTGGTTCCGGAGGCGGAACGGGTGCCGGTGACGGGCAGGCGCTGGGAACGGGCTTCTTCCTGCACAATGTTGACCTGATGTTTGACATCACCGGGATGACAACCATCAGCGACAACCTGACCGACAATTCGCTGCTCAACGGTGGAGACGGCACGGTCAGTCAGTTGTTCAAGTCCGGGCCAGGCACGCTCGTGCTGGGTGCCGCGAATCAGTATCACGGCGGGACGTCAATCAACGGTGGCACGATTCGCCTTGAAGACAATCTCGGGCTGGGGACCGGCACGCTGACCGTCCTCGGTTCGACGCTGGACCTGGCCAACGGCATCACCTCCGCGAACAACATCGATCTGCAGAATGACCTGACGATCAGCCAGGCCGACAGCGGCGGCCTGGGTACTCTGACGGGCATCATCAGCGAGACCGGTGGCCCGTTCGGACTGACGAAAACCGGAGTGGGTACGATCGTGCTGCAGGGACAGAACACGTTCACGGGACTGGTCTCGGTGCAGGCCGGCCGACTGACGCTGAACTCAGGCGACGAACGCTTCGCCAGTGGTGTCGGCATCGACGTGACCGCCGGAGCCGTGTTCGAGATCGACAGCATCACGGAAACGGTCAGCTCACTGACCGGCCTGGGCAGCATCGAAATCACGAATGCCGGAACGTTCCGCGTGAACAACTCTTCGGCGAGTGTCTTCGGCGGCGTTATCAGTGGGACGGGAACGCTCACCAAACTGGGAGCGGGCACAGTCAATCTGACCGGCACCAGCCTGCTGCCCGGGAACACGTCCGTCGACGCGGGCACTCTGCGCGTCAACGGCAGCCTGCCCGGAGCGGTCGCGGTCAATAGCGGTGGGACACTTGGCGGGGCCGGGATGGTCGGAAATACCACGATCAACAGCGGCGGACGCATTGCTCCAGGTAACTCGATCGGAACGATGACAGTGAACGGCAACTTCACTCAGGAAGCCGGGTCGGAATTCGAAGTCGAACTGAATCCCGCGAGTAACCCCACGACGCCCGGCACGGACAACGATTTCATCGATGTCAACGGCGGGTCCGCCACGCTCAACGGCGGCAACGTCAACGTGATCGCCAGCGGCAATCCCGATCTGGGGACGCTATACACGATCCTCGATGCCGACGGTGGCGTGACTGGTACCTATGCATCCCTGACCGACAACGTGGTGAGTCGCGACTTCAACCTGATTTACAACCCCGGCAACGTGCAGTTGTCCGTGTCGCGAACGGCGCTGAATCTCGGAGCACTCGGGCAGACGTTCAACGAACGCGCGGTGGGCTCAGCTCTGGACGTCATTTTTCCAACGGCGGGCGGAGAAGCTGGTGCGGCCCTGGACCAGTTCTTCCTGCTCACACCGAATCAGCAGCAGGCCACTCTGAATGAACTCGGCGGCGACATCTTCGGCTCGCTGGGAGTCGCCAGTCTGCAGACAACCAGCTTTATCCTCGGCCAGTTAGGCGACTCGCTGAACGCGACCCCATTCAGCAGCCCGCCGCCGCTCGTGATCACAACACCTGGCGGTTTCGGTGCTGGAGACGCATCCATCCGCCTGGTGTCTGCGTCAACCGGATGCGCGTCCGTTCTCGACAATGCAAACGCGACCGACATCGACACGCTGATGATTCACGCACCGCAAAGACGAGCACAGTCGCCATCAGCGTGCGACTGGAACGGCTTCGTGACTGGTTATGGCATGGGCGGGTTCCTGCAGAGTGACGGCAATGCAGCAGGTCTGGACTATGGGCTTGGTGGAGTGATGGTTGGAGTGTTTCGAGAAGTCGAACGCGGCCAGCGGATGGGTCTGTTCGGCGCCTTCGGCCGATCGGACGCCAGCACGGGCAGCCCGAGGCAGTCGGCAGAGACGGACCACTACCTGGGTGGCCTGTTCCTGCAGTCGGTCGATGGCTGTGACAAATGGACACAGGACGGAGTCTGCGGCCCGATCCGCCCGACACTGTCGGCTCTGTGGATGCACGAATACGCCGACGAGTCGACATCCGTGACCAGCAGTTTCGGCGGGACACCGTCGTTCACCACCCGCGGGCTGGACCTGGGCAGCGACTGGGCCGTACTGGGAGCGGGCCTTTCGTGGCAGGCCACCCGCCGCCTGACGCTCAGCCTCAATTACACCACCCAGGCCAACGACCAGACATCCCTGCACTACGGAGGCGGAACGGCAGTCTGGGCCTGGTGATTAAGCCACGTTGCGATGGTCCGGCGTGGAGTTCGACTTTCACGCGGCAGACGACTCGTGCACAATTCTCGCGTGATCAAACGAGACAACAGGCCCGAATCCTGTGAGCTGACGGACCAGCGGGTCACTGTCATGGGGCTTGGTTCGTTTGGCGGCGGTGCCGCTGTAGTCCGGTATCTGTGTGAGCGTGGGGCCCGAGTACGGGTATCTGACCAGCGAACCGAGGAACAGCTCGCCGGGACGCTCGCCGAGCTCAATAACGTAACCGGCGCTGACTACGCCCTCGGCGGACATGAGTGGTCACACTTTGCCGATGCCGATCTCGTCCTCGTAAATCCTGCCGTGCCCCCAAATCACCCCCTCCTTCAACGGATGCATGCGGCAGACATCCCGCTTAGCAGTGAGATGAATCTGTTCTGGCAACTGAATCGTGGGCGGGTCGTTGCGGTCACGGGCAGCAACGGGAAGTCCACGACGACGGCTCTGATCCACACACTGATCGATCAATCCGGACAACACTGCTGGTTGGGTGGCAACATCGGCCGCAGTCTTCTTCCGGAAGTCGACCGCATTCGCAGTGATGACTGGGTGGTGCTGGAACTGAGCAGTTTTCAGCTACACCAGCTTGACGCGATCCGTGCCCGGCCGGACATCGCCGTTGTCACAAACTTCACGCCGAATCACCTGGACTGGCACGGTTCGCTGGAGCATTACCGCCAGTCCAAGCAGGCGATACTTCGATGGCAGACGTCTGATGGCTGGTGCGTCCTCAATGCTCTCGATTCGGATGTCGCAGCATGGACTTCAAATGCCCAGCGTATTCTGTGCGGGCAGCCGGGTCCGAATTCCGTGTGGCTCGACGGGGATCAAGCAGTCTTGAAAATGCCGGACGCCAGGGGCTCGATTGATCTGAACGAGAATCTGAATCTGCCAGGAGCTCACAACCGCCAGAACGCCCTGCAGGCGATGGCTGCCGCGATACTCGCCGGAGTTTCGATCGACGACGTCTCGCAAGGCCTCCGTGAATTTCAGCCGTTGCCGCACCGTCTGCAGTTTGTTGGCGAATTCCAGGGCCGGAGGTTCTTCAATGACTCCATCAGCACGACACCGGAATCAACGATTGCGGCGCTGAAATCGTTTACTGAACCGGTCGTCATCCTGGCGGGCGGATACGACAAGCTGATCGATCTGACACCGATGGCACGCTGCGTCAGCACGAATGCGAAGGCTGCCGTCCTGATGGGTCAGACCGCAGCCGTACTCGAAGAGCTGATTCGCTCGGAAACACCGCTCCACGCCTGCCGAGTTGCCGCGGACTTCGACGCAGCATTCAAGCAGGCAGTCGCGTACTCGGCGCCGGGAGACGTTGTCCTGCTTTCCCCAGGCTGCGCCAGCTATGACTGGTTTCGCAGCTTCGTCCAGCGAGGGGAACGCTTCGCCGAACTCGCCCGAGAGCTTGAGCACGGCGAATTGTGATTGGACTTATGGCGTAGCTGGATTCGCAAGAATTCAGACCGAATCGGCAGACTGAATTCTTGCGAATCCAGCTACCAGACCCGGCACGAAACGCTACTCGGCCTTCTTCGGACGACGTTCCTTCAAGCGTGTGGCTTTGCCGACACGATCGCGGAGGTAGTACAGCTTGGCCCGGCGAACGATGCCGTGCCGCTTGACTTCCAGGATTGCGATCTTGGGCGAGTGCATCGGAAAAAGACGCTCGACACCCTCACCGGCGACAATGCGGCGGACGGTGAATGTCTCTCGTGTTCCAGAACCGCGACGGGCAATGACCACACCGGTGAAAACCTGGATGCGTTCCTTAGCCCCTTCCTGAATTCGACAATGAACATCGACTGTATCGCCGATCTCGAAACTCAGCGGCTCTGCACGCAGACTGCCCTGTTCGATCTGATCGAGAATTTCGTTTCGCATGGCTTCAACCCTTGTTTGTAGTCACCCGATTTATCGGGTTTTGATGCCGTCTGGAACCGCACAAGTGCGGTTACTACGAACGTTTGCGGTAGGCCTCATAGAGGTCAGGCCGCCGCTCCCGCGTCGCTTCGATCGCTTGCTCGTTCTGCCACTCGGCGATCGCTTTATGATGTCCGCTCAATAGAACCTCTGGAACCTGCATCCCGTTGTACTCCCGGGGTCGGGTGTACTGGGGATATTCCAGGAGCCCCGTCTCAGCGAATGATTCGTACTTGTAACTCGTTTCATCGCCGAGGACGCCCGGGATCAGCCGGATGACCGCGTCGATGATCAGCATTGCCGGCACTTCGCCGCCGTTGCAGATGAAGTCGCCAACGGAAACTTCCAGCGGTTTCAGGCCCTGGCGAATCCGATCGTCAAAACCCTCGTACCGCCCGCTCAACAGAAGCACTCGTTTGTACTCCGACAGCTCCTGAACAAACTGCTGATCGAGCTTGCGGCCGCGAGGCGTCAGCATGATCAGTTGCCCTGGCTCGTCACCATCCGCTTGCACGGCTTCGACACAGTCGAACACCGGCTCGCACATGATGAGCATCCCAGGACCACCACCGAACGGCTTGTCGTCGACCGAGTGGCGTTTGTCCTTCGTCCAGTCTCGAAAGTTCCACAGCCTGACGTCGACCAGTCCATTCTGAATCGCCAGCTTGAGCAGACTCTGCCCGAGCCAGCCTTCTAGAATCTCTGGAAACAGTGTCAGGACGTCGAAACGCATTTTGTGTCAAAGTGACAAGGTGAGGGGGTGACATGGCGACCGGGTGACGAGCGAGGAGCACCTTGTCTCCCCTCACCTTGTCACCCTGTCACAACTCACTCAGCCGCCGCTTCCGCTGTTTCCTCAGCCGGCGCTTCGGCAGCTTCTTCCGCCGGAGCTTCCGGAACCGGTGCAGGCTCAGGCTGCTTCGGAGCGATTGCCGCAGGTGGAGCAGAACCTGTCGTCCACTTGCCGGCTTTCAGTTTCTTGATCAGCACGGCGAGTTTTTCACTGGGCTGCGCTCCCACGCCGATCCAGTAATCGTAGCGCTCCATGTTGACGGTCACGCGCTGCGACTTATCTGGAACCATGGGATCGTAGTGACCAATATCCTCGATGGATCGGCCATCCCGTTTCACTCGCTGGTCCATCACCGAAATCCGGAAGAACGGTCGGTGAGTCCGCCCCATTCGCTTCAGTCGAATTCTTACCACTGCCTGGAACTCCTCATCTGGATTCCCTCTGCGTTCCTTCAAGTCCCCGTGGTGATGATCAACCAGGGAGGCCCAGAGGGACGCAGAGGACTGCTGTGTTACCTGTTTCGTTTTCGCGCCTTCTTCGTGTCCTTGCGTTTCTTCTTCTTCAATTCCTTCGCCCTGCTGGAATCAACCGGTCCCCGGCGACTCCGCTGCTTCTGTACTTTGAACTGACCGCTGGGATCCGTGTTCTTCGCCATGTCCTGGACGGCCTGCATGCGTTCCGACATTCCCATGCCGGACATGCGCTTCATCATCGTCGACATTTCATTGAACTGCTTCAGCAGTCCGTTGATTTCCGACGGTTCGACGCCGCTGCCTTTCGCGATACGGTTACGGCGACTTCGATCGATCTTACTCGGGTTCTCGCGTTCCCACTCGGTCATCGAGTTAATAATTCCATCGACCCGTTTCAGATCCTTTTCCGGATCGTCCCCGCCGTCCATTGCATCCGTAAGACCGCCCATCCCGGGGATCATCTTCATGATCTGCTTGATGGGGCCCATCTTGCGGATCGACTTCATCTGCTTCTGGAAGTCCAGCAGCGAGAACGTGCCCTGCGCCATTTTGTCCTGGGCGTCGAGCAGTTCATCCTCGTCCATCTGCTCCTGAGCTTTCTCGAACAGAGTGACCATGTCACCCATTCCGAGAATCCGACCCGCCATCCGATCCGGATGAAACAGCTCGATCTTGTCGAGCTGTTCGCCGATACCAACGAACTTGATGGGCACTCCGGTGACGGCCTTCACCGAGATCGCCGCACCACCGCGAGTGTCACCGTCCAGCTTGGTGAGGATGACGCCATCCAGTTCGAGGGCTTCGTTAAATGCCTTCGCACTGTTGACCGCGTCCTGACCGGTCATTGCGTCGCAGACGAGCAGGATCTGGTGCGGCTGCACCTTGCTGTCGATCTGCTCCAGTTCGGCCATCAGCTCGTCGTCAATGTGCAGTCGGCCGGCGGTGTCGAGGATGACGACATCGCGTCCCTCGGCCTTCGCCCGCTTCACGCCGTTCTGGCAAACCTTCAACGGAGTCGTCTGCTGTGGGTCTTCTGAATGGACCGGCACACCAATCTGTTCGCCGACAACGCATAACTGATCAATAGCGGCGGGACGCTGCAGGTCGGCCGCGACAAGGAACGGTTTGTGTCCCTGTTCCGCCAGCATGCGAGCCAGCTTGCCGCAGGTGGTCGTCTTTCCAGACCCCTGCAAGCCGCACATCATCAGAATCGTGACGCCCGACTTCTGCAGGTGCAGCGAGTGATCCACCGGGCCCATCAGATCGACCAGACCCTGATGGACGATGCCGACAATCTGCTCAGTCGGGCTCAGCGATTTCAGGACCGTATCACCAATCGCCTGCTCGGTGACGGAGTCGACGAGTTCCTGGGCGACGTCATAATTGACATCGGCTTCCAGGAGCGCCTGGCGCACGGTCTGCATTCCTTCGCGGATGCTGGCTTCGGTGAGCCGGCCGCGGTTCAGGAACGACAGCGCGTTCTTTAAGTTGTCGGTGATACCTTCAAACATACCGTCACCGTCAGATGCCAGAGGTTGCAACGTCCTGTGAATACACGGGTTGCGTTGCGACTTGGCTGATCTTGACTTAACCCGTCTGGCATACGGGTGTTGCGGAAAGTCGCGGATTCTAGGCCTGTCCGAACCGATTCGCAATGCAGTTCACCGAACGGCCACTGCAGCGCCGCATCCCGCAACCACTGAATGTGGCCGCTAATTCACGCCGTTAGCAGACGAGCGTCTTTGTACGCACATTGCCTCAATTGACGGTGCGATCATCGACTGTCCGCATTCTCTGCAAGGGCACTTCCTACAATGCGTGTCCTAGTTTCTTTAGTTTCTTGTCTTTGCGGGAGCGTTCGATTTCGAGTCCTGTCACCGGGACCAACCTATTGGGCGAGCGGCTTCACCAGGAAGTACGGAACGGGCTTGTCGTAACCCTTCAGATCGGCCTCGCCACCGGGGTCGATTGTGAAGGGCAGGTTGGGCGCCAGGTTATTGCGGCGGTAACCATCCAGCCGATGACGACAGTTCGGGCCGATGATGATTTCGCCGGGATTCGCAATCCCCTGCAGGCGAGCTGCCATGTTCATGGCGTTCCCCATAGCAGTTAACGACCCCAGGTTGCCGTTGAGGTCACCGATCGCCACCTTGCCCACCTCCACGCCAATCGACACATGCAGTTCGTGGCCACCCATTCGGAATTCTTTGACGGCTTCGACCGTCTCCAAGGCGAACATCACAGAATGATAGGCGTAACGTTCCGGGTCTGGAGGAATCTCCAACATGAGCGCTTCCAACGCGTCCGTATCGGGAACGTTCAGAAGTGAATCAACAGACAACTCGTAAAACGGCGGCCCGAACAGGCTGACGGCGCAGTCTCCCACGTCCTTGTCAAAATAGCCTCCATTACTGGCGGTCAATTCGATCTCGCGGATGATCCACTCGCGTGCAACGCGGATCGTCTCGACAGGGTCTCCGATCCGACGCGTGATTTCGGTGTAGCCACACAGGTCGGCGAACACCATTCCGATCTCTTCGTTCCTTGGCGTCTTGAAAAACCAATTCGCGATTGTCGGTCGTCGCACGAAAAACTCGACCTGGTCGTTGCTCAGCGATCGACGCAGGTTTCGCTTCGTTCGATGGTAATGAACGATCTTCGTGTCCAGTTCCATGGCGATGGAATTCATGACGTCGCGGTCCGTCTGATCCAGCGGTGGACCACCGATCAGCAACAGCTTGCCAATGTCGATGTGCGGCAATCGTGTGCGGTTCTTCAAAGGCAGGCAGATAAACGGTCGAGCCTCGCTGGTGGGGTGATCCATAATTCCCAAAGCAACCATGGCCTTCTTTGATTCTCCCAGGTCGCCCGCGAACTCGACCAGGTTGCCGCCCAGACCCTCGTGGATCATCGCGTTCTTTTCGTTGGGCGAAACCAGCTCACCACCCTCAGCAAACAGGACGTTGACCTCGCGTTCGTGGGCCGGAACGTCTGGGTCGTACGGGTCGTTCAGATAGACGATTACCGCTTTCTCCGCCCGTACCAGGTGCTGCAGCAACAACAGTGTTTCACCGAGCCCGTCAGGTCCATCCTGGTCAAGTAGTTCGTTCGATCGGGCAATGACCGTGTGATGTTCGGTCGCCGTGTTCCTCAGGTTGATCAGCGTATCCAGCCGTGAGGCGAGTTGCTTTGTCAGCCGAATCTCCAGCTCTCCCGAACTGCCGCTCAGAACCATACCGAGTATTCCGATGTAGACCTCCGGCAGTACTTCGAACATCGGCGTTGCAATAACGATCTGCTCGCCCGACCGTATGTCCATTGGTTCCCACTCAGCCAGACTCCGATTGGATTCCACGTTACCCAGCCGGTAGGCGTCAGCCAGCGCGCTGACCTCGCGGTGAATGGCATCGTCCGTCTTTCGCGAAACAAGCAGTGTCTGAGTGCGCGATTCACCATCGAACGTTCTCGGCCCGGCGAATTGGATCCACACTGACTTAACGGGAACCAGTTCATGCACGAGGTCGATAGCACCCTGTGTCAGCTCCGTCACGCTCTTGCGGCGATTCCTGTCTAGATACTGATCGAGTTCCGCGTCGATCCCGAGAATCCTCGCGCAATCCAGCGTGGTTGCCGCTTCAGCGTTCGCAGTGGCCTTCAAACCAACGGTGGCGCTCATGAATTCAACTCTCGGTGGTGGATCAGAGAATGCGGTGACCGACTCGGGCAGGATACTGTGACTGTTCGGAAAAGCGAGCCAGCAGTCGGACGAGATGTGCATCTGTTCGTGACCAATCCGCTCGCGCAGGTTTCGGATTCGGCACAACGGTCTCCTTGCGAAGAAACCCTCCGAACAGCCGCTCACCCCGGCGGATCCCATGTTTTCCTGGTCCCGCCACTCCACACGCTGCATCGCCATGCTCGTGGCTATAAGTGCCCAGTGGTTCAGGCTCGTTCGTCGTTGACGAATGGGCCTTTTCTCGGCCCACACATCCGTGAAGGCTCGCGTGGAAGACTGCCGGACGCGAGGCGTGCTGGAGGAAGTCGCGGACCAGCCATCCGATCGCACGCGTATGGATCAGAATCTGGAGGACGAATCGTTCTGGCTGGCTCCGATCGAGGAGCGTCGGGAACGTGGCGGAGAGCGGGCGGGGATCACGTCGCAGGTGACTCTGGCGAGCTATCTGCGGCTGCTGGACTGGTCAGCGCGGCTGTTGCGGCCGGGGAAGTCGCGGATGCCGTTCGAGGTGGCGGGCATTCTGGAGCGTCTGGGGAGCAGCGGTGATGTGTGGCGTGACCGACTGGAACGTCTACGGCGTCGCGACCGTCTGTACGGGGTGGTGTTCGCGACCAACCGCGCCTCGATCAACCGTCTCGCCGAGACCCGAGGAGTGAAGAAGCTGAGCAACGTCACCGGCTGTCCGGACTGAGCAGGAACGATGTTTGACCAACTGGCATGCCACCCCGCCGCCTCCCGGGCGCGCGATGCCAAGGCGCGCGATGCCAGGCCGCAAGAGTCGATTCACCGGCTCGGATTCATTTTCACGGCGTCCTGAGTGCATGTGACGTCCGACCGTTCCGAATTCCAAATCTCACCAACGAGTTTGGTCGTTTCGGGCGCCGCCAAGCCCTTGCTGCATCCACGATCGACTGCCCCCATTCTCTGCCCGGGCACTCTACTATGCCTGTCCTAGTTTCTTCTAGTTTCTTCCGTCGAAATCGCAGTTTCACCCGGCGCGCCGTGCGGTTGTCAGATCGTGATCGCGTCTGCGTCCGAGCAAATTACCGCGAACAGCTTCTCAAGCTCAGACTCGAAGTTTTTCTCCTTCGAGAAATCCGCGATGTGCCGGTTCTTCACCTCCGTCTGAAAGAGATCCTCTGCCGAGTTAGATCCGGGCCGGTTGTCGAAAGGAATCTGCCACTGCATAGCGAGAACATCCTCTTTCGACACAACTGCGACCGGGATAGGATTGACTCCACCCGTGATCCCCCACTTGAGCTCAAGCGCCTGCCACTCACTCTCCGAACTGTAGCTTGAGATGACAAATAAGATCCACGTGGACTTCTCCACCTGGTCCTTGATTTCATGCCGAAAATCGGCGCCTGGTCGCAGGTCCTGAAGGGCAAACCAAATCGGTACATTCATCTCCCTTAGTCTAGTGGCCAGTCGCGAAGCGAAAGCTTCGTCCTCATTGTGATAGCTAAGGAAGCATCGGTCCTGACTGACCCCAAGAAGTTCAACGACTCGAGACACTATATGGTCAAAACTATCATTTCCGACCGGGCCGTACGCATACGGTCGCAAATACCATTTGGATTTCAGGTAATCTAGACCACCGTCATCGAGCGGTGTCACCAACAGGCATGTGACGTCACCTTGCTTTCGCCTAGTTCTATCTCTTTTGCTGCAAATATCTAAGCTGGTACGCAAGGTCTCGTCAGGGACGTATTCCGCTGTGACGAGAAACACGTAAAGGCGGCTCGCATTGAATTCGCGAATCTGCCAGTCCTCGAACCGCTCATTAACCTCCGACGCGACCGGACAGATCAGAACGCGATCATGCGGGCATTTAGCACCGATAACTTTTGCCAGATCTTCGGCCGCGTCTCGGTGGGAAGCATCCGTAACAATAACCACTTCCGCCTTGTACCAATTCAATGTAATTGCGTTGATGTCTGACCTAAGCGAATCGGCGGGTACAAGTCGGTACAATTCATCAAGCTTTGCGTTCGGCACACGTCCGTGCAGCCTGATTGTCGATATTGTACCTTTGTTGTCGAAGTCGCTTTCAGACAGAATCTCGTCTACAAGCTGTTCGGCCTTACGCTGACGCCTCACCGGATGGACGCTCCAAACAATAAGCGATACAAATATCCAAGCAATCGAAGAGCCGGCGATGATTTGGACGCTCGGGTTACCGAATGCGGACGTACCGACTGCAAGTACACCGAATACTGCGGAGTGGATGTGAAAGTTGGCCGTAGTAGGCAACATGACAGGCTAACTATGTTTCTACGCGTCAGAATGGTTAGAAGGATGTCTAAGCAGGAGCAACGAACCTACGATGAGCATTATCAAGAACGGCGGTGTGGCGTGTTTCCAAAGCCATGCGATGTTCCCATTCAAAGTAAGCGTTTCGCTGTATTTATAGCCCCAGAGAAATGGGATCGAAGTGCAGATCAGCGCTGCTGCACTGGAAAGGGATAACATGAGAGCTCTTCGTTTCTCCTCCTTGATTGCGCGTTGACCGGATGCGATCAAGCTTCCAAACATACCTGCGAATGCAGACCGATATAGCAACGCCGCAAGGCCCATTGTTGTAAAGAGTCCCAGCCGTTCGAGCTGTTTGTCGTTTCCGTCAAGACCGATCACGGGCACACAGTACATCGCCGTTAACGGAACAACATAGACGGCGGCAACAATTGCAAGTCGCGCAAGCATGTTGGCAAGCTTGTCGACGAGTTTCGGTAAGACGAAACTCAATGTGCCTCCGACAAGTTCTGCAAAAAGGATTACGATAAATACCAGTGGGATTCCGTCTGCGCCTGTGGCATTTTTTGCGAATCGCCACGCAGTGGCCGAAGGAATGTAATTAAGCCCTAAGAGCCCCGCGAGGGCTAGAGTAAACCAGCAATACGGTGGACAGACGACACCGAGAGCTGCTCTCCATATAAACGTCAAGACGGGTTCGTCTTCATCTCGAGTCGGCTGTGTCCAGTATTCTTCGTTCAGACGAGAACAATAGAACGAGAATGCCATACACAATAGTACGAAAGGTGAAGTCAGGGCGCCAATTGCGAAAACCGAATCGTTACTCTGCACATGTTCGAGCGACTGAATGCCGAACACCCAAAACCCACCAAAGCCAATTGCGACGCCAAGACTCCGTGCGATAAGCGAATAACTCGCTGACATCCGAAACGTTGCTTCGAAATCATCGTATTCGTCATCGTTCTCTAGGTATCGGCAGCGATCCACAACCCAAGCCTGTTGAGCACCCGACGATAGAGCCGTGCCGAGTGACCACACTCCAATCCCCGTCAACCAGATTGATAGGTCTTGCTTCGCCGCCCCGACAATCAGGGCCACGAAGCCTGCTGCGCAGCAACCAAACCCGGCCGCGAGCGATGTCCGTCGACGAAAGTTATCTGCGTACCAACCAGTCACGACTTCCCAGAAAGCACTCGAAACAAACAAGACGACCATGGAACTCATGAACGCGGCGTTTTCGTTCATGCGGTTTGTCTGTGATAGAATCACAGAACTTCCGACGGTCGAAATGAACCAGAAGAATCCTGTCTGGAAGACTTCAGTCGTGACGAAAAGTGTGTACGTCTTCTTGGCGACGCCAGTCTTGGGATTCGAATCGGGCATTGATTGGATCCGATCATCCAAATGATGGTAGCTCTGCTGTTGCTAGCGGCCGACGAATGACAACGTGTAGACGAACGTGTTCGATAAGCAAGTCTAGCGCAGAGACGAAGCCCGGATCAACCGCTCGGCCTTCCGGGAACGTTGTACGTCTGATGTGTGGCGTGATCGACTGGAACGTCTACGGCGTCGCGACCGTCTGTACGGCGTAGTGTTCGCGACAAACCGCGCCTCGATCAACCGTCTCGCCGAGACCCGTGGAGTGAAGAAGCTGAGCAACGTCACCGGCTGCCCGGACTGAGCCAGGAACGATGTTTGACGAACTGGCATGCCACCCCGCTGCCTCCCGGCGCGCGATGCCAGGGCGTGCGATTCCAAGGCGAGAGAGTCGATTCACCGGCTGCACCGGCTCGGATTCATTTTCACGGCGTCCTGAGTGCACGTGACGTCAGACCCTTCCGAATTCCAAAGCTCACCAACGAGTCTGGTCGTTACGGGCGCCGCCAAGCTCTTGCAGCATCCCCGTTCGACTGCCCCCATTCTCTGCCCGGGCACTTTATACAATGCCTGTCCTAGTTCCTGCTCTCCGTCGCCAGGGGCCGCGACTACTCCGACGTCGTCCCGCTCAATGGAGTCTTCACCGGCGGCGGGCAGGACTCGATCGCTTATTGTGAACCTAGCACGTCCCCGTCAGATACAGCCAGGCTTCGGAGTTCATGGAGAGAGTCTTGAGCTGATTCTGGAGAGTTGAGTCCGAGAGCCTGCTCAAGGATGCGGCGTTCGGTTTCAATCAAATCCAGCAGTACTCGGCGGTCCTGACCGGCCAAATACCGCAGCCCGACCTCAAAGATCCGCAGCGGCACCTGCAGCGCGGGAATGCGGGCCCCCGCCTCGCGCCACACCTCGCCCCAGCCCACCAGCCCCTCGCCGCTGAGCATCTTCGCATCCAGATTCGACAGGCTGCGGACCAGACCGTCACCGACCATTTCGGCCTGGCCGGCAGAGGCGTAAATCTCGGTCAGACGGCCGGCCCGTTCCTGCCAGACCTCCGGCTTTGTGCCGGAAGCCGCAATGGTCCCGATCATCGACTCGACGTCACCCGCGAACTGCCACTGGTTCGGCCAGTGCGTCTCGAAGGCCCGCTCCAGTGCCGCAAACCCCTCGTTCCAGCGACCGAGTTCAAACAGCGGCCCCATTCGATTGAACGTCGGCGCGGCACAGTCCGAATCGACTTCGCGGGATCGGTCAAAACTTTCCAGGGACTCCTCGAAACGACCGAGACTGTGCAGTGCAGTGGCGCGATTGTTCCATGCGTCCGCGTAATCTGAGTCTATTGCAAGGGCTTTATCCCAACTCGCAAGCGCCTCGTTGAAACGCCCGAGGGCGTGCAGTGCGGCACCGCGACCGTTCCATGCTAGAGCAAAGTCCGGATCGAGTCCGAGGGCCTTGTCGCAACTCGCGCACGACTCATCGAAACGGCCGAGGTCCTGCAGAGCGTGTCCACGGTTATTCCAAGCCCATGCGTCGTCCGGTTCAAATTCGAGGGCCTTGTCCCAACTCAACAACGCCTCCTCGAAACGGCCAAGGTGCCGCAGAGCGTGTCCGCGGTTGTTCCAAGCGAAGGCGGAATCTGGATCGAGTTCGAGGGCCTTGTCGTAACTCACCAACGACTCCTCGAAACGGCCGAGGTGGCGCAGAGCGTTTCCGCGGTTGTTCCAAGCGAAGGCGGAATCTGGATCGAGTTCGAGGGCCTTGTCGTAACTCACCAGCGACTCCCCGACACGATCGAGGATCTCCAGTATGGCACCGCGGTTGTTCCAAGCGCTGGGGTCGTCCGGATCGAGTTCGACGACCTTGTCGAAACTCTCGAGCGTCTCCTCGAATCGCTGGACCTGCACGAGCCAGTAACCGAGTTCGAACCAGTCCGCCGCCGTGCCGCGGGTGTGGGCGAGTTCTTCGCGTGCAGCGATGGCTTCTTCAACACGGCCGGCCGATTCGGCTTCTTCGATCGCGGCGAGGATTGGACGCAAACGTGGGTCTTCCGAGCTGGTCGCAGCCTCCAACGCGGCTACCACGTGCATCCGCGCGCGGCTCGCGGACACGGGCAGACGGCCCAGTTGCTCGGTCAGTTCGTCGGCGCGATACCACACGCGGAGGAAGTCCACGATCAGGCGGATCGGGCCGCGGCGGTTTTCTTTCAGCTCGAACGACAGACGCATCAGTGGTTCGGTCAGCTCGTACAGCGACTCGCGGCCCCGGGGGTTGCTCGTCACGTAACCGAGTTGCCGTAGCGTCTTAAGCTGACCCGCCGCCGTCTGATCGGTGATGAACAGCCGGCGGGCGATCTCCTTGACTGGTGCCGGACGCTCGCACGTACAAAGGTGCTCGACGATGCGGCGCTGCTGAGCTGACAGCCAGCGCAGTCGCTCCTGATAGTACGGCGTCAGCTCGTCGAGCATGCGTTCGAACGGGCTGATCAGCTCGTCCAGCGTCTCGCGCGTCGCGAACTCCGCGAGCACGATGTAAACGCGATGGTTCCCGCCCGACAGATGATGCAGCGCCCGCACCCGTGCGCGGCCGTCCGCCGTGCTCAGAAACGCCGCCAGCTCCGCTGCGGTCCGTTCGGCCTCGGAGTCACCGTTCTCCTGGGCTTCGGCCTGCCGTACGCGGGCGATGTTACGCAGTAAACGGGCCGCTTCATCGACGGTCAGCGGTTTCAGGTGCTCGATCTGAAACGTGCCGAAGAACGGACTGGTCCGCTTCGACACGCCCGCAAACAGCCCCTGCGCCGTCGCCAGTACCGTCGACACCGGATGCTCCTGCAGAAAGCTCCGCCACTGCTGCTGCCCCTCTCTGCCCATACCGGAAAACAGACCGTCAAGGTTCTCGACAATGACCAGCAGCACGTAGTCGCCAAGCTGGTCCAGCAGCGCGCTGACGGCGGACTCCCGAGCCCGCTCGGGCCCAGCGGCACCGGCCTCGATCACAGACTCGATCCGTTCAGCTGAGAATTCGCCGGGATACTCGTCCGTCAGCGCCCGCAGAATCCGCAGCAGCAGTTCGACGAACGACGCACTCGATTCGTCCTCATTGAGCCACGCGACCCGCAGCCGCTCGCCGAGATCCTCCTGCTGCCTGATGCGGTGCCGGACGAGCGACACAAGGTGAGTCTTGCCGAGCCCACGGGCTCCAATCAGCAGCGAATGATGCCGGTCGTTCGTCAGAACGCTTTCGCGGATCCGCTCGACCAGATCGTCCACGAGGTCGTGCCGCTGGACGAAGATGTCCTGCAGAATCTGTGGGTCCGTCTGACTCGGCGAGAACCGCCAGATCATTCCGTCGCTCATTCCAGTCCCCGATCGAGCTTCCACCAGCGGCCGATCAGCGGGAAGCGGAAGCCGTACTCGTTCTCCGGCGTGCGTTTGAGGTAGTGATCACGTTCCATCAGCCGCAGCACTCGCAACAGCCGGTCGCGGTCGTCGAACGGCTCGATTGAGCCGGCCGGATTCGGGTGGGCCTTGAGCTGATTCAGCAGCTCATTCGCCGCAGGCGGGCCGTCCGACTGCGACAGCTCGTCGAGGATCGTCACGACGAGTGCCGCGTCGTCCCTGTAGTAATCAGGTATTCGGTCACGATAATGCCCGAGTTCCCACGGGTCGTTCGCGTCGACAAGCTGCTCGGCGACGACTTCTTCGATGCGGTCAGGCTCAGCCGGCCGTTGCGACGTCCGCAGAACCCGCGCCAGATGGTGGATGTAGAACGGGATGTAGTCGGACGCCTCCGCCATGCACTCCGCCGCCGCGTCGACATCCGATGTTGTCAGCGCTTCTCCGTGGATCAGCCGCCGAGCCAGCTCAGCCGCGTCCGCCGGAGCCAGCGGTGTGACTTCCACCTGGTAGACGTCGTTGATCGGCGCGCCGGTTCCCCCAGTCAGCTGCAGCCGGGCGAGCACGTGATGCAGACCGATCGAACCGGTCAGGACCATGCGGAAGTCGCTATGCGTGTGCCGCAGCGCACGGAGCACGTCGAGCACTTCACGAGCCGTGGCCGGCCCGTCCCGCTGGAGAATATTGTCGATCATGTCCGGGAACTCGTCCCAGAAGAACACCAGCTTCTGCTCAGCCTGCTCATGCACCAGATCCTCGATGGATCGCGTCAGCAGTTCCTTCCAGCCCTGTGGATGAGCCGCCAGTTCTCCGACCCCCACGATCTTCACGCCGCGGTCGTTGAGCCATTTCAAAGCTCGGTTCGCGGTCTTCCGCCATCCGCTCAGGTACTGCTGCACGGCTCCGAAGACCTTGAGAGAGAATTCTTCGGCGGTATGGACGTCTTCAATCTCCTGATAGACCGGGAACCAGGGACCCGGCGCTTCGGCTCTCATTTTCTGAACGACGCACGTCTTGCCGATCCGTCGCTCTGCGGTCAGCAGGACGCTCTGGTGTTCGAGTGTTTGCCAGAGCGCTCGAATCAGGTCGTCACGGCCGATGACATTGTCGGGAGCGACTTGCCCCCCCGGATTTGCCTTCATTTGTGCGACTCCAACCTCGAAATGGCGACGCCGTTCGATTGGCAACATAGTACGACGTTAACAACGTACGTCAATATTATCGTACGTGAATCAGAGTGATTTGAGGCTAAGCCGACAAACAAGTACTCCGGAGACATCGGCCCACACATCAGTGAAGGCTCGCGTGGAAGACTGCCGGACGCGAGGCGTGCTGGATGACGTCGCGGACCAGCCATCTGATCGCACGCGTATGGATCAGAATCTGGAGGACGAATCGTTCTGGCTGGCTCCGATCGAGGAGCGTCGGGAACGTGGCGGAGAGCGGGCGGGGATCACGTCGCAGGTGAATCTGGCGAGCTATCTGCGACTGCTGGACTGGTCAGCGCGGCTGTTGCGGCCTGGTAAGTCGCGGATGCCGTTCGAGGTGGCGGGCATTCTGGAGCGTCTGGAGAGCAACGCTGATGTGTGGCGTCATCGACTGGAACGTCTACGGCGTCGCGACCGTCTGTACGGCGTGGTGTTCGCGACAAGCCGCGCCTCGATCAACCGTCTCGCCGAGACCCGAGGAGTGAAGAAGCTGAGCAACGTCACCGGCTGTCCGGACTGAGCCAGGAACGATGTTTGACCAACTGGCATGCCTCCCCGCTGCCTCCCGGGCCCGCGATGCCAGGGCGAGAGAGTCGATTCCCACCGGCTCGCGGCTGGGATTCATTTTCACGGCGTCCTGAGTGCATGTGACGTCAGACCCTTCCGAATTCCAAAGCTCACCAACGAGCCTGGTCGTTTCGGGGGCCGCCGAGCCCTTGCAGCATCCACGATCGACTGCCCCTATTCTCTGCCCGGGCACTTCCTACAATGCCTGTCCTAGTTCTTGCCAACGGAAACGACACGTGGGACAAAAGTCGTGACTTGGAAATCGCGCTACTGCATATTGTGCTGAGCGCCGTCACCAATCGCGACATGCTGTGGTCCCGTTGTTCCGTCCGGACTTTTGTCGCACGTGTCGGAAACTGTCACGGATTACCCTTGAGGGAATCTCAGGCGGCGGCGGATCGTCGAGGCCTCTTAAGGAACAGCATAACGATGGCGCCGAGTGCCAGGAGAAGAAGCGGCACTCCGATCAGCGGGCGGTAGAAAACCCACGCAAAGCCAATAACCAGACACGAGCCAGTGATCGTCAGGAGTCCGGCAACCAGCCCGAGTCCCATTTCCACAAGATCGCCCAGGAATGGCAGCACGTCCGCCAGGACCGAGATTGGCTTAGTGATCAACATCAGGCCGATGAACATCAGGACCGCGCCGACGCCCCGCAGAATCCATGTGAGCTGTGTGTTTTCAGCCTGTGCCATCGCAAACATCTGGTCCGCACCGACTGTTCCCATCCGCAGCATGTCCAGCGCGTCGCCGGCCTTTGTCTGATAGGGCTGGAAAGAGTCACCCGTCTGCTGCGCCACGACACTCACGTCGGCCGGCAGCGTGACAGAAAAGCTGATGCGGCAGTCACCGATCTGTGGTTCATTCGGGTTCGTGCCCAGATACAGCGTCTGGCTGCCCTGCAGCTGCATGCGTTCGGTAAGTGTCTCCGGGATGTTCTCGGCGCTGACTTCCACGTCCTTTGCGTTCTCGATCATATTTCGCAGTGACGGACTGAGCCGATAGGCTCCAACAGTGACCTTGTCGGCATGCAGCGTTTTCGCCTGGACAGGCATCGTGTCCGGATTCTGGTGCGTGCTGCGGTGTTTCTGATTGAAGGAATTCGAATCGATCAACGAACTCGACCAGGTCTCCTCGTAGGTGTAAGTCGTCACTGTTTCCGTGCCGCCCCCGACTTTCTTCCGCGTGTCTGAGTCCTTGTCTTCTTTCCATTGATACATCTCGACGAGTCGAACAAGTCGAATGGCATTTTGCTCGACATGAAACTCTTCATCGTGCAGGACGTCGTCGGTGATGGCCTTGCCACTGATGTGTACAAGCTGTTGATTATTGGCAGACTCGACCTTGTCCGCGGAAGCGGAAACGACGGCACCCAATCCTTCATCAAGACCCTTTGCCGTCTGCACCGCGCGACCTTCGTTCCAGAACAGAACGACCACGGAAATGCCACACAAAAGCATTCCAACCAGAATGCCCTTGATGGAACTGCCAATGCGGCCGAGCCAGCCCTGGCTTGAAACTTCGGTGAAGGAATCGGACATGGGAATCCTAATGATGTGACGGGACTGCTGATGCAACCGGGACTGCTGATGCAACCGGGACTGCTGATGCAACCTGGACTGCTGATGCAACATCGTGCCGGAGCGTGAGATCTTTCGATGATGCACGCGCCAAGAAATCAATCGGTGGTCGCTTCAAGGTCGGACTAAACCGGACTTGAAACGGCCTCTTGAGGGTTTCAGCCTTGAAAAGGCCGTATTCGGTGGCTCAGACCGGCGTGTTTTTCTGCGTGCTGTAGCCAGAAATTAGTCGAAATAATTTCATTTCAGGGCC
>Ga0114996_10000516_pt1 | contig 53855 bp, 48 predicted proteins | sample ArcticOcean_MG_C_4_FD_87039 | JGI IMG/M metagenome (GOLD analysis project Ga0114996, IMG submission 87039) | Marine microbial communities from western Arctic Ocean - ArcticOcean_MG_CB4_134 | ecosystem: Environmental > Aquatic > Marine > Oceanic | place: Arctic Ocean: Canada Basin | collected...
CCGACTTCGACAAATGGAACGCCGGCTTTGTCGCCGATCACGGCGAACAGACCCTGGCCCAGGCCCGCGCCGCCCTCCTCGCCTCCCACGCCCAATTCCGCGCCGCCGCCGACTCCGTCGCCGACGACCGCTATGGCGATGGCAAGACCGTCAACCGCCTCGTCGACGGCACCGCCGTCGAGCACTACGAAGAGCACGCCGCGCACATCCAAGCCTTCCTCGCCGGATAACCACGCCGAGCCCGAGCCCCCTCATTCCAGCCCCAAAGCCCCGCCCCTTCGCCTATACTTTCTGTCGAGCAAACCTTTGCTCAGGGGACGTGCCGGAGGAGGACGCCGTGGCTTTTATCCGCATCATCAACGAGGACCAGGCAACTGGGCAGCTCGCGGAGGACTACCAGTACCTCTCCGACTCCTACTCTCATGCCGCCAAGACCCGGGTCCCCACGCCCCAGGTCTACCGCACCTCAAGCATCATCCCAGAGTACTTCCACTTCGGGGCCGTACAGAACCGCGTGCTGACCCACGAGGGTGCGCACGACCGCGAGTTCGGTCCGCTGCCCACAATCATGGTCAACTTTGCGACCTCCATGTTCTCCGCCTGTTTCTATTGAACGGAGTCGATTGGGGCCGTGTTGCCCCTCCTCTATAACAGCGACACCGTCGCCGACGCCATCATGGAGGACTTCGAGTCCGCTCCCATTCCTGAGATCCACAAGACCATGTTCCGCTGGGTGGAGAAGTTCACCCGTCGCTCCTGGGACATGACCGCTGCCGACCTCCAGTCCCTCCGCGACCAAGGCGTCGCCGAGGGGGACATCGTCGACTGGGCTCAGGTCGCCGCGCTCCAGACTTGGTGGGTCATGCAGGCCGATGGCGGTGGTATCCCCCTCGAGGGCAACGCCGTCGCCGGGCAGGCCGTCGGCAACGAGCGTGACTGGTACCACACGGCGGAGTCGGGCCTCACCGCCGCGCCGCCGTCCCCGCCGGTCGCGGTACGTGGCGCTGCGGGCAACGAAATCGCCTGGGTTGAGACGGACGAGTCCAACGATGTCTACCAGGAACACGCGCAGAAGGCCCAGGAACGCTGGGGCATGGTGCCCAACCTCTACAAGGCCACCTCCCTCAAGTCGGACATCCTCCCACGCCATCACTTGGCGCTGGAGTTGCTGGAGTCGCCCAAGTCCTCACTCACGCCAAAGCAGCACGCCATGGCACGGGCGCTGACGACCGCTCTCAACCGCGCTCCCTACGCACGCCAGACCGCCCGCGAGCAACTCAAGCGCGCCGGCGCCGGTGACGCTCTCTTCGAGCGCGTCACCGGCGACTACATGCAGCACGACTGGGAACCTCAGGACAAGGTCGTCCTCGACTTCACCGCCAAGATGGCCTGCAACGCCTACAAGGTCTGGGAGGCGGACGCCCAGGCATTCCGCGACGCTGGCCTCAGCGACGAGGCCTACGTGGAGATCGTTGAACTCGTCTCCATCCAGTCCTCCATCGACCGGCTGGGCAACAGCCTCGGCATCGCTCCAGACGCGCAGCCAATCCTCGCGACCTAAAGCTCCCCAACGAGAGACCAACAGGTTGCCGGGCTTCATGCCCGGCGCTTGGCTATCCCCGTTCCACGTTCGAAAGTCCCGCCATTCCTACGATCATCCGTACATTTCTCCAAGACAGCGTTTGCAGTAGCCTGGTGTCCGGCACGTCGTGGTCCAGGCAGATCAGTGGGGAGCCTGCCTCCCACGTCCGTCCGAAGCGCCCCGTCTGAAGAACGTACCGAGCACGCGGTCCCTAGCGGACGCCGCGACCGAGTGAATGATGAAGGAGTACCGCCGTCATGGCTGACGACGAGAGCATGATGACTCCCGCGATGGAATCGGCGATTGGGAAAGAAGGCGAAGCCGTCGTCGTGGAGGTCAACCGCGAGCTGGTCCGCCGGCTTGTCGAAGCACTGGAAGAAGAAGACGAAAGCGTCCTCGCTGCGATCGAAAGCGACGACCCCCACGCGGAGGTCCCGGCCTACGCCCTCATCACCGCCGCCACCCGGCAGCGCCAACTCACCGTCCCCGACGCCCCGAAGCGTGGCCTGATGGCCGCCGACGAATGGCAGATCAAGGCCCCGATTCACATCGGCGACCGCCTCACCATCGTCCCCCGCATCGCCGACATCCAGGAACGGATCGGCGGCCGCGTCGGTCATTCCCTCTTCGTCCATCACGAGTGGGTCTACACCAACCAGGATGATGTTGAGGTCGCACGGATCCGTCGCACGATCACCCTCTTCAAAGAGAAGCACAGCGGCGAATAGCCCCGACGAATACCGCGGCCGATAGCCGGGAGAGACCTCTATGCCCATCACCTTCGACAGCATCAGCGAAGGCACTGACCTTCCCGACGCCAAGCGCACGCCGACAACGTTCAAAGTCATGCAATTCATGGGCGCCTCATGGATGTGGGGCCCCCAGTTCTACGACGCCGCGACCGCCGAGAAGATGGGTCTCAAGGCTCCGATCATCCCCGGCCCCATGAAGGCGGCGTTCCTCGACCAGTACCTGCGCGCCTGGCTCGATGGCGGCGGCAAGGTCAGCCGCCTCCAGGTCTCCCATCGTCGCCCTGATCTGCACAACGTGGAGATGTCCCTCGGCGGCACCGTCACGCGCGTCTACGAGGAAGACGGCGCCAAAAAGGCCGACCTCGAGATCTTCATCGACAACCCCGAAGGTGAACGCTCCGTCCGGGGCGCTGCCACCGTCGTACTCACGAGCTAGATTCCCGCGAACACTTTCGGCGGCACGCATGCCTCTCGACTATGACTCCATCCACGAGGGCGACCATTTGCCCGCCATAGAACGACGCACCACGCGTCTCGGCGTCCTCCAATTTATGGCCGCGAGCTGGATGTGGTCGGAACAGTTCTTCTACGACGCGGACGTCGCGGTCGCCATGGGTCTTGAGGGACCGATCATCCCGGGCCCCTACAAGCACGCCATCCTCCAGCAGTACCTAGTCCGCTGGCTGGGACGGCTCAACGGTATCCGCCGCCTCCAGGTCTCCCACCGCCGCCCCGACCAACATGAAGGCGTCCTCACCCTCGGCGGCGCCATCACCCGCAAGTACGAAGACGACAGAAGCCAATTCGCCGACCTGGAACTCTTCATTGACCAGGAGTCCGGCGAACGCAGCGTCCGCGCCAGCGCTACCGTGGAATTCTAAGTCTGGCAGGGCGGCGGGTGACTCTCGGCCGGGCAGCCGGCTCAGGGCAACAACGCACGAGCTGCGCAGGGCACGACGAGTTCGACTAAGTCCCGCTCACCGTCAACTGCGACATCCGGATCGTCGGCGCGGCCCCGCCCCCCAACCACTGCAAGTCGTTCCCCACCGCGTCGATCGATGCCAGCATCTCCTGCAAGGTCCCGGAGACATTGATCTCAGTCACCGGCTCGGCCAGCTCACCATTGCGGATCCAGAGCCCGGCGGCGCCTCGCGAGAAGTCGCCAGTCGTCTGGTTGACCCCAAATCCCATGAGTGTCGTCAGGTACAGCCCGTCTTCCACCTCGCCAATAATCGATTCGGGAGTCGACTCTCCCGCTTCGAAGATCAGATTCCCCGTCCCAATCCCCGGCAGGCTCCCTACACCCCGCGTCGCGGAGGCCGTGCTCTGCCGCCCCAGCCGCCTCGCGTTGTACGTATCAAACAGGAAGCCCGCGAACCGTCCCTCTTCAAACAGGACATTCTTGCGGCTCCCCAACCCCTCGCCATCGAAGGGTCGCGACCCCAACCGGCCCGCTAACGTGGGATCATCCACGATCGTCACCAGCGGCGACCCCACTTGCTCCCCCTCGAGATCCGCCAGGAACGTGCTCTTCCGGTAGAACGACTCCCCACTGCACGCCTGCGCCAACGAACCGGCAAACCCCGCCACCAAGCGCGGCTCCCAGACCACCGGCACCTGCGTCGTGGACCGTTTCGCCGCGCCCAGTTGTCGCAACGCCCGGCTCGCCGCCTCCCGCCCCACCGACTCCGCATCGTCCAAACGGTGCAACTGTCGCTCCGCCGTGTACCAGAAGTCATTCTTCAGACGGCCGTCGTCCTCCGCCGCCATCACTTCCACCGCCAACGACGCCGAGGTACCCACGTAGCTGCCGCCGAAACCGTTCGTGTCCGCCAGCGCCACCTCTGAGACCCGCGTCCCGAACGTTGCCCCATCTGAATTCGTAATCCGGCTGTCCGCATCGAGCGCTGCCTGTTCGCAAGCCATCGCCCACGCGATGCGCTCTTCTCCCGTCACACTCTCGATGCTCTCGTCATAGAGCTGAAGCGATTCCACCGACTTCACCTGCTCGGCGGGATCCGGCAGCCCTGCGAATTCGTCCGGCTCCGCCAGCGCCGCTAACTCGAGCGCCGTTCGCACGCTGTCGTCCAGCGCCGTCTCGCTCAGGTCCGACGTCGAAACCACCGCCTGCCGCCCTCCCACGATGACCCGCAGCCCCACCCCGAACGACGTAGCCTCAATCACCTTCTCCAACTTCTGCAGCCGCACCGTCGCCTCGGAATTCGTCGACGTCATTGCCACGGCGTCCGCCTGATCGGCTCCCGCCGCCTTCGCCTTCTCCACGAACCGCCGCGCAATCGACAGCGGTGACTCCCCAACGTTGCGCTCAGTCCCAACCATGCGTCCTCCTAGTCATCTGGCGCCTAGCCCTGCACCTGCGTACCGCCCACGGTCATGCCAGAAATCAGCACCGTGGGAATCCCCACCCCCACCGGCACCGACTGTCCATCTTTCCCGCAGGTCCAGCGCCCATCGCTCAACTCAAAGTCGTTCGCCACGCCCGTCACCTTGCTCATCGCGTCGGGGCCGTTTCCAATCAAGTTCACATCACGGATCGGCGCGGTCACTTGGCCCTTCTCGATCAGATAGCCCTCCGTCACCGAAAAGACGAAATCGCCGTTCGTGATGTTGACCTGGCCGCCGCTGAACGACTTGCAGTAGATCCCGTAGTCCACCCGACGGATCAAATCTTCCGGCGTGTCCTGACCCGCCGTCATGAACGTGTTCGTCATCCGCGGCATCGGATAGTCCTTGAACGACTCCCGACGCCCATTCCCCGACGGCTGCACGCCGAAGTGCTTGGCGCTGATCTCGTCCTGCATATAGCCCACCAGCACCCCGTTCTCGATCAACACATTGCGACGTGGCTCATTGCCCTCATCGTCGATATTGATCGAGCCCCGGCTACTCAGAATCGTCGCGTCATCGATTACCGTCACCAGCTCGGACGCCACCGACTCCCCGATTCGGTCCGAGAAGTTGCTCGTCTTCTTGCGGTTGAAATCGGCCTCCAGCCCATGACCCACCGCCTCATGCAACAAGATTCCCGAGTCCCCCGCTCCCAAGACGACGGGCAGCGTGCCCGCGGGCGCCTCCTGCGCCGTCTGCTGCAAGATTGCCTGCCGTGCCGCCTCTTCCGCCAGCGACTCCGGCGAGTGTCCCTCGAAGTACTCCATCCCCATCCGCCCCCCCCCACCCCAGCGCGCTACCCGCCGCTCTCCCGCCAACTCCGACAGCGCACTCACATTGAACCGCATCAAGGGCTGATAATCGGCGACCAAGGTGCCGCCACTCGTCGCCACCATCACCCGCTTCTCACTGTCCGCGAAGCTGATATCCACCCGCGCAATGCTCGGATCATGGGCGCGCGCCGCATCGTTGGCGCGCTGAATGATCGCCACCTTGTCGAACAACGGCGATTCCGTCGTCGGCAGCGGCACCGCGTAGCGATCCGTATCGAACGACTTCGCCGTCACGTCGACCGGATCCACCGACCCGGGCCCCTTCGCGATCTGCGCCGCCGTCTCCGCCGCCCGCCGCATCGCATCCTGCGAGAGATCTTCCGTGTACGCGAAACCAATCGCATCCCCTCGCACCACCCGGATCCCCACCCCCTGCGTCAGCGACGCCAGCGACGATTTCACCGCTTCGTCCTGGAAATCGATCGCCCCGCTCCGTCGATGCTCGAAGAACAGCTCGGCAAAATCCCCGCCGCTGCTCAAGGCGGTGCCCAACAGGCTCTCCATCACCACTTCATCAATGTTGAAACGATCCGCGTAGAAACGGATCACATCCGCGCTGGTTTCCGGCATGGTCTTCCCCCGGATCGCGGCCAGAACGGGCCGCTTCGATGTCGTTCAAACATCAGTGTATCCGGCAGGGGTCCTAGCTGCCCTCGATCTCAGCAGGCGCCGAACACAACCGCCAAATCAGATGACGTCCGCCAACCGCAGCCCGTCTATCTCCCCCTGCGAGAATCCCGCTTCGCGCAGAATCGCATCCGTGTCCGCCCCCAACTCCGGCGCCGCTCCCGAAGCCGCCGCCTCCGTCTCGCTGAACCGCCACGGCACGCCCGGAATCTTGATCGCACCGTGCCGCGGATGCTCGATCTCCGTGAAATACCCGTTCTCCCAGGCTTGCGCCTCGCTGGTGATGTCGGCGTAGTCGTTCACTGGCGCATTGGGGATATCCGCCGCCGCGAGCGCCTCGAGCCACTCCGGACGACTCCGCCTCGCGAACTGCTCCTCCAAGATCAACTCCAGCGCCGCGCTGTTCTGCACTCGCTCGCGCGGCCCCACGAACCGCGCATCCTCCACCAACTCCTCCAGGCTCAGCAGCGTGCACAGCGCCCGCCAATTCCGCTGATCGATTACCCCAATCACCAACCAGCGGCCATCCGCTGCCTGGTAGAACGTGAACGTCGGCGTCCGACGTCGCCGCGAAAACGGCTGCTCCTGGTTGTGCAAGAACCCGGTCAGATAGACCGACTGCAACGCGATCTGCGAACCCAACAGCGACACATCCACCCGCTGTCCCACTCCCGTCCGCTCCCGCGCCAGTAGCGCCGACAGCACCCCCACGCAGAGCTGCATCGCCCCGATCTGGTCCGCGAATCCACCTGGCATCGTCACTGGCTCCGCCTCACCGTCAGGGGCCTGCAACGTCATCACCCCACCCATCGCCTGCCCGATCACGTCGTAGCCCGGTCGCCCGGCCAGCGGGCCGTCCGCCCCAAACGCCGACGCCGACGCGATGATGATCCCCGCATTCCGCGCCCGCAGCGCCTCATCTCCCAAGCCCAAGCGGTCCATCACCCCGGGCCGAAAATTATCCACCACCACATCGACCTGTTCCGCCAGCCGCAACGCCACGTCACTCCCCGCGTCCGTCCGTGTATCCAGCGTGATCGAACGCTTGCCTCGGTCGTAGGCCTCGAAGTACCGCCCAAACCCGTCCGGCATTACATCCACCTGCCGACCCGGATCTCCCGTCCCCCGTGCCTCGATCTTCCAGATCTCCGCCCCCAAGTCAGCCAGCATCACCGTCGCGTACGGCCCCTGCTGAAACCGCGTCAAATCCAGAACTCGAATCCCATCAAGTGGACCCACCGTACGCCTCCTTCACATCGTGCCGCGCAATCGCGCTACCAGTCAGTTTCCGCGAAGCGCGCCTCCAGTGCTAGGGAACACGCTCTCTTCGTCGCCGCCATGACACCCATCCTGATCCACCCGTCTATCTAGTCACTGGTAGCAGCAGTCATGGCCAGTTCGCTACTCACCACGCCATCCAGGCTGAAACGATGCCCCTCCGGTCAGCTCGCTCAGGCTCAACAGAACACGGCTAGACTATGATGGATTGAGGGAGAGAGACGTTCGTTCTCCTGAGTTCCTCCTACAGTCCGTCAACCACCTCGGATCCCGTGAATGCCCTCTTCCATCTCTTCTTCTGGCCCCCCTCCAGGCGAAATCATCGCGGGCCGATTCCGTATTATCCGTCTCCGCGCCCAAGAAGGCACCACGCTCACCTTCGACGCTCAAGAAGAGGCAACCGGCAAGGACGTCGCTCTCATCTCCGGTGACGGCACGCTATCCCCTACTCGCGATCCCGCGATTGAATCCTCCGTGCAACACTATCCCGCCGCCCACGCGCGTCATCCTCACCTCGTCGCAGCCTTAGAGCTCGTCAGTCACAACCGCCAGCGCTACGTGGTCACCGAACGGCCACGAGGCCAGAGCCTTACGGACATCGCGAGTTCACTGGACGGGCCACTCGCCACGCCATTCGTGTTGCGTACCGCTGCCTCCCTCTGGTGGGCCATCCACGCCGCCGATGAGATTGGGCGCTCCCTCTTCCTCGGCATCGCACCGGAACACCTCTGGGTCGACCCTGATCAGAATGCTCATTGGGGAGGCCTGGAACACTCGCTCTTGGTAGCCAATCTCATTGGCGGCTGGGCCGGGCTCGCTCACACCCCGGTGGACATCGCCCAGACCATCACGGGCACCGGCGTCGACGAGAACGATCTCGCCGGCGTCCTCCGCGCTGTCTTCGCCGACGAACTCGACGAAACGTCCCCAACCACCGCCGCTCGCTCCAACTGGCATTGCTACGCCCAGGTCGTCGTCTGGATGGGCCTTGCCGGTGATCTCGCTGATCACCACGATTTCGGTGAACGGATCCGTTACATCCGGCCGGACTTCCCCACCGATCTCGCCGACATCATTACGGGCCTGCTGAGTCCGGAACTCACTGCACGTGATCCCTTTATCGACGCCCTCCCGGCGGCACTCAGCCTTCAGCCACCCCTCACATCGGACTCCCAACCCTCGCTTGAAGAACCTCCCCCGAATCTCACCATTCGGCAGACAGAGGTCTTGCGCCACATCGTCGACGGACTCACCAATCAACAGATTGCTGCACATCTCAAAATCAGCCATTACACCGTCGACCGCCACGTCCAGAATCTCTACCGAAAGCTGGGCGTCACCCGCCGGGTCGACGCCTCGGTCGCGGCTGTCCGCTGGGGTCTCCTGGATTCCCGTTGATCCTGGTCGCGAGTCACATCCCTGATCCTCGCGAGGTCAATTCTCCCGTTCGACCAGGCCGAACAATTGCCGTCCGAACTTTTCGCACAGTGGTACATACTTCGGCTATCTTCGATAGAGAAGTGCCTGCGACGTGAATCGAGGCAGCAACCTGAGCGAGAGCTTGAACGACAGCGAAGCAGCCAAGCGTAGAAGCGATCCAGGACGGGCCCGCGGGCAGTCCTCGCGGGGCAAGGACGTACTCCCCGAAGCCAACCTCCTCATCGCCGGGCGCTACCGCGTCACGAACGTCTACAAGCCGGAGGGCACCAGCGTCGCCTTCACCGCCAGCGACGAAGAACTCGCTGAGCAGGTGATGCTGATCACCGGGATCACGGCCCAGCGGCTTGAACTGGACCCCTTGATCGTTAGTCCGTTTCTGCAATGCGAAACCTGGCTCGCCGACAGTCCTCACATCGTCTCCTTTCGCGAAGTTCTCACCACACCCGTTCGTCGGTATCTGGTAACGGACGCACCGAAGGGTCAGCGGCTCTCTACCATGCCCAGCGGCTTTCCGCTGCCAGTCGTGAAAACGACCGCGCGCTCACTCGCTGGCGCGGTACAGCGCCTTGATGAGTTCGGTCGTGCTCGCCACGGTCTCGATCTCGAGCACGTTTGGATCGAACCAGACGGCGCGGCTCAACTCGGCGGGATCGAGCACGCGCTGGGAGGCGCACAATTGATCGGAGGCTGGGCGGGTCTGACCCATGCCCCACCCGAAACCATCGCGGCAACCAAAGAATTCGAAGGTGACGCGTTTGAAGATCCGGACGGACTGCTACGCCACCTGCGCGGCAGGACACTGTGGACCGGCGACGTAGGGCCGCGCCGCGCCAACTGGTTCGGATGCGGACGCGTGATTCTCTGGATGCTGACGGGAGTTCGCGGTCAGACGACACTCCCCGCCTATCCCAGCGCTAGCGAGATCGAGGCACTGCGCCCCGATTGTCCGCCCAATCTTTCCACGGCCCTCGCCGGAATCCTCCAGTACAACCCCGAAGCACGAGATCCGTTCATCGCCAAGATGCGAGATTGGATAGGCCAAACGCCAACATCCACCACGCAAAGACGGCACACACGTCACAGCCGGACAGCCGCCTCGGCACCAGCTCGATCCGCTCCTTCGTCGGGTTCCCGCCCTCTCTCGGGCACCGAAAAGCTCTCGCGTCGCGAGGTACAAGTCCTCAATCTGATCGCGCAAGGTCTTACGAACCAAGAAATGGCCGATCGCCTTGTTCTCAGCCACCACACCGTGGATAGCCACGTCCAGAACATCTATCGCAAGCTCGGAGTCACCAGCCGCATTGACGCCTCAATGCTCGCCATCCAAGACAACCTCCTCCCCAAGTCGTCAGACAGCGGAGAGACCTCACGCTCATAGCGACTCGATCAGCGTCTCGAATCGCAACGATCCTCTGGCGCGAAACGAGACACCGTCACGGACGGCGGCAATGAGCGGCTTGCCGAAGATGTTGCTTTCATCCTGGCGACTGCCCCCACATCCGCCACATCGAATCAGAGGTCGAAGAAATGCCCCCGCGTATCCGACTCACTGACGACGAAGCTCGTCACCTCCCCGGCCTCCTCCAATTCCAACCTCTCAACCCCGAATCGTTTCAAGACTGCCGCACCACCGACCAACGCCTGCTCTGGATCCTCGCCGCCTATCAGCCCGTCATCAAGCAGCCGTTGACAGCCGCGCTCATCACCCTCCTCATCTTCAAACACGGGCCAAACATCGCCTTGCGAACGGTCATCGCCGCGCTGAGCGATGCCTTGGCTTCGGGTTTCATCCACGAAACGGATGGCGGCTACGCACTCTCCCCCGCGGACTGAACAGCCAAGCCCGCACCCACCTCGGCATGATCCCTTCCCATTGGGATCCAGCGAGGATCCGTGAAGCTCAACAGCCCCGGTCCAGCGGACTAGACCTTCGCGACATCGAACGCCGCCAAATCCTCCGCCACCTGCCGCGCATTCGCCACACCCCCGTCCATCAAATCACGCATGATCGCCTCCACTGTCTTGATCTCATCGATCAGCGCCGACACTTGGCCCATTTGCACGCGCTGCTCCTTGCCCAGCACCTCCATCGCGAACTCCTTCTTCGACACTCGCGGCCGCACCCGCCCCTCCGCGCTCTCTGTCGACGTGTCGATCGCCGCCAAGATCAGCTTCCGCACCGATTCCGACGCCTCCGCCTCCACCGATGCAATGAACCGCGTTCCCAACTGCACGGCGTCCGCGCCCAGCGCCATCACCGCTGACATCCCCACGCCGTCCGCCACCGCACCCGCCGCCACGAGCGGCATCTCCGGAAACGCGCGATGGACCGCCGGAATCAACACCATCATGCTCACCTCGTTGTCGCCGCGGTACCCGCCAGACTCCGCCGGTTCCGCGATGATCGCATCCACACCCGCGTCCACTGCCTTTTTGGCGTGGTACACCGTCGGCAAGACGTGGGCCACCTTGACGCCGCCGTCTTTCAAGTACTGCGTCCACAGCTTCGGATTCCCCGCCGATGACATCACCACGGGAACCTTCTCGTCGATCATCATCTGCATCTTCTCCTCCAGATGCTCAGGAGGCGTCAGCACGATGGGGAAGTTGACCGAGAAGGGCTTGTCCGTCAGATCGCGGAACCTGCGGATCTGCTCCCGCAGGAATTCCGGCGGCGTAATGCCTTGGATGCAGCCCAACCCACCCGCGTTCGACACCGCCGCGCCCAGTTCCGGCGTCCGCGCCACCCCACCCATCACCACCGGGTATTCAATTCCAAACAGATCGCAGATTCGGTTCGACATCGAAACCTCATTCTCTCCATACAAACTCAGCGGCAAGTCTACCCGCACCGATCACAGGGCACTATCATCGCTCCCGCGTCCTCGGGCGCCAGAACACAGATCAACCCGCACGGCCCGCCGCGGACCGCTGCGGACCGCAACGGAAGAGAAGGGCACCCATGGCACTCACCAACGACGACCGGCAAGAGATTCTGGAGCTCGCCGCCCGCTACAACCACGCCATCGACACCGGCGACGGTCCCGCCTGGGCCGCCACCTTCACCAACAACGGCATCTTTGACTCCCCCGGCCAACACTTCGAAGGCACCGAAGAGCTCGTCGGTATGGCCACTGGCTTCCCCACACAGGTACCCGGCGGACGTCACTGGACGAACAACCACGTGATCGACGCCTCAGGCGACGGCGCCACCCACACCTGCTACCTCAACCTGATGAGCGTCACTGACGGCGCCAAGATCATCGCCACCGGCCTCTACAACGATGAACTGGTCAAGGTGGACGGCGCCTGGCGCTACACCCACCGCACCGTCACCATCGACAGCTAGCGTTCCCCACCGGCCACTCTCCACCGCCGATCGTCTTGAGATTCTCGATCTCGCCGCACGCCACAACCCGGCGGCACTGGATCGACAACATCGTCATCGACGGAGACCATGATCGCCCGGGTTGACGGCGTCTGGAAGTTTACGCACGGCCGGGTGTCCCGCGATCCGTGACGTTCTAGCTTGTGACCGTCCCGCCCTGGGGAGGGCATTCGTAGGAGGCGCCAGTAGGCGCCTCCTCGGCGTTTCGGGACCGGCCTGCAGCACGAGGAAGTGGACGATCCTCCCGCTGATCGCTGGAATCCACGGGAATCAGCCTCCTCGACCCGTGCCCAAGTTCGCCGGATCTGGTCCGGAAGTCTCGTCCCCAACCGCTCCCAGGTCGACGTCTTCAATCTCGAGCTCAAAGTTGACCGGCACCAAGAGCACCTGCCCCTCAAACAAGAAACTGTCCTCAAGCGCGTTCACCGCCCGGATCGCCGCCGAACTCGTCCCATAGCTCTGCGCGATCAGTGCCAGGACGTCGCCTGCTTCCACGATCTTCTCGACGATCGTGGGCCAATGGCGCAGAATCACGGCCACGTCCTCGATATCCACCTCCACCGATCCCGTCAGATCGATGTCGTACCCCACCGCCACAACCAACGCCTGCCCCACGGCGAGCGGACTCCCGGCCAGCTCATTCATCACCGCAATCGCCACCGCCGACGTCCCGAACTCCCCCGCAATCGCGAGCAATGAATCTCCCGACTGCACGGTGTAGACCACAAGATCCGGCCATCCGGCCAGACGGGCGAGCGCCCCCGTCCCCTCCGGGAACGAGTCGAGCAACGGTGCGACTGGGGGCGGCTCAGCCGACCCGTCCGCTTCCTCTTCCACCTCTCCCGACAGGTCCAGCACGAACCCCACCGGAATCAGCAACGTCTGTCCCTCGAAGATCCCGTCGCTCGGAAACCCGTTGTAGCGGACCACCGCTTCCACCGTGGTTCCAAACTCCGCCGCGATCGAGGACAATGTGTCTCCTTCAAAGACCTCACGCTCAACGACCTGGGGCCACACAAAGAGCTGATCCAGCGGGGGCAACGCGGGATCCGGCGCCGTCTCCTGGCCCGGTGAATCCACCGGAGCCTCGTCGTCCAGGGCGTCGGAACCGCCAGGCTCGCCGACCTCATCGCTGCGGTCGCCATCAGGAACCGTGGGATCAGCTGGGTCAACGGTTCCATCAGAACTCGCGTCATCGCCGTCAGGGACACCGGTCGTCTCCTCCGCCGGGCGGCTCACGGATGGCACCACCCCCGGCCCCTCGTCGTCGGAGAGCAAGGCCAGAGCCGTGCCCAATACGGCCGGGAGAATCACGGCAAAAATCGCGGCGACGAGGGCCTGCCGCCGGTCGATGCGCGGGAAGCGCCGCGCCGGCTTTGGCGGGCGGGCAACCTCGTTGCGAAAGACCGGGCACTGCGCATACGCGCCTGACAAACAGAATCGCTCCTGAATGCGGGCGACCACAACCGTCGGAGGCGCCGCCTTGAAACACGCATGGCCCGCATGCACGAAGGCGGCACTGGTCAGAGGATCGCTAAGAAGATGAAGGTGCGGACAGATCGTCGCCCCATCAGCAGCTGGAGCCTCAGGGCTCCCAGCTCCGTCGTCCACGTCGCTGGCAGGAGTTGGATCCAGCGGATCCTCGATGGAGCCGTCCATAGGCCTCTCATCCGCGAAAAACAGCGCCACCTCAGTGAGCATAGCCGTCTCGACGCGCAGTCGCTGCCCCCAGCCGACTTCGAATTTTTACCCGACCTACAACCCGGCGCGTCGCTCCGCGACCACCGTTGGCAGGCAGGCTGGAAGAGTCGCTCGAACTAGCCAAGCGTTCCGTCCAACCGCTGAGCGCAGAGGGATCAGTCTGGGTAGAACCGCGGTGTACGCTTCTCCATGAACGCCGATACCGCCTCTTGATGCTCCGGTGTCTTGTACGCCTCTGCCAACGCCTGCCCCTCGGCTTCCAACACGGCGCTAATGTCGGTGGCCACGGCATGACGCTGGAACAGCCCCTTCATCGTGATCAGCTGCGGCGACGGATTCGACGCCACCTCATTCGCAATCCGCAGCGCCGCGTCCATCAGCTCAGCCTTCGGCGCAACCTGACTCACCAACCCCATTCGCAGCGCCGACTCCGCATCCACCATTCGCGCTGTCAGGCAGATCTCGAGCGAGTTTCCCAGCCCGATAATCCGCGGCAGCATCGCCGTGCTGGCCAGTTCCGGCAGCAACCCCATCTTCACGAAGCGGAAGCTGAACTCCGCGTCCTCCCCTGCCACTCGGATGTCGAAAGGCAAGATCTGGGTGGCGCCCACGCCGATGCAATAGCCGTTCACCGCCGCGATCAACGGCTTGCTGCGCGCACAGAACGACAGCCAATCCTCATCAAACGCCGCCGTCGCCGCTTGACGCTCCCCGCCCGCCAACTGGTCCGCCCAGCCACTGATATCGGCCCCCGCGCAAAATGCCCGACCGTTGCCCGTCATCACAATGGCGCCGATCTGATCGTCGGCGTTGAACTCCTCGATCGCCGTGCGCTGCTCCCCGTTCATCGCCTCCGACCACGCGTTCAGCTTCTCCGGACGATTCAACCGGATGATTCCCACCCGTCCATCGCGCTCCACCTCAATCAGTTCGTATGTCATCGTTCAACTCCTGCCTCGGCGGCCACACAACGCATGCCGCCACTGCATCGCCTAGATGGCAGCCATTCTGGCTCACCCAGGACCCACCCGCCACCACTCCCCACCTGAGCCCTCACCTCCAAGCCCGCGTCCACCGCCTAGTCTACGGCGTACTGTCGACATGAGGCGCCGCCCGCAGGCGGCCGCCCCACGATGCCTCAGACAAGGAGTCGCGCCATGCCTCAACCCGCGAAACCAGCCAAGATCGTTCCGCCATTCACCGCGGAGTCCGCCCGCGCCAAAGTGCAAGCCGCCGAGGACGCCTGGAACTCCCGCGACCCCGCACGCGTCGCTCTCGCCTACACGGAGGATTCCGACTGGCGGAATCGCGACGAATTCTTCGTCGGTCGTGACGCGATCAAGGAGTTCCTCACCCGCAAATGGGCCAAGGAGCAGGGCTACCGCCTCATGAAGGAGCTCTGGGCGTTCACCGACAATCGCATCTCCGTGCGCTTCGAGTACGAATACCACGACGACCAGGGACAGTGGTTCCGCGCCCACGGCAACGAGCATTGGGAGTTCAACGACGAGGGACTCATGACTCGCCGCGACATGAGCGCCAACGATGTTCCCATCCGGGAAGCCGATCGCCGCTATCGGGCCTGACCGTCGCGGCCGCTGGGCCACGCGGCCGAATCGCCCCGCGGCGCTCATCCCCGCTGCGCACACGCGCCCACCGCGAATAGTGCGAACACCACGAATAGGTAACCGCCGTCAGTTGCCGCCGCCTCCCGGCGCGGACTAGAGTGACGGACCTACTCGACGCTGGTCACCCAGAATGGCGGGGCTGACTAGACAGACGGAATCCACTGAAACAATCGGTCGCCGCGCGACTGGTGTTCTCTCCCTGGCTCGCCGCGCTCATGCTCGGCGCCGTCGCGCTGTCTCTGGCGTTTCCCGCTCCCCTGGCCGCCGAGCCCTACAAGGTCCAATCCGGCGACTCCCTCTCCAGCATCGCCCTGCGCTACGGCCTCTCCCAGGGCATCATCGAAGCGCTGAATCCCGGCATCTCCTCGCCGGATCTGCTCTACGTCGGCCAGACGCTCGCCCTGCCCGACAACGCCGTGCCCGTCACCACCTCGGCCCGGATCTCGCACATCGTCCAGCCTGGCGAGTCCCTCAGTGGCATCGCCGCCCTCTACGGCGTCGACATCAGCGACGTGCTTGCGCTCAACCCCGGTCAAGACCCGAACCTTCTCTATGTCGGGAACGAACTCCTCGTCCGCGACGACCTCGCCGCGCCCGCGACTGTCACCGTTCCCAGCCCTACTCCCATCCAGGCTGAGATCGAGGCCGAGATCGAGGCCCAGGCCGAGGCCGAGACCACACCATCTCCCAGCGCCGGGCCTGCCCCTCCCCTAATCGAGACCGCTCCCCCGGATGTCAGCGACATCGGTGCTCCCGCCTTCAGCGTTCCGGGCTCCAGCGGCCCTACGATCTCCGGTATCCCCGTCACGATCTACCGCATCCAGCCGGGCGACACTTTCAGCGCTCTCTCGCAGCGCTTCTCGACGACCGTCGAGACCCTCCTCCGCTTCAACCCCTCGCTCCGGCCCGACGGGCTCCTCGTCGGTTCCGTTTTCTGGGTCCCCCGCGACGGCGGCGCTGTCGAGGCCGCACAACCCACTCCAACCCTCTCCGCCTCGACGAGCGCCATTGTTCCGTATGTCGTAATCCCCGGCGACAGCGCCACGGCCATCGCCCTCCGCAATGGCATCACCTTCGCCCAGCTTCAAGATCTCAACCCTGGACTCTCGCTCAGCACCGTCTTCATCGGTCAGATCCTCCGTATCCCGGAACCGCCCACGGGGACCGCTCCGGTTTCACCAACTCCCAGTGAGGGTCCGGCACCAGAGATCGTCGCACCTCCGCTCCTCGTCTACGTCGTCAAATCCGGCGACTCGGGCCTCGGGCTCGCCCAGACCTACAAGCTCAGCCTGCCGGAACTCGCCGCCCTCAATCCCTCAGTCAACTTCAACAACCTGCTCATCGGCCAATCCCTCTTCGTTCCCGACATCGATCTGCCGCCGCCCCCACCCGGCACCGTTGCCGCCGGAGCCGCGCCGCCCAACATGCATATCGTCCAGCCGGGCGACAACCTCTCCATCATCGCCAACCGCTTCGGCGTCGAAGCCCACCAGATCATCGCCCTCAACAACGGCATCAACCCCGATATTCTCTCCGTCGATCAGGAACTCCGCATCCCCGGCACCATGCCGGTGCCCATCGTCTCCGAGACCGTCGTCGTCGGCGTCTCCAACAACCTGCAGACCCTGGCCTCCCGCCTCGGGCTCCTGCCGCACACCCTCCTCGCCAACAACCCCGGCCTCCACGATTGGGTACCGTCCGGCACCAGCGTCATCCTCCCCTCCCGCGAAGGCCTCCTCGTCACCGTCCAGTCAGGCGACACGCTGCGCGGTATTGCCCAACAATTTGGCTCCTCCGTCGACGCCATCGCGAGCGATCCCCGCAACGGCGTCATCGCGCCCAATCAGCTCATCGTCGGCCAAGAGATCGTCATCCCCATCCGCGTCCCGGACTTCGTCTGGCCCGTCGTCGGCGGCATCATCACCGACGGCTTCGGCCTCTGCCGCAGCCCCAGCTGCGACATCCAGCATCGCGGCCTCGACATCAGCAAGGGCGAAGGCGCCGCCATCCGTGCCGCCGCCGATGGCACCGTCGACTTCGCGGGCGGCTCTTACTGCTGCGGTCTGGGCTTCCACGTCATCATCACCCACGACGACGGCTTCGAGACGGTCTACGCCCACCTCAACGGCCCGCCCCCAGTCTTCGAAGGCCAAGTGGTCGCGCAGGGCGACACGATCGGCTACGTCGGCACCACCGGCTACAGCACGGGGCCCCATCTACATTTGGAAATCCACCACAACGAGTGGTTCCTCGACGCCCTCAACTATCTGCCCTAGCCAGCCTGCGCCCCACCCGCCATTCGCTCAGCGGCGCAGCGCCCCCCGAACCCCGTAGGCCATGTGTCGCAACGCCGACGCCTCGGGCTTCCCGAACAGGGCATCCGAGATCTCTGCATATCCCGCATAGTCCCGGAACCCGGGCACCGCGTGCTCCGTCGACGCATCGATATTCGCCGCTGATGACATCGCCGCGAACACCGCCGACTCGCGCTCGCCCGAGTCCGTCAACGCCTCCACCGCCCGACCCGCCTTCGCCAGATCACTCGCCCACAGCGGCGACAGCCCGCCAACCACATCCGCCCGCGACTCCCGCACGTACGACTCCGCCAGCGCCGCCAACGCTTCTGTCTGCGCCAGCGCCTCCGCTGGATCGCGGCTCCCCAACCCGAACTCCTCCACCGTGGTCTCCACCAATGGACGCACCCGGCGCACCCGCGCCGCGCCTCCGAACCGCTGCAACAGCCGGCGTGAACTCGGCGGCTCATCCACCGCATGGCAGAGCGCCGGCCCATAGCCCCAGAGGAATGACTCCACCGCATCGATCGCATGGCCGCTGGTCTCGTACTGATCGAGCCGCTTCAGCGAATACTGGATCAGCCGCTCCGTCCGGCGATCACGCTCCTCAGCGCCGAAGTACTCGTCGCGGAACTGCACCAGCACGTCGCGGATCACCTTGTCCAAAGTCAGCAACGGTTGCAAGGTCGCCAGCCGGTGCGCCCGGCGGTCGTCGGTCAAGGCGGGCTCCTTCTCCACCAGATAGGCGTCCGTCACCCAATCCAGAACGACGGGCATCTCCTCCATCGCCTGCACATGGCCAATCGTGTAGTCGGGCCGCCAGTCGTGCAGGAACACCACCATCGTCAACACCGACCCACCAAAGACATCGCCCAACGCGTAGTCCCCGCAGATCCCCACCAACCGGATCGCCTCTTGGCGCTGCTTCAGCATCCCCGCGATGCGCTTGGCGCGGTCCTCCCAGTTCTCGGGCCGGTCCCAGGACACGGGCTTGCCGCCCAACATGTCAGTCATGAGCCTGTCCTTGCCCCACTCTGCGCTTCCACCTGAACTCGGCCTGCTGCGGACCGCAGCCTAGAACCCCGTATAGCGATTGGCGATCGGGAACCGGCGCTCCCGCCCAAACGCCCGGGGCGTAATCTTCAAGCCTGGGGCCGCCTGACGACGCTTGTACTCCGACCGCGTCACCAACGTCAGCACCCGGCGCACATCCGCCTCGTCGTACCCCATCGCCACGATCTCGTCCAGCGTCCGATCGTCCTCCACGAACGCCTCCAGAATCGGATCCAGCTGGTCGTACGGCATCAACGATTCTTCGTCGAACTGATCCGGCCGCAACTCCGCGCTCGGCGGCTTCGTGATCACCGCCTCCGGAATCAGCTCCCGCCCTGCCCGCTCATTCCGAGACCAGCACAGCCGGTAGACCATCGTCTTCGGCACATCCTGGATCACCGCCAGACCACCGGTCATGTCGCCGTACAGCGTCGTGTACCCCGTCGCCGACTCACTCTTGTTGCTCGTCGTCAGCACCAACGACCCGAACTTGTTGCTCAGCGCCATCATCAACATGCCCCGGATCCGGGCCTGCAGATTCTCCTCCGCCACATCCGGCTCCCGCCCCGCGAACGGCCCCTCCAGCGCCTCCAAGAACGAGACGAACATCGATTCGATCGGGATCGTCATCAGCTCGATCCCCAAATTGTCCGCTAACTTCTGCGCGTCCGACACGCTCCCCTCCGATGAGAACCGCGACGGCATCGACACGCAGATGACGTTCTCCGCCCCCAACGCATCCACCGCCACCGCCGCCGTCAGCGTGGAGTCAATCCCCCCCGACAGCGCGATGATCACCTTCTCAAAGCCCGTCTTCCGCACGTAGTCTCGCGTCCCGATCACCAGCGCCTCATACGTCGCCTCCTCCTCCGAGGGCGTCGGTGCAATCACCGCCGGCTCGATCTCCGGCCCCGGCTCGCTTCGCGGCGCCGAGACCTGAACCGGCTCTGTCCCCTCCACCACCAGCCGCCGTCGTCGCGGATCGTGCAGCCGCACCTGCGTCACGAAGTCCACGTCCAGATCCATCACCAACATCGTGTCCGCGAACAGCGGCGCCCGCGCCAACAGCTCCCCGCGCGGGTCGTGAATCATGCTGTCGCCGGGGAAAACCAGCGCGTCCTGACCGCCGATCATGTTGCAATAGCAGACGATCACCGCGTTGTCCGAGGCCCGCGTCGCCAGCATCTTCTCCCGCTGCTCCATTTTTCCCCCGTGGAACGGCGACCCATTGATGTTCACGATCACCTCGGCCCCCGCCAGCGCCTGATCCTGCGCAGGGCCAGAGGAGTACCAAATGTCCTCGCAGATATTCACCCCCACCAAGACCCCCGCCACCGCAAAAACCGGCGACGCCTCGCCCGGCCGGAAGTAGCGCGCCTCATCGAAGACGCCGTAATTGGGCAGATAGTGCTTGTGATACCGGCCCCGGATTTCGCCATCGTGCAACAGGGCCGCGGCGTTGTACGGATCGTGCTCGTAGTCCACGAACCCCACAACCGCCGTCACATGCTTGCCCGCCGTAAACGCCGCCAGCGCATTCAGCGTCTCCAGATTGTCCTCAACAAACTTCCGCCGCAGGACCAGGTCTTCCGGCGGATAGCCCGTCACCACCAGCTCTGGAAACGCCACCAAGTCGACGCCGAGCGCCTCTGCCTCGTCGATGCGCTGCTCGATCGCGGCCTGGTTGCCCGCCAAATCGCCCACCGTGGGGTTCATCTGAGCCAGCGCAACGCGAAACTTTCGCATAGGAAACTGCCGCATGGAACGTGTCACTCCCGACTTAGTGTCCAATCTACACGAACTCACCCCAACATCTTAGTCTGCTCACTTCTGCATCCGCTGCCACTCCCCCGCTCGCCCCATTCCGGCGGGCGACGATACACTCGACTCCTATCTATCCCGATCTTCTCCGAGGCGAAATGACCAGCTCCTCCCCTCCCATCGACCCCCCGATCCGCCTCCGCCAGGTCACCTACCTCCACAGCGGAGATCGCGGCATAGACGCCATCGACCTCGATGTCCCCCCGGGTAGCATCCAGGCCCTGCTCGGGCCCAACGGCTCCGGCAAAAGCACCATCCTCAGCATCGTCAGCGGCTTCCGCGACGCTCAAGCGGGCGAGGTCGCCGTCCTTGGCGCCGCGGTCACTCCTCAACTGAGGCGCCGCATCGGCATCCTCTTTCAAGAGAGCACCCTCGACGACCTCATGACTGTCCGTGAGACGCTTTGGCTCCACGGACGCCTCTTCGGTATGGGTGGCCGCGAGCTGAAGCAGCGCCTTAGCGAACTCCTCGAAGTCATCGGCCTCGCCGACCGTTCGGGCGACAGCGTCGAAACCCTCTCCGGCGGCATGAAGCGCCGCCTCGAGCTCGCCCGCGCCGTTCTCCACCACCCCGATCTCGTGCTCCTCGACGAACCCACCCTCGGCCTCGACCCCGATTCGAAGGCGCGCCTCTGGGAGATGCTGCTCGATATCAACCGCAACGGCGCCACCATCCTCGTCGCCACCAACGACGTTTCCGAAGCCGAGCGCTACAGCACCCAGGTCGCCTTCCTCGAACGCGGCCACATCATCGCCCAGGGCACCCCTGCCGACCTCAAACGCGACCTCCGCCATGACTCCGTCCGTGTCGACTGGCCCCAGGCGCCCGCGGATATCGAGCGCACCGTCGCCGCCTGGGAGGGCGTCGGACGCGTCATCGCCACCCCGGCCGCCAACCCCACCATGCTGCACGCCACCGTCGACAACGCCTCGCTCTTCGTCCCGGACCTCTTCAAGATCGCCAACGGCGCGATCCAGGGCATCCGCATCCACGAATCCACCCTCGAAGACGCCTACTTCCAACTCGTCGGCGCATCCGTCAACGGAGATGCCGCTGCTTTTGCCGACGATCCTCTGCAGGACTCCACCGCAACCGAGCACGCACCCGCGCTCGCGCCGACGGAGCCCACGCCATGAGCGCCTTCACCGCATCCTTCACCGGCGGCGCGATCGCCTCCTGGGCCCTCCTCCAGCGCGACATGCGCGCCTTCCTCCGCGCCCGCTCCCAGTTCTACTCCTCCGTCCTCCTCCCCCTCATGCTGCTCGCCATCCTCGGCACCGGCGTCTCCGACGGCCTCAACCCCACCTCACGCGTCATCCGCGACGGCGACTACATCTCCTATCTCGCCCCCGGCATGATCGCCCTCACCGCCCTCTTCTCCTCCACATTCTCCAGCGCCTCCTTCTACCGCGACCGCGATAGCGGCATGCTCCGCACCCTGCTGGCCTCCCCGCACAGCACTCGCACCATCCTCTTCGGCAAATCGCTCGCCGCCATCACCATCGGCTCCATCCAGGCCATCCTCATCCTCATCATCGCCGTCGCCATTCCCGGCATCGACTTCGCCTGGCAATACGGCTGGCTCGGCGGCGTGGCGCTCGTCGTCGCCGGCATCCTCGCCATGAACTTCCTGCTCTCCGGCCTCTCCCTCCTCGTCGCGACCCGCATCCGCACCATGCAGGGGTTTCACCTCGTCATGAACCTCATCCTCTTCCCCCTCTTCTTCCTCTCCGGCGCCTTCTTCCCGCTCGACGCCCTGCCTGACTGGCTCCGTGTTCTCGGTCTCGCCAACCCCCTCACTTACCCCGTCGATCTCATGCAGACCGCCGCGTACGCTGGCAACAACAGCGGCTTCATCGGCCCCGAGATCGACTTCGCCGTCCTCGGCGGCCTCGCGCTCGTCATCTTCGTCCTCGGAATGCGCCGCGCTCCCAGCGCCACGTAGTCATGCCATCCTTCCCTCGCTCGCCGATCATCGCCGCCCTGGTACTCCTCGGCGTCCTGCTAGCGTCCTGCGGCGGCTCGGACGCCAACCCAGACGACAACCGCTTCATCTCCTCCAATTCCGATGCCCCCTTTCTCCCGGTCCTGGTCTCATCCAACACCTCCACCAACGCCGACCGTCTCGTCCTCACCCTCCTCGAGGGCAATCGAGCGCCCAACTTCCCCCTCGACACCACCTTCACCGTCCGCTATCTCGATGCCATCGAGAACGGATTCCGCTTCCGCGACCAGGCCGCCGCGACGATGATCGAAACCGCTGATGGCGTCTTCTACACCGCCCCCGTCAGCTTCGACCGCACCGGATTCTGGGCGATCGAGGTCGTCGCGACCCTGCCCGATGGCGAAACGATCAGCAGCGCAAGGCTTCCCATCGAAATCAACACCCGCGACGCGACACCCATCCCCGGCGACGCCGCTCCCGCCTCGCCTACGCTCACGCTTCGCGACGGCCCGCTCACCCAGATCAGCAGCGCCTTCAACCCAACCCCCGCCCTCTACGAAACCGCCCTCAACGAAGCACTCGACGCCGGCCAACCCTTCGTCGTCGTTTTCTCCACCGTGGGTTATTGCTTCGGTAGCACCCTCTGCCAACGCGCCGTCGACCAAGTTGCCCGGCTCTCAGCGCAAACAGGGGTGCTCGGGATTCATTCAGAACCCCTCACCGTCGACGACGGAGTCACGCCAATCCCCAGCGAAGCAGGCGTTCTCTCGGACTGGTCACTCCAGAACGACCCCTGGATCTTCGTCGTCGACGCCACTGGCACGATCAGCGCTTCATTCGAACTCGTCGTCTCCGACGACGAACTTCTGGCAGCCCTTCAGGCTGTCGTACCACGCTAGACAGAAAGATCGATTGGCCGGGTGATCGTCTGCTACAGAACCGCGACATCCAACGCCAGCGCCGCGAACAACACCGTCAGATACACCAGCGAGTAGAAGAACAGGCTCATCGGCACAATCGTCCCGCGGCTCAATCGCCATGCCTGCGCCACGAACCCCACTCCGAGCACCAGCGCCGCCCCCAGGAAGATCTCGCCCACGTCCCCCGTCGCGTACAGCACCACCGAGACCGCCAGCAACAGCACCGAATAGATCAGGGACTGACGGTGCGTCTCCCGCTCGCCGTGCACCACCGGCAGCATCGGGATTCCGGCCTTCGCGTACTCATCCTTGTAGCGCAAAGCCAACGCCCAGAAATGCGGCGGCTGCCAGAAGAACACGATCGCGAACAGCAGCAACGGTGCAACCCCCAGATCTCCCGTCACCGCTGCCCAACCCACCACCGGGGGAGCCGCTCCCGCGATCCCACCCAGCACCGTGTTGTGCACCGTCGTGCGTTTCAGCCACATCGTGTAGATCAGGACGTAGAACGCGATCGCACTGGCCGCCAACAGCGCCGACAGCCAATTCACCGTCAGCAGCAACTGCAGCGTCCCCACTACCGAGAGAAACAGCCCCCACGCCAACGCTCGCCGCGGCGCGATCGTACCCATCGGCAAAGGCCGCTTCATCGTCCGCGCCATCTTCGAATCAATGTCCCGGTCGTACCATTGATTGATCGCGTTCGCCCCTCCCCCCGTCAGCACTCCACCCACCAGCACCAGCGCGATCAGGTCCAGGCCGGGCCAGCCGCTCGCCGCTAGCACCATCGCGGGCACCGCGATGACCAGCAGCTCGATCACAATCCCCGGTTTCATCAACGCGATGTAGGCGCGCAGCAGCTCGTACCAATGCGCCACGTTCGCCGCGCGCACCACCGATTCCCGGGCCTGCACGGCGCCCGGCGCTGAGGCTGCCGTGGCAGCGGGAAGCTTGGCGGAACGACTAGTCACCGGGCAGTGTCTCCCTTGCCGAGAGCCGAGCCGGAAAAAAGGCCGGCAGTGCCATTCGCATCGTCATCGACGGGAACCAACCCGTCCGGAGCATCATCAGCCCCATCAAGCCAATGGCCGTGCCCCACGTCAGTGCGCCAACGGCCAAGTGCACGATCCGGGACCAGTCCGACAGCGTCGTCCACTGCGTCGCGGCCCCCAGGATCCCCTGCACCACAAAGAGGATACCCAACAAGCTCGACAAGAAGAACGCCCCACGTTGCGACTGACGCTCTCGATACCCCAACACCCACAGCCCAACCAGCAACACCCCCACGATCACCGCCACATAGCGGTGCGACATCTGAATATTCGCGTTCCTTCCTTCCGGGAAAAACGACCCATTACACAGCGGCCAGTCGGCATCGCAAAAGCGCGCCGCATCCGTACCGCTCACATACCCACCCAGCACCAACAACCCCAACACCGCTGCACCGGACACGAGCGCCCACTTCGCCAGCCGTATCGTCGGCGCGGACGCGGAACGATCCGCCCGGGCCACCGCCGAGGCCTCGGACACCGGCACGAAGCTGGCCAGCCAGGCGCTCATGATCAACAAGACGATGACCATCGCCAGTCCCAAGTGCGACGCCACAATCCCCGCGTCCAGATCTTCCGTCACCGTCAGCCCACCCAACACCACCTGCACCGCCAGCGCCACGACGGCCGCCGTGGCCGGCAGCACCACCCAACGGCGGTCGCGGTACCTCATCCACGCTCCGGCCACAAAGGCGAGAATCACAAACCCAATCACGCTCGCCACCAAGCGGTGGGTCCACTCCAGATACACTTGGTGCCCTTGGTAGGAAACTCCCTCGGAGACAAACGGCCCTGAGGGCAGCAGGCTGCCGTAGCAAAGCGGCCAATCGGGGCACGCCAATCCAGAGTCCGTCACACGCACGCTGCCGCCTAGCGTGATCAGGGCCAGAAGACCCAAGATCGTCACGACGCCCAACCGCTGGTAGCCGTTCAGCCCCCGAAGACGCCCCATATCAATCCGTTCGATCAACGATCAGCGGGCGCTTCAGCCTTTGACCAAAGTATTGCCCGCATTCACACCGGCCTAGTTAACCATGACCAAGGTCCTCTGTCGTACGGTCCGCAGCCGAGTCATCCGCGCGCTTCTCCAGCTCACGCACCAGATCACCCTGGCGGCCCTTGAAGCCCTCGTACTCGGCCCAGTAGTAGACCACCACGATCACCGCGATCCCCAGCATCATCGCCCCCGGCACCCACATCACGCCACCGCCGATCTGTTGATCGAGCAGCGCCGACGGCCCCCAATCCCGCAACGCCGCCACCTCCGCGTAGCTGTCGTATAGCACCTCGCTATTGTTCGAGATGATCAACGCCAATCCGATGTTCTGGATGATCGCCAGCACCAGCACCGCGATCCGGCCCACATACCCCGGTCGCAGCCGCGACGCGTCCACTCCCACGATCAGCCACCAGAACAACGTTGCCCCGCCCAAGAACGCGAAGTGCTCGAAGAAGTGCAATCCCTCGGACCGGATCGCCGCGTCGTACAGCGTAGGGATGTGCCAAATCCAGATCGACGCCACGAACACCACGAGCGACACCGCGGGATACGTCAGAAATGACGCCACCCGGCTATTCAGCAGCGGCACGAAATACGTCGCCCGCTCCCGTGGACTCGCCGACCGCAGCGCCAACGTCGCCGGAGCGCCCAACAGCAGCAGCGGCGCAATCACCATCACCAACAAAATATGTTGGAGCATGTGGACCCAGAACAGATCGTCGCTGTAGGTGTCGATTGGGGAGATCAACGAAAGCAGCAGCAGGAGCATCCCTACCCCAAACGACCATGCATGCCAACGCGGAAAGTGGAACCCCGGCGAGTCACGCCGTAAGCGTCGATACCCCCACCCATACAGGCCGATCACCAGCGCGACCACCAGAATCCCCGGCACATCGAACGACCACGACTGCAGCGCCTCACCAATCGCGCCAGACTTCGACGCCACGCCATCGTGCGCCAACGCGACGCTGGGGATCAACGCCAGTAGACCGCCAACGGCCACCAAGAAAGCGCGCCTCAACCCGTCCCCTCCAATGCACCACGGCCTTCGCCACTCCGGCCAGATGCTGCGCTCAGCGGAATCCGATCCTGATCCCCGCGGGCCCAGCGTCGGAGCGACCCGGGCAAGGGGTCGGCCTCAGGACACAAAGACCAGCACGAACAGCCCCACCCAAACGATCCCCACAAAGTGCCAGTACATCGTCGCCGCTTCCACCGCCGTGTTGCGCCCGGCATCAAACTGGCCAATCAGCGACCGGATGAAGACAAACAGAATAAACAGCACCCCACCCAACACATGCGCCCCATGGAAACCGGTCAACAGGTAGAACGTCGTGCTGTAGGCGCCGTCCCCAAACGCGAAGCCCGCGTCGATCCACTCCACACCCTGCGCGATGAGGAACGCAATCCCAATCACCAACACAATCCCAGTCGACAGACTCAACGCCCGGCGGCGCCCCGTGCGGATTGCGAATGCCGCGTACTGCATCGGGATACTGCTGGAGACCAGCAAGATCGTGAAGAGCACGGGCCGAAACTCGGCGCTCAGTATCTCGGCGCCGTTCGTCGGCGCCCAGTCCAGCGAATCCTGCCGGATGGCCAGGTACGCTGCGATCAGACCCGAGAAGAACATCACCTCCGAGAACAGGAAGAAGACCATCCCCCACAGCCCATTCGTCATCGGCTCCTCGCCAACGAAGAAGTTCTTGATCGGATGGACGGACTTTGCCGGATGCGCGCGGGCCATGGCCTATCCCTCCACCTTCGCGGCGGGGTCGGGGGCCGTGGCACCACCACCAGCAAGCTTGGCCGCCCACCGACGATCGAACAGCGGCCGCTCGGACGTCACCTCAGGGATCTCGTCGAAGTTGTGCGCGGGGGGCGGCGATGAAGTCGCCCACTCCAGCGTGTTCGCCTCCCACGGATCGTCGAGGTCCGTCTTCTCGCCCCAGAACATGGAGTGCACCACGTTGAAGACGAAGATCAGGCTCCCCACCGCCGCGACGAACGCACCCACGGTGGAGATCATGTTCAGCAACTCCCAGCCGGGGTTGGCCGCGTAGTCGTTGATTCGGCGCGGCATTCCATCCAGCCCCAGCATCAGCTGTGGCCAGAAAATCATGTTGACGCCAATGAACGTCGACCAGAAGTGAATCTTGCCCAGACCTTCGTTCATGAACCGGCCAAACATCTTCGGGAACCAGAAGTACGCCGCCGCGAAGATTCCGAAGGTCGAACCGATCGACATCGTGTAGTGGAAGTGGCCCACCACGAAGTAGGTGTCATGCAACGCGAAGTCCACCGGCACGGCGGCGAAGAAGATCCCCGTAATGCCGCCAATCAAGAACAGCATCAGGAAGCCGATCGAGAACAGCATCGCCGCCGTGTGCTGAATCGAGCCCTTATACATCGTGCCGATCCAGTTGAACATCTTCACACCGGTAGGCACCCCAATCAGGAAGGTCGCCGCCATGAAGAACGGCAGGAACACGCCGCCCGTCGTGAACATGTGATGTGCCCAGACCACGAATCCCAGCAAGCCAATGCTCATCAGCGCCAGCACCATCGCCCGGTAGCCGAAGATTGGCTTGCGGCTGAAGACGGAGATCACCTCGGACACCACCCCCATCGAGGGCAGCACCATGATGTACACGGCGGGATGCGAATAGAACCAGAACAGATTCTGCCAGAGCAACGCCTGCCCACCCGACGCCGGGTCGAAAATCACTCCACCGGCCCCATTGCGGTCGGCGAACATGAGAATCAGAGCTGCGGCCAGGACTGGCGTCGCCAAGACCACCAGGAACGCGGTAATCAGCGTGGCCCAGGCGAACATGGGCATGCGGAACATGGTCATGCCCGGCGCGCGCATCTTCAGAATCGTGACAATGAAATTAATCCCACCGATGGTCGAGCCCGATCCAATCAGCAGCACCCCGATCAGCCAGACATCCATCCCATGGCCCACCGGATCGATATTGCCCGCCGAGTTGTTGGCGATCGGCGCGTAGGCCGTCCAGCCCGCCGCCGCGGATCCTCCCTCGAAGAAGAATCCCGTCACCATCAGCACGCCACCGAACGCGAAGATCCAGAACGACAGCGCATTGATCCGCGGGAACGCCATATCGATCGCCCCGATCTGCAGGGGCACCGCATAGTTCATGAAGCCCTGCGCCACGGGGATCAAGAACAAGAAAATCATGATGCTGCCGTGCATCGTGAAGACGCGGTTGAATGAATCCGCGCTGATCAACGTGCCGGTCTCCGCCAACTCCGTCCGGATGATGAGCGAGAAGCCCATGCCCACGACGCCGAACGTGCCGGCGAGGAGCAGGTACATGATCCCGATCTTTTTGTGATCGACGGAGGTCACCCACTCAATGATGGTCCTATAGGCGCGCAGCGCGCCGGAACCGCCTGAGTAGGTGCCCGCTACCGCTGCCATACCGAAACCCCCTGCTTGTGAACCAGCATCAACTGACGCATCCAGTCTGTTCGCCTTGGGTACACCATTACTTGGTCCCCTCGCCCGCGACGATATTCGCCGGCAACGGCAACGTCTCAAGCCACGCGTAGATATCGCCCACCTGCTCGTCCGACACGCGATCCTCCGTGAAGGGCGGCATCGCGCCGCGCGGACTCCGGTACTGCTCAATGACCTGGTCAATCGTCAGTCCGGTGCTGGCGATGGTCGGACCGATACCGCCCTCGCCGGTGTCACCGTGACAAACGTTGCAGCCATTCGCGAAGAACAGCTCTTGGCCCCGGTTCGCGGCGTCAGCCTCGGCGCGACTCGCATCGGTCTCGTCAGTGCTGGCGTCCGTCTCATCGCTGCCCGGCGCCTGTACCTCTTCGGCGCTGCTGTCGGCGGCACCCCCTGGCGCCTTCGACGCAAACCACTCGTCGAACTCCGCCCGCGGCAGCGCGTTCACCGTGAACAGCATCCGCGCATGCTCACGGCCACAGAACTCCGCGCACTGCGACTCGTAGAAGCCGGCATCCGTCACCTTCACCCACATCGTGTTCACCCGTCCCGGCATCGCATCGATCTTGAACAAGAATTGCGGCGTGTAGAAGGCGTGGATCACATCCGTGCTTGTGATGTTGAACTTGACCGTCGTCCCCACCGGCACCGTCACCACCGGCGTCGGCAACTCGCCGCCCAGCCGCTCCTCTTGCCGGATCTCCGTGCCGTTGAAGAGCCGGTCGATGGGGTCACCCGGCACGTGGGACTGCGTCACCGTGCCGTCGACGGCGCGCACCACCGTCAGGCGGTCTCCGCTGATCTCCGTGATCCGCATGTGCTCCGCATCCACACGGATCGTCATGAAGCGGTCGAACAGGCTGGGGTCGTCCACGGTAAACGTCTGGTCCTCCGGATGTTCGGAGATGACCGACTGGTTCGTGGCTCCGCTTGGCTGCGAATAGGCAAAGGCCCAGGCCCACTGGCGTCCCACCACGTCGACCTGCACAACCTCTTCACCCTCCGGCGGGCCAGAAGTCACATCATCCAAAACAATGAACGAGATAATGAAGAGCGCCACAACGATCACCAGCGGAATCCCGGTCCACGCAACCTCCGCGCCAGTGTGGCCATGGAGTTGCTCGGGAAACTCATCCGCGCTCTTACGTCGGTAGCGCAACGCCACGAAAATGATCATTCCTTCGACGAGAACCAGCACGACCGCGCCGACCCCGAAGATCAGGAAGTACAGGTTGCGGATATCGCTTGCCTGCTCCGACTTCGCCGTGGGCGGCACCGCCTGCGCCCCAACGACGCCTGTCGTCACGAGCATTAACAGCAGCACCAGGGAGGCCAGCACACTCAGTCGGAACCACCGGGACTGCCACGGAATGGCCAAAGCCTGCATCCGATTCCCCGTCCCTATCTCGGGCGAGCGATGGCGCTGATCAAGCATGCTGCTCCCCGCCTTCATGACTCGCATGATCCCCATGCCCGCCGTCACCGGCGGCAAAATCACGAATATCTTCGCCCAGCCACCGCAGCGCCCCCACCACCACCATCGTCACGCCCACGCCCAACAACTCCGCCGGGAAAATGAAGCCAAAGCCCGCCAGGATCATGCCCAGCGCCAGCAACGCGGGCGCCATGCTGGGTGGCGGCATATGCACACCGGGCGGCAACGTCGGGGCTGACGCCTGCGGCGTCTCTTCGTCTGCCTCGTGCCCGCCCGTGGCGAACGCGATCACGTCCTCACGCAACCAGCCCAGCGCGCCCAGCAGTACGAGCGTCACACCCGCTCCGAGTAGCTCAGCGGGAAAAATGAACCCGAAGCCCGTCAAAATCATGCCCAAAGCCAGCAAGGCCGGCGACATACTCGGCGGCGGCAGATGCACGCCCGCCGGCAACGGATCCTCCTCGACGACCGGAGCTACGACAGTCGCTGGTGCCTCGATCGCGGGCACCGCTTCCGCTGTCTCAAGCTCCTCCACAGCGATCGTCGTGGCGTACTGCTCAATCGCCTCAATCCGGTCCATTCGATACTGCGCCGGACGCAGCACCGGCGGCAGTAGTCGCGCGATGGGGCCAAACACGTCCCGGCCGGCGTAGGCCTCTTCGATATCTACGCCGTAGTTCACCGTCTGGCGCCAGATCCGGATCCCCGCCACCTGGACGTCAAACTTCTGGCACAACTGGTTGGCCCGACCGGCCTGACCGGCTGGGACGTAGAGATACAACGCCCCCGCCTTGGCCAACGGAAACCAGCGCTCACGCGCTTCGGCCTCCGTCACCTCATGGTGCAATGCCAGCGTCGCCATCACCTGGATGAAGTGGCCCGGCTCCTCCGCCACCACGATGTCCGGAATAATCCAGCCGCCGCTCTTCAGCTCCACGCCCAGCGCCACATCGGGAACGTTGATATACGTCTCCCACCGCTCGTAGCCCTCACCCGGATACGGGAAACGCTGCGCGGCGATCTGCTCAAGCAGCGCGGCACGTTTCGTTCGCTGACTATCTTGGGTCGGCATCGATTCCGCTTCTCGCTTGGCCGGCAAAAGTCAACCCAGAGCCGACCGTATCTGGACGCGGTCTCGCTGAGGCACCCCAAGTCTGGTGGATTGTGCACTCTGGCACAAGCACCTGTTGCCTCCGCCGCTCAGCGCCTCGGGCACGATCCTGCGCGGACGCAAAGACCGCCTCGCAGATGCGAGGCGGACCGAAATTCCTCAACCAAAACGGGCCAGAACTTGGAGCTGAGCTAGACGCTCCGCGTGTCCTGATTCACGGCAATGTACTTCGGCCGGTAAATCGCCACCCCACGCCCGTTGCGGAAATTCATCCGCTCATCCGCGATCTGCGCGCCGATTCCCGCCACCCGCGACCAGCCAAACAGCGTCGTGTAGTACTCCATGTCGGTGAACCCCACCGCCTGCAGCAGCGACCCCGAGACGAAGTCCACGTTCGGGTGCGGATTCTGAATCTTGGCGTTCTCGCTCAGCACCTTGGGCACCACGCTTCGCATCGCCTTTACGATCTTGAAGTACTTATCGTCCGGCGCGATGTCCTCACCCAAATCGAACTCCACCTTCGCGCGCGGGTCTTCCGAGCGGAGCACCGCGTGCCCGAAGCCAAACACCAGCCCCCCGCTATCGAGCCGCGCCCGGATCCGCTTCTCCACCTCCACCGGATCGCTCGAACCGATCTCCTGCACCATTTCGAAGCAGTCCTGCGTCGCCCGACCATGACGCGGTCCCGCCAGCCCATTCATCGCTGACGACATCGACTGGTAGACGTCGGCCAGACCAGACGCCACCGCCTTGCCGGTGAACGTCGAAAGATTCCCACCGCCGTGGTCCAGGTGCAGGTTGTAATACGTGCGCAGCAGCTTGATCTGCTTCTCCTGGTCGGCGCCGGGCATCCCCAGCATCTGCACGAAGTTCTCCACGTAGCCCAGCTCCGGCTTGGAAGTGACGAGGTCGCCCCAGCCCTCGCGGATGCGGAAGATCGCCGCCAGAACCTCCGGGATCCGCGCCACCAGATTCAGCGCGTCCTCCTCATAGTCGCCCGTCTTTGTCGTCATCCCCAGGAGCTGGATCGCCGTGCAGAACCACTCCATCGGGTGGCCCGACCGCGGCAACTGCCCGATCAAATCCAACAAGGCCGGATCGACCGATGATCGCGTCGCCAGATCCTGACGGAACGCCTGCAGCTGTTGCTCGTTCGGCAAATCTTTGTTGTAGAGCAAATACAGCACGGACTCCGGCGGCAAATACGCCAGGTCGGCAATCGGATAGCCCACGTAGGACACCCCCTCGTCGGGGTCCACCAAGCTCGTCCAGCAAGTCCCCACGGGCACGCCACGCATCCCCGTATCCAACTGGGCGGCGGTGACGTGGAAATCCACTTCTGGTACGTCGGCCATGGGGACGGGCTCCTTTGGTCACGCGCAGGCTCTCGCCTGCACTCACTTCACGTACGATCGGTTGGGGACTATCCCTCGACGGTTTCCACCCGGAAGCGGATCGGACCCGAGGGCGCCGCCACCTCTACCTCGTCCCCTGGCATCCGGCCCACCAGGGCCTGTCCCATGGGACTCGCGACAGAGATGCGCCCCGCGGCGGCGTCCACCTCATTCGGGCTCACCAAAGTGTAGACAACGTCGCGCTTGCTCTCAAGATTCTTCAGCCCTATGTGGCTCCCCAGATGCACCATCCCTCCCGAATCCTCGGGACGCAACTCCACCGTCACCGCATGCCGAATCTGATGCTCGATGTTCCGGATCTGCGCCTCCAGCATCGCCTGCGAATCGCGGGCCGCATCCAAGGGGGCGTTCTCACGGAAATCCTTGTCGGCCATCGCCAACGCCAAGTCGTTTTGAATCTTGGGACGCTCCGCCTTCAGCCGCTCGAGCTCCGCCTGGGCCGCATCAAACCCCTCTGGCGTCATCTCAATCACATCTTCGCCAGGCACCGCCGCTGCCCCGTTGCCTTTGATCGCGCTCTTCTTCACCCGCAAGTGCACGCCCAGGTTCGTGGGCGTCCAAGTCTTCTTCTTCGCATGCGCGAAAAATGCCTTCACCGGCATCAGCCGATCCGACAAGTCCGCGGCGTTGCTGCCCACCGAATCCTGGAACAACGTCATCTCATGCGCGCTGATCTCGAGGAGCCCGCGCGTTGGCCCATACCACGACACGAAGCGCGTCACCGCGACCCGTTCATGCTGGCCCAACTTCGTCCGGGTATTCTCGAAGTACGCCGACACCGCGCGTTCAAGCGTCAGTACCCCGTCCTCGATCGCCGTCGTCTCACTGCCTTCGATGACCTCAAGGTCATCAATCCCATCTTCGGTTGCGGGAACTTCGAGAGCCATCGACCCCTCCAGCTTTGCTGTGTCACCTATCGTAGGATTTATAGGGCGTCTCGTACAATCCAGTCCGACGCTCTGACCCATTCCGCATTCCCATCCACACCCGATCGACGCCCTCAAAACGGACCCCATGGCCTCCACACCGCCCCCCTCCACACCACCGCCCGCCCTCATCCAAGCCGTCCAGCATCACCTGGATCAATCGGGCTTGACCCAACTGGAGGGGCCGCCGGCGCGGCTCACGGAAACACTCAGCGGATTTCTGCACCAGCTGCTCCAATCAAACCAACAGCTCAACCTCACCCGCGACGACGCCCTGCCCGGCGCTATCCTCCGCCACCTCATCGAGCCCCTCGCCGCCTGGCATCAGATCGCCGCACTCGTCCCTGCCGGACCGTTGCTCGATGTCGGCCCCGGCGGCGGCGCACCGGGCCTTCCCATCGCGATCGCCAACCCCGACCGCGCCATCACGCTCGTGGAAGCGCGCGAGCGCAAAGCGCAGTATCTCACGCAAACTGCTTCACTGCTGAAACTTTCCCACGTCACCGTCCGCCACGACCGCGCTGAGCACTTCGCCCACAGCCCGGCCCGCGCCTGCTTCGCCGCCGCCTTTGCCCGCGCCCTCGCGCCCGCCCCCGTCGCGCTCGAGATCCTGCTCCCGCTGCTCCAGAAGGGCGGCCTCGCCGTCATCTTCGCCGGCCCCTCCATCGACCAACAACTCGACGCCACCGCCCGCGCCGCCGCCGACTGCGGCGGCGACCCGCCCCAGATCCTCCCCCTCACCTGGCCCGGCAACGACCGCGACACCCGGCTCGTCACCGTCCGCAAGACCGCCCCCACCCCAGACCACTACCCCCGCAATCTTCGTCAGATCAAGAAGGATCCCGTCCGTAGGACGCCAGCTCCCGAAGCCAAATAGCGACAGCACGGCAACGAGCAGCGAAGGCCATCCGCACCAGATAATCAGCGCCGACCCCAACCTCCCCACGCCCACCATCCCCCTACACTGATGACATCATGCAACGACCCTCCGGCTCTCCCTCCCCCAACCGCTGGTCGCGCGTCCTCACCTTCGACGAGAACGTCCTCCACGAAATCTACCGCGACACCACCGCCACCATTCCCGCCGTCCTCACCGTCCTCGGTGTCATGGCGCTCTCCGGCATCGGCGGCATCGTCTGGTGGGCCGTGATCGAGGACAACCCCCAGAAGGGCGAGTTCTTCCTCGAGTCCACCGTCATCGGCACCCTCATCGCCACCGGCATGTTCTTCGTCTGGGCGGGACTCGTCGCTGCCATGGCAGGCCAACTAGGCCGCGGAAACATGCCCGGCCAATCAGGCCGACCGGAGAACCTCAGCCAGTTCGGCCAGCAAGGCAACGAGGCCCTCTCCGCCACCATCCGCACCCTGGCCTTCTCCTCTGTCCCGTTCGGACTCTCCGCCCTGATCTTCATCCCCGGCCTCGAATTCGTCATCAGCATCATCTCGCTGTCTCTCCTCCTCATCTCCACGACTCTCGCCACGCGCATCGCCCTCGGCGTCACCTTTGGCCGCGCCCTAGGATCCAACCTCCCCGGCTTCTTCCTCTGGCTGATCGTTCTCTCCACCCTCATGGACGCCCCCAACAACTACTTCGCCCCCGCCGTCTTTTTCTGGAGTGCCTTCACCTAGGGGCGCGAGGCGAGCGCCACGCAGACATCGTTCCCTCGACCAAGAGATCGCACAGGGTCCGGATACGGAGTCCTGAGATGCCCTCTAGATATAGCGTCCGGAGACCGCAGGCCGATACGGTAATCGAATGAGCGACGATCCGGCGAGCCCCTCGCACGGCACCAGCACGCCTCTCCCCAGCCTCTCCTCGGCGGAGCGGCGCGCCTACGCGCGCAACCTCCCCAAGTACTACCTCTTCGTCTTTCTCTCGGAAGCGCAACTCTGGTTCCCCATCTGGATCGCCTTCCTCCTCCTCGACCGCGGTCTCTCCCTCACCGAAATCGCCATCATCGACGCTCCCTTCTGGCTGCTCGTCGTCCTCGCCGAAGTCCCCACCGGCGCCGTCGCCGACCGCTGGGGCCGCGCCATCTCCCTCTCCCTCGGGGCCACCGTCTACGCCATCTCCCTCATCGCCTTCGCCTTCGCGCCCACCCTGCCTTGGATCATGGCGACCTACATGGTCTGGGCCGTTGCCCTCACACTCACCTCCGGCGCCGACAGCGCCCTCGTCTACGACACCCTCAAGGTTCTGGGCCGCGAACGCGAATATGAGCGCTTCGCCGGGCGCGGTATGGCCGTGCGCTCCGTTGCCCTCGTCATTGCCGTCTTCGCCGGGGGCCCCCTGGTGGCAGCCACCACTTTCCAAACGCCCATGTTCATCGGTGCCGGCTTCCTCGTCGCCGCCGCCCTCGTTGCCATGACCTTCAAGGAACCGCCCCGACTCGAAATCGGCAGCCAACTCTCCTACATCCACGGTGTCCGCGCAGCATTTCGGACCGTCTGGCGACACCCCCAGCTCCGCACCCTCATCCCCTTCGCCGCCGTCATCATGGCCGGCACCATGGCCACTGAGTACCTCACGCAGCCCTTCCTCCTCTCCCACGACGTCGACGTCGGCTTCGCCTTCTCCGGCCTCCAAGTCCCCATCCGCATCACCGGCGTCATTGGCGCGCTCATCGCCTTCACCGTCGTCGCCCGCATGGGTGAAGTCCGGACCCTCCTCGCGCTACCCGTCATCGGCGTCGTCGGCTACGTCGGTCTCGCCCTCTGGGACGCGCTCGGCGCAATCGTCCTCCTCGCCCTCCTCGGCTTCGTGCGCTCCTTCGCCTTCCCCGTCGTCACCGGCTACATCAACCGCCGCATCCCCTCCGACCAGCGCGCCACCGTCCTCTCCCTCAACCAGGTCGCCTTCAGCCTCATCCTCGCCCCCATGGTCCCCGCCCTCGGCATCAGCGCCGACAAGATCGACCTCCCCACCGGCTTCGCCGTCGCCGCCGGCATCCTCGCCGTCCTCGCCCTCATCACCGGCATCGCCTGGGCCCGCACCCACCGACACCCCAGCGGCCCCACGCCCTCGCTCGCCCAGGTCGTCCCGCCGCCGCATCCTGCGCTCGGCGTCGTCGCCCGTGCCAAGGCCCAACGCGCCGGAGCCTCACCACGCCCGCAACCCGCCCTCGGCGGCAGCGCATCGATCCTCCCCCAGGACGCGGCAGCAGGGGACTAGCGCCCGTCGACTCCAAGCACGCTTATTCTTTCGGCTCTTTCGGCCGGATCACCCGCACCTCCGATGGACGCCGCGAGTCCAGCTTCTGTCGCACCCGATCCTGCTCCGGCTCCGCCAGCGCCTCGAATTCGCTCTTGCCCTCAGCGCGTTTCGACTCCCGAAAGAGTCGCCTCGCCTCTTTCAGCGACACCTTGTACTGAACACGGATCGCCTCCACCAGTTCCGCCTGCGTCGGCCTCTGCTTACTCATACCGTTCCTCCGCTCCCTCGACCGTATCACCACTGCCATTCGAATCTCGCCTCCCACCAGTTCCATCCCCCGGCCCACCTGCAGCGCCACTCCCGTCCTCCCCAAGACGCGGCCAGCAACGAAGTCCCTACGGACGCGCTTGAAATCTGAGCGGGGGCTGAGCCACAACTCTCAGGGTCTCACCTCATAGAACGCGTTGCTGCCGGCCGCGAATTCCGGCGACGACGAATCGATGCGGCGGAAACGGGTGAACCCCGCCTCCTCCACGATCGACCGCAGCCTCACCTCCGGCATGCCCAAGGTCCCGTAGCCCACGGCTCCCGGCTCCGAGAGCGACGACGCCATACAGGCCAGGATTGAGATCGAATACATCGAAGCAGCCCCCGGCAGTTCGCGCAGGTTCTCCTCAAAGCTGGGCCGGGCATCGATGTCCGAGATGAACCAGACACCGTCGGGCTGAATCGCCGCGTGAATCCCTTCCGCCGTCCTCTGCGGGAAAGCCATATCATGCAAGCAATCGAAGGTCATGACGAAGTCGAAACGATGGTCGTCCGGCAGCGGTTCGCTCCGCACATCATGGAACTCGACATTGCCGACGCCAGCAAGATCCCGGTTCCGTGCGGCTGCCGTCAGCATCTGTTGCGAAACGTCGTAGCCGTGGAACTGCGACTGCGGGAACGCCTGCGCAAGCTCCAAGATCGCGACACCCGATCCGCAGCCGACATCCGCGCCCAGCGCTCCGCTCCTCAACCGCGCCTCGGCGATGGGCAACGCCGGAATCGCCGTCGGGATCAGGACCGTCCGGTGCCAGTTCGCCAGCAGCCCTTCAATCCCGCGTGCCGCTGACTCGCCGCGGTCATCCACGGAGAACCCCTGTCCCGTGCGGAACGCCTCCTCCACCCGGGGCACCAACGCCAGCCGATCCGGCAGCGACTCGATCATGCCCTCCATCGACCGCAGACTCTCCCGGTCGGCTAGCAGAGCCGCCGACTCCGGCGACAGCCAAAACCGGTTGTCGCCGCTGTACTCCAGCACCTTGGCGGCCGCCTGGCCCTGGAGCCACTCTCGCAGCCAGCGTTCGTGCAGCCCCGTGCGTTCGGCAAGATCGTCTGAGGTCATGGGCTCAAGATCACGCATGGTCTCGTAGAGACCCAGCCGCACCCCCACCGCCATCATCGCGCTGATCAGCGCGCCGGCCGTGTAGCTCCCGATCAGGGCCTGTTTCGCCTGTGGGTCCAGTTGGCTCGCCATGTCTGGCACGCTAGCAGCTGCGTTCGGCGTCCTCATCGGCGGGCCCGTCGCTCAACTCGTCAGCACGCAGTTCACCATCTTCCTCGGCGTCGGCACCACCGCCTCCATGATCTTCCTCGCCCTCGCCATGCGCGAACCTCCCCGCCACGAAACAGATGACGTCCAAGCCTCCTATCTCGCCGGTGCCAAACGCGCCATCAGCCTCGTCTGGCGGCTCCCCTCCGTCCGCTCCGCCATCCTCTACAGCGCCGCTCTCATCGCCGGGCTCGAAGCCACCGGCTACCTCCTCCAACCCTTCCTCCTCGACAAGGGCCAAGAGGTGGGCGTCACCTTCTCCCTCTTACAGGTCCCGGGCCTCCTCGCCGGCGTCCTCGGCTCCCTGCTCGCCTTCCGCCTCGTCACCCGCGTCGGGACCGTCCCCGTCTTTGTCACCATTCCCATCATCGGCGTCGGGGCTTACTCGGGCCTCGCCCTCATCGATGCCCTGGGCGCGGTCGCCTTCTTCCCCATCATCCTGCTCTTACGATCGTTCGTGCAGCCCATCGCCACCGGCTACATCAACCGACGCGTCCCCTCCGACCAGCGCGCCACGATCCTCTCCCTGCAGTCGCTCATGATCGGCCTCCTCCTCGCCCCCTTCTCAGCCAGCCTCGGCATCATCTTCGACCAATTCGGCCTGCAGTGGGCCTTCGCCGTCCCCGGCATCGTCCTCGCCGCCCTCGCCCTCACGACCGGCAGCATCTGGGTCCGCGCTCATCGACGCGAGCTCTACCACCCACCCACCGACACCAAGCTCGAACCCATCCCACCCTCCGTCATCGCGCCCGTGCTCTCCACGCACCCCGGCGACCCCGGCATGTAGCTCCTCCGGCAAGCCGGTGCGCGGGCATGTCGGTCCGCGAGCAGGGAGCTCCACGCGTGGCATGCTGGCTGGGACCTAAGCGACGACCTCGCCCTCGCGCAGCGTCGCGATCGCCGCGGCATCAAAGCCCAACTCACCCAGCACATCGTCCGTGTGCAGGCCAGGCGTGGGCGCCGGACCGCGCACCTCACCGGGCGTATCGCTCAGCTTCGGCGCGATGCCCACCTGGCGCACCGTGCCCCCGCCCGGCACCTCCACCTCCAGCACCATCTTCCGCGCAATGTTGTGTGGGTCCTCGAACGCTTCAGACAACGACAGCACGGGCGCCGCGCAGACATCCACTTCGTTCAGAATTCGGAACCACTCGTCCGCGGACTTCTTCTTGAACTCCGCCTTGAAATGCGCCTCGATCTCCGCCGCCTTCCCGGCGTCGCTCATTGCCTGATGCTCGATGAAGTCCTCGCGACCCATCACCGTGCAGAGGTTCGCGTAGAACCACGGCTCCAGCGCCCCCACGCTGAACCAGCGACCATCCGAGCACTCGTACACGTTGTAGTGCGGCACCGCCCCATTCAGCATCGAATCGCGCGGCGCAAGCTCCTGCCCCGAGGCGAAGTGCATCGCCGCCATCGACGAAATCAACGACATCACCCCGTCCGACATCGCCACATCAACGTTCTGCCCCCTCCCCGTCCGCTCCCGCGCCTGCACCGCGCACAGGATCGCGAACGCCGCCATCAGTCCACCCCCGGCGAAGTCCGCAATGATGTTCACCGGAATCGCAGGGCGATTGCCCGGCCCCTCGCTCCCGATCATCCCCAGCGCCCCACCAATGCTGATGTAGTTGATGTCGTGGCCCACGTTCATCGCGTACGGCCCGTCCTGCCCGAACCCGCTCAGCGAGCAACAGATGATCCGGGGATTCCGCGCACTCAACGTCTCGTAGTCCACGCCCAACCGCTTCACGACACCCGGCCGAAACCCCTCCAACACCACATCCGCCTCATCCACCAGCTTGTAGAAGATCTCGCGCGCCTCATCCTTCTTCAGATTCAGCCGCAGCGACCGCTTATTCCGCCCCAGCGAATTCCCTGCCGCCGCCCGGCGCGCCGCGTTCGGATCGTCCGCGCCTTGCGGCCCCTGCGCCGCCTGCGCCGCCCGACGGCCCGAAGGCGTCCCTGCCTCCTCAATCAGCAGCACATCCGCCCCCATATCCCCCAACAACATCGTGCAGTACGGCCCCGGCGCCAGCCGCGACAAATCCAGAATCTTCATACCCTCAAGCGGCAGCACCATGATCAGGCCCTTCCTTAAGCGACTCAGCCTCGTGGTTGAATCAGCCTCTTCGTTCAATCAACAAGCCGAACGCCGAATCCCGGCGTCTCCGCGGCGGCCCGATCTTCCCCGTCCCCCAGCCCCAGCGTCAAGGAGCCCCATCAACGTCACCCATCCGCAAGCCATCCGTCTTCTCCCAAACTCCAGCCAAGACGCCCCCGCGATTGCCGCTCAGCCATCCGCCCGCCTAAAGTGGATTGCAGCCTTCCCAGCAGGCGTTTCATCGTGGGGCTATAGCTCAGTTGGGAGAGCGTCTGACTGGCAGTCAGAAGGTCGGGGGTTCGAGTCCCCCTAGCTCCACCACTCCCTTTCCGCACCACCACACCCTAATTCTCGCTTCGTTCGTCCTGAACTCGTCGAAAGGCGACGCCCGGCTGCATCAGCGTGCCAAGCCATCTTTGCTCCGGCCCAAACTCACGCAACCCCCAGAACACCCAAAGCAAACCCGGCTCAGCCGGTCGGAGTAAGCAGCACGACGGGAATGTGTCGCTCCGTGCGCTCCGCGTAGTCGTCGTACGGCGGGTACAGCTCAACCAGCTTCGGCCAGAGACGATCGCGTTCTGCCTCGCTGACTTCGGCGCAGCGCACCGGTGTCACTTCGCCGCGAATTTCGACGGTGGCATCAGAATCAGCCTGCAAGTTGAGCCACCAGGCGGGCGCATGATCGGAACCGCCGCCCGACGCAACCACCACATAGCCATCCGCGTCTTCGATGTAGAACAGTGGCACCAGTCTGGTCTTCCCGGAATTGCGGCCGGTCGTCCTCAGCAGCAGATGATCGCGGCTGCCTGGGAACCTCCCTCGGCTGACGCGGATCAGGAAACCGTGGAAGCGGGTGAGATACACGCGGAGGACCCGGACATCAATCAGCGCCGCACCCCAACGATAGGACAGCCGGATCAGGCGGCTCACCCGCTTCTCGGAATGACGCGCCATGGCAGCCTCCCTTCGTTCCGGTGAGAAGGATAGCGACTACAACTGCCCTCGCCGACGCTAGTCGCCGCGCCTCCCACGGCTCCGCAACCCCGTACACTCCCGACCACCAACACAACCAGCCCGGAGAACCTCAACGACCGCCGACAAACTCGAAATCCAAGAACTCGGCGCCCGTTACAACCACGCCATCGACTATGCCTGTCCTGAGCAAAGCCGAAGGGCCTGCCGATAGCGCCCCCTTCCATTCGTCCCGCCCGCCCCGAGCCCGCCGAGGCGCTTGTCGACCTCAGGCGAGTTTCCACGAGCCATCCCAAACCAAGCGCGGGCGAACCCCTGCTCCGCAGCTCCTACCTCCACGCCCCCAACCGCCCAGGAGTCGCCCACGCCATCACTGATCGGCCCTCAACCCACCGGAACCACGAAGAGCACCCAAAGCAAACCCGGCTCAGCCGGCGTCATCACCGACCTCTCCGCCGAGGAACTCCAAGCCGCCCTCGACGCCGCGCGGTGATACCGCGCACGAGAGACGCGCAGTAGCTACCCCTCTTGGCCTCAACCCACCTCCCCGCCGTAGCATGACGATCCAAAACACCCGAATCGCGGAGGACGCCATGCCCGGACTGCTAGACACCGTCGACCCTGAAGGCCTGCTCGAATACTCCGTCGTCTACACAGACCGCGCCCTCAACCACATGTCGCAGACCTTCCAAGGCATCATGCGTGACATCGCCGCCACGCTCAAAATCGTCCACCACGCCGAAGCCCTCGTCATCGTCCCCGGCAGCGGCACCTTCGGCATGGAAGCCGTCGCTCGGCAATTCGCCACCGGCAAGAACTGCCTCGTCATCCGCAACGGCTGGTTCAGCTTCCGCTGGAGCGAAATCTTCGACCTCGGCTCCATCCCCGCCCAAACCACCGTCCTCAAAGCCGCCCCCAACGGCGAAGGACCCCTCGCCCCCTTCGCCCCCCCGCCCATCGACGTCGCCGTCGCCGCCATCCAAGAGCACAAGCCGGACCTCGTCTTCGCCCCCCACGTCGAAACCGCCTCCGGCATCATCCTGCCCGACGACTACATCCGCGCCCTCGCTGATGCCGTCCACAGTGTCGGCGGCATGCTCGTCCTCGACTGCATCGCCTCCGGCGCCATCTGGGTCGACATGGAAGCCACCGGCGTCGACATCCTCTGCAGCGCCCCTCAAAAGGGCTGGAGCGGCTCCCCCTGCTGCGGCCTCGTCCTCCTCAGTCCCCTCGCCCTGGAGCGCATGGCCCAAACCACCAGCACCAGCTTCGCCCTCGACCTCGCCAAATGGCACACCATCATGCAGGCCTACGAAAACGGCGGCCACGCCTATCACGCCACCATGCCCACCGACGCCCTCCGTACCTTCCACTCCGTCATCCAACAAACCGAGGCCATCGGCTTCGACCACGTCCGCGACCAACAACAACAACTCGGCGACCGCGTCCGCGCCGTGCTCAAGGACCACGGCCTGGGCAGCGTCGCCGCCCCCGGCTTTGAGGCCCCCGGCGTCATCGTCTCCTACACAGACGACGCCGCCTTCGCCGCCAAATTCGCCCAGCTCGGCATCCAAGTCGCCGCCGGCGTCCCCCTCCGCTGCGACGAACCGGACGACTTCCAAACCTTCCGCATCGGCCTCTTCGGCCTCGAAAAACTCCAGAACGTCGACCGCACCGTCGCCACCCTCCAAACCGCCCTCCAAGACATCAAGCAGGCGCAATCCACGCGGTAGCCCCGATCATCGCGCGTGCTGAATCGAGACCACTGGACTCGCCGTCGATCTCGGCCTGGACCAGCAAGCTGATCAGGTCCTCCGTCGGCGACGCCTTGCGCGCGGTGATCGTCTGATGGAAGTAGCCGATCATGTCCGCCGCCGCCGCCTGCCGCTCCGCCGCCATGTCCTGCATCGAGCTCATGTCCGGGTCCGTGTCCAACACCCCGGCCACCGCATCCGACCACCGCTTGAACCGCTCCCGGTCCGACTCTGACACTCCCAACATCCGCGCAATCACAATCATCGGCAGCGGAATCGCCAGGGCCTCCACCGCTTCCATCTCCAAGGCATCGTCCGGAATGGCGTCCAGCAGCTCCTCCGTCAGCACCTCGATCTCCGCCCGCATCGCCTCCACCCGTTTCGGCGTGAACGCCGTGTTCACCAAGCGCCGGACCTTCGTGTGCTGCGGCGGGTCGTCCATCACCAGCGGCAAGCTCGCGCTGAACCCCTTGCTGCCCTCAGTTTTCGGCGTCAGCCCCTGCGCCGACGAATAGGTCTCATGGTCCTGCAACGCCCCATAGACATCCGCATATCGGGTCAGCGCCCACGTCCCCAACTCAGGCTCCTGAAAGACCGGGCTCTGTTCCCGCAGTCGCGCATAGACGGGATAGGGATCATCCTGCGACTCCGGCGTGAAAAGATGGACCTCGGCCATGCCATCCTCCTTGCAACCACTGCCACCCTGGCAACATGCCCCGTTGGCAACCATTCCCCCCTGGCAACCTCGCAAAGTCTACGGCACGAGACGCGAAGAACGCCCGGTTGGGGCGACGCATTTCGCGCCGCAAATACCCTCCGTTGCTTAAGCGGACATTTGCACAGGCCCGCGGATGCCCACCCATTACGCGGAGAACAACCGATCGAACTCAGGTCTCAACTCCAGGAATATGACTCTTCGAACCAGACATCTTGTCGAATCCAGGAGATCGTTAAGTCAGGTCGTCGACCGGCTCCGGCTCCACCCAGTCCGCTGCGGCGGGATTCTCCGCCTCCCGACGCGCCCGCCAGATCACTTCCAACGGCAGGACCGGAGGCTGGTCTTCCTCGTCAACCCGTGGACGCGACACCAGCTCCCCCAACGATGCCTCCGCGAACTCGTCCAGGCTCAGGGGCGTCCCGTTCACGGTGAAGCGGTCCTCGGGATTCACGTCGTGCGGGTGCACATCGCCTTCCCAGTCGCGGACCGGGATCTCCGGAATCGACTCCTCGGCGGAGTCCCTCTCCAGCGGATCATCCAGCGCATCGCGCGTTTCGTCCGTCATCGCCTGACCTTCCGGCGGATAGGGCCTTCCCGGCAGCGCATTCCAGCGATCACAGGGCGCTCCGCCACTACGCTACGAAGCATGCCAGATACATTCCAGCCATATCCCTCTGGGAAGCCCGACTACACAGGGCTCGACTTCCCGGACGCCCCACTCGATCGCCCGTACATCATCATCAACATGGTCGCCTCGATCGATGGCAAGGTCACCATCCAGGGGACGGAACGCGGGCTCGGCTCCCCCACCGACCAGCGGCTCATGCGCGAACTCCGCGTCAACGCCGACATCGTCCTCAATGGCGCGGGCACGCTACGGGCCAGCGGCACCTCATCCCGCCTCGACGTGGAGGAGTTGGAACGGATCCGCGTCGACCGCGGCCTGGCGCCACAGCCCATCTCCGCCGTCCTCAGCCGCTCCGGCAACCTCCCCCTCGACCGCCGATTCTTCACCGCCCTCGATGAGTTCGACGCCGTCCTCTACCTCTCCACCGCGGCGCCGACCGCCAGCCGGGAAGCTCTCCTCGCCACGGGCCGCCTCATCATCGATGTCCCCGTTGAGGCGGAACTCCCCGCCTCGCTCCGGCACATGCGCCACGAGTTGGGCGTCCAACTCTGCCTCGTCGAAGGCGGCCCCTCCATCAACGGGGCCCTGTTCGAACAGAACGTTGTCGACGAACTCTTCCTGACGCTTGGCCCCGTCGTCGCCGGAGGCCCCGACGCCCTCACGGCCGTTGAGTCGAACACCGTCCCGACGATCGACAATCTCCGCCCCATGGATCTGATCCACGCTGTCCCCAACCCCGAGACCAACGAAGTCTACCTCCGCTACCGGACCCGACCCTCTCCGGCCTAAGGCCGCTGCCACGCGAGGTCACACCCGTTGTTCCACCCGTGGATCGAGCCCGATCCGCCCATATACTTCCCTTGATCCACGTCGAACCACATTCATCGCAACAAGGACAAGCACCATGCCACGCCTCGAAGGAAAAGTCGCAATCATCACGGGGGCTGGTACTGGTGTCGGCCGATCCTGCTTGCAGATCTTTGCGCGCGAGGGTGCGAAGGTCGTGGGCGCGGGCCGTACCCAGGCGACGCTCGACGAGTCGCTGGCCGCGGTCACAGATGCGGGCGGCGAAGGATTCGTGCAGACCACGGACGTCTCCAACGAGGAAGACTGCTCGGCGCTGATCCGCGCCGCCGTCGATCGCTATGGCCAACTCGACATCATCATCAACAACGCCAGCGTGGGCTTCGACTACGCCACCGAAGCCCGCCCCGATGCGATGAACTCCCTCGCCGAAACGTCCGCCGTCCATTGGGAGACCGTCATCGCGATCAACCTCAACTCCGTCTTCTACATGAGCAAGCCCGCCATCGCCGAAATGCGCAAGACCGGCGGCGGCACGATCGTCAACGTCTCCAGCATGGGCGGGGAGACGGGAATGCCAGCCGCTCACGCCTACACCGCCGCCAAAGCGGGCGTGAACAACCTCACCCGTTCCATGGCCGTTTCCTATGGACCCGAGAACATCCGCACCAACTGCGTGGCCCCCGGCGGCATCGACACAAAGATGGTGGCGGGGTGGCTAGAGGCCGCCGGGAACCCTCACCTGGACGATGAAGTGCGCCACACGTTCGCGCCGCTTGGCCGCTTGGCCCATCCAGATGAGATCGCCAATGCCTGCCTCTTCTTCGCCTCCGACGAATCCTCGTACTGCAACGGGTCCGTGCTCCTCGTCGATGGCGGCAGCACGGCCACTTGGAACACGGACTTCGGCGTCAACGGCGCGGGCCTGCCCCAGTAGCTCGCCTCGAGGGTCAGTAGCTCTGCTCGAGGGTCAGTCCGAACCGGGGAACTTCAATATCGCCTCGTTGCACACTTCGGGCTGCTCCTGCTGCACCCAGTGGGAGGTCTTCGGCACGTAGTGGATCTCGAACCGGCCGGTAAAGTACCCCTCAAGGTCGTAGGTCAGTTCCTTGCCTAAGGCCTGGTCTTCCTCGCCCCAGATCAGCAGGGTGGGGACCGTGACCATCAGCTCTTCGTCCGTGGGGGCCTTGGCGAACGGATTCATGAAGTTCCCACGGAATGCTGCCCGGTAGTAGTTGATGCCCGCCGACATCGCCCCCGGCTTGCTCGCTGCCGCCGTGTAGGCGGCGACATCCGCATCCGTGAACGCCTCCTTGCGCACGGCTCCGCCCCGGAACGCTTGCTCCATGAACCGGCCCGGATTCCGCATCAACAAGAACTCCGGCAGCCACGGGATCTGGAAGAAGAACATGTACCACGACCGGCGCAACTGCCGGAAATTGGGACGGCTCCCTCGACCGAGCTGCTTCGCCATCGCCGCGGGATGCGGGGCGTTCATCACGATTAAGTGCTCTGTGGCTTGCGGGTATTCGATCGCGAACTGCCAGGCGATGCCCCCGCCCCAGTCGTGCGCCACGATCACCGCCGACTCCCGGTCGAAGTGCCGGATGATCTCCATCACGTCCGCGGTCAGCCGCTCAATGTTGTAGCGCTTGACGCCCTTCGGCTTGTCGGACTCGTTGTAGCCGCGCAGATCGGGCGCCACGACGCGGTAGCCCGCCGCGGCCATCGCCGGGATCTGATGTCGCCAGGAGTACCAGAACTCCGGGAAGCCATGCAGCATCACCATCAAGGGGCCGTCTTCCGGGCCCTGCGTCACATAGTGGAGCCGCACATCCGGCTCCACATCCAGATAGCCGTCGGTCCACGTCGGCGCCGCAGCTGTTCCCTCGGTTGTCATACGACTCTCCATTTCAGAGCGTTGAGCTAGGAGCAAATCGGCCAGCACCAGCCGTGGTTGAACAAGCCTACTTCGTGAAGAAGTCCAGCAGCGCGGCGTTCACCTCGCCCGGCTGCTCCTGCTGCACCCAATGACTCGATTCCTCTACCCAGATCACCTTCAGATCATCGATGTTCTTGCCGGAGTCTTCCAAGAACTCCGGACGCACCGCCGGGTCTTTGCGGCCCCAGACGAAGAGCGTGGGACAGGTGATGCGCTTGTGGCGGTCGCCCCAGGTCTTAAACCAATCCGGCCAGTAGATCGACCGGTAGTACTTCATGGGACTGGAGAGACCACCCGGCTGCTTCAAGGCCCGCGCGAACACGGCCAGGTCTTCATCCGTGAAGGCCGCCTTGTTGACGGCCATGCCCCGGAAGACCTGCTCCGCGGTGGCATCCAGGTCCTTCGACATCCGTCGCTCCGCCAACCCCGGAATCTGCATCGCCAGCGCGTAGCTGTTGCCACGAATGTTGCGCGGCCCCCAGTACCAGGAGCGGATCGAGGGAGCGTTCATGACGACAAGCCGCTCGCAGGCGTCCGGGTAATCAAGCGGGAACTGCAGCCCGATGACCCCACCCCAGTCGTGCGAGACGATGCTCGCCTTCTCGGCGCCGAAAGCACGGATCAGTTCATGCACGTCCTTAGTCAGCGTCTTGATGTCGTAGCCGGAGCGTGGCTTCGCCGAGAGGTTGTAGCCCCGCATGTCCGGCGCCACAACTTGGTAGCCCGCCTCCGCCAACGGGCCAATCTGATGTCGCCAGGAGTACCAATGCTCCGGGAATCCGTGCAAGAGGAGGATCAGCGGTCCTTCGCCCTGCGTCACGTAGTGGAAGCGGACGCCGTTGGCTTCGATGTAGCCGTGCTCCCAGCTCTCCCCGATCGGGGTGGCATCGTTCGTCATCGGTTCGGGTTCGGCGTCCCCGGCCATGCTGGCCTCCTCGCGACTCTACGCGGCTGACCCATCCGATCTCGCGCACCACACGTCACCGCACATCAGAGCACGCCGAGGATAGCGACTCCGTCCCGCGGCCGGGGGATGTCAAAGGGTGGGGTGCCTAGGAGTTCAACCAGATCAGCGGATCGTCGGGGTAACCGCCGGTCATGATCTCAAAGTGCAGATGCGGTCCGGACGAGAGACCCGTGCTGCCCGAGAACCCGATCAATGTCCCCGCCTCGACGAAGGCGCGTAAGAAGACATCGATCTGACTGAGGTGGGAATAGCGCGAGACGAAGCCGCCGCCGTGATCGACCATCACACTGAGTCCGAAGGAGCCATCCCAGCCAGCCTGAATCACGATCCCCGCCGCCGTCGATCCGACGAACGTCCCTGTCGGTGCGGAGAGGTCGATGCCCGTGTGGAAGCCGAAGCGGTTCGCCCGTGGCGCCCCGTAGAAATCTGACAGCTGAACACCGGGTCCACCAATTGGCCAGCGGAATTCGAGTGGGGCGAAGATCGGGCCCGCCGATCCGATCGGCCCCAGCACTGACGCACTGCCGCCCACCAGCAGGATCGTCGTCCCTTCCACCAACTGGTTGGCGCTGGCCAGGTTGTTGCCCTCAAAGGCCAAGATCTCATCCACATCCGCGGCGAAGTTCTCGGCGATCTCAAACAAGGTGTCACCGAGGAGCACGGTGTAGACCAAGCCGTCGGCGGTGGGGATGGTCAACTCTCCCCCCACGGGAAGCCGGTTCGGATCGCGCAATTCGAAGTTGTTGAAGAGGATGGATTCCGGCTCAATGCCGAAGCGATTCGACAGCTTCGACACGGTGTCGCCCGGCTGAATCGTATAGCTGAACGACGGCGGCAGTGCCTCGTCCGGATCGATCCCCAGCCGGATCGCCAAGGTCGCCCTGGAGATTGGTCCGGAGTCAGCGTCCACGAGCTCTCGAAACAGCGCCGGATTCGCCGCGACGGTCAGCGCGACCTGCACTTGGTCGGAACTCGCCAGCGGCGCTGTCGCCGTCAGCGGAGCCCGCACGATGTCCGCGACGAGATGGGACGCGTAGCGGCGCGCCGTGATTTCGGTTCGGCTCTCCTGCGCCAGCGCGTCCAACGACGCGAACTCGTCCAAACTTCGCGGGGCGCCGATTCCCAAGGACGGCAGCGCTACTTGGAGTTCCAGCCCCGTGCTGGAGATCACCGGCGAGGCCAGGAACGTGGGGGCTTTGTCTCCACGCAGGACGATGACCAAGACGGCGACCAGCGTCGCGATAGCGAGGACGGCCAGAGAGAGCACCCCTAAACGGGCGCTCTCGAGCTGCCGGGGCGACACGCCATCGGGCGCTACTTGATCGTTCAGCGCCATCCGTCCACCACCATGTGCACTCCACCTTGGCTCGATGACCCCGCCGTCTGGGGCCCAATCGTCGAGACCACAAGAATCACCCTGCACTTAAGTCTGACCGGGCGCCTCCCATCCGTAAAGCGCTCGCACCAACGATCCCCTACGCTCCGCCCATGGCCGACTCCGACGGGATCCCCGATCTGCCTGAGGAGCTGCTGGAAGCCCTCTCGCAACAGGCCGCCGAGATCCTCCTCAGCGCCAATCATGTCATCGCCTTGACCGGCGCCGGGATCAGCGCGGAGAGTGGCATCCCTACATTCCGCGGCAAGGAGGGGCTCTGGACCAAGCACGGCGAGCCGCCCTTGAACCAGTATCAGGACTTCATAACCGACCCCGAGACCTGGTGGGAGCGTGTCGTGGAGCGACGCCGCAACCCGGACGAACTCTCCGCCGCCGTCCGCGAAGCCGTGCCCAACGATGGCCATTTCGCGATGGCCGAGCTGGAGCGCCTTGGCGTCCTCAAACACATCATCACGCAGAACATCGACAACCTGCACCGCCTCGCCGGAAGCGAGCAGATCACCGAGATTCACGGCAACTCGCAGTGGCTCCGCTGCCTGGGCTGTGGCACGCGCGCGCCCTTCGATGAGATCCCGGAACAACGACCTCCCCGCTGCGACGACTGCGGCAGCCTCGTCAAGACAGACACAGTCATGTTCGGGGAGCCCATCCCCCGCGACGCGCTCGAGACCTGCATCCAAGAGGCGGGCCGCGCCGACTGCATGCTGTTGGTGGGCACGACGGCGGTCGTCTCTCCCGCCGCCGACTTCGCCTGGGAAATCCACGGTCGCGGCCACCCCCTGATCGAGGTCAACCTAGACCCGACGGTGATCACGGACCGCTGCGAAGTCGCCATCCACGGCAAAGCGGGGGAGATCATGTCGCGCATTGTCGACAAGGTGAAGAGGGCGTCGGCGAAGTGAAGCGCAGCCTCGCTTCCTGATACCAGCTTGCCCAGGACGAAATCGGCAGACAAGAAGGCCGCCCCTTTGGGGCGGCCTTCTGCGCGCTAGTGGCGAAGATCACCTCACAGCGCGGCAGGAATCGCCGGCGGGGCGAGACTGTCCCGCGCTGGTTGGGTCCACATGACATCGCGGTTGACCAAGACCCAGATTCCCCGGCTGAACGGGAGCGTCTCTAGGGTATTGACGAAGGCCGGGCCTCCGGGGCGGAAGCTGAGATACTGCCGCGCTTCCGAATCCCAGACGAATACCGCAACGAGCGCGTCTCCGAGCTGCTGCAGCGCCGGGCCCACCGGCGCCTGCTCCGGGCCGGTCCACATCTCCAAGTTGAACCCTTGCACCAGCGGGATCTCGCGCTCACGGGTGATCGCGCTGCCTTGATGCCACAACACGCCATCCGGCGAGCGAATGAAGATGGCCTGACCCGGCACCAGCTCCGTGAGCGTATTGACGAAGGCGGGGACGCCCGGCCGGAACATCAGGAACGCCTTGGCCTCCGAATCCCAGCCGAAAATGGCCTCGATCTCTCCTTCGATGTTCGCCACGACGTCTTCAATGGCCATTGGGCCATCATCCAAACCTGAGACACGGAGGGCCGAGGACCCGGGTCCGGGACCGCCCCCATGGAAGCCGGTTCCGATGGCGCCGCCGGGTACCGTGGACGACCACCTGGACGTATCGCCCGATTCGAATCCGTCCTCGAAGATGAGGGGCAGTGACGGGTCCGACACGGGGTTCAGCGGATCGAGCGGGTCGAGTGGGTCTTTCCCGTTGTCAATCTCGTCCCCGTCGTCGAACCCATCTCCATCGGTATCACGCTTCAGCGGATCAGTCATGCGGACCTTCTCGTCCGCGTCCGTCAGTCGGTCGCCGTCGGAGTCGGCGACGTCATCGACGACGGTGCCGGTCAGCGGGTCGAAGGTGGTGCCGGTGCCGGTGCCGGTCGCGGTGTCCGTCACCGTGAGGGTGAACTCCACGTCCGTGGTCAGCACACCCGGCGCGGTCCGCGTCAGGGTCAACGTTGCCTCGGTGTCCGAGGTCCGCGTCACGCCAGTCGGCGCGACGTCCTCCAGTCCCGTGAAGCCGAACAGGTCCAGCGTCAGCGGGTCGACCCAGGTCGTTCCGGTCAGGGTCAGAATCAACGTGCCGCCATCGACGTTCGATTCCGCCAACGACGCCGGATCCGTCGTCAGATCCAATGTCGGCGCGGGTGGTGGCGGGGCTCCGCCGCCGGCGGGAGGGGGAGCTGGCGTCGTGAGGGCGATCTCGAGGTCATACATGCCGATGCCAAGACCATCCACGTCTTGCACGACGGCGTAGTAGGTGCCAACCGCAAGCGGTCCCGCCGCGATGCTGGATGCCAAGTTCCCTGGAAAATTGATGTCGTCGTTCTCGTCCAGCGGGACCCCGTTGGCGTCGAACAGTTCCAGCGTCGAATCAGCCAACGTGTCCAGGAGCACTGTCAACGTCACGTTCTGGCCGCCCGGCGCCGTAAACATGAAGGCATCCGCATCGCCTGGGATATCGATGGCTCCCGCCGTCATGCCCGGCGTTGCCGCCGCGACCGGCATCGACTCGATCACTAAGTCGTACGTACCGGTCTCGTCGTCGAAGAAGCCGCCGACGTCCGCGAAGAAGATCTCCGTCGTTGGCGGGACGAAGAGGATCGTGGAGCCGAGATTGCCCCCTGGCGCGTCGTCATCAAAGTCCAGTTGGGTCGTCCCGTCAACATCGAAGATCTGCAGGACGGAGTCGTCCAACGGGAAGTCCAAGATGGTGTAGATCAGCAGAGGCTCGCCCATCACACCCGTGAAGCTGAAGAAATCGTCATCGCCAAGGATCTCAAGGTTCCCAGCCGTCGAGCTCGGGACGGCCACCGCTGTGGCGGTGCCGGAGTCGTCGCCGTGATCGTCCACATGAATCGTGAAGGTCTGCATGCTGGACGTGTCGGTCCCGCCTCCGTTATCCGTCACCGCGACCGTAAAGTCGCTCATTCCCGTTGTCGCCGCCGCCGGCGTGTACGTCAGTTGCCCGGCCGCGTCCACCGCCGGCGGCGTCGCGAACAGTGCGCCATTCGTCACGTTGGTCACGGCGTAGGTGAACGTCTGCCCCGCTTCGTCCGCCCCACCCCCCGCATCCGGCGTCGCCCAGCCCGGCACCGTCGCCGACCCCGTGTCCTGCACCACCGCCGGTGGATCCCCCGCCGTGTACGTCGGCGGGTCGTTCACCGCCGTCACCGTGATCGTCACCGTCGCCGTATTCGACGTCGTCCCGATGTTGTCGTCGATCGTGTAGGTGAACGTCGCCGTGCCGGCGAAGTCCCCGTTCGGCGTGAAGTCCAGCGTTCCCGCCACCGCGACGTTCAGCGTCCCCTTCGAATCCGCGTCCGCCTGGCTCACCACGGTCACCGAGTTCGGGTCGATCGCGTTCGTGCCCATCACGTCGTTCGTGCCCACGTTGAAGCCGCCGAACGTCGACATGCCGGAGTCTTCGTCGATCGTCAGCGCGGCGAGCGGCCCATCATCGTTCGCCGTGGGAGGCGTGACGGGCGCCACGATCTCCACCCCGGGCGCCAACCCGGTATCAAGCGGATCCGCTGGTACATTAACGTCCCTAACGTCGATCACGATATCGCCCGTCAGCCCGGCCCCGGGGTTCACCACGTTCCCCCAGGTGATCGTGATCTCTGTGAGCGCTGGTACCAGGGCGTCAACCGTTAGCCCAACCTTGAACGCGTTTACATTGTTCGTCCCGACAATGGACGAGGATATGAGTGTCGCGAATTCGGGA